>Ga0183098_10235_pt1 | contig 165740 bp, 164 predicted proteins | sample BioMet9_FD_128884 | JGI IMG/M metagenome (GOLD analysis project Ga0183098, IMG submission 128884) | Microbial communities from bioreactor (seeded with sewage sludge) at Lawrence Berkeley National Lab, California, USA - Biofuel... | ecosystem: Engineered > Bioreactor > Anaerobic > Unclassified ...
GCCTGCCTCGGCTTGCTTCAAAATCCCGATGATCTGCTCCTCGCTGAATCGGCTCTTCCGCATGACGATGGCCTCCTTGGCCGGCGTCACGAACTTTTAACTGGGATACCTGGCGGGGGAAAGGTCAGGTCGTTGCTCTTATTACCGTGGCTTTCTATAATTATCTGCTGCGAAGCGTGCGCGTTTCCATGCTGAAGTGGGATATAGAACATGGACGAAAAGCAAATTGACAGCCTCAACATGATACCGTTCATCGATATCATGTTGGTGCTGCTGACGATTGTCTTGACGACCTCCAGCTTCATCGCATCCGGCCGCATCCCGGTGCAGTTGCCCCAGGCCACGCAGAGCGAGGTGGACAATACGCCGCCGCAGACCATCGAGATCGATGCGCAAGGTGTCATTTATTATGAAGGCAATCCGTTCAGTCCGGCGGAGCTGCAAACCCGGCTCTCCGGTCTGGACAAGGAAACGTCTTTTCTGTTGCGGGCGGATAAAACGGTCCAGCTGCAACGGTTCGTGGATGTCGCCGACGCCCTTAAGCAGCTTCATTTTCAACGGGTTGCCGTACAGGTAGAGGCTACCCGGCAGTAGGACGTGCCGTCGTGGAAGTGAGTCGTAGTCATTTCAGTCTGACGTGGGGTTTGTTTCTCTCGTCCTGCATCCATGGCCTGCCTTTTGCTTTGGTACTCGCGTTGACAAGCCTCAGCTTGAGTCTTCCGGAAAGAAAGACGGAGACGTTGCAGTTGGAGCTTTTCGGCATGGTGACCGGGCAACAGGTCAACGGACAGCAGGCCATAGCAGCGACTGAGGTGGTGGAGGAACAACCGCCGGAAGAGGCTCCGGAGGAGCCACCACCGCCGGAACCGACCCAGCCTCCGGAGCCCAAAAGCGTTTCCAGGGTGGTCACGCCGCGCCCGAAAGTGGAGCGCCGCCTGCCCCGGCCAGCGCAACAACAGGCCAGCGCAGGCCAGGTGCAGCAGACCATCAGTAAGCGTGATCTCGAGGCTTCGGCCATGCGGCAGTATCTGGCGCAACTGAGCCGTATCGTACGCAACCGCCTGGTGTATCCTGTCAAGGCCAAGGCCAAGGGCTGGACCGGGGTGACGCGGGTGGCGTTTTCCATCACCCCAAACGGCGGGGTAGTGTCCGGGTCCGAATCCATACGCCAGACGAGTGGTTTCGAGGAGCTCGATCAGGCGGCCCTGCATGCCGTGCGTAACGCCGGACTCCTGCCCGCCCCGCCACATCAGATGGATGTCGTGGTCGCGGTCAACTTCAGTAAGAGCGATTTTTGACCAAGGATTGTTAACAATCATGAGACTACTGCGCAATGCGTTGGTATCAATACCTCCGGCGACCAAAGGGATTCCCCCTTTGGTATCCCTCTATGATGTTGTCTGTTGGGGGGTGTGTTCTGTGATTCAGGCAAGTCATGAGGGGATTGCGCAGGAGTCTTTTGTTTATGTATGTAAATAGGCTGTTTTGTAATCTTATAAAGCATTGTTATGGAGCATACTTTACGATGAAATCCCGCTATTGCATTGTCACAGCTTTTGTCTTGTGCCTTTTCGCCAGCCCTTGTCTGGCCCAGACCAAACTTGCGGTTATCAATTCCCGGGAAGTTTTGACGCGGTGCGATGACGGCGCCAAGGCCGTCAAAGCCATTGAAGCCAAATTCGCGGGCCGTAAAGCCCAGATGGCCGCCCTGGAGCAGGAGGTGTTGCGGCTCCAGGAAGAGGTCAAGGCCAAAGGCGAAAAGTCCCCGAAAAATCAGGAGTTCAGAACCAAATTGGCCAAGTTTCGGGAAGCGGATCAGCGTTTCCGTCAGGACGTGAAGCAGGAAGAGTCGCAAAAATTCAAGCCCATCGCGGACAAGATCGCCAAGGTCCTCAGTGATTATGCCAAGGAAAAAGGCCTCCAGGGCATCCAGGAGCGCGGTCTCTACGTGTACATTGACTCTAGTATGGACATTACGAGCGAAATCATCAAACGGGTGAACCGGGCATAGTAGCGGACATTGTATCGCTAGACCTGCCTGCTTAGACTACAGTGCTGGAAGACATCAACGCAAAGCCCTCTGTTCCTTGTTTTCGTAACAGTCCAGGTGGCTTTCACGATATCGCCACTGGTCCCACACCCCAGACGAAACATTACTCCACCCATGACAGATCATTCAGTGTCCAAAGTCTTCGACGTGAAGTCTCAACATGCTGATATGACAAGGTAAAATCATGGAAAGCACGTCCGGCGAAGGAGGTGCGATTCAACTTGTTGAACTCTATGAATAATCTTTGACGAAGCGGGCCGAGACACCCAGAAACCATGGGCCGTGGGATACCAGACCAATCCCATCAGCCAAAGGAGCCAACAGGTCGACCCGCTGAAAAATGAAAAAGGGGCCAGGACCATGGTCCTAACCCCTTGAAATCTGGTGCCAGCGGGGAGACTCGATTAAAGTTCGCCCGCTTGGTGCGTCTGCTCAGGTTGAAATACCCAGCACGACCCTTTGGTCGGCCAACGGCAACAATCTGGTATTGGCCGGCGATTTACCTCGCCGCTCCTTGCTTTGCCCCAATCCGCTCCCCCACAGAGGACGACAGGAACTCAGCTGGGGACATCATTTTGCAGTCGCCGTTTTAATCCGCGCCCCCGCGTGGGGGGCGACGACATAGGGGAGCATGTTGATGGACTGGGTCAACGTTTCAATCCGCGCCCCCGCGTGGGGGGCGACTCAGGCTGATCGTGGCGTCCGCATCACGTGCCCAGGTTTCAATCCGCGCCCCCGCGTGGGGGGCGACACGACCTGCTGGGCCGTGAAATCGGACGGGCTGGAGTTTCAATCCGCGCCCCCGCGTGGGGGGCGACACAAGGCCTTGCGCCAGGAGCAGTTTTTGTCCCGGTTTCAATCCGCGCCCCCGCGTGGGGGGCGACAGGCGGCCACGGCGGCCTGGAAAGGTCTGCATGAGGTTTCAATCCGCGCCCCCGCGTGGGGGGCGACCGGGGCATGTTGTCGGTGCTCTGGATCGTCTGCGGGTTTCAATCCGCGCCCCCGCGTGGGGGGCGACGGTGGGCACACCATTTTTCTTCTCATCATGGGGAGTTTCAATCCGCGCCCCCGCGTGGGGGGCGACGGGTGTTCGACGTGCGCTTTCGGACGCAGGAGGAGTTTCAATCCGCGCCCCCGCGTGGGGGGCGACAGAAGTGTCGCGATCTTTCGCGATTCATTGAGCTGTTTCAATCCGCGCCCCCGCGTGGGGGGCGACTGAACTTGCTTTATGATTGTCCCGGAGTCACCGGGTTTCAATCCGCGCCCCCGCGTGGGGGGCGACCTCTAAGACCTCCATAGTACAGCCATGTCATGATGTTTCAATCCGCGCCCCCGCGTGGGGGGCGACCGTGGCATTGAGCCATGTCGCTGGGTACGGGATGTTTCAATCCGCGCCCCCGCGTGGGGGGCGACCCCCAACGTGCATGGCGTGCCCGAGGCGGTTGTGGTTTCAATCCGCGCCCCCGCGTGGGGGCGACTGGCACAGGGCCGGGACATGCACGACCGGCACGGTTTCAATCCGCGCCCCCGCGTGGGGGCGACGACAGCCAACACCTTTGTGATACCGTTTGATATGTTTCAATCCGCGCCCCCGCGTGGGGGCGACCTGAGCCAAGGCTGCCGAGGACGTCGGAGGTGGCCACGTTTCAATCCGCGCCCCCGCGTGGGGGCGACTATGCCAGGTTGCGACTACATTGCACGATTTTTGGTTTCAATCCGCGCCCCCGCGTGGGGGCGACCACTTGATTTTGACGGCCCGGTCGGTGGTGGCCGTTTCAATCCGCGCCCCCGCGTGGGGGCGACCGGACAGCGCGGTTTCGCGCACCATGCGCCGGCCCGTTTCAATCCGCGCCCCCGCGTGGGGGCGACCCCCCGTCTCCTTAAAGCCTAAGGGCGATCCAATGTTTCAATCCGCGCCCCCGCGTGGGGGCGACTGACCCAGGGCCGAGCGTAGCATAACCGCTAGGCGTTTCAATCCGCGCCCCCGCGTGGGGGCGACGTCGGCGTGTAGCCGTCCGCGACCACCCGGACCGGTTTCAATCCGCGCCCCCGCGTGGGGGCGACCTCCAGGTGGTGGCGGCCACGGACGGCGTCAGGGTTTCAATCCGCGCCCCCGCGTGGGGGCGACTTGGCCGGCGCGAATGTGCCGGAGATGGAGCCCGTTTCAATCCGCGCCCCCGCGTGGGGGCGACGAGCAGCGAACCAAACGCGCCCACGGCCAAGTTGTTTCAATCCGCGCCCCCGCGTGGGGGCGACGCATCATGGCCCGGATGAGGTCATTAAGGCGCCAGTTTCAATCCGCGCCCCCGCGTGGGGGCGACGCTTAGTCTTTGCGCGCAACTCAATGCACGCGAGGTTTCAATCCGCGCCCCCGCGTGGGGGCGACCAAGGTAAGCCAAAACTTGTGCGATCAATAAGGCGGTTTCAATCCGCGCCCCCGCGTGGGGGCGACGCCGCCTCAGACGGTCCAGCACAGCGTTGGGCACGTTTCAATCCGCGCCCCCGCGTGGGGGCGACTAGGCGTTCCTATTCGGTGCATTTAGACCGGGTGGTTTCAATCCGCGCCCCCGCGTGGGGGCGACCGATGGCCCGGCGGTGTCCACCCTTGCCCTGGTCGAGTTTCAATCCGCGCCCCCGCGTGGGGGCGACCGGTGGGCTTGTCCATAGCCATAGCTGAAACAAAGTTTCAATCCGCGCCCCCGCGTGGGGGCGACTCGCCACCATGAAAGCAAATTCCTGGATGCCAGGTTTCAATCCGCGCCCCCGCGTGGGGGCGACCGTCGGTTGCGCAAGGATGGCAGACGCTGAAAATCCATCCCCTCTGCCGCGAACCGACTCAAAAAAGGCAATCCCTTCCTCCTTTTTCAAAGAGCTTAAATTCAACATACTGTAATATAAACTTTTTTTACAACGCGAGACCCCAGGGGATTTCACGCTTGCTCGGGGTTCGCACAGCCTACACGATCAAAGGCCCCTCGGGGTCCACGGACGGCTTGGCGCCAACATGCTCCACCCGCCCCCGCCAGTTCGCTCCAAGGTAATAAAAACGCAGGCTGTCCCGCTCCTCGTCGATCAAACCCACCAGCCGATGCCGCAAGCGCTCCCATTGCCCGGGATCGACCACGCACTCGAACACCGAAAACTGCACACGCTGCCCATAATCCTTGCACGCCTTCGCCACACGGCGCAAACGCCCGGCACCTCCGACATCGGAAGTCGCAACATCATAACTCACAAGCACCATCATGACTCACTTCCACAAAAACGGCGGGTACCCGTCCAGGTCCCCCCGCAGATGACGCGCCAAAAGCAACGCCTGGGTATGAAAAAGAAGACCAATCGGCATCTTTTCCTTCAAAAACGGATGCTCGATCACATCCTGCTTGCGTTCCTGATAGGCCACAAGCACCGCCTTGCGCGTCACGTCATCCAAAACAACAGCCCCACTCTCCAGCCGGTTGAATCCCTTGCCGCGGACCTTGCCCAGATTGATCAGCGTAAGTGCCAGCCGGTCCGCAAAAAATGGCCGGAACTCCTCCATGAGGTCCAAGGCTAATCCCGGCCGCCCCGGCCTGTCCCGATGCAGAAAGCCGACAGAAGGATCAAGACCCGTCGTCTCCAGAGCCGCACGCACGTCGTGGGCAAGCAGCGTATAAACAAATGACAAGAGGCAGTTGACGGGATCGAGCGGCGGCCGGCGGTTGCGGCCGGCAAAAACGAAATCCCCCTTGCCGGAAACAATTAGGTGATCGAAGACCCCGTAATAGGCATGCGCCGCGTCGCCTTCGATACCCCGTGCCCCATCGAGTGGCATAGCCACGCCTAACCGGTCCAGATGCTGCGAAAGTCGGTCAATGACGCCCGCGACCGCCCCGGAGTCGATCTTGTCCCCGTGATCCCGGACGGCCCGGCGCAGGACGGCGCGCGAATTGGCCAGTTTCCCCGTCAGAAAATACCGGGCCAGGGCCGATGCGGCCTCCGGATCATCGGCCAGCCGGTATTGCCGTCGCCGCAACAAAACGTTGCCCGAGGCACTCCCCCGGACGCTGGCCAGAAATCGGCCGTGCTCCGTGAGGAAACTCACGGAAACACCGTTTTCGGCGCAAAGCCCGAGCAGAAACGGGCTGACCGAGACCTGACCGAAACAGACGACACCTTCCAGGGTATGGATCGGCACGCGGAGTCGAACCGTGTCCTCGACCTTGACGGCAAGCGTCTCCCCGTCCTTGAACAGGTAGGTGCCCTGGGTGGTCACAAAAAGCGTATTGAGATGGCGTTTCATGCATCCTCGACGGCGTTGCGCAGATACGCACGCACGGACCGTTTGCCCTGGCACACGCGTGGCAGGCAGGTCGCCTCAAGCGAACAGGAGCGGCAACGCTTATCAAACCGCGCTTCGGGCGTGCGCCCTGCCCGGATGAACGCGTGCAGGTCGGCACAAGCCGCCCGCGTGGCCTCGCGCAGTTCCGTGTCGAAGGCCACGGACAGCCTCCGCCTGGTGCGGCCGTAAAAAATCGCTCCGGCCGCAATGGGCCGCGACAGCATCTCCTCCAGGCAAAGCGCCTGGGCACACAGTTGCACCGTGTCGCAGGCATCGGCCTTGGGCTGGCCGAGCTTGTATTCCACCGGGAAAACGACTTCCCCTCCCCTGCCCTCGTGAAACTCCACCACATCGGCCACGCCGGACAGACCGAGTTCCAGGGAGCGCAGGGGCACGGCCCGGGCGATACGCACGCCGTCACGCGAGGCGTACCCCTGCTCATGGGCGCGTTCGTGGAGGATGTCGCCCCGGACCGTGAAGACATTCTCGGTCCAGACCCGCTCGATGTGGATCAGCGCGCACTGCCGCCGGCAAAAAAGCAAATGCTGGAGTGCCGACAGGGGAAGCAGATCATCCTCCGCGAACATGGCCACATCCTCACAGCTTTTCGATCAGCTCCACGCCGGCCGGCGCTCCGGCCTTGTCCACGGCCACGGCGTAATCGGCAAAGGCCCGCGCCGGTGAAGCAGGGTCCGAGGCGCGGCTGACCGTGACCAAATCGAAGAGTTTTTGGGCCGGGGCATTGCCGAGGGCCGTCTCATGTTTGAAGACGACGAGCTTGCGCGCGCTCATCTTGCCCCGGGCGGCCGAATGATCGTGGTCGAACATATTGGCCAGGGCTTCCCAGAGCAGGTCCAGGTCGGCCTCTGAAAAACCCGTTTGCCTGGCCAAGTGGGCGGACACGAAGCCTTCGGCCCGGTACAGGGCATAGGGCACGATATGCTTGCGGCCCATGGTGCGGTTGTCGCCGGACTGGCTTTCGGCCTCTTTTTCGGTGGCCACGGCCATGCGGGTGATGCTCACTTCCAGCGGCACGATGGGTTCGATGCTGCGGCCAAAGTTGAGCTGGACCGGGCCGCGCACCTGGCCGCAATTGTTTTCCTTGAGCGACATGACCGCGCCGAAGGTGCGCACGTCGTAAAAATGGGCGCACATCCAATCGCGGGCATCCTTGATGGCATCGGCCTTCTTTCCGCCTTCCTTGGCCACGGCGGCATGGGCGCGACCTTGGACCGTGCCGAGAACGGCCTTTTCCCGGACGTAGATCTCGAAGGGATCGGCGTTGCCCTTGGCCAGTTCCACGTAGTTGCGGATCTTGCGCTTCAAGCACACGTCGGTGACGAGGCCGTAGCTCGTTTCCGGGTCCAGGCGCGGCATGTTGCCGGCATCGGGATCGCCGTTGGGATTGCCGTTTTCCACGTCGAACAGATAGACGAATTCGTAGCGATTGCTGATGGGCTCGCTCATGGTCTAGGCCTCCCCTTCGGTCTTGGCGGTTTTCTTGTAGTTTTCGCGGCGCTGGTGGTAGTAGCCGATGGCAAACTGGCCTTGTTCGTCGAGGCTCAAATGCTTGGGGAAAGCCTGGAGGCCGTCGAGGATGTCCTCGATGCGGCGGTCGGAAACGAGGCCGTATTCGGCCTTTTCGATGTGGTGCTGGGCCAGGCGCATGAGCTGCGGGAAAACCGCCGCCGGCGTGGCCGAGGCCGAGCCGTAGTAGCGATCGCGGATGGTGGTGTTGGCTCCGGGAATGGCTTCCTGCTGGGCCTTTTCCAGGACGGCGAACAGCCGTCCGAGCCGATAGCCGATATCGGTGGACGTCGAATCGAGACTCACGGACACCTCCTTTGCGGTTTTGCGGACGAGAGAGGCCTTGAGCATGGCCGCGCGCAGATAGTTGACGGTCTGGTCGGCCCGTATCCTATTGATGACGGCCGCCGACAGGCTGGCCGGATAGGGCTGGCCGGTCAGGATGGCACGCATGAGCGCGCCGGCCAGGGCCGGATTGACGTTTTTGAGGTCGTTTTGGGGCGCGGTTTCGCGCAACAGTTGCCACAGTCCCGGAAATTCCGGCTCGCTGTCCCAGGTGCGTTCCAGGCGCAGATCGGCAAAATGCCGGCCCACGGTGCGGCAGATGCCCGCCACGGTATCGCGGTGCCAGAAGCGCACGGACAGCCGCGAGGCATTGGGGGCCAGTCCCAGGACGTAAAAGCCGTTGTCGTATTCCGACGCGTCGAAATCCGGCTTCTTCCCGTCGCGGATCGCTTCCAAAAACAGGCGCAGGTCGTTGGTCAGCCCGTCACCGGCCGAGGGGTCGAACACCTGGCCCATGAAGGTTTCGACCTTGGACGGGCGTTCGGTCCAGAAAACGGTGGTGGCGTCACCGATCTGCACGCGCTGCCGGCTGCCTTTGCGCAGCAGATGATTGAGGGCCGTGGTATAGGCAAACGCGGCCGGTTCGCCGACCGGCGCGTTGTAACTTTGCTCCTTGCCGTAGGAGGTAAACGACTCCTGGTTGAAGGAGACGAGGGAGGCGCCGGAGGACTGGGCGTCGCGCACGCCTTTTATGCTCGGATGCAGTCGGGCGATGACCGCGTCCTGACCGGTGACCAGGCACATGGCGCGCGGCCCGTCGCTTGCCGCCCCACGGTAACGCAGCCAGGCCTGGCGCACGACCGGCCGTTCGTGCACGTAGGCCCGCTCACCCTCCAGTCGGAAAACGAGGTTGGCGGCCTTGACCATCTCCTCCCAGTGCCTGAGTCCCGGCGCATCGGCCGGGTCCCAAGCGTCCAGGAAGCGCAGCACGGCGGTCATGCCGGCGTCGTCCAGGCCGTCGCCGATGGCGTGGCACAACGTTTTGAAGGCGGCAAAGGTCTTAGCCGAACGTTCGGGTTTGCCCTTCTCGTCGGCGCCGAGCACGTAGCCGGTGTTGTCCCACAGGAAGTTGGCGGCGATGCCGACCGAGCGCTTGACCGCTTCGGGCACGACCAGTTCCGTCGGGACGAGCTTTTTGCCGTCCTGGTGGCGCAGATCGAGCACGCCGGCCAGGGTTCCGTCCGGGTTGAGGCTGAGGGCGAAGTGGATTTTCTGCCGGGAAAAGCCGGACAGGGGCATGTCGTTGTCCGGCTCCTGGATACGCCGCTCGTAATAATCGGCCAGTGCGGTCAGGATCATGCCACGGCCTCCGTGAACGGCGGTACGTCGAGGATGCCGTCGTGCAGGCGCGCCCGGAAAAACCGGGGCGTCATGTCATGGGCGAAATCAATGTCATGGAGCATGAACCCGAGGTCCTTGTCCCGGTCGGCCGGGGGCAGCCCGCTTTGGGGCAACTCGCCCTCCAGGAGTTCGAAAAAGGCCGGGAACTCGCGGCACCCCAGATACGGCTGGTTGAAGCACTGGCCGTTGCGCGCCCGTCGCGCAAACATTTCCTTGTGCTTGGCGGTATTTTGTTCCCCGCCTTTGATGTCGAAGTGGGCTTCGATGACGTAGGCCACATCGCGCAGCACCAAAGCGGCGCGCTGTTGCCGGTCGTCCTCGATGAACACACTCGGCGGGATGCCGCCTTTCATGGCCGATCGAATATTGCCGTAAGGAATTTTCCCGCCGAGTTCGTTGCGGCGTATGGTGGTGAAGCGGATGGGGGAAAGGACGTGTATGCGGTCGATGACCCAGGTGATTTCCGGTTTCCAGTAGACGGCTTCCAGTATGCCGCGTGCGGCGGACGGCGTCATGACGTCGTAGGACACTCGCTCGGACTTCATCTCAGGTCGCGTAAAACAGGCACGTTCGCCTATTACCTTCAGGCTGACGCCAAAGGACATGCCAACCTCCTTGTTATCGTGCAGTCCTGTCTGCCATAACCGATCAAATGCGGTGTAAAGATCCATTCCTCCTTTTCCTGCCCCGTAAGGCAGGTTGATCAACATCCTCTAACAGCAACTGTTTCAATCCGCTCACAGGGCAGCCATCATCCAGGCGCAGGGCTGGCTTTCCGTGCGAGTCATTTATCCTTTAACATCAACTAAAACAGGATTCAATCTGAAAACACATTTTTCAATGTGGCTATTGCCTTAGCTCAGCATAGGTTACCGTTTCCGACCGCGAGCACGCCAACAGGAGACGATCAAAGCTCTGTCCTGGCCAGAAGCGTCGATTGAAGCGATAACAGAATTCATCCAGGTAACGTTGAAGATGCTTCTTTTGAACACCATGGTAAGTGCCGAGTATAAAGGCTTTCGCATTTGAGACGAGGATGTTCACCCATTTAAGAACATCGTACCTCGGCGCGCCTTTCTTGGGGTAGATTATTTGCCTGTCATGGGAGAAGCTGGCTTCCTTTGCGATATTATAAGCAGGGTATCCATCTGATCGGATGATTTGACCAGGTGCAACATGCTCTACAAGAACAGATTTGATGTTTTCACCATCGACATCATCAACAACTTCCATCTTAGCGAAGGTGATAGCGTCATCTTTGACAGCGGCCATAACAATGACTGGAACTTTGTTGGTACCTCGGCCTCGTTTGTCGCCACCTTGACTGATGCCTCCTTTGAAAAAAGCATCATCGACCTGGATCAACCCGGCCAATTGATATGCAGCATCCCGAGCTTCCATAGCCTTTCGAATCTTATGCAGCATAGTCCAGGCGCATTTCAGGCCAATCCCAACTTTTCGGGAAAGCGCCAACGCCGAAAGACCGCGTTTGTCTGTGCTGACCAAGTAGATGGCCCAGAACCACTTCACGAGCGGGGTTCTCGTCTTGTGCATGACCGTCCCTGCTGTTAATGAGGTTTGGTGTTTGCAGGAAGTACATTGATATAACATGCGTTTTTCAAGCAAATATGCGCTGTTGCAGCCACAACGCGGACACCGGAAACCTTCAGGCCAGCGCAATTTGAAGAGGCGCTCCCGGCAGGCTTCCTCGGTCGCAAAACGCTGCTGAAAGGTGACGAGATCCATGTCTTGGTATGGCTTAACCATGGCGGCTTTTACTCCACAACAGTTTGATTTAACAAACTTTATACCTGATTTGCGGAGCTAGGGCAATAGCCACATTTTTCAAACAAATAATTAATAAGCAAACTCAAATAGTACGTAAAACGGCAGCTTGTGGCGCCTTGCCTGTCATTGAATCCACTCCTCGGCCCGAAAGCCTCCGTCAGCCTCCACACTGAGCCCTTCCGTATCGTCGTAGCGATCCAGGCGCGTCAGCACGAAAAACCGTTCGTGCAAACATTCCAGCGCCCCGGCCTGCTCCAGGACCGCGAATTCCCAAGGCGGAATCTGCACCGTATAGCGCTGGGCACGGCGGGCCAGCCGGCCCGTGTGTTCGGCGTAGCGAAGTCCCTGGACGATTTCCTCGCCCTCGCCATCCCAGGGGATAATGACCGGCCGGTAGATGCTGTCGATAAAATGAAAGGTTTCGGCCACCTGCCGGAAAGGAAAATCCGCCCGGGCCGTCATCGCGTTGAGCAAATCAAAAATTCCCTTGGCATCCAGCCGGTCCGGTCCGGCCAGCCAATAGAGTTCCCGGAAATATGCCTCCACCGCCTCCGGGGACAACACGTCCTTATAGCGCTGCATGATCCCGGCCCCGACATCGGCCGCCCGGCTCATATCGCCACGCGGCGATGGCATGTCCGCCGCCTCGAACACATACACGACGCCCCCTTCGGGCAACTCGCCCTCGCGGTTGCAGCGTCCGCCGGCCTGGGCAATGGCATCAATGCCAGCTTCCGCCCGGTAAACCACGGGAAAGCTCACGTCGACGCCGCACTCGATAAGCTGCGTGCTCACCACCCGGCACGGCCGCCCCGCCTTGAGCGCCTCCCGGATCTTCTCGAGCGTCGAGGACCGATGAGCCGGGCACATGGCCGCGCTCAGATGGAACACGCCCTCAGCGTCCCCAAGCCCCCGGCGGAGCACGCGGGCATGACGCCGTGAGTTGACCACACACAGCACTTGCCGATGCCCCCTGAGCCGATCGAGAAGCGCCGCGTCGGTCAGCCGCCCCAGATGCTCCACGCGCGTCCGCTTCAAGGCCGTGAAAAGTCCGGGCACGTCCTGGACGATTTTCCTGGGGCTCTCCAGGCCAAAAGGAAATTCGGAAGTTCTGGTCAAGGCCGGCTGGGTGGCCGTGCACAACACCACCGTGGTGCCATAGCGCTCGTAAAGCTCGCGAAGCGCTTCGAGGCACGGCCGCAGGACCGCCGGAGGCAGCATCTGCGCCTCATCGAGGATGACGACGCTTCGCGCAATGTTGTGCAGCTTGCGGCATTTCGAGGAGCGGCCCGCAAAGAGGGATTCGAAAAACTGCACGCTCGTGGTCACGATAAGCCGCGCATCCCAGTTCTCACAGGCCAGCTCCATGCGCCGGGCCAGCGGCTCGTCGCCGGCCGGCTCGGGAGCATCCGCGTGACCACCTTTTTTGCGCCAGGGATCAAAATTGCTGTGGTGCTCAATGACAACGTCCTCACCGAGCGCCTCGCGGAAGACGTCGGCATTCTGCTCGATGATGCTCGTATAGGGGATGACGTAGATGACCCGATTGAGCTCGTGGGCAAGGGCATGGTTGAGGGCAAAAGCCAGGGAGGAAAGCGTCTTGCCGCCCCCGGTCGGCACGGTCAGGGAAAAAAGGCCCGGATCTTCCTTCGCAGCCTCGATGCACCAGTGAAGGACCTTCGCACGCCAGGGATCGACCGGCGACGGGGCTTTCTTCCCCTCGAACTTGGCTAAATACCGCTGCAATCGTTCCCAAAGTTCCTCAACGGAAGGGTATTCGCCTCGGAGAGCGCTCTTCCCTTTATCCAGAAACTGTTCCGTATCGAGGAAATCCGCATCAACTAGACAGGAATAGAGCATGCGGGTGAAAAACGCCCACTGGAAACCCATCCGTTTGGGCGAAAACGGGAAAGGCGCTTCCGTGGGTATGGCTGCCTGCGCCACCCACTCCGGCAGTTCGGGCATAGCAGCCCGCTCGAGCCGTTTCGTCAGGCAAGCCTCGTCATTGTTTTTCCCGTCGGCGAGGCCCGCATGGTGTCCGGCAATGGCGTAGGCCAGGATTTTGCCGGCCTGCGGTGCGCGGTTCACGGCCAGCTTTGCACCGGCCGTGGAGTGGTCCACCAGCTCGGCTCCACCGGCCAGACGACGCTGGAAGGCCGGCGTGTATTTTCCGACGTCATGCCAAAGACCGGCCAGATACCCCCAGCGCTGCGCGCCAAAAGCTGCGGCGAATCCCTGTGTCCCAGTCGCAACACCCTGAAGATGTACGGCAAGTGTCTGCCAAGCCTCTTGGGGCATGTCCGGAAGACTATGGGCATACCATTCTGACGGAGTGCCTTTCATAGCCGCCTCCTGTATCGCGCTCTACAAACAATTTATAAATTTGCTTATATTACAGATACCGCCAATCGGCAACAGGCAGTCGCTCCGGAATTCCGCTTTGCCCAGGCTGGGGGCCACCGGGTAAGGCATTGACACCAGCTCCGTGCGCGGCCATGCTGGAATCGAAACCGGATCTTAGCGGACCCAGAGCGGACCCAAACAGCTAAAAACGCAAAAGGGGTTGGACCATCACAGTCCAACCCCTTGAATTTATGGTGCTCCCGATGCGATTCGAACGCATGGCCTATCGCTTAGGAGGCGATTTTAACGCCTTCACCTGACTTCACAGAACAACACAAAAGTGTTGACTATTCAATGGTTAATGACTATCCATCCCCCATCAGAGTTCATTCAATTTCACCCCGTTTCACATAAAAAAGCGGGGCCAGAGCGGGGCCAGATTGGAGGGGCGAGTCATGGCGCGGCACTATATCAAGACTGCCTTCGTCGGCGTGCGCTACCGGGAACACGAGACCCGGAAGCACGGCATACGCCCTGACCGTTATTTTTTTGTCCGATATAAGCTGGACGGTAAGGACAAGGAAGAAGGCCTGGGATGGTCAAGCCAAGGGTGGACCGCCCAAAAGGCAGCCGAGAAACTGGCGAGGCTTAAGGAGGCGCAACGGACCGGAGAAGGGGCCATCACCCTAGCAGAAAAACGCCAACAAGCTGCCGTTGCCCGCCAAGCTGAAGCCGAGGCCCGTGCCACCGAAGAACGCGAAAACATCACCCTGGCCCAAGTCTGGAAAAAATATCTGCCCGTGGCCCAAGCCAATAAGGCCGCCCATACTGCCTATGCCGAGGAGGCCGCTTACCGTCTCTGGCTCTCCCCTACCCTGGCTAACAAGCCCTTGCGTGACATCAAGCCGATCCATCTAGAGCGCATCAAGAAAACCATGACCGAGGCCGGCCGATCCGCCCAAACGATTCGGCACGTCCTGGCCGCCCTGCGGCAAGTCTTCAACTTCGCCAAGCGCCACGGCCTCTATGCCGGCGACAACCCGGTTTCCCTGGTCAAGAAACCCTCTGCCGACGCTCGCCGACTGCGCTTCCTGACCCACGACGAAGCCGACCGATTGCTTGCCGCCCTGGCCGAACGGGAATCTAACGCCCACGACATGGCCCTGCTCGCTCTGCATTGCGGCCTGAGGGCCGGCGAAATCTTTTCCCTGACCTGGGGCGACGTAGACTTGGAACGCGGCGTGCTCATCCTGCGCGACACGAAAAGCGGTAAGACCCGGGCGGCTTACATGACCGAGGCCGTGACGGCGATGCTCGCGGGTATGGACCGCCGAAACCCCAACGATCTCGTTTTCCCTTCCGCCAATGGCGGGCGTATCGTCCAGATTTCCGAAACGTTCAACCGTGTGGTGACAGCCCTTGGCCTCAACAACGGCGTCACCGATCCACGCCAGAAAGTCGTTTTCCACACCCTGCGCCATACGTTCGCGTCCTGGTTGGTCGAGCAAGGCATCGATCTGTATTCGGTCAAAGAGCTGATGGGACACGGAACGCTGGCCATGACAGAGCGCTACAGCCACCTTTCCCCGGACAAACTGCGGCGGGCGGTCAAGACCCTGGAAGCGGGCATGGAGAAGGGCCGGGCCAAGGGTAAAGTTGTGGCCATCGACGGCACGAGGTAGATATGCAGGAAGTGAAAACTCGGCGCACCATCGAATACCAAGCCCCGGGCGGGAATTGGCCTTTCCGGGACTGGCTTGCGGCTCTTAAGGACAAAAGGGCCGTGGCCAAGGTATTAGCCCGCCTTGCCACGGTCCGGGCCGGGAGCATGGGAGATGCCAAATCCCTTGATGGCGGTCTGTATGAACTGCGTATTGACTTCGGGCCGGGATATCGCGTCTACCTCGGGTTGGATGGCCAGACGATGGTTGTCCTGCTCTGTGGCGGCGACAAATCGAGCCAGGGCAAGGACATCAAAAGGGCTCGCAGCCTTTGGCAGGCTTACAGGAGGGAAAAATATGAGTCCCGTCCGTGACTTCGATGACACGCTTAAAGAGCTTTTGAGCGACCCGGAACAGGCGGTCCAATATCTCCGCGCCGCCATGGAAGAAAGCGACCCCCGTGCGTTGGCCATGGCCATTCATGATGTGCTGAAAGCTGTTCGTTCGGCGCCCGAGGAGAACGACGCCGAAACGGAGGCCCTTTGCCGTGCCCTTGCCGGGCTGAAACAAGCGGGCGTGACCCTAGACTTCCTGGCGCGGTAGACACGCCCATGCGCGTGGAGCCCTCCCCGATTTACCCCGGCTTCTTTGGCGACAGGGGGCACGGACCGCGTATGGGGATGAACGAAAGTACCAAGCGCCGCTTTGTGGAGGCCGAACATGCCCAGGATTAAGGCCCGCGACCTGCACGAAAAGTCCAGGCGAGAAGATGCCGAATACCGGCGCGAATATGACGCCCTTGAAGAAGAGTTTTCCCTCATCGCGGCCATGCTGGACGCCCGGCAGAAAGCCGGCTTGACCCAAGCGCAAGTTGCCGAGCGAATGGGCGTCAAACAACCCGTGGTCGCGAAGATCGAGGGCGGCCGGTCAAACGTCTCCATCGACACCCTGAAGCGGTACGCCCACGCCACAGGCTGCAAACTTAAGGTGAAATTCATCCAGGCACAGTAGCACATGGACCAATCCGACGCGCTCCACCTCATCTACTTGGCCCTGCCCCTGGCGGTCATCATCGCCATGTGCTGGTGGCCGGGCATCAATCATCGAAAGTTCGACTGGCGGTTGTTCAAGTGCAAGGGACATAAGAACGATTGACGCAGCTTTCCCCGGCTAGGCCGCGACTGATCATCGGGGCCGAAAAGGTGGCACTCCTACCCCCCTGCCGGGGGATTTTTATGGAGAACAAGCATGGGAGGCTTGGGAAATGGCAGCCTATTACAGGCACGACTTAATTAAGATAGTAAATTTAGCCAGAATATTAGATAACGATCCATATTATTCAAGCTCAGAAAATAGAGACAAAGTGTTCTTTGTCGATGGTTCAATACCTACCATTTCCGATTCTATAGAGATGATTTATGAATGGGAATCACACGGGCTCACCCCCGTCGATAATAATAACGTTAATGTATTAAAAACAAGAATGTATAGTATTCAAGGTCTTCAATCTTTTTTGGCCAAATACAACTTTCCCTTGCCTGCAGCGTTATTTCCAGACAACGATAATAATTCTTCTAAAATATATGTTGCTCAATTAGCAGCTAAATATCTTGACACTGGAAATCAAACTACTTTTGAGCAAAAGCGCCATAGGAATGATTTGCTGAACAAGTTTTTCTTCAATTCCGAGATTTTGCACAGGGAGGATTATTATCAATTTGAGACAATGCCGATTTCACAGCCAGAAGAAAGTGATCGAATCCGAGAGGATGCACTTAAAGAAGTCCAAAGTGTCTGGCTCGAATTAAAGCGAAACAAATTTAGTGATGAAATGCAAATTGTGCAAGGATGGATTGATAAGTATCTTCCGAGCAAGATTTATTTTGTAAAATGGAAATACATCAAGGAAAGTTCTGAAGTTGATGATCGTATCAATGAGTATGAATCATATACACCTGTGAATATAACCGAAATAAATATACGAGACAGGGCCATCGCCGAGCTTCGAAATAGAAAAATACAACTTCAGACTGGGGATGATTTTAACAAAACAACGGACGCGAAAAATAAAGTTAGCAATATGTTTGTTAAAAATAATGCAACCAACAATTTCATGATTTCAACCATAAAGAATGGGACTACTACAAATTTTATTATCACCAACATTGCAAATAAAACACATGTTTCACATCAGAATCATCCGGCAGAGCAAGAAGAGGCCACACCATCCACTGACGTGTCAGGACGAACTACGATTGATCAGGCTGGTGACGTGCCTGTTGCCGAGGTCCAGGGAAACCTGGCAGAACAAGAAAGAGGCACACAGTCCACGGATAGTTCAAGTAATGTGGAGACTAGCCAGAAGGATGGTGCTTCCGTTGTTGCGGGACAGAGTGCGGTGGTGGCTGTTGAACGGCCTAAATCTCAACCTGGTGGGCCAACGCAAAAGGAATTGCTTACAGAAGCCGAACGCCTTCTTGCCCTGAAGGATTCTGACCGGCTTAAAGGTAATGACCGAAGGCATGTCCAAGCGTTTGTATACAGGGTAAAGAAGATGCCCTTGGACCGGGTCTACGAGAGCCTTGCAGCGGGAATGAAGGATACCCCGAGCAAGGACAAGGGAACCCGAAAAGGGAATTTTCACAGCTGGGCCAGGAAGGGGGAAAAAATCTGCCGGGACCGCATATCTTAGCCCGACGCACACCCGACGCACACCAGACGCACACCGCACACCAGGGCGCCCACTCACCGTCTTTCAAAAATCATCTTTAATATAAGATGGTTAAAGCAACACACTTGACCTTCCCACGCGATTGACCCCCATTCCGGTGGGCCACCATTTTCTTCTCATGTTCAGCATGAAGGAGATGGTGGTCTATGGAAAGTTTCCCTTCCTTTGATTGGGACGAGATCGTCCCGAAAGAAACCAAAGTGTTCTGGCGTCACCGTTGGAATGAATACCGGGACCGCTATGGCTTTCCTTACTCGCGCGGCTACATGCAAAATTTGGACAGCCTCGGCGCTGGCCCCGAAGATGCTTTTGTCCTAGGCGGGAAAATCGGTTATCGCCGCACCCCTTTAGTCCGATTCTTTAATTCACTGCCTTTCTCTCGCCTCTCAAAAGGCAAAGTAGGGGGTGCGGCATGAGCACCAACGAGAAGCGCCGCCACCCCGGCCAGGGCGACGGCGCAAAAAATGAATCCAGCAGCAAGTTCTTTTTGGCGGTTCCTCGCCGTCTCGTCAATCTCCATGGCCTGTTTTTCCACCTTCTCCCCCTGGCCGGCCTGCTGACCAGCGGCGTCTGGTGCGACCGGCTGGCTCTGTGGATTCCCCTGGTGGACATGGCCGTCCGGCTGCTGCGCTATGCCGTCGGAGGTCGGATATGAACGGATATTACACTACCTGCCCTCGCTGTGGTGCTCGTTTCTACAAAGATGAAGAGTGGAAACGGTTATGTCTCGATTGCTGGAAAAAAGAGAATCACAGGCCAACCAGAATGAGGGGCTCACACATTGATTCACTTCAATCAGAAATAAAAAGCCTGCGTTCAAAAATCCATTTCTACGAATTGTATAGCTATGAGCTTGAGAAAGCTCTTGAACAGAACTCCGCTGCAAAGGAGCTGTCGAGTCATATCCATGATTTAATATTTCTTTGTCATCCAGACAAGCACGGGGACAGCCAGAAGGCTACAAGTGTCACGGCTTGGCTCCTTGATGTAAGGCGAGGGTTACGCCAATGAATCGTGGATACATAAAGCTTTGGCGAAAGGCTCGCGAATCTGGCCTTATCAAGAATCATGCAGCCTGGGCTTTTTGGTGTTGGTGTCTTCTGTCGGCTGCGCACTCAAATACTGAAGTTATTGTGTGCGGGCAGAAGGTTGAATTGCAGCCTGGACAATTTGTTTTTGGTCGGAAGAGATGGGCCGAAGAGCTTGGAATGACCGAAAAACAAGTCCGTTCCCTCGCCAAAATCTCGTCCGATCCTCGCTGGCCAGGGGCCAGGATAAGGGCCATCAGAAAGGCCAGCAAGTTTTCTGTCTATGAAGTAATAAATTGGCATAGTTACCAAGATTCGCAAAGCGATGAGGGCCAGCACAGGGGCCAGGAACAAGGCCAGCAAAAGGGCCAGCACGAGGGCCAGCAGAGGGCCACATACAAGAATGTAGAGAATGTAAAGAAGAAGAATAAAACCTTCTCGTCGGACTCTGCCGAGGTCCGACTTGCCGAGCTTCTCTTCGACCTGATCCGCCAGCGGAACCCTGAGCACAAGGCCCCGAACCTCCAAGCCTGGGCGAGACACGTTGACCTCATGATTCGCATCGACAAGCGGTCCCCGGAACGCATCGAGCAGGTCATCCGGTGGGCGGCTCGGGATCCTTTCTGGTCGAAAAATATTCTCTCTGCGGGCAAGCTCCGCCTGCAATTCGACGCATTGGTCATAAAAATGGGCGGCCCAACCAAGTCCCGGATCAATCGGGGCGACCTCGCGGCGGTATGACCCTATGAGGACCTTTGACGACTTCGGCATCACCGTCCCGGCCGGGGCCACGGGCGATATCAAGACCACCTGCCCGCAGTGCTCCCCCTCTCGGAAAAAGAGCACAGCCCCGTGCCTATCCGTCAACGTCGAGGAAGGCGTGTGGAACTGCTGGCATTGCGGCTGGACCGGGGGCCTTAAGGCGGGCGCGGAGAAGGCCGAGGCCCGCCCCCGGAAACCCGTGAAGCCCGCGTGGGACCATTCCCGCCTGTCTCTGCCGTCCAAGGTCCTCGAATACTTTCAGGGGCGCGGCATTTCCCCCGAGGCCCTAGCCGCCAATCAAGTGGGCTATGGACCTGTCTGGATGCCCGGTCCCAATGCTGAGGTGAACACGATTCAGTTTCCCTACTTCAAGGGGGGCGCGGTCGTGAACATCAAGTTCAGGGACGGGCGTAAAAATTTCCGCCAGGCCAAGGACGCGGAAAAATGCCTATATCGCTTTGACGAGATCGAGAAGCGCGCCGGCGCCGACCGGTCGCTCATCGTCACCGAGGGCGAGATGGATGCCTTGGCCCTGACGACCGTCGGCTATCAGGCCGTGACCAGCGTGCCCGATGGTGCCCCGAGTCCAGGCACCAAGAATTACGAGAAGAAATTTTCCTTCCTCGAAAGCGCCGAAGAGCTCCTCGCCAAGTACGGCCGCGTCATCCTGTGCGTGGACAACGATGCCCCGGGCCAGACCCTGGAGCGTGAACTTGCCCGGCGCATCGGCTTCGAGAAGTGCTACCGCGTCGCCTACCCGGAAGGCTGCAAGGACATCAATGAAGTCCTGGTCGAGCACGGTGCGGACGCAGCCCGGCAAGTCATTGAAGAGGCTCGGCCCATGCCCATCGCCGGGCTCTACACGGCTTCCGACATCAAGGGCGACGTGGAACTTCTCTACGCCGAAGGCTTCCGTCGGGGGCTGTCTACGGGCTGGCCGTCGGTGGATGCACTCTACACCGTGCGCCCCGGGGAAATGACGATTATTACCGGCATCCCCGGTAGCGGCAAGTCGAACTGGCTGGATGCCCTGGCCGTGAACCTGTTCAAGCTCCACGAATGGTCCTTTTGCCTCTGTAGCCCCGAGAATTGGCCCGTACAGCGCCACGCGGCTTCGATCATTGAGAAGGTCGTGGGCAAGCCTTTCGCGCCCTCCAGGCGCCTTGTGGAGCGCATGCGGCCCGACGAAATGGAATACGCCCTGGGCCAGATGGACGGGGCCTTCAATTTCATCATGCTTGGCGACGAGGACATGAGCCTGGACACGATTCTGGCCAAGGTCCGGGCTGCGATCTTCCGCTATGGCGTCAAGGGCGTGATCCTCGATCCCTGGAACGAGCTTGAACACTCCCGTCCGGCCGGGCTCTCCGAAACCGAATACATTTCCCAGGCTCTTTCCAAGGTGCGCCGGTTTGCCCGCATCAATGACGTTCACGTCTGGATCGTGGCGCATCCTACCAAGCTGCAAAAGGACAAGGACACGGGGGAATATCCTGTGCCAACCCTCTACGATATTTCTGGTTCGGCTCACTGGTACAACAAGGCCGACAACGGAATCACGGTTTATCGGCACATGGAAGCAGATTTGACGGATATTTACGTCGGAAAGATTCGTTTCCGAGAAGTTGGGCAGCGAGGGAAAACGACGCTTGCGTACTGTCGGGAGGATGGGACCTATCATGAACAGGGGAAGGCGTATGAAGAAAGATACTAGATCAGTGCTGTTTTCAAAAGTTGAAGACAATGAGGCTCGAAAGGAGCGTGAAGCGATCTGTGAGCTTGAGGCTCTTGGGCGAAAATTGGACAGGAAGAGAAGCCGCAATAATCCGCTGAGCCGAGGTAGGTATGCGAGTTCTAGTCGATAGCAGGGAGCAGCATCCTTTCCCTTTCACCAGATACGAGGCCGAGGTGGAACGCGCTGCCCTGCCGACAGCTGATTACTCCCTACCGGGCTTCGAGGATCGGGTGGGCATCGAACGGAAAGAATTGGGTGACCTCGTCTCCTGTCTGATGGGAGCGAATCGGGAACGCTTCGAGCGGGAGTTGCGCCGGTTGTCCGCATACGAGTTGAAGGCCGTGGTCATCGAAGCGTCCATGCGTGACGTGGCCGATGGGGTCTACAGAAGCGAGATGAAGCCGCACGCCGTGCTCCAATCGGTTCTGGCCTTTCAGGTGCGCTACGCCGTCCCCTTCCTCTTCTGCGGCGACCGGGCGGGCGCGGAATACACAACCTTCTGGCTCCTGGCGAAGTACGCCCGCGAGATCGAAGAGCGCATGAAGGCGCTGACCAAAGCCCAGGCCCCGGCAAAGAGCGCGGCGGCATAGGAGAATACAATGTTAAGAAGACCATTTAATAAACATCGAGATGGTGAGGAGTGCTGTCATCATTGCGGAGCCGTGACAGGTGAATATCATTCACTTGGGTGCATGGGTGAAGGATGCCCGAAGTGCGGCAACCTCCTGGTGACATGCACCTGCAACGTCATGGATGCTGAAGGCAAGGCCATCGCTGTAAGGCGCTTGTTCAACGCCATTAATAACGCCACTGCCGCCTGGGCCTTTGCTGCTTACTATCCTCGAACCTCTCCAATTGGCATAGCGGGCTGGCTGTGGGCCTGTCTGAATTCCGCCCCGGAAATGATCGTCGCAATGGCCCGAACCGAAGTAGGCCTCCTGGCCAATGTCCGCCCGTCTTTTTGCAACGCGGTGGGCTCCCCCCGATACGCGGTCGCGGATGTCGCCCGGGCCCTGGGCTGTGGCAAGCGCCTAATCGCAGAATTGGAACAGGCCTTCGTGGGCGTCGAGGCTGGCCGGGATTCTGAGACGCTGATGCGGGTGCATTAGGGGGCTGATGATGGCTGATACGCCGCTGCCAAAGCAGCAAAAATCAAGGGGGCGCCCGTTTAAGCCTGGCGAGAGCGGCAACCCCAAGGGCAGGACCCCCGGCACCCGCTGCAAGGCCACACTGGCCGCCCAGGCGCTTCTTGACGGCGAGGCTGAGGCGTTGACCAGGAAAGCCGTGCAACTGGCCTTGAAGGGCGATTTGACGGCTCTGCGGTTATGTCTGGAGCGCATCATTCCGCCCCGAAAGGATACCCCTGTCAAGGTAAAGCTGCCGGCAATGGAAACTGCGGCCGACCTGACCGAGGCGATGTCCGCTATCCTGGCCGCCGTCGGTGCCGGGACCATCACCCCCAGCGAAGCCGCCGCACTTGCCGGCCTAATCGACACGCACAGAAAAGCCCTGGAGACTGCCGACCTCGCCGAGCGCGTTGCAAAACTTGAGGAGCTCAAAGGCGTATGACCGCCAGAAACCTGGAAGCAAGAGTCAAGCGCATGGAAGACGACGCTCCACGCACCTATTGCCTGTGCCTCGAACCTCGACCAGGGCAAACAGACGAGGAATGCGTTGAAGAATTTTACGTCAAACACCCTGAAGCACGGAACGACAAGAGCGGCATACCGTTCCTCTTGCCGTAGGAGCATTTGCAATGCGAAATCTTGAATCACGTGTGAATCGGCTTGAGGCCGACAGCAAGGAAGAGACCTGTATGATTGTTCCATATTACCCAGGGCAGACAAAAGAAGAGGCAATGGAGGAATATTTCAAAGAGTATCCCCACATGCGAGAATACAACGGACCGATCCCTTTTATCCTTTTGGAGATGTTTAGGGAGAAAAACGATGCGTGATCTTCAAAAGCGAATCGCCAAACTGGAGCAGCTCGGGCCTCAAGGCAAAATTCATGTCGTTGTCGTCAGAGCCGGGCAGGACCCCGAGGAGGAGTGGCAAAAATATCTGCACGATCACCCCGGGGCAGCCCAAGGGAAGATCGCCTTCTTTCATACGAACGTCCCCGAACCCGACCCATTGCCTGCCGAATTTGCTTAAACCATCAACCCCGATCCTGCCGGGCAAAGGAGCTTTCAATGGACATGCGCTCATTTGGTGATGCTCTGGAAAAGAAGTACAAAATCCTCCAACAAAACGCCGATTCAGAAACCACACGGGCCAATGCCGTCGCGCAGAACGTCGGACAACAGCAGGCGTTGCAGCAGCAGTCCGACCAGGCGGCACAGGCTCGGGCTGAGACTGTGGCCAATAACCAAGCGATGATCGCCGGCATGAACAATCAGTCCAGCCAGGATATCGCTGGTCTCAACAACCAGGGGGCGAATTACAGGACAAGCCTGGCCACCGGGACACAGATGAACATCGCCGGGATGGAAAACACCCTGGGGCAACGTCGGCTCGATCAGCAGGGGCAGCAGTTTGGCCAAACGTTGGACTTCGACCGGGATAAATTGGACAGGACGCTGGCGTTGGACACCCAGAAGGCGCAAGAAGACTCCTATTTGAAGAGATTGGATTTGGCGAGGCCACTCGCAGGCTCTCTGGACCTCTCCTCGCCGCCCAATGTAGGCATACAATCCCCCTGGGGGGCTCCAACGGCCAAACCGGCCACGCCACAGTCTCCCTCACCCCTGACCAGCATGCCCGACGCACAGCTTTTGGCGTTGAAGGGCCAGGCGGATCGAGCACAGGTGATGACACCTCCGACTTCCCCGGCGCCGGTCGCGTCGTCTGACCCGAGCAATCCCCGTAATGGGCTTTTTGGGGATCAGGGGCGCACCCCAACGACGGCCTCGGCCCCTTCACTCGCCGTCCCCACCATGTCGCCTCCCGCGAACCCTCGAGCTGCGGTTACAAGCGGACCGTCCACGTTCGATCGTGTCACTTCCGCCTTGATCCCGCCGTCGGATTCCGCCGGCATGACAGCTGTCCGGGATATCGGGAGCGGTCTGAGTGCCGCCGGGAACGCCATAGGGCTAAACCGAAATTGGGCCCAGGGCTTCAAATCGTTCCTGGGCGGCGAGACACCGGAACAGGTCCGGGCCCGGCGGGCGGCCGCGGCTGGGCAGTGATCCGCCAGAAAGTGAGCGTGACAGGGGCCGGGGGAAACCTCGGCCCTTTCTTTTGGCGCGTGATTTGGCTTCAGGCCGGCCCCAGGGGCGACGGAAACGATGAACAGGCCCATTGACTCGGCAGGACGAAAAAACGTCCGTGTGGCCGTCCTGAGCGGTTTTTCTATTGCCCCGTATTCGGGATGAACTGCCCGGTTCGGGTGTTCACGTACCCGTTCGGACCGGCCGGGGCGTAGACGGTGCCTGTCTGTGGATCAGTGATCGGGGCTTGCGGCACCGGGGCGCCCGTGTAGGTGTGGCCGTAGTTGTCCACCATGCCCCCGCCACCGTTCGGGATGAACACGGTTCCAGGCTGATTTTCTTGGGCGAAGGCCAACGCCGACAGGGACAGAAATGCCAGGGCAAGGACAAGCCGCTTCATGATAGCCCCCTGCGGGTTATGATTTATGTGACAACCTATCTCCACCCGTCAGGCCTGTCCATCACTCCGGTCCATCCTCTTGACCCTGCCGGGCTCCGTGGTATGCCGAAATTGCGAACCGCGCCTGAGAGTCCCGTAAGGGATTCCGACGTGCCAGAGGCCTTCCCTCCCGGGAACTGCGCTGGGGACACGACAGGTCAGGGTTCGTATCGCACCTGAAGGTGTCGCGAGGCACCTCGACGTACCAGAGGCCATCCCTTTGAAGGACGTGCGCTGGGGATACGACAGGGGCGATTCCTGCATAGCGCCTTTTATTCCCTGGGGAGATGAGCCGTCTTGCACGGAGGCAGCCCTGGACGGGGGAGGCGCTATGCTCTTTTTGGGGACATGGCCAAGCGCATCCTCGTGGTCATGGGACGAGCCCTTTCCTCCGGCGCGGGGAATGCCGTGGAGGAATAGGTCTGGTAACGGGAAGCCGGGAGAGGATCAGGGGGCCGGGGCGACTCGACCCTTTCTTATCCACAAATATTTTTTTCTCTTTCTCTGAACAAAGCGAAAACTCTAGCTATGTCACTGGATAGGCCAGTTTCAAGTTTTTTATCCATGCATTCCAGGGCAACGATCATTAGTTGTACAAGCAATAGTAACATTCTGTCGGCACTATCTGTCTCTGGGCCAATTTTGAGTTCAGAAGGGTATCCTGCGTGGTCAAATTCAATTCTTGAAAAAACAGCTCTGGGTGATGGGTGTGCATTTATACAGCTAAGGAGAGAATATGTTGAATAATATATATTTTGAAGCCCAGCGATATTTGCTGCAATTAAAGCGTTATATTTGACACATGATACTTCTCCATATGCCTCAATTTGAGAATTAGCTTCTTTCAATGAGTTGCATAAGCATTCATCGACGTCTGGATATTTTCTTTTCATGTCATCAATATAGCGAGCTTGATTTTTTAAAAATATATTTAGATCTGCAATGTCTGTACGATAGTAATCATTGAGATATTTGTCGTCATCTATGCATGCTTTGAGCACAAAAATAGATTCCATTAAGCTTCTAATGATTGTTCCAGAATCTTGGATGTATCCATTTTGGATTAAAATAATTGCTGAATCATATGAATTTACTATTTTGCCAAATAAGCTTGTTAAAAATATAAGGTCAATTTTGTGTTTGGGAACGTCAAAAGAGTTAACAATTTTTGCTATTAAGCCCGATATGCTGTCACAAATCGAAAACCATTCTTGGTTTTTATGGATTATTTTGTGTCTTATGGTTTCATCTTTCATTGAGAACTCCAGTGTGTTTTGCGTGCCTTGATTCCATCAGGCTCATTTCTATCTGCATATCAGGTTGGCATTGCACTCCGCGAGGTAAGACGACATTGACCATTGGTTCGATATTGAGGCCACCAACGAAGGCAGCGATGCGTTCTGCAGCCCCGCGTGGTTTGGTGATGAGATTCTCGAATTGGAGAGATAAAACTTTCGAACCGATGTTGCGCAACACGGTCATTGCCTTGGGACGATCCTTGATATAGGCACGAATGATTCGCTTAATATGTCCTTTGGTAAAAGTTTGCCCCGTAGTGGCATTAAGGAATTTTGCTAACGAATTGGATTGATGCTTTGTGTTGCGATCAAGCCAGATAGTTTTATATTGTGGCCCCCTTGGCAAAGGATACTCATGTGGGTCAAGCACCTTCACTGCATGATCATCATGTGACTGTAGCCATTCAAGCGACAGGTCAAACGAGCTTGAGAGCTCAAACGCAGGCCAGTCACCTGTCACCGCTTGGCCACCAGCTTCAAGCATTTGCATTACCAGTGAGCTGCCACATCGACCAAAACCTGCAACAATGATAATGGGCATGGCCTATCCTCCATTGTTCAACCTATGCCTCCTCGAACAAGTCCTTGACCTGACCGGCAGCCGAGCGCCCGGCACACCTTCAGCGTGGTCAGGGCACACCGGCCTTCACGCACGCGCGCGTACTGCGCGGAAAAATCACCGAGGGGAAGAGCGCACCCCGTCCGGCCAGCGTGCAACCGCCGCAACCGCCAAAAAGGCATTACCCGCGTTCAATCCTCTTCGAAAAGGTCTTTCGCCTTCACACCCAGTGCGGCTGCGATGGTAGCCAAAGTGTTCAGTGTACATCGACCGATCATCTGGCCACGGGCACGGTTGACCGTCTGCATGGAAAGTCCTGTTCTACTCACCAATTCGCGCATAGTAACGCCCTGATCTTCCATGATTTCCTTGAGTTGACTGGCAATCATTTCCCACCTCCAGTTGCTCTTATATATCAAATCAAAGTTTGCCCTGTATGCTTCCATATAGTAGAGCAAGTCCAGAGGGAAGAAACAAAAATCAGCCCGGCAAGGAGGTCACGACTCCCGGCCGGGCCTGACCACAACCGACCTTCAGAGGAGGTACGATCATGGCTGAAACCCGCCTACAGCATGGCAGTGGGTTGCACAAGCCCGGCCGCGTGCTGGCCTATCAAGGCAATTCTCAAATCCGCATCCGGCAAGCCCAGGGGCCCATATCCGCCACCAGAATCGACGAAAGCGCCCCTGACCATACGTCGGGCCGCCTTGGTCTCGAAACGGCCTCCCTGGGCCTGATTTCTGGCCCGGGCTCGCTGCTGACAGCGTCTGCGCCCGCATCAGTGTCCCTGCATGGGGCACACCCCCTGGCGGAATCTGTCGCCTCCTACCTCAAAGGCACGCGTCAACCCGGCTGCCGGCCCCCGCGCAAGCCTCGCCCAGCCTATCTGCTGAGCGACAGGCTTATGACCGTGTACGAGACGCCTCGCCCCGAACTCAGCGATCCAGGCCGTGTCTACGCCATGTTGGCGGACCTGACGGGCGAAGACCGTGAACTGTTGGTGGTCTTCTGCCTGAACACCAAAAATGGCGCCATGCTCAGGGAGATCGTCAATATCGGCATCCTGGACCAGTGCACGACGGCGCCCCGGGAAATCCTCAAGCCGGCGGTCCTAAACTCGGCAAGCGGCATCATCATCGCCCACAATCACCCGAGCGGCGACCCCAGGCCGTCAGCCCAAGATGTCGATTTTACACGAGCGCTTAAAGCGGCGTGCGACGTGTTCAGAATCCGCCTGTTGGACCACGTGATCTTTGCCCATGACGGGTACTTTTCCATGCAGTCGGAAGGCATGTTGTAGGGGCAAGGCATGAGACGGGCAAGAACACCCCGGACTATCGAGCGGGAGATGGAGAATCTCACCAGGGCGGCCGCGGCCCTGCTTGCAGAGGCAAAGACCATGGCCGGCCACAAAGACTTTCGGCGTATGGCCCGCCACGTGTCAGGAGATGCCTACGACGTATGGAGAGAGGCGGGGGACCTGTGGCGATATGGACGGCCTGCACCGGGCGAGTTGCCCTGACGCTGTCCGGCAACCGGACCATGGGCGGCCTGCTTCTTTGGAGGTGGGCCGCTTTTTGTTGTCAATAGGCATGTTTCTGGGGCTAACCGAAGGTAAACATAGCCAAGATCATTTTAATCTCGATCTAGAGCGAAATAAAACTTTTTATTTGAGAATTGCTTGTGGCTTACCACCAGTTTAAATCCTTTATCCATTCTCTAAACTCATCAAGTTCTTTAATGCATTCATTTGCAGTATGGCCAAAAATATTACTTTTTACATAAGGAGATTTGTCAGACAAGCTCACAATTGAACCATGAATTTCCTCAAGGATGTGTCTGCGATTGTCATGCTGGTAGCCATATCGGCCTAGAGGAGCCCAGTAGCTAAACTCCGAAGATATTCTTGAATGATGTGCAAAACAGAGAGCCATAAGGATTTCGAGTTTGTCAAAGGCATAGCCAAACTTGGAGTCAGACGGAATAATGCCGCGAAATCGTGGTTGAAGTAAATCGTGAAGCCAATCATTGAGAGGAGCATAATGCTTGTCCATCCCCTCGAGAAGTTTCGCGGGTGCATTGCCTCTCTCGAATAGGCAAAAAGCAGGGAGTTGTTCGATGGCGACGATGTCGTCTCGGCGTTCTCTATAAATAGGAGTGTGGAACATTTCTCCGAGAAACATTAACCCGCGTTCTCCCGCTTCAATCGAGCCAAGTCCCAGGGTGTAGAAGAGTAGACAGGCCGGATAGGTCTGCAATTCAAGCCAGATGGAGTAGCCACTTTCGTTGCGGCGAGTTGCCAGCCTTACCAATGCATTCTGCCATGTTGCATAATGCCAGCTCTCTACCCAATATCCCCCTACTGTGGCCATTGCTATCAAGGTGTCACTGGCAGCCTCATATGCACGAACTCGCGCCGTGAGGATTTGTGAGTCCGGCCCAGGTCCACCTTGTACTGCAAACACTGTCCCTGCGGTCGTTTCGCGTACATGATCCACCTCGCTACTTATTAAATCAGCAAGTCGAATGCGGTGCATCGGGTCGGCAAGATAGCTTTTAAGACTGGCAACAGCGGCCCCCGTTGATAATGGGTGTGGCCTGGAAAACTGATCCAGTGCTTCGACAAGACGGCTCAGTTCAGAGAAAAAATTGTCCGCATCTGCGATAGGGATGGTTTGTGCACGCCGATGTTCAATTAATCGCATTGCTGAAATGCCTGGTTCGCCTCGCAATGCCCAAAAATAGCTAAACCGTCGAGAAGTAGACCGCTCGATGGCATTCCGTAACGCGGGGTCCCATTCCGCTGACCATCCGCAGGCGATTAAACCGAATTCGTCAAGAATTCTATCCAATAACACATTAAATTCTGATGGGTACGATTCGAGCTCAATGTGTGTATTACGGATTCGGGTATCAAGGTAATCGCCATGGACCTTGAATAAACAGCAACGAGTATGGATCAGGGGCATTGCCCCGTGCACCTGATCTGGAGAACTGAGCACTGTCGGGACAATTCCTGCATCGACTAATGCCGTCTCCATAAGTCTGTCAAAATTGGTGGTGATGATAACACGGACATAACCCTTGGCTACGAGACTAGCGATTGCCCGATGCGCTGCGGTTGGTGCCTTGATACCTTCCGCACGCTCCTCCTCAGAAGGTTCGAGGTAGCTACGCAAAAGCTGCTGACGTTCAGAAGGAGTCTTGGCGAGCGCATCTAGAAGCTCTGAATAATCAGGTTCTTTACCGTACTTATCACGATACCAAAGAATTGGATCGACTATACTGGCCTCATCAGCCACTTCTGCAAGCTTGCTCACAAGATCAAGAGTGATTTCCCATCCGGTTGGAATCCTAGCGGAACGCGACACTCCAGAACCGAGCAATAATGCATAGATACCTGGATTGGCCTGGATAGAGAAAGCGAGGGAGTGTAGTGGGTCGATCATATTTTAGCACATCTCGGAAGAATTGTCCAAAATCAGTAAATACCTGTCCCGCCTAAGTCAGTCGTCAGGTAAGAGTGAACCGGAAAGAGAAACCGGATTATGAGCATAGCCCTACTTACTGTCGCCCCCTGCTCCATCAGTTGTACGAAAGTATGGACCCGTTTGTGCCAAGTCCAAGGCAACATTGCAATGGTTATCCCCTGCCGGGGCATCCCGCTTTTCGCCCACGGCCGGGCCGCCTCGTACTTCCTCCGGTTCATCCTGCGCTTGGCCCTCAGTTTTTCCTGATTCAAGATCTGGAGCATGGCGGGGGGAGCAGTTCCTGCCGGGAGGGTTCAGGAACGTGGAGAAATCGGTGGAGTGACGCCCAAACCGCCGGGGGCAGTTTCCACAAGCCGCTTTCCATCCCCGGGAGCACGGCAAACCTTCACCTAAATTCACTCACCATAATCCTCCCGAGCGGGGCCAGAGCGGGGCCAAAACACCCCTAACGCAAAAGGGGTTGGACCATCACAGTCCAACCCCTTGAATTTATGGTGCTCCCGATGCGATTCGAACGCATGGCCTATCGCTTAGGAGGCGATCGCTCTATCCACCTGAGCTACGGGAGCACAGCCAGGACGCATGAAACGATGTTCATGCTCCTTTCAACTTTTTCCAACACCTTGCCGGATTTTTTCCGCTAACAGATCGTAATCCCTACACAAACCAAGCTTACAAGCACATCGCGCCAACGGCCGCCTTCCCGATTGCACCAATTGACGCGCGCGAAACATACTTTACTATTTGCCCTGATTCGACTTGTCAAGGAAGCGGCAGGGTGGCGCCGCTTGTCCGCAACTCCCCGCTTGATGGGGTATAAGCTCGCGGACAACGGACCCTCACCGGCCCGATCGGCGCAAACTGCCCATGCTCGCCCTGGGCAACAAAACCCGGCCAGAGGCCGGGTCCATTCACCCCAAGATGGCCCGCCTGCCCCGCGCACGGGCCCCAAGGAAGCAGGAGTTCACCATGGCGAAACGCATCCTCGTCTCCCTGACCGCCGCTCTGGCCGTCGTGGCCTGGACCACACTGGCCATGGCCCGCATCCCCTTGCCCGACATCACCGAATTGGTCGAAAAGGACGGGCCCGCGGTCGTCAACATCTCCACCACCAAGACCATCAAAGCCCAGGAGGGCATGCGCGACCTGTTCGAGCAGTTCCACCGGCGCGGTGGCCCCATGGATGATTTCTTCGACCAGTTCCAACGCTTCTTCGGTCCCCAGGGCCGGGGCGGCGCTCCCAAACCCCATAAGCAACGCTCCCTGGGCTCGGGCTTCGTCATCTCCGCCGACGGCTACATCGTCACCAACAACCACGTCGTGGACGGCGCCGACGAGGTCAAGGTCCAGTTCCGCAACAACGAAAAGCCCGTGCCCGCCAAGATCATCGGCCGCGACAAGGAAACCGACCTGGCCCTGCTCAAGATCGACGGCAAGTCCAACCTGCCCTTCCTGGAGTTCGGAGACTCCTCCAACCTCAAGGTCGGCGCCTGGGTCCTGGCCATCGGTAACCCCTTCGGCCTGGAAAACACCGTGACCCTCGGCATCGTCAGCGCCAAGGGCCGGGTCATCGGCGCCGGTCCCTTTGACAACTTCATCCAGACCGACGCTTCCATCAACCCGGGCAACTCCGGCGGTCCGCTCATCGACCTCGACGGCAAGGTCATCGGCATCAACACCGCCATCGTGGCCTCGGGCCAGGGCATCGGCTTTGCCATCCCGTCCAGCATGGCCAAGGACATCATTGCCCAGCTGCGCGAGGGCAAGACCGTCAAGCGCGGCTGGCTCGGTGTCACCATCCAGGATATCGACGAGAACACCGCCAAGGCCCTGGGCATGGAAAACACCAAGGGCTCGCTCGTCACCTCGGTGATCGAGGGTGAACCGGCCGCCAAGGCCGGCATCAAGACCGGGGATGTGATCACGGCCGTGGGTGGCGAAAAGATCGACGATTCCAACCAGCTCCTGCGCCGCATCGCCGCCCTGCGCCCCGGCGAGGCTGTCAAACTGGACGTGCTGCGCAAGGGTTCCACCCAGACCGTGTCCGTGACCCTCGGCCAGCGTGACCCGAAAAAGCTGGCCCAAAACGGTCCCGATAACGGGGAAGAGGGCGACGACACCGCCGGTCAGGCCGCGACCGTCATCGGCCTGTCCGTGCGCGAGGTCTCGCCCCAGGAGGCCAAGGCCCTGGGCATGGACAAGCCCCGGGGTGTCCTGGTAACGGAAGTGGCCGATGGCTCCGAGGCCGAACAGGCCGATGTGCGCCCCGGCGACGTCATCCTGGAAGTCAACCAGCGCACCGTCAACTCGACCGAGGACTTCAAGAAGATCGTGGCCGAGGACGGAAAGCAAAAAGGCGTTGTCATGCTGCAGATCAAGCGCCAGCGCCAGAGCATCTTCCGGACCGTGCCGCTCAAGAACGCGAAATAACCCCCTCCCGGGGCGGACGCCAGGCGTCCGCCCCGGGATAACGCCCGGATATCCCATGGCTTTGAGCCCCACGCCAGCCGAGGAAACCGCCATCCCCGTTCCCTGCAAGGTCAATTTGTACTTGCAGGTGGGACCGCGACGCCCGGACGGCTACCACGACCTCGATACCTTTTTCCTGCCCCTGCCCGAACCGTCCGACGGCCTGTTCATCCGCCGTTTCGACGAGCCCGGGGACATCGATTTCACTTGCTCCGACCCGACCCTCGAAACCGACGACAATCTCGTCGTGCGGGCCTACCGGTGTTTTGCCGAGCGCACCGGCTATCGGCCCAGGCTGGAAGTGGGCCTCAAAAAACGCATTCCCCACGGCGCCGGCCTTGGCGGGGGCAGCTCCGATGCCGCCGCCCTGCTGCGCTACTGCAACGATCGGGCCGGCGGGGCCGCCCTCAGTGAACCCGGGCTGGCCGCCCTGGCCGTGGGCCTGGGAGCCGACGTGCCGTTTTTTCTGCTCGACGGTCCGGCCAAAGCCCGTGGCATCGGCGACCAGCTTGTTCCGCAACAATCCGGATTGGATGGCTTTTTCATCGTCGTTGTCTGCCCGAGACTGCGGATTCCCACGGCCTGGGCCTATGCCGCCCTGGATGCCTCCCGCACTTTCCCGTCCAAACCCGGAACAGAGCTCTTGACAAGCGTTTTTGAGGGAAATAGAAAGGCGTTTTGCGTGACCGGGAGACCTTTGCAAAACGACTTTGAACCGGTTGTTTTCGCCACCCATCCGGAAATCGGGCGGGTTAAGGAACGCCTGCTGGCCGTCGGGGCCGCGGGCGCTCTTTTATCCGGGAGCGGATCGGCTGTCTTCGGACTGTTTCGAGAACGCCAGACCGCCGTACTGGCCCTGGCGGAATTTTCGGGCAACGGTCCAAGCGCTTTTCTCGCGTCCCTGTAGGGATGGCTCGGACGGGATTTCGGTTCGTGGCAGGTTCTTTCGTCCGCTCCTTCGGGCGGATCGGGATGCTGGGGCGTCGCCAAGTAGGTAAGGCACGGGGTTTTGGTCCCCGCATTCGTGGGTTCAAGTCCTACCGCCCCAGCCAAATGCATCAATCCGGACCGCCGTCTCCGGCCAGCTCGGCCGGCAGGGACGGTGGACGCAGTGAAAAGAGGCGCGGCATGGCCCAAGGCGATCTGAAAATTCTGACCGGTACCTCCAATCCCGCCCTGGCCACGGCCATCTGCGACCACCTCGGCTGTACCCTGCTTCCGGCCAAGGTCGGCACGTTCAGCGATGGCGAGATTCGGGTGGAAATCGGCGCCAATGTCCGGGGCTGCGACATCTATGTCGTCCAGTCCACCTGTACCCCGGTCAACTACAACCTCATGGAGCTGTGCCTGATCCTCGACGCGCTCCGGCGCGCCAGCGCCCAGCGTGTCACGGCCGTGGTGCCCTATTTCGGCTACGCCCGCCAGGACCGCAAGGTCGTGCCCCGCGCCCCGATCAGTGCCAAGCTCGTCTCCGATTTTCTGACCGTGGCCGGCATGAACCGCCTGCTCACCATCGACCTGCACGCCGGTCAGATCCAGGGCTTTTTCAACCTGCCCGTGGACAACCTGTTCTCTTCTCCGATCATGACGGAGTATTTCAAGGAATTTGCCGGGGGCGATCTGTGCATCGTCTCGCCGGATGCCGGCGGTGTGGAACGGGCCCGCTCCTTTGCCAAGCGCCTGGGCGCGACCCTGGCCATCATCGACAAGCGTCGCGACGCGCCCAACCAGGCCCAGGCCATGCACGTCATCGGCGATGTTTCGGGCAAGCGTTGCGTGGTCATCGACGACATGATCGACACCGCCGGCACCATGTGCCAGGCCGGCATCGTGCTGCTGGAAAAGGGTGCCAGCGAAGTCATGGCCGCCGCCACCCATCCGGTCCTGTCCGGACCGGCCATCGACCGGTTGGAGGCCTCGCCCTTCACCCAGATCGTCACCACCAACACCATCCCGTTAAGCGACAAGGCCAAGGCCTGCTCCAAGATCAAGGTGCTGTCCATTGCCGGACTCTTGGCCAAGGCCGTGCACAACATCCACACCGAATCTTCGGTCAGCGTCCTGTTCACCTAGGGCGAATCGGAACGCGACCCGACCGGAAATCATGTTTCGCCCTAGGGCGCAAAGGAGATACCCGATATGAAAGAGACCCTGTCCCTCGCCGTCAAGACCCGCGCGGGCCGCGGCAAGGGGGCCAACCGGAAGCTGCGCGCCACCGACATGGTCCCCGGCGTCTATTATGATGACAAGGGCGTCAACATTTCGGTCATGGTCGAGCATATGCCCCTGCAGAAGCTCTACTCCAAGACGGCTTCCTCCCATGTCTTCGAGCTCAAGATCGAGTCCGAGGCCGGCCAGGAAACCAAGCCGTCCCTGATCTGGCAGCTCCAGTTCCACCCGACCAAGAGCAAGATCACCCACGTGGACTTCTACGGCGTGGACCTGACCAAGGAAATTCGCGTCCACATTCCCGTGGAAGTGGTGGGCAAGGCCGTCGGCATGGTCAAGGGCGGCGCTCTGGAAGTCTACCGCGAGACCCTGGAAGTCAGCTGTTTGCCCCTGGCCATCCCGGACAAGGTCGTCGTGGACATCACCCCGCTGGACCTCAACCAGCACATTAAGGTGGCCGACATCACCCTGCCCGAGGGCGTCAAGGCCGTCTACGAAGACAACTTCGCCATCCTGGGCGTGCTGCTGCCCACGGCCGAGGAAGAGGAAACTTCCGAGGAAGGCGCGGCCGAAGCGCCGGCCGCAGCGGCTCCCGAGGCCGAGTAGGGTCTTTTCCCGATACGTTTCCGGACGGGGCGGCGCGCCGCCCCGTCCGATCTGTTTTCCTTTTTCCCCCACCGCCATGGCCATACATGCTTGCATCGCGGGGCTCGGCAATCCCGGTTCCCGCTACGCCGCCACCCGCCACAACTTCGGCTTCCTGGTCGCCGAGGCCCTGATCGCCCGGGCCCGGGAACTCGGCGGCGTACCCAAGCCGGCCCTGACCGCGCGCCGGGACCTCGACGCCGTGACCCTGTCCCTGCCGGTTTTGCCGGGCGGCGGTTTTGCCCAATTCGTCTGCGTCAAGCCGCTCACCTATATGAATCTTTCCGGCCGGGCCGTGCGGGCGGTCTGCGACTTCTACAAGATCGACCCCACCGACGTGCTCGTGGTCCATGACGAACTCGACCTGCCGCTCGGTCGCATGCGTGTCAAGCGCGGTGGCGGCAACGCCGGCCACAACGGCCTCAAATCCCTGACCCAGGAACTGGGCACGCCGGATTTCACCCGGCTGCGCCTGGGCATCGGCCGGCCCCTGCCCGGCCGGGACGTGGCCGGCTATGTCCTCGAAACCTTCCGGCCCGAGGAGCAGCCCGTGGTGGCCCGAGTCGTGCCGGCGGCCGTGGACGCGGTCCTGTCCTTGTTCGAGGACGGTCTGGACGCCTTGCGCCAACGCCTGGGCACCTTCGACGGCGCTGTCTAGCCGCCTGCGTATCGTCCGCCGGAAGACATGGACACGAGCCGGTAAGTAGGCTAGTTTGTCTCCTAGATGGCAGACGTACCTTTGCGGTGTCCGTCGCCGTCAAGGAGTCGGCTGGTGTTTTCCGTTGAACAACTTGTCGTCTATCCGGCCCAGGGCGTTGGCAGGGTCGAAAGCATCGAAACCCAGGTCATAGGCGGGGCTTCGGCGGCTTTTTTCATTGTCCGCATCCTGAGCAACAACGTCACCTTGATGGTGCCGGTCAAGAATGCGTCCAATGTGGGCCTGCGGCCGCTGTGCTCGGCCGAGGAAGGGCTGGCCATCCTCGAATCCCTCAAGGACCGCTCGGATTTCACCGGCTACACCGGCCAGAACTGGAACCGGCGCTACCGCGAGTATTCCGAAAAGCTCAAAAGCGGTGCCCTGGCCGATGTGGCCTACGTGCTCAAGGAACTGCTGCTCATCGGGCAAAACAAGGAACTGTCCTTTGGCGAACGCCGGTTGCTTGAGCAGGCCACCAGCCTGCTCACCCTGGAACTGGCCTTGGCCCTGTCGCGGGACCAGCAGGACATCAAGGACATGATCAACGAGATCTTTGCCGACGTCCTGCAACCCAAGCCCGAGGAATGATTCGACCCTGATCCGTGTTTCCCGGGAAAAGCGCAGGGTGCGCCCTTGACAGCCCCCGGAAAAAGTATATGGATTGTTCCAGGCCGTTATCGGTCTGTCCTCCACCAACCAGGTTCCCGTAAACAAGCGAGTTTTCGCGCCGATTCCAAACGAACGGCCTTGTCAAACTCACATTGCGTCGGGTTTTTCTTCCACTCCAATATGCGCATTGTAGCGCCGGGCTATTTTTGTGAGCAACGCACCTAAACGCCGCGGGCGTCCTCCACAGTCGCCGTCGTCTCCCACCGGGCCAGTGCTTTCCGATCCTGTCGAAAGCGATGACATTCTCCAACCTTTGACCGTCAAGTCCAGCCTCATGGAGACATCCATGAACCTCTCCGAGCTCAAGCTGAAAAGCATGTCCGAACTCATGGATTTGGCCGTCCAGTACAACGTCGAGAATCCCAATGGCATGCGCAAGCAGGAGCTTATCTTCGCCCTGCTGCAAAGCTGCGCCTCCCAAAATGGGTCCATCTTCGGCGAGGGCGTCCTGGAAATCCTGCCGGACGGTTTCGGTTTCCTGCGCTCGCCCATGTACAGTTACATGCCCGGCCCGGACGACATCTATGTTTCGCCGTCCCAGATCCGGCGCTTCGGCCTGCGCAAGGGTGACGTGGTTTCGGGCCAGATCCGCCCCCCCAAGGAAGGCGAACGCTATTTCGCCTTGCTGCGCGTGGGCGAGATCGGGTTTGCCCCGCCCGAGGCCTCCCGCAACCTGGTGCTCTTCGATAACCTGACCCCGCTCTACCCTGACAAACGCTACGTCATGGAAAACGGGGCCGAGAACTACTCCTCCCGGGTTATCGATCTGCTCACCCCCATCGGCCATGGTCAGCGCGGCATCATCGTCGCCCCGCCCCGCACCGGTAAGACCATGCTCCTCCAGACCATCGCCAATTCCATCAATGCCAACCGCCCCGACGTCTTCCTCATCGTGCTGCTCATCGACGAGCGCCCCGAGGAAGTCACGGACATGGAGCGCACGGTCAAGGCCGAGGTCGTATCCTCCACCTTTGACGAGCCGCCCCAGCGCCATGTCCAGGTGGCCGAGATGGTCATCGAAAAAGCCAAGCGCCTGGTCGAACGCAAGATCGACGTGGTGATCCTGCTCGACAGCATCACCCGCCTCGGCCGGGCCTACAACGCCGTCACCCCGTCCTCGGGCCGGGTGCTCTCCGGCGGTCTCGACGCCAACGCCCTGCAACGCCCCAAACGCTTCTTCGGCGCCGCCCGCAATATCGAAGGCGGCGGATCGCTGACCATCATCGCCACGGCGCTCATCGACACCGGCTCCCGCATGGACGAAGTTATTTTCGAGGAGTTCAAGGGCACCGGCAACATGGAGATCTACCTGGATCGCCATCTGTCCGAAAAGCGCGTCTTCCCGGCCATCGATATCAACCGGTCCGGCACCCGCAAGGAAGAACTGCTGCTCGAACCCGACGTCCTCAACCGGGTCTGGATCCTGCGCAAACTGCTCGCGCCCATGAGCCCCATCGACTCCATGGAATTTCTCCTGGACAAGATGCGCGGCACCAAGGGAAACCGCGAATTCCTGGATCTCATGAACAAATAGCAACAAAGTTTCACCGGTCTTTCCAAACCGCCCGGAAGAAGGTAGGGACGGAGTCATGTCCGCCACACGCTTTCGCATGCGCCCGGGCACGACCCGACGCATGGCGGCGGCTCTGGCCGCCGCTTGGTTTTTGGTCGCCGCTGTCCTGGTGCCCACCGCCCACGCCGGCATGTTTTCCTTCGACCTCAAGGACGAAAAGAAACTCGGCGAGCAATTCAATGCCCTGATCCGCTCCAAATTGCCGCTGATCCAGGATACCGAGGTCGATGACTACGTCGACGGCTTGGTCCAACGGCTGGCGCGGGCCATGCCGCCCCAGCCGTTCCCCTTTACGGTCAGCGTCATCAACAACAACGCCGTCAACGCCTTTGCCGGGCCGGCCGGCTATGTCTTCGTCTTCACGGGCCTGCTCATCCATATGGACCACGAATCCGAGGTGGCCGGCGTCCTGGCCCACGAGCTCGCCCACGTCACCCAGCGCCACATCGCCAAGCGCATGGGCGAAATGCAGGCCCTCTCCATCGGCCAGCTCGTGGGCGTCCTGGCCGGCGTGCTCATCGGTACCGCCACCCGCAATTACGATGTCGGCGGCGCCCTGGCCATGGGCTCCACGGCCGCGGCCGCCACGGCCTACCTCAAATATTCCCGGGATGACGAAAGCGAGGCCGACCAGGTCGGACTCAACTACCTCATCGCTGCCGGCTACCGCCCCCAGGGCCTGCTCGAAGCCTTCGAAGTCCTCCAGCGCCTCAAATTCCTCCAGGGCGGCGGCACCATCCCCACCTACATGTCCACGCACCCGGGACTGGTCGAACGCACCTCCTACCTGCGCGACCGCATCAAGCTCCTGCCCGCCGACATCCGCAACCGCAAGGAGAACGATGCCGCCTTCAAACGGGCCCAAACCCTGGTGCGCGCCCGCTATACCGACGCCAAAAACGCCGTGGCCTACTTTCGCAAGCTCGGCAACAACCTCACTCCCCTGGACAAACTCGGCTTGGCCATCGCCATGTCCCGCTCCCTCGACGACGTCCGGCAGGCCAAGGCCGCCTTCGAAGACGCCCTGGCCAGCTCCCCCAACGACCCGATGTTCCTGCGCGAAGCCGGACGCTACTTTCTCAAGATCCGCGATTTCTCCCGGGCCAAAAGCCTGCTCGAAACCGCCGTGCGCCTGAAGCCCAACGATATCGATTCGCTCTTCGAATACGGCCGGTTGCTCGCCCAGGAAGGCAATTACCGGGCCGCCGCGCCCTACCTCGAACAGGTGTGCATGCGCGTGCCCGACAACGGCGAAATCCGCGCCCTCTACGGCCAGGTGCTCGGACAGGCCGGCGACTACTTTCACGCCTACCTGAACCTCGCCTACGCCGCCGTCTACGAAAATAACCCCCAGCAGGCCCGCTTCCAAATCGACAAGGCCAAGGCCTCGGCCAAAACGGACGCCGACCGCCGGGAACTTGCCAGGCTGGAAGAAACCCTCAACTCCCGCGCCGAATTGTGGAAAAAAAGGATGTTCTGATGCACGATTCCCTGCTCGTTCGCCTGCCCAAGGGTGAAGACCTGCTGGCCGCCCTGGTCACCATCTGCCGCGAAAAAGGTATCACCAAAGGCCATATCAGCCTCATCGGCGCCCTGGAAAAAGCCGTCCTCGGCTACTACCCCCAGGATACCCGCCAATACGTCACCCATACCCTCGACGCCGGTACCGAAATCCTCGCCGGCCTCGGCAACGTCTCCCTCAAGGACGGCGAACCCGCCATCCACCTCCACCTGACCCTGCTCAAAGGCGACTTCACCATCACCGGCGGGCACGCCATGCCCGGCAATATCCTCTTCGCCGGCGAAGCCTGCATCACCCCCATCGATGGCCCACGCCTGCACCGCGGCCTCGACACCGCCACCGGCCTGCCCCTCTGGGACCAGACCGGGATGTAACAAGGACGAGTCGCCGCAGCAGCAACATGTTAATGACCTCCGGTGGCCAGGGCGCTGCCCTGGACCCGCCGGGGGAACAAAGTCCCCCCGGACCCCCCGTATGGGGCCTCGGGAAGGCTTATACCGTGCGGTCTCTCGCCGGACGCGGCAAACCGTCGGGAGGCCCGGAATCACGCCCGGCGACACAAGCCGCGAAACGCGGCTTGACGCCGGCCCAGATTCCGGGCCTCCGGTGGCCGTCGCCCCTTCGGGGCGAATGCTTGGATTTTTTTACTTCCAGAGCCTCTTCAAATCCTCTCCGACAAATCATCTCTCTATTTATTTAATAATCACAATCTATTATCGAGATTAAGAACACTCCAAGAAAAACACTTTGACTTAAATTCCAACATATTAGATCTGTTACGCACAAAAATTGGGTCGATCTTTCTCCATCAAATGCGGCGCTTCGCCGCCGGCGCCCTTTTGGCCGCGATGAGGCCTGGCGTCGTGCCGGCTTTGCGGCACGTGTCGCCAGGTCCCATCGCGGCCAAAACTGCGGTTTCCCGCCAACCACCGCCTCGTCCACTCGATTCCCCCGTCACCGCTGCCCCGTGCAGGGGGTCCGGGGGGGATGATCCCCCCCGGCGGGTCCAGGGCAGCGCCCTGGCCACCGGAGGTCGACCGCAACCGCAATCGGAATCAAGATCGCTACCGAAGTCACCGTCAATGCCAACAGACCGGCCGGCCGATGTCACGGATACGGCCGGTCGTGAAGTTCAGGGTCATGGGCCGGACAGCGATCTGGTCGGCGGGGCATTGGGCGTGCACTTGCTGGCGGTAGTTCAGGATATCTCCGGCAATGGCCTCGCCGGGCACGACCACGGCGTCCAGGGTTTGCCGCGCCTGGGCCAGATTGACGGCCAGGAGGCCATGGAGCTGTTGCGGAAGGCCTTTTTGGAGCAGCAGGGTATTTCCGGACAGGCCGGCGAAAGTATAGTCAGCGGCGTGGTCGATGCTGAACAGGGGTGTGCCCTGGAAATCCTCGCATTCCGCAGCCGGGTCGTCCCCTGGATTGCGGGCCAGGATATGCAGGACATGACCGTTGAAGCCGGGGGCTTGGCGTTCCAGCACGGCATAGCGCTCGTACAGATAGCACGTGGAATCGTGGGAGATGCGGATCTGGGGCGCATCCGCGCCGGGCAAGCCGTAGGCGGCATGATCGATGACGTGGGTCGTGCCGTAATCCGAGCGCAAGGGCGTGATATGGGTCACGGACAGGACGCGGACGGTTTTCCCGTCGCGCTCAAAAGTCGCTTGCAGGGTGCCACGCACCTGGACCTGGATGTCGAGGACATCGGACATGATGGCCGAGGGATCGAAGGGCAGATAGACGATATCCGGCTCCTGGGGGCAGGACAGCAGAATGCCGCCCTGGGGTGTTTGGTGGAACAGACCGTAAATGGTCAGCCGCGTCCCAACCGGGATATCGAGGGCCAGGGCAACGGCCGGTAACAGGCAGCACACAAGCACGAGCAGCGAACACACAGGGAAACGCACGCGGGACATGAAGCCTCCTTGTCGGTTTCCTTCGACTATCATGGTGTGACTTCCTTTGAAAATACAGGGGAGACCGGACCGGAGTTGAAAAAATACCATGTGCGCGTATGAATGGCTCCATGGGAGGCCGGCATGACCGAACCACAATCTGGCGGATGGCTCAAGAACGGTAAGAATCTCGTTATTCTCGCCCTGTGCATCATTGCCCTGGCCGAATTCGTCCTGCTTGTCCGGCCATCCTCTCCACCGGTCGCCCAGGCACCGGAACAGGAGGCGTCTCGCCAGGAAGCAGCATCCGCGCCACAACCGGCCGTATCCGGCGCCACGGACGCCGTGCGCGTGGCCGGTCTGGCCATGGACCCGGAACGGGGGCGCTATCTCTTGCTGGCCTTTGACCGTCCGGTGCTCGGCGCCAAGGACGGCGCGGCCCCGACCGCCACTCCGGCCGTCATCGAACCGGCCGCACCCGGCAAATGGACCTGGATTTCGCCGTACATGCTCCGTTTCGAGGCCAAGGACGGCTTTGCCCAGGCCACCCGCTACACCGTGACCCTGCAGCCCGAGGCCTTTCTGGAAAAACCCCAGACCATGACCGGGCAGCTCGCCTATGAAGCGGCCTTCGGGACCTTCGAGGTCAACCGGCTGACCGCCCATCTCGAACCCGCCCCCGAGGGCGGCGCCATGGTGATGGCCAAGGGCGAAGTGGTGTTCAACCGCCCCGTGGACCCCAAGGCCCTGGCCGACCATATCCGGCTCATCGACCCGCGTCAGGGCGACGGCAAACCCGTGGAAGTGTCCCTGACCACCACCTATCCCGCCAAAAAGATCGGCTTCCAATCCGAAGCCGTGCAGAAAACCGCCCAGCAACGCGAGCTGAAGGTCGTGATCACCCCGGGTGTCCGGCCGGAAAAGGGCGACATGGCCCTGACCAAGGAGGCGGTGGCGGTCATCCCGGTGGTGCTCGACCCCAATTTGCGCGTGCGCGAGGTCAAGGCCAGTTCCGAGGAAGGCGCGGCTTCCATCCACATCGGCCTGTCCACGCCCGTGGAGGCCGATGCCGCCACCTCGGCCCGGATTCACGTGGAACCCAAGGTCGACTGGACCCTGGCCGCCGACGGCGGCGAGCTGATCGTAAGCGGCCCCTTTGCCCCGGGCCGGGACTACACCGTCACCCTGGACAAGGGCTTGGCCGCGGCCGACGGCGCGGTTCTCGGCACCGCCTACACCCGGTCCCTGCGCATCCCCGACCTCGAACCCTCGGTGGATTTCCAGGACCAGGGCATGTTCCTGTCCCGCAACGGCTACAAGAACGTGGCCGTCAAAAGCATCAACACCAACGCCGCCAGCCTGACCATCGACCGCGTCTACCCCAACAACCTGTTCCCGCTTTTTACCACGAACTATTCGGTCTTTGACGACGAGTACAGCGGCGACGACCTCCAGTCGAACCTGGGCGACCGCATCGTCAACGACCGCATCCCCCTGCCCTATAAAAACAATGCCGTCGCCACCACACCGCTCAACCTGGAAAAATACATCCAAGGACACACCCCCGGCCTCTACCGGGTCGCCTTGACCGTGCCCGGGAAATTCCAGGGTTTCCAGCGGTACGTGCTCATCACCGATATCGGCATCGTGGCCAAGCACGGTCTGGACGATTTCCTGGTCTGGACCGCTTCCTATACCAATCTGGCCCCCATTTCCGGGGCCACGGTGCGCGTCCTATCCTTCCAGAACCAGGAACTGGCCTCGGGCGTCACGGACGCAAAAGGACTTTTCCGGGCCAAGATCAGTCCCAAGCTCATGGCCGACAAGACGCCGTACCTGATCGTGGTGGAAAAGGGCGCGGACACGAGTTTCCTGCTGTACGACCGGTTCCGGGTGGACACCACCGGCCTGGATGTGAGCGGCGCGGTGGTCCCGGCCACCGGCTACACGGCCTTCGTGTACGGTGAGCGGGATATCTACCGGCCGGGCGAGACCCTGGAAGGGCTGGCCGTGGTGCGCGACACCCATCTCGCGGCCCCGCCGGCCATGCCCGTGACCATCCGCCTGGCCGATCCCAAGGGCCGCAAGATCGGTGAAAAAACCACTGTGACCGGGGCCGAAGGCGTCATCGACCTGCACCAGGCCCTGCCGCCCCAGTCCCTGACCGGCGCCTACACCCTGGAACTGGTGGCCGGGGAAACCGTCATCGGCCAGTACCGCTTCCAGGTGGAGGAATTCGTCCCCGACCGCATCAGCGTCGCCGTCGCCCCCGAGGCCGCCGAGGCCGGACCGGGCGCAAATCTGCCCTTTGCCGTGACTGGCCGTTATCTGTTCGGCGCCCCGGCCGGCAATCTGCCCGTCGAGGCCAGGGTCCGCCTCGTCAAGGCGCCCTTTGCCCCCAAGGGCTTCGAGGCCTACACCTTCGGCGACCCCGAACGCAGCTTCGAGGATCAGGAAATCCTTCAGGAAACCGGCAATCTGGATGAGGCGGGCCAGGCGGCCTTCGAAGCCTCCCTGCCCGAGGACCTGTCCCCGCCAGCCGCTTTGGAAGCCATCTTCACCGCCCGGGTGCGCGAAGGCGGCGGGCGCGGCGTCACGGGGCTCGCCCGCCTGCCGGTCCATGTCTATCCGGCCTACCCGGGCCTCAAACGCCTCAAAAGCGAGGCCGCGACGCCCGGTCGGCCCATGACCTTCGAGTTCGTGATGGTCTCCCCGGACGGCAAGCCGGTCGACGCGCCCGAGCTGACCGCCACCCTGCTGCGCGACACCTGGCAGACCGTGCTGCGCAAGGCCCCGGACGGCTCGTTCAAGTACGAGTCCAGCCGGGACGCCAAGACCCTGGAGACCAAGACCGTGGCCGCGCCCAAGGGCAAGGGCACGGTGGCCTTCACGCCGCCCTCCTTTGGCAGCTACCGTCTGGTGCTGCGCGATCCGGCCAGCGGCGCCGCCTGTCAGCTCGAATTCTACGCCGGCGGCTTCGGCTATTCGCCATGGGCCGTGGAAAATCCGGCCCGGCTCGAACTCAAGCCCGACAAGAAGGACTACGCCTCGGGCGAGACCGCCAAGTTGCAGGTGCGGGCCCCGTTTGGCGGCAAGCTCCTCGTGACCGTGGAAGGGACGAACGTCCACGACGTGCAGCTCCTGGACCTGCCCGGCAACACCGGCGACATCAGCCTGCCGCTCAAGCCCGAATACCTGCCCGGCGTGTACGTGACAGCCACCCTCGTGCGCAAGGCCACCCAGGCGGCCTCGGTCGGTCCGTCCCGGGCCTTTGGCACGGCGTATCTGGCCGTGGACAAGGCCTCGGGCAAACTGCCCGTGAGCCTGTCCGCCCCGGCCACCATACGCCCGGACGGCAAACTCACGGCCACGGTCAGCGCCCCGCCCGGGAGCCTCGTCACCCTGGCCGCCGTGGACGAGGGCATTCTCCAGCTCGTGGCCCAGAAGACCCCGGACCCCTTTGCCTTCTTCTACGCCAAGCGCCAGCTTCAGGTGGAGACCTACGACACCTTCTCGCTGCTGTTGCCCGAAGTGCCACCGCTTCTCGGCAAGGCCCTGGCCGGTGGCGGCGACGGCATGGAAGACCTGTCCGGATTCGTGCGCACCCAGAGTCCGGCCAAGCGCACCGTGGCCTTCTGGTCCGGCCCGGTGCGGGTGGACGACACGGGCAAGGCGGAAGTGTCCTTCGACATCCCCGCCTTCCAGGGCCAGGTTCGGCTCATGGCCGCGGGCCTGTCCGGCCGCCGCTTCGCCGCGGCCGAGGCCTCGACCATCGTGAAAAGTCCGCTGGTGTTGCTGCCGTCGTTCCCGCGCTTCCTGTCCTTTTCCGACACGGCCCAAACCGCCGTCACCGTGCGCAACGACACCGACCGGGACGGCACCTTCACCGTGCGCCTGGAGGTCACGGGACCGGCCACGGTGGAAAAACCCGAACGCCAAGTCGCCATCGCCAAGGGCGGCACGGTCACGGTGGTCTTTCCGGTCACGGCCGGCAAGACCGAAGGTCTGCTCGACTGCCTGGCCACGGTCGCGGGCAACGACGAATCCTCGCGCGACACCTTCCAGATCCCGGTGCGCTCGCCCCTGCCGGCCCGGACCTCCATCCAGTCCGGGGCCATGGAGGCGGCCGCCCTGACCCTGCCGGAACTGGCCTCGGCCGAGTTCCTGCCCGGCACGGCCCGACGCGACATCACCGTGGGCCGCTTTCCGCTCATCCGCTTCACCGGCAATCTCAAGGCCCTGCTCGCCTACCCCTACGGCTGCATCGAGCAGACCGTGTCCCGGGCCTTTCCCCTGCTCTACTTCGCCGACCTGGCCCAGTCCCTGGACCCGGGCGCCTTCGAGGCCGTGGGGCCGGCGGCCATGGTCCAGTCCGGCATCCGGCGCGTCACCGGCATGCAGCTCTACAACGGCGGCTTTTCCATGTGGCCCGGCGGCGATACGCCCCAGACCTGGATGAGCCTGTACGCGACCCATTTCCTGGTCGAAGCCCGGCTGGCCGGCTATTCCGTGGACAAGTCGGTCCTTGACCAGGCCCTGGATTTCGCCGGCGAGACCGGCCGCAACGCCGATCTGGAAAAGCCCGAGGACCTGCGGCTGGCCGCCTATGCCCTCTACGTCCTGGCCAAGGCCGGACGGGCCGATATCGGCGCCATGGACAACCTGCGCGACACCCGGGCCAAGCGCTTGCCGCCCGATGCCCGGGGCCTGCTCGGGGCCGCCTATGCGGCCGTGGGCAATACCCGCGCGGCCGAAATCCTGGCGTCCGGCCCGGTGCCGGGCGGCGAATCGCGCAAGGTGACGGGCGGCACCCTGGAATCGACCCTGCGCGACAAGGCCCTGTACCTCTCGGCCCTGCTCGACGCCGTGCCCGCCGATCCGCGCCTCGGCAGCCTGGCCGTGGAAGTGGGCCGGCTGCTCGAAGGCGAGGCCTATCCCTCGACCCAGGAAAACGCCGTGGCGCTTTTGGCCCTTGGCAAGTTCTACAGCCGGCAAAAGGCCAAAAAGCCGTTCACCGGCCTGGTGCGGGCCGGGTCGAGCCTGCTGGCCGATTACTCCAGCGACAAGGTCCTGAGCCTTCGTGGGGTGAACCAGGCCGGTGACCTGCGCCTGGAGATCGACCAGGGCTTCGAACCCGGGGCCTGCTACTATTCCGTGCGAACCCGGGGCATTCCGGCTCCGGCCGCCTACGTGCCCCAGGCCGCCGGTCTGGAGGTGACGCGCGAATACCTGACCCGGGACGGCCGGCCCCTGGCCGACGACACCGTGGACCAAGGCGCCCTGGTGGTGGTCAAGTTCGCCGTGCGCGCACCCCAGGGCCCCATGGCCAACGTGGTTCTGGAAAACCTGCTGCCGGCCGGCCTGGAAGTGGAAAACCCGAGGCTCTCCACCACCGAGCATCTGCCCTGGATGGAAGCCGACGACAAGGCCGCCCCGGCGTCGGTCGATCTGCGCGACGACCGGGTGCTGCTTTTCACGGACCTGCCGGACAAGGACTGGCATGCCTATTATGCCCTGCTGCGGGCCGTGACGCCTGGGGTGTTCACCCTGCCCCCGGCCCAGGCCGAGGCCATGTATGCGCCGGAACTGCGGGGCAGCGGTCCCCTCGGGCGATTCACGGTCACCGGGCAGGAGCGGTAGCGCTCCCCCCCCCCACGAGGGGGCAGGTTCGGTACCACGCCCCAAAAGCAAAAGGCCGCCCCGGCATGCCGGGACGGCCTTTGACGTCTCAAAGGAAAAAACGGTTATTCGCTTTCCACGGTGGCCTTCTCGATAACGACCGGCACGACCGGCACATTCTCATGAAAGCCCTTGGTCATGGTCGGCACGGCCTTGATGGCATCCACCACGTCCTGGCCTTTGACCACCTTGCCGAACACGGCATAGCCCCAGCCCTGGGGATTTTTGGCCGTGTGGTCCAGGAAGCCGTTGTCGGCCACGTTGATGAAAAACTGGGCCGTGGCCGAATGCGGATCGCCGGTGCGGGCCATGGCGATGGTGTAGGCCTTGTTTTTCAGGCCATTGTCGGCCTCGTTCTGGATGGGCGCCTTGGTGGAGCGCTCCTTCATGGTCTTGTCCATGCCGCCGCCCTGGATCATGAAGCCGTTGATGACCCGGTGAAAGACCGTGCCGTCGTAATGACCGGCCTTGACGTATTCCAGGAAGTTGGCCGTGGTGGTCGGGGCATGTTCCTTGTCCAACTCGATGACGATATCGCCTTTGGTGGTCTGCAGTTTGACCATGGGTTTTCCTCCCCCGGCCCGAGCGATGCCGACACCGCCCAGGGTTACGGCCAGAACGCAGCAGAACGCCATAAGCGTCCGCAGCCAGGTTCTCCGGCCCATTGTCGCCATATGCGCAACCTCCGCTCCAAGTTGCTTTGCCGTCATGGAAAATTTCCGCCTACGTCGGGCAGCGCGTCGCCAACGCAGTGCAAGCCCGCACCGGCTCCGGCGTACGGATCGGGAACCGGTTCTGTCGCTCCCGACCAAAACGCCAAGCCGCCGCAAGGTGCAAGGAGTACGGCATCCGCGCCGCATTTTGCCGGGGCAACGTACGCGTCGTGGGGCCGGAAGGCAAGGGGCGGGTCGCGCGCGGTCAGGTCGCTGGCCAAGCCCCCCGGGTCACCGCGCCAACGGGCATGCGAGCGCTCGGACGCGTCGCCGGCCGAGCCGAAGACCGCCGCATGGCATTCCCCGGCCTCTTGTGCGAAGCCGGGGACCGCGCAAGAAAAAAGCCCGGAAGCGACTTCCGGGCTTTGGCGTCAGGACCGGCGCACGGCTACTGTTTGACGCGCTTTTCCCACAACTTCATTTCCTTCATCTTCTTGCGGCGCTCGCGTTGCAGTTCCTTGCACACGAGGGGCATGTTCTTGGGGTAGCCCCACTTCTCCCGATAGGTTTCCGGGGTCAGGCCGAACTTGCCCAGGTGATTTTTCGTCAGGATTTTGAAGGCCTTGCCGGATTCCATGCAGATGATGGTCCGTTCGCGCACGGCCTTTTTCGGGTTGATCTGCGCCGCACCCGCGCCATCGGCCGTCCCCGACGTGCCACCGGACACCATGCCCCGGATCTCGTCGGCCAACCGCCGCACCATGGAGGTAATTTCCGCCTCGGTCATGGTGCGCACGCTGGCCTGGGCTTTGACGATTTCCAACGCTTCTTTAAAAAAGTCGTCCATGGGCACTCCTTGATCGCGGCCCCGGCCTGGGGTCGCCTCGTACGTCTTGTGTTGTCGACAGGGGAGCATCGGTGCCCGGACCGTACCACGCAACAGGGAGTGAGGAAGACCCGAGGGCAGGCGGATCTTCCTCACACCGCTGCCTCAACGCCAAAGGCGAAGAGGAAATTCGTGATGTGTCTGTTGTTACAACCGAATCGGATCCGGAAGCAAACCCAGATGATCCCTGCGCCAGCCTCCCTGGGCGTAGCGCACGCCCAGTTGCTTGAAGGCCCGACATTGCCCGTCGCTGTCCACGCCCTCCACCGCCACGTCCATGAGCAGGTTTCCGGCAAAACCGAGCAGCGATTGCATGGTCGCCGCCCGCCGGTCATCCTCCCAGTGCCAGGGCATACGGCTCGGTGTCACGCGCAGTATATCGGCCGGCAACATCTCGATGAACCGCGCCGGCGGGTCCACCAAATCGATATGGTCGAGCAGAATGCGCGCACCGGCCCGCTTGCCGGCAACAAGAGTCTCCAAGGCGGATGTCGGTTGCGCCAACAGGCGGGTTACATCAAACATCAAAATAATCTTTTCCGGAGCCACGGCGAGATGCCGCGCAACTGCGGCCACCCGACTCCCCGGCTCGGCCCGTACCAGATAGGCGGCCGGGTCCCGGACTTCCCGTCCCCAGGCGGACAGGGATTCCTCATGAGCGCGCGCGGACCGCCCACACCAGTTTGCAACCTGACCGGATGGCGCATCACCCCGGATGTGCCGGGCCAGAGCGGCTTCGATGCCGGCTACGCCCCCGGTGCCGAGATCCATCAGTGCGCGGAAATAAATAGCCCGTTCCATATCCCTGCCTCCGAACGCGGGGGAGACAGGCACGGAGCCTAATCCTTGGAATTGCTGTGTGGGTATGCTTCGAGCCATGGTTTGCTTCCATCCTGAGAAATCTATTCTTTTCTCTTTCAAGAAGCAGACCAATATTTTTCCTTTTTATTTCAAGTTAGTACATACTAAAAACTGTCTTTTTTTCAGGACGAAACTTCAAAAACCATTCTTTGTCCTTTTTTCAGGACACAGTACGACCAGCACACCATAAACAGTCTAGCCCGTCATGCCCGTGACCCGGGCCAGCAAACCGAGCGAGCCGGCAAAAAGACGATGCCGCATTTCCTCCGGCAATCGCCAGATGGTCAGGGCCACATAGGCTCCGAACCCGGTCAGGACTGCGATATCGAACAAAACAAGCAAATACTTGCGCATGAAAAGCTCCTCCGGGGCAGGAATTTCCCCCTGGAAGAAACTTAGCAACCTTTGTTCCGGCCGGGTCATGGACCTCGGGCCGGGCCTCTGCTATGCCGCCCCCATGCCGCAAACCCGCTCCGATCGTTTTTTCCTCCAGACGCTTGGCTGCAAGGTGAACCAGTACGAAAGCCGGGCCTTGACCGAGGCCTGGGGCCGGGCCGGCTTGGTCCCGGCCGAGACCCCGGAAGCGGCCGGCCTTGTCGTGCTTTGCACCTGCACGGTCACGGCCCGGGCCGCGGCCGAAAGCCGCCGTCTGGCCCGTAAACTCGTCCGCGAAGCCTCCCCAGGAGCCACGGTCGTGGTCACGGGCTGCGCTGCGGCCGTGGCCCCTGAAAGTTTTGCCGCCCTGGGTGCCGTACCGGTGCCGGACAAGGCCGCCTTGGCCCGCTTTCCGTTGGCCCCGCCCCGTACGCCGGCCGGCCCGGCCTATCCCGACCTGGCCCTGTCCGGCTACGATCGGGCCAGGGCCCTGCTCAAGATCCAGGACGGCTGTTCCCACCGCTGCAGCTATTGCATCGTGCCCCTGGCCCGGGGCGCGTCCCGGTCACGGCCGGTGGCGGACATCCTGGCCGAGGCCGAGCGCCTCATCGCCGCCGGGCACCGGGAACTGGGGCTCACCGGCATCAATCTCGGCCATTTCGGTCGGGATTTGACCCAGCCCCTGTCGTTCTGGGAACTGGTAGCCCGCCTCGACCGGGAACTGGCCGCGCGCCACGGCGACACGGTGCGCTTTCGCCTCGGCTCCCTGGACCCGTCCATCCTCACCGAAGCGGGGCTCACGGTCCTGACTCAAACCCGGCTGGTCTGCCCGCATCTGCACATCTCGCTGCAAAGCGCGGCCCCGGCCGTGCTGACGGCCATGGGCAGGCGTCCGGGGGATGCCGCAGCCGTGTCCTCTTTTGTGGACGGCATCGGTCGGATTTGGCCCCGGTTGGGACTCGGCTGCGACATCATGGCCGGCTTTCCCGGCGAAACCGAGGCCGACCATGCGATCACGGCCGCCTTTCTGGCCGCCCTGCCGCTGAGTTATGCCCATGTTTTTCCGTATTCCCGACGGCCGGGCACCCGGGCCGCTGCCCTGGCCGGCCAGCTTCCCCGGGAGGTCAAGACCGCCCGGGCCGCCGCCCTACGGGAAATCGCCCAGGGGCAAGCCGAACGCTTCCTGACCGCCCTGGCCGCCTCGGGCGAAACGGTCACCGTGGCCCTGGAACGGCTGGCCCCAGCCGCCGGCACCATCGGCCAATATGTGGACTGCCGTTTCACGGCCGAACCCGAGGGCAGCCTGGGGGAGCTTGTCCGGGCGACCGGCTGCGGCCGCGACGGCGACCTGCTCCTGGTCCGTCCCCAAAACGAGGCCTGCGCGCCATGAGCATTCCCCACATCCCGACCCCGGCCAAGCGCGTCTGCTCGGTCCTGTCGGCCGCCCTCGACACCCTGTGGCCCGAGACCCTGTCCGGCCTGACCGCCCTGTTCGGTCCGGCCGACCTCGTGTCCGAGCCCTTGCCCTTCGACTTCACGAGCTACTACGACCGGGAACTCGGTTCGCCCATCTTCCGCCGGTTCGTGTCCTTTGCCCGGCTCGCGCCACAGGACGACCTCGTTCGGGCCAAGCTCGCAACCAATGCCCTGGAAGCGCGTCTGGCCGACGCCGACGGCCGGCGCCGGGTCAACTGCGATCCCGGCATCCTGACCCAGGAACGGCTCGTTTTGGCCACGGGCAAGAACTTCACCCACCGCGTCTATCTCGGCCAGGGGATTTACGCGGATTTGACCCTTGTCTTCCAGGCCGGGTCCTGGCAAACCCTGCCCTGGACATTTCCCGACTATGCCTCTCCCCCCATGCGGGAGTTGCTCACCGCTATCCGTGACCGGTATCGTCAGGACCTGCGGGAGCTCCCATCCCCAAACGCCGAAGCAAAGTGAGGATCACACCATGCTGAAAAGCATGACCGGATACGGTAAAAGCCGGTTGGAAAACGACGCCTTTACCCAGGTCTGGGAAGTACGCGGCGTCAATGGCCGTTTTCTCGATCTCAAATGGCGCTTGCCCCTGTTTCTGCGTCCACGCGAAGCCGCCCTGGAACGGGTGGTGCGCGAATCCGTGGCCCGGGGCCGGCTCGAAGTGCATCTCGATTTCGCGCCCAAGCGCGTGGATCTGTGGCGGGCCACCCTCAATCGCGGCCTGGCCGGGGCCATGCTCGACGAAATGGAAGGCTTTGCCCGAGAACGGGGCCTCGCCTTCACTCCGGACCTCAACCGCCTGCTGCCCCTGACCCAACTCTGGCAGGAAGACACCCCGGAAACGGATCGGGATCTGCTGGCCACCCTGGAAAACGGGTTGCGCCTGGCCCTGGTCGATTTCAACCAGTCCCGGGAAAAGGAAGGCCAGGATCTGGCCCGGGACATTCTCGACCGCCTCGCGCGCCTGGATACCTGGCGCCAGACCCTCGAAGGCGCCGCGCCGGCCGTCAAACAGGAAAAAATGGACCAGCTCACGACCCGGGTCACGGCCATCCTGGAAAAGGTCGGCGTGGAACCGACCCAGGAACGCCTGCTCCAGGAGACCGCCATCCTGGCCGACAAGCTGGACGTGTCCGAGGAGCTGACCCGGCTAGCCGGCCATCTGGAACGCCTGACGTCCCTGACGCAAAATGGCGGCGAAGTCGGTAAAAAGCTCGACTTCCTCATCCAGGAGGCGTTTCGCGAGATCAACACCTGCGGCAACAAGGCCCAGAACCTGGACATCAGCCGGGTGGTGGTCGATTTCAAGGCCGAGTTGGAGAAGTGCCGGGAGCAGGTGCAAAACATCGAGTAACGCTCGAGGCTTTTGCAACGCTCCCAAGCGACCGAGAAGGGACTTCCAGGACGGAGGCCAGCGCTGTGCTATCCGAAATGGGAGTCCAGAGGGCGCGAGCCCTTTGGCCGCCGGAGGCGCTCTTCCAGCCCCTTCCCCCACCACTCTCAGCGCAACCTCCCGGAGGCGGGCATGGCGAAAACGGGACTGCTCAATATCGGCTTCGGCAACTTCGTGGCGGCCTGGCGGGTGACAGCCATCGTCAACCCGACCTCTTCGCCCATGCGCCGGCTGCGCGAGGATGCCCGGGCGGAAAAACGCCTTATCGACGCGACCCAGGGCCGCAAGACCCGGGCCATCATCATCACCGACTCCAACCACGTCATCCTGTCGGGCATCCAGGCCGATACCCTGAGCGCCCGACTGCGCACCGGAGAAGACGACCATGCCGCCTCGTAAGCGTCTCGGGCTGTTCCTGGTGATTTGCGCCCCGTCCGGCACGGGCAAATCCACCCTGATCAAACGGCTGTGTGCCGCATTCCCCAATCTGTCCTTTTCGGTGTCCGCCACCACCCGGGCGCCCCGCACGGGCGAGGTGGACGGCCGGGACTACCATTTCCTGTCCCGGGAGGATTTCCTCACCTGGCGCGAGGCCGGCCGCCTGGCCGAATGGGCCGAGGTCCACGGCAATTTCTACGGCACGCCCCTGGAACCGGTGCGCCAGGCCCTGGCCGCAGGCAAGGACGTGCTGTTCGACATCGACATCCAGGGCGCGGCCCAGCTGCGCCAGAGCCTCGGAGACGGAGGGTATGTGTTCATCCTGCCGCCGTCCCGGGCCGAACTGGAGCGACGTCTGGCCGCGCGCGGCACGGACGCCCCGGACGTGGTGGCGCGCCGGTTGGCCGCCGCGCCAGGGGAACTGGCGGCCGCATCCCTGTTCGACTACTGGGTGGAAAACACCGACCTGGACGCGGCCTACGACGCCTTGCGGGCCGTGTATCTGGCCGAGGCCAGCCGGCCGCGCTACCATCCCGAGTGGCTCGACACCCTGCTTGCCCAGTGGCGCACGCCGGAAAACACCCCCGCGCCCGGCGGCGGACGTTGACCGTATTCACCCTTCTCTGCTAGTTTCCGGATACTTGAAATCAGGATACGCGTGCGACTGTCATGAGCCAGAAAAACGACGACCCGGAAAAGACCCCGGCCAAGCAGCCCCAAGTCCCGGAAGGCGACGGTTCGGGCAAGCAGCGTGATCGCATCAAGGGGATCTTCTCCACCCAGGCCATCCAGAAGGTGGGCACCGGCACCACCACCCGGCGTACCATCCAGAAGATGTACTGGTTCGTGGAGGAAGCCGATGCCGGCGTGCTGGAGATCCAGCCGCTGAACAAAAACTACGTCCCTTCGGGCCCCAAGCGGCGCATCGGCCTTGAGGAACTGCTCGAAAAATTTTCCCCGGAACCGGAATTCTACATTTCCACGGTCTATCCCCGCCTGCGCGAACTCAATCTCGTCATCCAGAAGGGTGAACGCCACCGGGAAAAGGGCGAAATCTTCAGCGCCGAACTCGAATTCGGCCAGGCCCTGGCCGTGGACGAGGAAAACATCCGGGCCAATTTCGGCCTGGGCCTCACCTACCTTGATCGGGGCGAGACCAACAAGGCCGATGACATTTTCCAACGGCTGGTGCGGCTGGACGGCGCCTTCGAGCGCTCACACAAGCACCTGTTCAACGAGTTCGGCATCAACCTGCGCAAAAACAAGATGCTCGATCAGGCCCTGGACTACTACCAGCGAGCCGAGCAGCTGGCCGAACGCGACGACAACCTCATGTTCAACATCGCCCGGGCCTTCTTCGACAAGAAGCAGTATGCCAAAGCCATGGAGTATCTGCAAAAAGCCTTGCAGCTCAACCCGGACCACGAGGAATCGCGCCGGTTCGCCGCCTTTTTGACCGAGAAGGGCTTGGCCAAGGCGGGGCCGATACCCGAATCAGCGGCCGAGGCCGCGCCCCCGGCCACGGAACCGTCCTCATGAACCAGACCCGGGGCCAGCGTTTCCTCCTGGAGCTACCCGCCGTACAAAACGACCTCCCCTTTCCCCCGGATCTGCTTCCCCGGCTGTTCCGCCTGATCGACGAGGGCGGAGATTCGCCCCTGGCTGCCATTGCCACGGCCATCAGCGCCGACCAGGGCCTGTCCACCCGGGTGCTGGCCCTGGCCAACAGCGCTTTTTACGGTTTGCAGGCCCAGGTGACGAACGTCGCCCGGGCCGTGGCCGTGCTCGGCCTGCGCGAAATCCGGGCCTTGATCCTGGCCCTGGGCATGTCCGGCCTGGCCGCGCGCCGGCCCCTGCCCCGGGATTTCGCCCTCGCCCCCTATCTCGAACATCAGGTGGCCGTGGCCCAGGTCGCCCAGGAATTGGCCCGCCTTTCCGGCACCATGGACCCCGACGACGCCTTCACCGCCGGCGTGCTCCACGACCTTGGCAAGCTCGTCACGGCGCTCTACCACCCCGAGGATTGGCAGGCGCAAGCCGATCTGGCCGCGACCGAGCATCTCCCCTGGCACGAGGCCGAGACCCGGCATTTCGGCCTGGACCACGGCCTGATCGGCGCCATGGTGCTGCGCTCCTGGAATCTGCCCGACAGCCTGACCGAACCCGTCAACTGGCACCACGCGCCCCAATCCGCCCCGGAGCCGCGCGCGCCCGGCGCGATTCTCAACTGCGCCGATGCCTGCGTGCGCCTGCTGACCCATGACCCGGCACCGGGCATCGATCTGGAGGCGCCGTCCCTGGCCATCCTGGGCCTGACCGACCAAACCGCCCTGAAAGCCGCGCGCACGGCCCTGGACGCGCGCGATCCGGCCCTGTTCACGGCGGCCCTGACCTGACGAACGCTCAAGCATCCGCCGCGCCGGCATGTCCGGTCGCGGCCTGGAGTTCCCGTGTCCAAGCAATGGATTTTGCCCGAAAACGGTCTTCCCCGGGAAACGACCCGGGAACTGGCCTCAAGCCTTAGCATTTCCGAAACCATTGCCGGCCTGCTGTGGCGGCGCGGCCTGGAATCTGCCCAGGCCATGGATGTCTTTCTGTCCCCGGGGCTGCGTCATCTCATGCGGCCCGACGCCATCGCCGGAATGGCCGAGGCCGCCCCACTGCTGGCCCAGGCCCTGACCGACGGCCGGTCCGTGGCCGTGTGGGGCGATTACGATGTGGATGGCATCACCGGCACGGCCCTGCTCGTGGATTTTCTGCGCGGACGAGGCCTGAACCCGCGCTGGCACCTGCCCGAGCGCACCAGCGAAGGCTACGGCCTCAATTTCACCGGCATCGAAACCCTGGCCCGGGACGGCGTGGACGTACTCGTCACCGTGGACTGCGGCATAAGCGACCTGGAAGCGGTGGCCCGGGCCCGGGAACTCGGCCTCACCGTCATCGTCACCGACCACCACCTGCCCGGCCCGGAGCTGCCGCCGGCCCAGGTCGTGGTCAATCCCAAGCTTGCCCCCGGCGGTCCCGGCACGGATCTGGCCGGAGTGGGCGTGGCCTTTTTCCTGGCCGCGGCCCTCAACCGCCTGCTTCCCGGCGAGCCCACCGACATACGGCGCCTGCTCGACCTGGTGGCCTTGGGGACCTTGGCCGATGTGGTGCCGCTACGCGGCCAAAACCGCATCCTGGCCAAAAACGGCCTGCTGCTTTTGGCCGAAGCCTCCCGGCCCGGCGTTTATGCCCTCAAGGAAGTCTGCGGCCACAATCCCACGGCCAGCCTGACCGCCTCCCAGGTGACCTTCGGTCTGGCCCCGCGCATCAATGCCGCCGGCCGCATGGGCCGGCCCGACGCGGCCCTGGCCTTGCTGCTGGCCCCGGACCTGGACACGGCCCGGCCCCTGGCCGCCATTTTGGATGCCGAAAACACCCGCCGCCGGGCCGAGGAGGACACCATCCTGGCCGAGGCCATGGACCAGGCCAAGGCCCAGCCCGACCGGTTCGGCCTGACCCTGTACGGTCCGCGCTGGCATCAGGGCGTGATCGGCATCGTGGCTTCGCGGGTGGCCGAGGCCCGCTATCGGCCGACCCTGATCCTGACCGAGGACACGTCCCGTGGCCTGCTCAAGGGATCGGGGCGCTCCATCCCGGAGTGCGATCTCCATGCCCTGCTCACGGAAATCCAGGACGTGCTGGCAGGCTTCGGCGGCCATCGCCAAGCGGCTGGGTTATCCATCCTGCCGGAAAAACTGCCGCTTTTGATTGAACGCTTCGAAGCGGCCGCCCGGTCGGCCTTGGGACCGGTAGCGCCGCAGCCCTCACTCAAGGTGGATGGCGAGCTGTCTTTCGGGGAGGTCGGGGCCACGTTGGTGCGGGAGCTGTCCCTGCTCGAACCGTTCGGGTGCGGCAATCCGGAACCGGTTTTCGCCTCGCCGCCGGTCACGGTAGTGTCGCGCCGGGAGTTCGGCGACAATCACGTCGTACTTTCCGTGCGCGATGTCGAAGCGGGTGTCACCTTGCGCGCCAAGGCCTGGCGCATGGCCGACACCATCGGTCCGGAATGGACCGGAACGCTGGCGCGAATCGCTTATTCACCTAAAATAACGTACTTTTCCGGTGTTCCCGAGATTGAGCTTCGGCTGCGCGATTGCTGTCAAGGGCAGACGGAAAGGTAACAAAAATTTAATACAAAAAACAGTCAAATGTGCGAAATCGGCAAAAATGGACCTTGCCTCGCCTTGCCGACTTCGCGTAACGTAACAGCGTCACTCTCGGCGTAGTTTCGCCAATTACGCCCGGGTCGACAGCCGTCGGATGAGAATGCTTCACCGCAAAGGAGGAAGGATGATGAAACGTTTTACCATGTTGGCCGTTGCGGCCCTCCTGGTCGTGGGCACCGCCATCGGCGCCCGGGCGGCCACGGAAGTGAAAATGACCGGCGATGCCATGATCTATGGCAGCTTCTGGAGCCACCGGAATTTCACCGGTTGGAGCCCCGACGAAACCGCCCGTGAAGAAAAATTCCAGATCTGGGAGCGGTTCCGCCTGCGCACCGACTTCGTGGCCAGCGAGGCCGTGAAGTTCCGTTTGGGCTTGCGCACCCAGGATACCTGGGGTCATGGCACCTTCACGGCCGCCAACCCCAGCAACCAGAGCGTCCAGGTCTACCAGGCCTACTTGCAGTTCAAGTGGCCCAACAGCGATGTGGAAATCTCCGCTGGTCTCCAGGACTTCTCGCTGCCGCAGACCGCCATCTTCTGTGATTCCGTGGTCTTTGGCGGCACCCGCGCCGCGGCTTTTGTCATCAATTCCCCGATCATTCCCGAAACCTTTTCGGTCGTGACCGGCTTCAGCCGCATGGCCCAGAACAACAACGACTTCACGACGAGCGCGGCCGGCGCTGGCGGCAGCACCTACGCCCAGAATCTTGACCTGTACTTCCTGACCCTGCCGATCACCCTGGACGGCTTCAAGGCCACGCCGTGGGCGGCCCTGGCCGTGGCCGGTCGTGACGTGAACTATGCCCGGGTCGGCACGTATGGCATGTACAACGGCCTGACCGAGAACCTGGCCTCCGCCGGTTCGGTTCTGGCCGTGAACAACGGTCGTCACCTGTGGAACAACGCCCAGAACCCCTTCTACTGGTTCGGTAGCACCTTTGAGCTGACCGTCCTTGATCCGGTGAAGTTCTACGCCGACGTGATCTACGGTGCCGGCGCCATGGCCGACCGTAAGTCCAGCAAGCGCCACGGTTGGTTCATCGACTTGGCCGCCGAGTACACCGGGTGGGACATCGTGACGCCGCAGATCTTCGGCTGGTGGTCCACCGGTGAAGACAAGTCCACGGGCAATGGTTCCGAGCGTATGCCCACCGTCGTCCCCAACTGGGGCCCGGGCAACAACTTCCTGTTCGACAGCTCGCAGGAATTCACCCTGGACGGTAACATGGGCGTCAACCCGGTTGGCGCCTGGGGTCTCGGTGCCTCTCTCAACAACATGTCCTTCGTTGAAAAGCTGACGCATCGCCTGAGCTTCATCTACATGCGCGGCACCAACGCTCCCTCTGCCATCCGGAACATCAACAACCTGCTTGGTACGTCCTACAATACCAACGGTTACTTCCTGATGGGCCGTGACCTCACCTGGAACGAATCCCTGGTGAGCATCAACCTCGACAGCAGCTACCAGATCTATGAGAACCTGACGGCCATGATCGAGACCGGCTGGGCTCATGGAGACTTCCAGAAGAGCGTCTGGGGACACTCCCTGTACAACAGGGCCAACAATGGCGATGTCTGGAAGGTGACTTTCGGTCTGACTTACAAGTTCTAGGGTGATGTGATCTGTCCGACGGCAACGGGCCGGGGTAAGCCACCCCGGCCCGTTTTTTTGTCCTCCCCCCCGGAGGTGACTGCCCCCGCGACAAACACACCTTGGCGCCGGCCAAACCGGCTGCTTACTTGTGTTCGGTCGCGCCCGGCGCAGGAGCCGGCTGGCTGGCGGCCTTGCGCGCCGGCACGGACCGGCACAGACCATAGCGTTGGGAAATCTGTGGCTCGGGACCGCCGCCATGGCGGGAGGAAACCATGAGAAAGTTGTCTGAAATACCCGAATATTGGGCATAGACCGTCACCAGGGTCACGGCGCCGGAGCCGTCCCGGGCCATGACCGAAAGGCCCAGAGGCGAAAAAAGAAATGCGCCGGCCGTTTCCTTGTCGTCCTCCTCCAAAACGGCCCGTCCCTTGGCCCGGTCCGCAATGTCGATGGTCAACCCCGGAGTATTGGGATCAAGCGGCGGCTTCATGTTCACGCCGCCCTGGGGCGTGAACCCGGCCGTGATTCCTTTTAAAAACGCACAGGCCAGACGATCGGCCTGTTGCAAGTCCTTTTCCGGTTCGCCGGCAACGGCGGCAACGCCCAGCCCCAGGATCAAAAAAAGCGCCCCCCAGACCGTCCACCCGCCCCGGTTGCCCATGTGACCGCCTCCGCGTCCGTTTTCCGCCAGCCTAGTGGCCCGGCTCCTGGGCCGTCAAGCCCGGGGAGCCCCGTTGGCGGTCCCGGAAGGACTTGCCGGAGACGCAGCCTTGACGTAGTGTGCTGCGGCTGCACGGGCTGAGGCGCAAAACAGTCCGGCCCGGGGAAAAACCTTTATGTGTGGCTGCTTGTGGAGTTGATGCAAGATGCAAAAGTTTCGTGTTTATTTCGCGACCAAAATCCAGGTCACCTCTTCCTGGTTCCATCGTAAAAAAGATGTAAGCGAGACGGAATACGTTGTCGTCATGGCCCACAACGAGGCCCATGCCGTCAAGGAAGCCAAAAAGCATGTGCGCCTGGACGCCTTGGGCATGCCCTTCGAGGTAACCCAGATTCGGCATGCGCCCGAGGACGAGGCCGAGGGCTATCACGGCACCAAGTTTGGACAGGAACCTTCGGAACCCGAAGCGCCAAGCGAGGTTTGACCCCTCTGCCGGGTGTGCCGACCGCCAAAGGCCGGCCCCCGCCCACCGGAGGCCCCTATGTTCAGCGACTTTTTTTTGGGCCTGGCCGCCCATGCCCGTGGCATCCGTTTTGCCCTGGCCCGTAAAGGCTACCTGGGGCTGACCGCCATTCCCTTTCTGGTGACGCTCCTGCTGTACGCCCTGGGCTTCACTCTGTTCGCCGACCACAGCGACCAGCTCCTCGGCCTGCTGTGGACCCCGGACCAGACCGCGTCGACGGGCTTTTTCCTGGCCGCCCTGGCCTGGCTCTATCTCCACGTGGTCAAATACCTGCTCTACGTGCTCGCCTTCACCCTTATGTATTTTCTGTTCATGGTCACGGCCAACATCCTGGCCGCGCCGCTCTATGACCATATTGCCAACCGTCTATCCCGGGAAGCCAAGGGGGCTTCCGCGACCGAAGCCCCCTCGCTTTCTCTGTGGCGCACCGTGGTCGAGGAGCTGAAAAAAGCCGTTTTCGTGGCCGCCGTGCCCCTACTGCTGGTCTTCGTGCCCCTGATCGGCCAGATCCTGGCCCCGCTGGCCGCAGCCATGCTGCTGGCTTACGATTTTGTCGACTATTCCCTATGCCTGGATGCGCCACGGTTTGCCGACCGCTTACGCGCCATGGCCAGGCGTCCGCTGCTCCTGCTGGGTTTTGGCCTGCCGCTGCTCGTGCCGCTGCTCAACCTGCTCCTCTACCCGTTTGCGATTCTGGGCTCCTGCCTGCTCTACCACGAAGCCGCCGGGCGCGCCTTGCCCATCCAGCCTCGAAAATGACAATTTTGAGACATACTCCCCAGTGCCCCGGCCCCAACGCCCACTTCCGGCCCGCCGGAGCAAGCCCCGCCCACATTGTGCCTTGCGATCCGCTACCATGGACGCTATGGAAGGACCGCGTTTGCGCACAACCAGACCGCAAGGCATTTCGCCGCGCGCCAAAGGGTTAGTCCCACCCATGCAAGAGAAAAATCGCCTCTTCCCTGCCCGGCATGGGTCGGATCTGGCCGGCCAACGCCGTACCTGCCGGAGCTGCCTGGCATGAGCACGAACGTCCAGGCCCCTGCGGAACGTTCGCTTTCCCGCACCATGGCGCTATCGCTCGGCGCCTTGGGCGTGGTCTACGGCGATATTGGCACAAGCCCGCTGTATGCCATCAAGGAATGCTTCCACGGCATGCACGCCATTGCCGTGACGCCCGCCAACGTGCTTGGCGTGCTTTCCCTCATTTTCTGGTCCCTGACCATGGTCATCACGGTCAAATACGTGCTGTTCATCACCCGGGCCGACAACCGGGGTGAGGGCGGTATTTTCGCCCTGCTGGAGCTTCTGCCCAAAGACCTTTCACCGAATCATCGAAAGATTCTGGCTTTTCTGGCTCTGTTCGGTGCGGCCCTGCTCTACGGCGACGGCGTCATCACCCCGGCCATTTCCGTGCTCTCGGCCGTGGAAGGCCTCAACGTGGCCACGGACGCGGCCGAACCCCTGGTGGTCCCCATCACCTGCCTCATCCTGTTCGGCCTTTTCATGGTCCAGCGCCGGGGCACGGCCGGCATCGGCCGGGTTTTCGGTCCGGTCATGCTCCTGTGGTTCACGGTCCTGGCCGTCTTCGGCATCCGGGCCATTGCCAGCGCCCCCGAGGTCCTGGCCGCCATCAATCCGGTCCATGCCGTGACCTTTTTCATGCGCAACCACCTGCACGGCATGGTGGTGCTCGGCGCGGTGGTCCTGTGCATCACCGGCGGCGAGGCGCTCTATGCCGACATGGGCCATTTCGGCCGCCGGCCCATCCAGTACTCCTGGTGCGCCATCGTTTTCCCCTGCCTGCTGCTCAACTATTTCGGCCAGGGAGCCGGCTTGCTGCGCGACCCGACCATCGCGCCCAATCCCTTCTACAGCCTGGTGCCCTCCTCCCTGATCTACCCCATGGCCGCCCTGTCCACCATGGCCACGGTCATCGCTTCCCAGGCGCTCATTTCCGGAGTGTTCTCCCTGACCCGGCAGGCCATCCAGCTCGGCTGCTGCCCGAGGTTGCGCATCGTGCACACCTCAAGCGACATGGAAGGGCAGATCTATATTCCCGAGGTCAACTACGCCCTCATGTGGGCCTGCATCGGCCTGACCATCGCCTTCAAGGAATCGAGCCGGCTGGCCGCGGCCTACGGCATCGCGGTCACGGCCACCATGGGCATCACCTCCATCCTCTATTTCTGCGTGGCCCGGTATACCTGGCGCCAATCCCTGGCCCGGGTCCTGGCTCCGGTGACCCTGTTTCTGCTTTTCGACCTGGCCTTTTTCGCCGCCAACCTGCTCAAGGTGGCGGACGGCGGCTGGTTCACCATCCTGATCGCCGTGCTCGTGGTCACGGCCATGGGGACCTGGCAGGACGGCCGCGCCGCCCTGCGCGAGATGTCCCAGGCCGCGACCGTGCCGTTGAGCAAGTTCCTGGCCGAGGTGGCCAAGAAAAATCCCCTGCGTGTCCCGGGCACGGCCGTGTTCATGTCCCTGTCGCCCCAAGGCGCGCCCGTCACCTTGCTCCACCACTACAAGCACAACAAAATCTTCCACCATAACGTCGTCATTTTGAGCGTCGCCTCGGCCGATGTACCCTATGTGGCCGAAGCCGACCGTCTGGACATCCAGGACATGGGCATGGGCTTTTTCCGGCTCATCGCCCACTACGGGTTCATGGAAACCCCCAATGTCCCGCAGATCATGCAGCGGGCCCGGGCCGAGGGTGTCCCCATCGATCCTCCGTCGGACACCACCTTTTTCCTGGGCCGCGAGAGTCTGCTCACCTCGGGCAGGGCCAAGATGGCCGCCTTCCGCAAATCCCTGTTCGCCATGATGTCTCGCAATGCCCGTCCGGCCACGGCTTACTTCAGCCTGCCGCCGGGACGGGTGGTGGAACTCGGCGTGCAGGTGGAACTCTGACCCCGGCCAAGCGGCCCATTTGCCGCCATCCCCTTGACCCGGAAGGTTTCCTGCCGTAACCGCGAAGGCGCGGCGCGGCCGGTAGCCCCGGTTGGCGCGCACTGCCTGTCGCCACAACGAGGAGCGCATGACCGATACGCCTGAAAAACACGACCCTGAGGAAACCGCTGCCGCCCCCGTGCCGGCCGGCGCCAACGAGACGACGCCCCCGGCCGACGCTGCGGACAGCGGCACGTCCAAGACGCCTGCTGAGTCTCCGGCCGTGGCCGACGGGACGCCCGCCGCGCCTCCGGCCCCGTCCCAGTCCGCCCCAGCCGGCGGTGCGGGCGAAATGAAGGAAGCGCCCCTGCTCGAACACCTGTCCGAACTGCGCGTCCGGCTCGTGCGCTGCCTCATCGCCGTGGGCATCGGCTTTGCCGGCTGCTACGCCTTTGCCGAAAAACTCCTGGTCATCCTGCTCAAGCCGCTCACCGACGTGCTCCCCAAGGGCAGCACCCTGATCGCCACCACCCTGCCGGAAAAATTCTTCACCATCATGAAGCTGGCCCTGGTGGCCGGAGCCTTTGCGGTCAGCCCCTACATTTTCTACCAATTGTGGAAATTCGTGGCCCCGGGCCTCTACAAGGAGGAACGCCGGCTCATCGTGCCCATTGCTATAGCCACGGCGGTCTGTTTCGTGGGCGGCGCCCTGTTCGGCTACTTCGTGGTCTTTCCCTTCGGCTTCCAGTTCTTTGTCGACTACGCGTCCGAGTACATCACCATCATGCCCACCATCAGCGCCTATTTCTCGCTGGCGGTGACCTTGCTGTTCGCCTTCGGCATCATTTTCGAACTGCCGGTCTTCATCTTCTTCCTGACCAGCCTCGGCCTGGTCACAACCAAGGCCCTGCGCAAGTTCCGCCGCTGGGCCATCCTTTTAAGCTTCATCGTGGCGGCCATTCTCACCCCCACTCCGGACGCCGTGAACCAGCTCCTCATGGCCGGTCCCATGTGCATTCTCTACGAAGTGGGCATCTGGGTGTCCTGGTTCGTGGACCGTTCCCGCAAGCAGGAAAAAGCCGACAAAGAGGCGGCGGCCCAGGCCGAAGCCGCCGGGACGACCGAAAACCCCGAGCACGCCGAGGCCCAAGCAACCGAGCCCACGGAAACGCCCAAAGCCGACGATACCGCCAACCGGGCCGGCTGATCTCCCGCTCTTCCCTGTCCCGTCCTCCCCCTCGGGAGGACGGGACAGTCCCCTTGTCTCTCCGGCAACCGCCTTGACAAAACATCCGACTCGGTGAATGGTATAACGGCGTTCTGGCCTCGCCTTCAAATGGCGTCTTTTGAGGCCAACGCACTGTATGGTCCGGGATAGCCGGACGCCATGCCCCGCCCCTCGGCTGGCGAGCGCGCGGGCTGGCACCTCTCGCCCACGCGAGCCACTCCACACCGCGGAACGACCGAGTCGACCTCCCCCGGGTCGATTGGCCTCCCCGCCTCCAGCGTCATTTGTGCGCAGGATCTCGGTCACCGCATGGAGCGACCCATGCGTAATGCTCGTATTGTGCTGACCGCTTTGGCGTTCTTTGTTACATCGTTGTCCGCGACCGGCTGTGCCGGGACGCACTCTCCCAAGACCGCCCTCAATCAGGCCGCGAACAATGCCCAGGAAGATACCGCCCTGGGCCGGTTCGATGATCCGAATTTCCTGTTTCGCAAACGCGGCAAAACCAAAACCATGGTGGTCAAAGCCATGGCCTACAACGGATGTTCGGGCAAATCCAAACGCCCGACACGTGGAGCCTGGGGGGATACCCTCACCGAGGACATCAAGGCCGTGGCCGTCTCACCGGACCTGCTCGACCAGGGACTGGAATACGGCGATGCCATCCAGATCGAAGGCCTGCCCGGCCAGTACAAGGTCCTTGACCTCATGCACAAGCGCCATGCCAAGGCCATCGACATCTACTACGGTGCCGATCGTTGCGGCGCCAGGCAGTGGGGGACCCGAACCCTCACCATCACCTGGCAATAGCCGGCAGGGGCGACAGCGCGTCGCCTACGGCATGACCTCGACCAGCGCGTAACGGGCCGCGAAGCCCAAGGCGTAGACGATAAGAAGGCCCAGGAACAGGGCCCGAAAGCGTCGACGTCCCTGGTGTTCTTCGGTCACGCGCCCGAGCACGAAGGCCAGCACCACCGCCAACACGATCCCAAAGCCCAACGCCCCCGCCACTTTCCAAAGCGCGACCTCGGCCATCCTGTCGTCTCCCTGCTGTCATTGCCGCCCGGCACCTGGCCGGCGTTTTCGCTTGGGCCAGGACGGCGGCCCGCAGTCAACGCGTGCCGGGGGAACGCTGGCGCTCTCCCGGCACGCAGGCGGATTCCCGTCTAACGGTCTTCCAGCGGCACGTAGGGGCGCCGGGGCGGACCGACATAGAGCTGACGCGGCCGGTGGACCCGGGTGGCCGGATCAAGGCTTTCCTCGCGCCAGTGGGCGATCCAGCCGGGCATGCGGCCGATGGCGAACATGACCGGGAACATGTTGACCGGAATGCCCAGGGCCCGCAGGATGATGCCCGAATAGAAATCCACGTTGGGATACAGACGGCGGCTCTTGAAATAGTCGTCGGAAAGGGCCGCTTCCTCCAGTTCCCGGGCCAGCTCCATGAGCGGGTCCTGGATTCCGGTTTCGAGCAGCAAGGTGTGGGCGGCCTTTTTGAGCACCCGGGCGCGCGGATCGAAGTTCTTGTAGACCCGGTGGCCGAAGCCCATGAGCCGCACTTCCTTGCGCTTGACCTGCTCCAGGAAGGTCTTGATCTTGAGATTGTTGTCGCGGATGCGCACGAGCATCTCGATGACGGCCGCGTTGGCGCCGCCGTGCAGACGCCCCCACAGGGCGCAGATGCCCGACGAGACGCTGGCGAAGAGATTGGCCTGGGTGGACCCGACCATGCGCACGGTGGAGCAGGAGCAGTTCTGTTCGTGGTCGGCGTGGACCACCAAAAAAAGCGACAGGGCGGACACGGCCGCCTGCACGGGCTCGTAGTCCCGGTTGGGCAGCGAAAACATCATGTGCAGGAAATTGCGGCAATACGACAGGTTGGGGTCCGGGTACATGAACGGCAGGCCCAGGGATTTGCGGTAGCTGAAGGCGGCGATGGTGCGCACCTTGCTGATGAGCTTGGCCACGGCCAGGGTAAATTCGTCCATGCTCTGGATCTGCAACAATTCCGGGTGGTAGTTGCCCAGGGAATTGATGACGGCCGACAGAATGGCCATGGGCTGGCCGCCCGGCGGAAACCCGTCGAAATGGTGGAGCAGGCCTTCGTGGAGCAGCTCGTGCTCCGAGAGCTGGGTGCGAAACGCCGTACGTTCTTCGGCGGTCGGCAACTTGCCGAAGATGAGCAGCATGGCGGTTTCGATAAACGAACTGCGTTCGGCCAGCTGCTCGATGGGGATGCCGCGATAACGCAGGATGCCCTTTTCGCCGTCGACAAAGGTGATGGAGGACTGGCAGGAGCCGGTGTTGGCGTAGCCCGGGTCAAAGGTGAGCAGTCCGGTGTCCTTTTGCAGGCTGGTGATGTCGATGCCGACCTCGCCTTCGGAGCCGACGAGGACGGGAAGTTCGAAGGTCTTGTCACCGTAGGTCAGGATGGCGGTTTTGCGTTCGCGCATGGGACTCCTCGGGCTGGACGGGAAGACGGGGAGAACGGCCGGAAACGGCGCGGGGCCTGGGACGAACAAATGCTACGAAGAAAGTATACGAAAAAAATGCGGTCTTGTCTTCCCCCCGGCTGACCGGCCGGTCGGGACGGAAAAACCGGCCGGCCCGCTCCAGGCCCAAAAGACGCTGTGGTCGGGACGCTAGGTCCAGGAGGTCTGGCGCCAGTCCATGCCGGCCGGGGTGTGGCCCTGCTGGCGGGCGAGCAGTTCAAGGGGCACCAGGGCCAGGGCCGCGACCTCCGGCGACATGCCGGGCCACGGATCGCCTTCGATCTCGGCCAGAGAGTGGTTGCAGCGCTGGCACACCACCACCCGCTCCGTCGGAAAGCCCGGGAGGGCGTAAACCTGGCCACGGAAGCCGACGGCGTCGCAAAACGGGCACTGCGGCGCGGTGAAGCGCCAGGTCGTGGCACAAAACGAACAGGTCATTTCCCGCACGCCGTCCTTGACCCGGGACCGGCTCGGCCAGGAGCCGCACACCGGGCAATAGCCCCGATTCCAGGTCGCGCCTTCCACAAAGGGTTTGAGCACCCGTCCCCGGGCCATGGCGATGGGCGCGAGCATCTGCATGCACCAAAAGCTCAAGGATTTGGCTTCCACCCCCAAAGCATGGGCCGTGCGCAACACGAATTTTCCCCGGTCGGCCACCGTATCCCGGACCATTTCGAGCAGAAAGCCTTCCTTGTGCATGGCTACCAGGCCGATATTGAGCAGATCCGTGCGCACGGCCGGAAACCCCTGGGTGAGCACCTGGTGCAGGGCATCGAACACGCGCCGCACCGTGGCCTCGTTCAGGGGCAAGGCCTCCCGGGTTTCCAGGCTGGCGCCCAGGGCCAGCCGGGAGGTGTCCGGCGGCGTATCCGGCGTCCGCCTGGCCGTCTCCACCAGCTTGTCCACGAGTCCGGGCCGGGCCAGTAACAGCCCCACGAACGGATCGATAAAGGCTCGCGCATGGGGCCGTTCCCGGCGCAGCCGGGCCACGTCCTCGGAGACGGACTGCAGTTCCAGGGGTTCGCTTGACATGACGCCTCCTTGCGCTCCGTCGGCAGCTTTTTGCCAACCGCTGTTGGCGATGCCCACAATACCCGGGCGCGTCAACTCCGGCACGTTCTTCTGACCTGTTTCACTTCTATTATGATTAACAGAATTGGTATTTTTTTCAGCTTTCCATCTTTTAATCATCCACCATTACGGATTGATAGATGACAATCGGTGCCAAAACTTGAGCAACACGATTTTGTTTGCCCGCCGGTCTCCCCGTTTTTTATAAAATGGTGTGTCTCACCCGGAAAGGAAACGGTTCACACCGTGGTCTGCAACAAACGGAACGGTGCAAAAAAGGAGGTCTCATGGGCATTTCCCGGAGAGGATTCCTAAAACTGACCGGGGCCGGGCTGGCCTGCCTGGGCCTGGGGGATCTGGGCCTGTCCCCGCGAAAGGCCATGGCCTATGCCACCACCCTGCGCATCGCGGGCGCCAAGGAGGTGCAGTCCACTTGCCCGTTCTGCTCCTGCGGGTGCAGCATCCTGATGTTCGTCAAGGAGGGTAAATTCATAAGCTCCGAAGGCGATCCGGACTATCCGGTGAGCGAAGGCGCGCTTTGCGCCAAGGGCGCGGCCTTCCATGCCATGCACGTCAGCAATCATCGGGTGCTGAAGCCCCGCTACCGGGCGCCGGGCAGCGACAAGTGGGAGGAAAAGGACTGGGATTTCGTTCTGGACCGCATCGCCCACCGGGTCAAGGAAACCCGCGATCGCGACTTCATGGAGAAAAACGCCAAGGGCGAGACCGTCAACCGCGTCGAAACCCTGTTCCAGCTGGGCACCTCCCAGATGGACAACGAAGAGTGCGCCGTCAGCCATCAGATGCTCCGAAGCCTGGGGGTCGTCCATCTCGACCATCAGGCCCGTATCTGACACTCGCCCACTGTAGCGGCTCTGGCAGAGTCGTTCGGACGCGGCGCGATGACCCAGCACTGGATTGACATCAAGAACGCAAACGCCGTTCTCATCATGGGCAGCAATGCCGCCGAGCATCACCCGATTTCGTTCAAGTGGGTGCTCGCGGCCAAGGATGCCGGGGCCCCGGTCTTTCACGTGGACCCCAAGTTCTCCCGCACTTCCGCCCGCTGCGACCTTCATGTGCCCCTGCGCTCGGGCACGGACATCGCGTTTCTGGGCGGTATGCTCAACTACATTTTGCAGACCGAAAGCCACCACAAGGATTACGTGGTGGAGTACACCAATGCCGCTTTCATCGTGGGCAAGGACTACGCCTTCAAGGACGGCATGTTCTCGGGTTTTGACAAAGCCACCAAGCGCTACGACAAGAAGAAGTGGGCCTTTGCCAAGGACGACAAAGGCGTGCCGCGCCGCGACCCGACCCTCAAGGATCCCCGGTGCGTGTTCCAGCTGCTCAAAACGCACTATTCCCGCTACACCATCGACAAGGTGTCGGCCATCACCGGCGTGTCCAAGGACAACCTGATGACGGTCTGGAAGGCCGTGGCCGCCACGGGCAAGCCGGACAAGGCCGCCACCATCATGTACGCCCTGGGTTGGACCCAGCATTCGGTGGGCGTGCAAAACATCCGGCTCGCCGCCATGATCCAGCTCTTACTCGGCAACATCGGCGTGGCCGGCGGCGGCATCAACGCCCTTCGCGGCGAGCCCAACGTCCAGGGCTCCACGGACCATGCCATCCTGTGGCACATCCTGCCCGGCTACCTGCCGGTGCCGAGCACGGCCTGGCCGACGCTGGCCGAGTACAACAAGGCCAACACCCCGGTCACAAGCGATCCCAAGAGCGCCAACTGGTGGGGCAACCGGCCCAAGTACATGGCCAGTCTGCTCAAGTCCTGGTTCGGCGACGCGGCCACGGCCGAAAACGAGTTCGGCTACGGCTGGCTGCCCAAGGTGGACCCCCACGTCGATTACGCCAGCCTGTACATCGTCGACCGGATGTACAAGGGGCACATCAAGGGCGGCTTCGTCTTCGGCCACAACCCGGCCCAGTCCATGCCCAACACCAACAAGGTCCGAAAGGCCTTGCAAAACCTGGACTGGCTGGCCGTGGGCGAGGTCCACGACACCGAGACCGCCTCGTTCTGGCGCCAGCCCGGCCTCGATCCCAAAGCCATCAAGACCGAGGTGTTCCTCCTGCCCGCCTGCCAGCGCGGCGAAAAGGACGGCACCACCTCCAATTCCGGCCGCTGGCTCATGTGGCATTACAAGGGCTGCGAGCCCCGGGGCGACAGCCATTCCATGGGCTGGATGGTCGTGGAGATCATGAAGCGGGTCGTGGACCTGTACAAAAAGGATGGCGGCGCCTTCCCGGCTCCCATCGTCAACCTGGACTGGTACCCGGAATACGACGCCGACCGCGTGGCCAAGGACATCAACGGCCACTTCACCCGGGACACCAAGGTGGGTGACAAGGAGTACAAGAAGGGCGACCAGGTTCCGTCGTTTGTCGCCCTGACCGACGACGGCGCCACCACCTCCATGAACTGGCTCTATACCGGTTGCTACGGTCCGGCCGGCAACCTGTCCCAGCGCCGGGACCACAAGCAGACTCCCATGCAGGCGAAAATCGGGCTGTTCCCCAACTACTCCTGGGCCTGGCCCGTCAACCGCCGCATCATCTACAACCGCGCGTCCGTGGACGTGAACGGCAAGCCCTTCAACCCGGACAAGGCGGTCATCGCCTGGGAGGACGGCAAGTGGGTGGGCGACGTGCCCGACGGCGGCTGGCCGCCCATGGCCGATCCCAAGGGCAAGTACCCGTTTATCATGCAGGCCGAGGGACATGGCCAGCTCTACGGCCCCGGCCGCATGGACGGGCCCTTCCCGGAACACTACGAGCCGGCCGAGACACCGGTGACTTCGCACCCGTTCTCCAAGCAGCTCAACAACCCCTGCATGAAGGTCATCGAAAGCGACATGGACAGGCTGGCCAAGCCGGCCGATCCGCGCTTCCCCATTGTGCTGACCACCTACAGCCTGACCGAGCACTGGTGCGGCGGCGGCGACACCCGCAACACGCCGCCCCTACTCGAAGCCGAACCCCAGCTCTATGTGGAAATGAGCCATGAGCTGGCCAAGGAAAAGGGCATTAAAAACGGCGATCCCATCATCGTGGAGAGCCTGCGCGGCAAGGTCGAGGCCATCGCCATGGTCACCGTGCGCATGACGCCCCTGACCATCAAGGGCAAAACCGTGCACCTCATCGGCATGCCGTTCTGCTTCGGCTGGACCACACCGGGTGTTGGTGACGCCACCAACCGACTTACCGTGTCGGTGGGTGATCCCAACACCACCATCCCGGAGTACAAGGCCTGTCTGGTCAACGTGCGCAAGGCCGACAAGGTGACGGAGCTTGCCGTCTGAACCGCGAACCGGCCGGGGAGTCCCCTCCCCGGCCGGACCATGAAGGGAGCGCGCCATGCCCAAGGCGTTTTTTATCGATACCTCCCGTTGCACGGCCTGCCGGGGTTGCCAGGTGGCCTGCAAGGAATGGCACGAGCATGTGGCCGTGCCCACCCGTCAGCGCGGCACGCATCAAAACCCGCCTGACCTCACCCCATTCAACTTCAAACTCGTGCGGTTTTCCGAGCACAAGATCGATGGCACGGTCAAATGGCTCTTTTTCCCGGACCAGTGCCGGCATTGCGTGAACCCGCCCTGCAAGGACGTGGCCGACTCCTTTATTCCCGGGGCCATCCTCCAGGACGAGGCCACCGGTGCCGTCATCTATACCGACGTCACCCAAAAGCTCAGCATCGACCAGGCCCAGGCGGTGCGCGAGGCGTGCCCCTACAACATCCCACGCCGCAACGAGGACACGGGCCTTTTGACCAAATGCGACTGGTGCATCGACCGCCAGCAAGCCGGGCTCATCCCCGCCTGCGTCAAGACCTGCTGCACCGGAACCATGAACTTCGGCGAACGTGACGCCATGCTCCAACTGGCCAAAACCAGATTGGAAAAGGTCAAGGCGTCCCATCCCAAGGCCCAGGTCTTGGACGCGGACGAGGTCAGCGTCATCTATTTGGTGACCGAACCGCGCAAGTTGTATTACGAGTTCGCCGAACGCCGGGTGAATCCCGCACCCCTGACCCGGCAGGCGTTCCTGGCCATGCTGGCCCGGCCCGTCAACCGGATGCGGGGCTGACGGCGTGCGGCGAAACCACGCCCCTGACAGCCGGGAAGCGTTGCCTCCCGGTAGCCGCCCCAGGAAGATGGCGGCGTGACGTGAAACGATGTGCCCGACAGCCTCTGGTCGGATTCCCTGATTCCAGGCTGTCCCTCCCACCGGGGAGGGACAGCCTCTTTCCCCGGAAGGACTCCCGATGAAAATGCCCCACATGACGTTCACGCGACCTGATGTGCCGGATGCGCCCCTGCCGCCGGACATCGCCGAGCTCGTGGCCGGGTTCTCCGCCCTGATCGAACTGCGTCGCGACGCCGCCTCCAGGCTCCCGGACTGGCCCATCAGCCTGGACTATGACCCCGAAGCCCTGGCTGCCGGTCGGCCGCTGCTGGCGAATCTGGACCCGGCCGTGCTCGTCCGGGGTGTATGCGCCGCTTCGGGGACCATGTTGCCGGCCATGGCCGGACTGTTCCCCCCTTTGGCTCCGGCCTGCGAACGGCTGGCCATCGGTCTCTCCCGCGATCCCGGACTGGCCGAGCGGATTCTCGCCGCCCTGCTCGATGCCAGCGACGACCGGCTCGCCCCCCTGGCCGCTTCTCTGGGCCTGCCCTTGGAGGCCCTGGTCTTCCTGACCCGGGAACTGGTCGCGGCCGTGCTGCGCCAAGCCGCGTCCACGCTTTCGCCCCTGGTGGACGATGCCCTGTGGCAACGGCCGTCCTGCCCGGTCTGCGGCGGCGCGCCGGACTGCGGCATGCTCAAGGAAAAAACCGAACAGTCGGAATTTCTCATCGCCAAGGCCGGGAGACTCGGCCTGCATTGTTCCCTGTGCGGCCATGTCTGGCGGTTTCCCCGCCTCGTCTGCCCGGTCTGTGGCGAAACGGACCACAACAAACGCGAGATTTTCATGGCCGCCGGCCGGGAACGCGAGCGCATCCATACCTGCTCGACGTGCGGGCGTTACCTGCTCGTTCTCGACATGGTGGACAGCGGCGTGGCCTGCGACGTGGATTTGATTCCCATCCGCCTCGTCCACCTGGACGCCGTGGCCCAGGCCAAAGGCTTTGCCCCCCTGGCCGTGTCGGCCTGGAACCGGCTGAGCGGGTAGCCCAGGGCGGTCGTGACCGCTGCCTTCTCCGCTCCGCCGGGGAGGAGAAACTTCCCGGCAAGAAGCTTTTCCTTCTCACAGCCCCGCGGACGCGGCAAAATCGTCGCGGCCCCCTTCGGGGTGGTCCAGGAGGGGAGTGACTCCCCTCCTGGCCGCCGGAGGCGTCACTCCCTTTCCCCGTCTCCCAACGCTCCTCTACCCTACCGCATAGCGGGTCGGATCGGGCAGGCCGGCCTCGGCAAAGCCCTTGGCGCGCAGCAGACAGCTGTCGCAATGGCCACAGGCCAAGCCTTCGGGGCTCGGATCGTAGCAGGAATGGGTCAGAGAATAATCCACGCCGAGCCGGGTGCCGAGGCGCACGATGCCGGCCTTGCTCAGGCGTAAAAGGGGCGTGCGCACCCGGATGTGCAGCCGGCCTTCGACCGCTTCCTTGACGGCCAGATTGGCCATGGTCTCGAAAGCGCGCACAAATTCGGGCCGGCAGTCCGGATAGCCGGAATAGTCCAGGGCGTTGACGCCGATAAAGATGTCCGAGGCGCCGAGCACTTCGGCCCAACCCAGGGCCAGGGACAAAAAGATCGTGTTGCGGGCCGGCACATAGGTGATGGGGATGCCTTCGCCCATGGCATCGAGGGAACGGTCCTTGGGGACCGGGATGTCGGCGGTCAGGGCCGAACCGCCGATCTGGCCAAGGGGCAACGGCAGCACCAGATGCGCGGCCACGCCCATGGCCGCGGCCACACGCCTGGCCGCCTCGATCTCCACGACGTGGCGCTGGCCGTAGGCAAAACTCACGGCATAGGGCACAAACCCCTGCCGCTTGGCCACGGCCAGACAGGTCGTGGAATCGAGCCCGCCGGAAAAAAGCACCACCGCCTTGCGCGCCGTCGTCATGATGAGCAAACTCCTGAAATACTGTAAATGCGTGGGGTTGACAGCCTCCGGCGGCCAAAGGGCTGCGCCCTTTGGAATCCCGGCCAAACACGCCCGGAACAATGAAGGCTTCTTTCCGCTTTGTTAGACGCCCCGGGCGTCGGGGCCCCAAATGATTTTGTGCAGTTGCAGTCCGAGCCGGGCCCGCAGTTTGTCCGCCACCATCCAGGCCGCCAGTTCGGCCGGATCGAGGCTGCCGGTCACCGGGGAAAAAAGCACGGTCTGACGTTCCCGGACCCGAGCGGTCACCTCCCGGGCGAACAGGTAGTCCTCGCGGTCAGCCAGCACGCACTTGACCTCGTCCCGGGGACGCAGCCGGCCCAGATTGGCGTAGTCGTTGCGATCCGCCATGCCGCTGCCCGGACATTTGATGTCCATGATGGCCACCACCCGGAGATCGAGCACCGAGATGTCCAGGCTGCCGTTGGTCTCGACGAGCACGGTCCGGCCGGCATCGGCCAGACGCGCGGCCAGGACCGGCAGTTCCGGGGCCAAAAGCGGTTCGCCGCCGGTCAGTTCCACCAGGGGCAAGCCAAAGGCGGTCAGGGCGTCAAAGGCCGCTTCCAGGCTGTAGGGCGTGGAACGCTCGGCGGCGTGGACGGTGTCGCACCACGAGCAGGCCAGATTGCAGCCTGATAGGCGCAAAAAGGCGCACGGCCAGCCGGCAAAGCTCGATTCTCCCTGGATGCTGGCAAAAATCTCGTGAACGGCCAGGCTCACGGCCGCTCCGTGTAGCTGGCCACGAGCCCGGGACTTTCCTCCACCGTGACCCGCGTCACCCGCACCCGGTCGTCGGCCACGGCCTCGGTCAGCCGGGTAAAGATCCAGGCGGCCAGGACCTCGGCCGTGGGCGGGTCGAGTTCGGGATTGTCGTTGAGACAGGCATGGTCGAGCCTCGCCAGGATCGCGTCCATGGCCCCCTTGACCACGAGGAAATCGATCACCATGCCGGCCACAAGCCGCTCGGCCGCAAGTTCGGCCACCACCTCGAAGTTGTGCCCATGCATGGCCGCGCACGGCCCGGGATGCCCGGGCAGGCGGTGGGCGGCGCTCACGGAACCGGAAACACGAATGCTGTACTGGCCGGACATGACTGCTCCCCTGGCATTGCGCATCAAGGAAGGTTACCGTAGGAAGGCCGCCGACCGATGTCAATCCGGAGGAACCAGCCATGTCCAAGCCGCCCGTGGACGACGTCCGCGATCTCAAGACCCTGGGTCAGGGGGCCACGTGCTACCCCAAGACCGTCAGCCCCGAGCTGCTCGAAACCTTCCCGAATGCGTTCCCGGGCCGGCGCTACACCGTGACCTTTCGCAGCGAGGAATTCACGAGCCTGTGCCCCAAAACCGGCCAGCCCGACTTCGGCACCATCACCATCCGCTATGTGCCGGACGCCCGTTGCATCGAATCCAAATCCCTCAAACTCTATCTGTTCAGCTACCGGGACGAGGGCACGTTCATGGAGACCCTCACCAACCGCATCCTGGACGATCTGGTCGCCGCCTGCCAGCCCCTGGAAATGGAAGTGACCGGCGACTTCGCGGCCCGCGGCGGCATTACCATCAGCGTCACCGCCGTCTTGCAGCGTCCCTAAGCGCGCCGTTAGGTTTTTCCCCGGCCAGCAGTGGGACCGCCTTCCGACATGGAACATCCTGTTGCGGCAGGACCGGCCGCATCGCGTCAGGCCTGCCCAACAGCCGCGTTACCGCAACAGCCGGCCCTTTTCCCTTCGTGCCCCTTCCCTGAAAGATTGCAAACGTGCCATTGATTAACTTGTTTTTCCGGGAAAGACCGGCTACAGTCCTTCCGTGTTTCTCCTCGGCGGCTTGATCTCCCCTTGTCCGTAGAGAACGATCCCTAGCGCCCTTATGAAGAACAAGTCAGCCGATAGTCTTCCAGCCTCACCAGCCGCCTCATCGCCATTACCTTCGAGTGACTCTGCGAAACCTCCGCCGGGGCGACTGCCCACGACCTCCAACGGTCACGCCCTCTACCGGGCCCTTTTGACCGCCATTCCCGATGCCGTGTTCGTGGCCGATGTGGAGACCGGTCTTTTGCTGGATGTCAACCAGGCGGGGTGCCGGTTGCTCGATCTGCCGGCGGGAAAAATCATTGGCCAGCACCACACCATGCTCCACCCGCCGCTGGAGCGCGAACGGTACGCGGCCATGTTTAGGGCCAGTTTCCGGAGTTCCGGTCAGTCGGGCCTCGCCGACGTCAAGCGTATCGAGCTTGTCCGGGCTGACGGCACAACGATTCCCTGCGAAATCTCCGGGTTGGCCATGGAAGAAAACGGCCGCCACATCATGTTCGGCATCTTCCGCGACATCCGCGGCCTGCTGCGGTCCGAGAACCAGCGCCGCCTCAGCGAAGAGCGCTATGCCCTGGCCCTGCGCAGCATCACCGAAGGCATCTGGGACTGGGAACCGGCCACCAACACGGTGGCCTTTTCGGACCGTTGCCTGGAAATTCTCGGCTATGCCCCGGATGAAGTGCCCCACACCGTGGAAATCTGGCGTTCCCACCTCCATCCCGAGGACGCAGACTGGGTCAGATCCACCCTCCGCCAATGCGCCGACGGGTTGCTCCCCTCGTTTTCCATCGAATATCGGATGCGCCACAAGGATGGCCGGTACCGCTGGATACGCAGCCAAGGCACGATGCTGCGGGACGATTCCGGCGCCATTGTGCGGCTGGCCGGAGGCAATTCCGACATCACGGCCCGCAAGGAAGCCGAACAGGCCCTGCGCGAAAGCGAACAACGCTTTCGACTCCTCGTGGAAAACAGTCCGGACGCCTTTTTCCTCCACGACATGGAAGGTGCCATCCTCGACGTCAACCGCCGCGCCTGCGCCATGCTGGGGTATGAAGCCGCCGAGCTGCTCGCCCTGCATATTTACGACATCGAGGTCATCTGCCCGCCGGAAACCTTGCGTGGCTTTTGGCGCGACGTCCGCCCCGGACCGTTTGCCTTTGACGGCCTGGGACGGCGCAAGAACGGCACCACCTTTCCCACCGAGGTCCAGGGCGTGGCCTTTCCCGAGCGCGGCCGTCTGCTCGGGCTGGTGGCGACCCGGGATGTGACCCCGCGCAGGAAGCTCGAACGCAAACTCAAGCAGGCCCGCGATCAGGCCATGGCCGCCAACCAGGCCAAAAGCGAATTTTTGGCCAGCATAAGCCATGAGATCCGTACGCCGCTCAACATCCTGCTCGGCATGACCGAACTGCTGCGCGAGACCCTGCACACCGACCGCCAGCGTCAGTATGCCGACACGATCGAAAGCTCCGGCAACATGCTGCTGCGGCTCATCGACGACCTCCTCGACCTGTCCCGCATCGAAGCCGACCGGGTCGCGCTGCAACCGGAAACCATCCGGCCACGGGAATGGCTGCGCAACCTCGGCGAATCCATGCGCATCCCGATCGAACGAAAGGACCTGACCCTGACCCTGGCCCTGGCCGACAACCTGCCGGACCACTGGTGGACCGATCCGGCCCGGCTCCAGCAGATTCTGCTCAATCTGCTGTGGAACGCCATCAAGTTCACACCCCAAGGCGGCATCGAACTGGGGGCCGTGATGGCGGACACGGGCACGGGCCTGGCCGGCCTGCACATTTTCGTGTCCGATACCGGCATCGGCATCGCCGCGGACCAGGCCGAACGCATTTTCGATCCCTTTACCCAGGTCGATGCCTCCACCCGGCGCCGGCACGGTGGCACGGGCCTGGGCCTTGCCATCTGCAAACGTCTGGCCGGGCTGCTCGGCGGCCGCATCCAGCTCGACAGTACCCTGGGCCAGGGCTCGCGCTTCACGGTCATCCTGCCCCTCCAAGCAGCCTCCCTGGCCGGGTCCGTACCCGCCCCAAGCGCCGTGGACGTCGCCACCGAGAACCCCGACCAGGGCTACCGGTTGCTCCTCGTGGAGGACTCGCTCTCGAACCGGGAACTGGTGAAGCTTTTTCTGGAAGACGAGCACTGCGCCCTGACCGAAGCCGCGACCGGCACCGAAGCCCTGTCCCTGTTTGCCGGCCAGACCTTCGATCTGGTCCTTATGGACATGGAAATGCCCGGCATGGACGGCTGCGAGACAACCAGGGCCCTGCGCCGTCTGGAACGGGAGACCGGGCTGCGGCCCACGCCCATCATCATGCTCACGGCCCACGCCTTCTCGGAATACGAGGAAAAGTGCCACCAGGCCGGGTGTGACGGTTTTTTGTCAAAGCCCATCCGCAAAGCCCAGCTGATTACGGAATTGCACCGCCACCTCCTGGAGGCGGCGCGGCAAGCCTCTGCTACAGCTCGGGATACACCCTGAAAATCTCCCTCGAGCCACGCTCTTTTCTTCCGACACCGCGGTTGCCACCCGGTTTCATTTCCGCTAAAAAAATTAAATTGCATTGCCAAGCCGATCGCAGTCTGCCAGGATGACGTGCTTATCTAACGCATTGCCTGACGGAGCGTTCGCATGAAGCAGATTTTGCTGATCTATCCGGTCTTGCCGCGATCCTTTTGGAGTTTCCAGGACATCCTGCGCGTCACCAAACGCAAGTCCCTGTTGCCGCCCCTGGGGCTCCTGACCATGGCCGCCCTGCTTCCCCGGTCCTGGACACCGCGCTTCGTGGATTGCAACGTCCGCCCCCTGACCGAGGACGACTGGGCCTTCGCCGACGTGGTCATGGTCTCGGCCATGCTCGTGCAGCGCGAGGGCCTGCTTGCTTGCGTGGCCGAGGCCAAGCGCCGGGGCAAGATCGTGGTGGCGGGAGGACCGTATGTGACCTCGGCGCCCCAGGCCGCCCTGGACGCCGGGTGCGACCTCATCGTCGCCGGCGAGGGGGAAAACGCCATGGCCGCGATCGTGGACGCCATCGCGGCCGGGCGTCACGGCGAAATCATCCGCAGCGAAGGGGTCGTGGACATGGCCGACCCGCCCCTGCCCCGCCTAGACCTGATCAATCACGCCGACTACGACGCCATGCCCGTCCAGACCTGCCGCGGCTGCCCGTTCGCCTGCGAATTTTGCGATGTCATCAACCTGTTCGGCCGGGTGCCCCGGTACAAACCGGTGGAGCGGGTCCTGGCTGAGCTGGAGGCCATTTATGCCCTGGGCTACCGGGGCTCGATCTTTTTTACCGACGACAATTTCATCGGCAATCCCGGCCAGGCTCTGAGCCTGCTCCAGGCGCTCATCCCCTGGAACCGCGAACGCGGGGAACCGTTCTGGTTCATCACCCAGGCCTCCATCAACCTGGGGCAGCGCCTCGACCTCATCGATCGCATGACCGAGGCCAATTTCGGCTTCGTGTTCATCGGCATCGAATCGCCGGACGTCGATGTCCTGGCCAATGCCCACAAACTGCAAAACACCCGGCATCCCCTGCTCGATTCCCTCCGCACCATCACGGACAACGGCCTGTCGGTCATCGGCAGTTTCATCCTGGGTTTCGACACCGAAAAGGAAGGGGCCGGCAAACGCATCGAAGCCTTTGTCGAAGCGGCCAACCTGCCCATTGTCATGATCAACACCTTGCAGGCCATGCCCGGCACGAAACTCTGGGAACGCCTGCGGGACGAAGGCCGTCTGCGCGACACCACGGACGGCGACATGGCCACCGGAGTAATGAATTTCGTTCCGGACCGCCCCCTGGAGGCCATCATGCGCGAACAACTCGGCGCCTGGGACCGGTTGTACGCCCGGGGGCCGTTTTTGCGGCGGACGCTACGCTGCATGCTGGGCATGCGCCCCACCCGCTCCGCCCAGGGCCAAACCCGGCCGGCGCTCGGACAGGCTTCCGGTTCCTCCAACGGCGCCTTGGCGGACGGGCTCGTGCAGTTGCGCCTTGTTGTCCGGCTGCTGTGGCGCTTCGGCATCCGCTCGCGGGACCGGCTGGACTTTTGGAAGGCGCTGTACGCCATGTGGCGACGCAAGCCGTCGCGGCTCGTACGGTTCCTGACCCTGCTCGTCATGGGCGACGACATCCTGTCGTTCACCCGGGTCATCCACGACCGGGCCGCACCGACCCTGGCCCACGGCCGGACCGCACGGGCCGACGCGCCCCCACGTCCGTAAAAGAAAACCCCGCGCACGAGGGGTTATTAGGGAGAAAAGCCTCCAGCGGCCAAAGGGTTCGCGCCCTTTGGAATCCCTTCATGATGGAGTGAATGGCGCTGGGGGCGTTGCAGCGCGACCTGCGCCGGGCACGCGCGCAGCCGTCTCAAACAACAAAAGGCCGGGGCGGCAACACCGTCCCGGCCTTTTTATTTTGGCGACGCGTAGCCGGCTACCGGCCTAATGCCGGCGCTCGACCCGGAATTCGTCCCTGAGCAAGGTGTCGGACAAGGGCACCTCGTTGACGTCCATGCGGCAAAAGACCTTTTCCGGCTCCTGGCAGACCAGGGCCTTGCCAAGCACCTCGTCCATGGTCTCGACCTTGATGATCTCCATGTCCTTGAGGATGGCTTCCGGCACTTCCTTGAGATCCTTTTCGTTCTCGGACGGAATGATGGCCGTGCGAATCAGGCCCCGGTGGGCGGCGAGCAGCTTTTCGCGCAAGCCGCCGATGGGCAGCACCCGGCCGCGCAGGGTGATCTCGCCGGTCATGGCCAAGTCGTTTCGCACCGGAATGTTGAGCAGGGCCGAAATGATGGCCGTGGCCAGCGTAATGCCGGCCGACGGACCGTCCTTCGGCGTCGCGCCCTCGGGCACGTGGATATGGATGTCGATCTCCTTGTGGAAATCGGACTTGAGCCCATAGAGCTGCGAGCGCGAACGCAGGTAGGACAAGGCGGCCTTGGCCGATTCCTGCATCACGTCCCCGAGCTTGCCCGTGATCTCCACCTTGCCCGAGCCCGGCATGATGGCCGCCTCGACCATGAGGATCTCGCCGCCCATCTCGGTGTAGGCCATGCCCGTGCACAACCCGACCCGAGGCGCGGCCTCCATCTCGCCGTGGCGGTGCTTGGGCACGCCAAGGTAGGTGGACAGGCTCTGCACGGTGACGGCAAAGGACTTGTCCGGCTCCTTGCCCTCCACGAGCTTGCGCGCCACCTTGCGGCACACGGACGCGATCTCGCGTTCGAGATTACGCACGCCGGCCTCCCGGGTGTAGCGCCGGATGATCTCCAGCATGGCGTTGTCGGACAAGGTCAGGTTGTCCTCGTTGAGCCCATGCTGGATGATGTTTTTCGGCAGCAGAAAGCGCCGGCCGATCTGCATCTTCTCGGTTTCCAGGTAGCCGGGGATGCGGATGATCTCCATGCGGTCCTGGAGCGGCAACGGAATGGTGTGCAAGGCGTTGGCCGTGGTGATGAAGAAGATCTTGGACAGGTCGTAATCCATGTCCAGGTAGTGATCGCTGTAGGCGTAGTTCTGCTCGGGATCGAGGACTTCGAGCAGGGCGGACGAGGGGTCGCCCCGAAAATCCGTGCTCATCTTGTCCACTTCGTCCAGGCAGAAGACCGGATTATTGAACTTCACGCGCTTGAGCGACTGGATGATCTTGCCGGGCAGCGCCCCGACATAGGTCCGGCGATGGCCGCGGATCTCGGCCTCGTCGCGCACGCCGCCAAGGGACAGGCGCACGAATTCCCGGCCCATGGCCCGGGCAATGGACTTGGCGAGCGAGGTCTTGCCGACACCGGGGGGGCCGACCAGGCACAGGATCGGGCCCTTGATGCGCTCGACGAGCTGCTGCACGGCCAGGTATTCGAGGATGCGCTCCTTGGGCTTTTCAAGGCCGTAGTGATCTTCGTTCAGAATGGTCTCGGCCTCGCCGATGTTGAGCTGGCTCTCCTGGTAGACGTTCCAGGGCAGATCGAGAATCCATTCCACATAGTTGCGCACCACGGTGTACTCGGCCGAGGACGGGGGAATCTGGCGCAGCTTCTTGATCTCGCGCAAGGTCTTTTCCCGGGCCTCGTCCGGCATGTTCTTGGCTTCCAGGCGCTTTTCGAACTCGGCCGCGTCGGCCCCGGGATCGTCCTCCCGGCCCATCTCCTTGTTGATGGCCTTGATCTGCTCGTTTAAATAATATTCCTTCTGGTTCTTCTCCATCTGCTGCTTGACGCGGTTCTTGATGCGCTTTTCGATGGAGGAGATTTCGATCTCGCTTTGCAGGTAGGCGTAGGTTTCTTCCAGACGCCGGGTGGGGTCGAGTTCCTCGAGCACCCCCTGCTTCTTGATATAGTCCACCTTGAGGTGGGGCATGACCGCATCGGCCAGCCGTCCCGGCGCGGTGATGGAATTGATGGCCAGGATGGTTTCCGGGGCCAGCTTTTTATTGATGCGGCCGTACTGCTCCAGGGCTTCCTGGGTGGCGCGGATCAGGGCGTCGGATTCGGGACCGTGGGTTTCTTCCTCGGGCACGCGGCGCACGGTGACCATGGAGTATTCGGCGTCCTCGCCGGCGGCGAGGCTGTCGGCGTCCCACTCGGCCCGGTACAGGCCCTCAAAAAGCACCTTGATGGTGCCGTCGGGCAGCCGCAGCATCTGCAGGATCTTGCTGACCGTGCCCATGTCGAAGAGGTCTTCGGCCTCGGGTTTTTCGGTCTCGGGCGAACGCTGGGCCACCAGAAAGATCTTCTTGTCGTGGGCGGCCACGGCCTGCTCGATGGCCTTGATGGAGGCCTCGCGGCCCACGAACAGGGGGGCGATGGAGCGCGGAAACATAACCACTTCCCGCAGGCTCATCATGGGCAGACGGACCGAGTCGGCGGTAGCGCGGTTATTATCGAAGGAAAAACCAGTCATTGATCCTCCCGCTTCCGGGCATGGTTACGGCTTTGGTCAAAGCCGGGCCGGAAGGCATCCGGCCCGGCGGGCTTTCGCTTGTAGGTAAGGCCAAAAAGACCGTTGTCAAACGGGAGGGCGGGACGGTCAGGCCGATTTGACTTCCTGGTGGTAGAAAAGCAGCGGTTCGAGCCCCTTTTCCACCACGGCCTTGTTGATCACGCACTCCTTGACATCGGACAGGGAGGGCAGCTTGTACATGATCTCAAGCATGATGCTTTCCATGACGTTGCGCAGCCCCCGCGCCCCGGTCTTGCGTTCGATGGCCTTTTCGGCAATGGCCTCCATGGCGTTTTTCGTGAAACGCAGCCGCACCTTGTCCAGTTCGAACAGCTTCTGGTACTGCTTGACCAGGGCGTTTTTCGGCTCGGTCAGGATGCGCACCAGATCGTCCTTGGTCAGCTCCTCCAGGCTCGTGAGGATGGGGATACGGCCGACGAACTCGGGGATGAGCCCGAACTTGATGAGGTCGGCCGGATGGGCCTGGGAGAGCATCCGGGACATGTCGTCGTCGTGACGGGCTTCCACCTTGGCGCCGAAGCCCATGGCCGTGCCGCGCAGGCGCTGGCCCACGATCTTTTCCAAGCCGATGAAGGCGCCGCCAACGATGAAAAGGATGTTGGCGGTGTTGAGGCGGATGAATTCCTGCTGCGGGTGCTTGCGGCCCCCCTTGGGCGGAATGTTGGCCTCGGTCCCTTCGATGATCTTGAGCAGGGCCTGCTGCACGCCTTCGCCGGACACGTCGCGGGTAATGGACGGGCTGTCGCCCTTGCGCGCGATCTTGTCGATCTCGTCGATGTAGATGATGCCGCGGCTGGCCGACTCGATGTCGTAATCGGCGTTTTGCAGGAGCTGGACCAGGATATTCTCCACGTCCTCGCCCACATAGCCGGCCTCGGTCAGGGTGGTGGCGTCGGCGATGGCGAAGGGGACATTGAGAATCCTGGCCAGGGTCTGGGCGAGCAGGGTCTTGCCCGACCCGGTGGGGCCGATCAAGAGGATGTTGCTCTTGTCGATCTCCACGTCGTCGGCTCCGGCGGAACCGGCGTAGTAGACCCGCTTGTAATGGTTGTGCACGGCCACGGCCAGGATCTTTTTCGCCTGTTCCTGGCCAATGACGTATTCGTCGAGCAGGCGCTTGATCTCGGCCGGAGGCAGGAGCTTGCCGCCTTCGGTCTCCTCGCTCACCGACTCCTGGGCAATGATCTCATTGCACAGCGCCACGCACTCGTCGCAGATATAGACGTCCGGTCCGGCAATAAGCCGCTGGACCTCGTCCTGGTTCTTGCCGCAAAACGAGCAGCACAGCTCGCCCGACACGGAATTTTTCTTCCTGGTCATACCGGAAAACCCACCCTGCCCGGCGTACCGAGCGTTTTGGCCGGAGCCGTAGGACTCAAGCCTCTTCGGGCTCCTTTTTCGCAAGAGGTTCCCTGGAGGTCAACACCTTGTCGATGAGGCCGTAGGTCACGGCCTCAGCGGCGCTCATGAAATTGTCACGTTCCGTGTCCAGCCGAATCTTGTCGATGGGCTGGCCGGTATGGCGGGACATGATCTCGTTTAAGGACTCGCGGATGCGCTTGGTCTCCTGGGCGTGGATCTCGATGTCCGTGGCCTGGCCCTGGAACCCGCCCGAGGGCTGATGGATCATAATGCGGCTGTGGGGCAGGGCGTAGCGCATGCCCGTGGCACCGGCGGACAAAAGCAAGGCGCCCATGCTGGCAGCCTGGCCCAGGCACAGGGTGGACACCGGCGGCAGCACGTACTGCATGGTGTCGTAGATGGCCAGCCCAGCCGTGACCGAACCGCCCGGGGAATTGATGTACATGAAAATTTCCTTCTCCGGGTCCTCGGACTCGAGAAAGAGCAGCTGGGCGCAGATCAGGTTGGCCACATAATCGTCCACCGCGCTGCCAAGCAAAATGATGCGGTCTTTAAGGAGCCGGGAATAGATGTCGTAAGCCCGCTCGGAGCGTCCGGTGGTCTCGATGACAATAGGAATGGTGGACATGTCGTACCTTTTTTGTACCGGGAGGGGCCACTGCGCGACGGAATTGTCGCTGGGCGCCTCCACCCCGACCACCCGGTGTCGGATTTCGGGCGGGACGACCGGCGGCTCGGCCGTCCCCTGCCCGGTTGGTGTCAATTACTGTCTTGCAAGAATGGGGCCGCGTTCACCCCGGGCCGGAGGCCCGGACGTTCCCGCATACATAAGCATGTTTTCCCGGTTGGCCAGACTAGTCCCGCACGCCGTACGTCGGCGTTTCGGTCTGCGGCACCTTGGTGACCTCGGCGTTGGCGTAGATGAAATCCGCTGCCTTGTCCGCCAAAAGCTTGTCACGCACCATGACCATGAGGTTGTTGTCCTCATAGTAGCGCTTGAGCAAAATGACGTCCTGACCGGTCTGGGTGGACAGCCGGTAGAAGAAGGCATCCATCTCCTGGGGGCCGACCGAAAGTTCTTCCTTGGCGGCCACGGCGGACAGGAAGATCTGGGTGCGGACCAGTTCCTCGGCCCGGGGGGTCATCTCGACCTTGATGTCGGCCAGGGTCTTGCCCGTGGAATCCACGCTCTTGCCCCGACGTTCCAGCTGGTTCACGTAGTCTTCGAGCATCTGGGCCAGATGCTGGTCCACCATGGACGGCGGCAGGGGGAAGTCGAGTTCGGCCAGCAGGCCGTCCAGAAGCTTTTTCTGGGCCGCGGAGCGGTGCAGGTCTTCCCGGGACTTGGTGTAGGACTGGGTAATGGCCTGGCGCATCGTTTCCAGGTTCTCGAAATTGCCGGCCTTTTTCGCCAACTCGTCATCGACCGGCGGCAGGATGCGCTCTTTGATCACGTGCACGGCCACTTTCATGTTCACGGTCTTGCCGGCGAGTTCGGTATTGATGAAGTCGGCCGGGAAGGTCATATCGCCCTGGCCCTCGGAGCCGGCCGGGATGGTCTTGACCAGGGCCTCGAACTCCGGCAGCGCCTGGCCTTCGCCCAGGGTCAGCTCGAAATTCTCGGCCCGCACGCCGGGCAGGGGCTCGCCGTTCTCGAAGGCCTCGAAGCTCACGGACACCACGTCACCGTCGACGGCTTGACGGTCGTCGGGGATGGGTTTGACCTCGGCCAGATTGCGGCGCACCCGCTCGACCACGGTATCGATATCGGCCGGGGACACCACGACCTCTTCCTGCTCGATGGCCTTGCCCTTGTAGTCGGGCAGATCGAAATCCGGCGCATGTTCGAAGGAAAAGGAATAGGCCAGGGGCTCATCCTTGGCCAGGGTGACATCGCCCACGTCAATACGGGACATGGGGGACTTGCCGAGCTCACCCATGACCTGGTTGATGTGGACGTTGATGAGGTCGGTGGTGGCCTCGGTCGCAATCTCTTTCTTGAAACGCGACTCGATGAGGCTTGCGGGCACCTTGCCCTTGCGGAACCCCTTGATGTCGGCCTTGGAACGGTACAGGGCCACGGCCGTGGCCAGGGCTGCATTGGCCTCTTCGGCCGGAACATTTACATTGACCTGCGTTTTCACAGGGGTAATCTGGGTGACGGTATATTCCAAGGCTGCCTCCAGGCTTCTCGCCCCGGCCCACGCGACGGGGGGGACGGATTGCGAATGGTTTTGGGAAAGACGTCGCGGACACGAAATTCGTTATCCTAAGGGAAGTCGCAACAAAAGGAAAGTCTCATCTCCCGGGTGGCGCCGCATCCGGAGCACCGTAGCCGCCACCGCCCGGCGTGGCCACGCGTAACCTGTCCCCGGTGCCGAGCAGCACATGGGCCTTGCCCGGCAGGACCGACTCCACGCCTCCCCGAAGCATCGTATTGACACCCGGGGCTCCGGCTTCGCCGCCGGCCAGCCCCCAGGCCCCGCGCGTTCGGCGTTCGGACAGGACCGTGACCTCGGCCGGCGCGAGCAACTCGATCTCCCGCACCAGCCCGTCCCCGCCCCGGTTGCGACCGGCCCCGCCCGAACCCGGGCGCAGGCCGTAGCGCGTCACGCGCAGGGGATAGGCGTATTCCAGGGCCTCGACCGGGGTATTCTGGGTGTTGGTCATGTGGCTGTGCACGGCCGACTGGCCCGCACCGTCCCGGCTTGCCCCGGCACCGCCGGCCAGGGTCTCGTAATAGGCAAAGGGCGCCCCCGACCGGGGATCAAGGCCACCCAGGGCGATGTTGTTCATGGTGCCCTGGGAAGCGGCCGGCACCCGCTCGGGCAGAGCCCCGGCCAGGGCGAGCAAAATCACGTCCACCAGCCGCTGGGAGGTCTCGACATTGCCCCCGGCCACGGCGGCCGGAAACACGGCCTCGGCCAGGGTGGCGGGCCGGGTCACGATCTCGACGGGCCGCAGACAGCCGGCATTGGTCGGCGTGCGGCCGCCGGCCAGGCAGCGAAAAACATACAGGGCCGCGGACACGGCGATGGCCCGCACGGCATTGACGCAGCCGGCGGTCTGGGGCGCGGTGTCCGAAAAATCGAGCCGGGCCCGGTTGCCGGCCACGGTCAGGGTCAGGCGCACGGCCAGGTCGCTGTTGCCGCAGCCGTCATCGTCCAGGAAGTCCGTGGCCGCATAGGTGCCGTCGGGCACGTCCTCCAGGACCGTTTCCACCAGCCGCTCGGCATAGTCCATAAGCGCGGCCGCGCACCGTGCGACCATGGCCGGACCATGGACGGCAACGAGGGCCTCCAATCGGGCAGCACCCACGGTGTTGGCCATGATCTGGGCCGCGAAATCGCCCTCGCGCTCGACCGGCGTGCGCACGTTGGCCAAAAAAAGCCGCATGACATCGGGCACGACCCGGCCGCCCACGACGATCTTCACGGGCGGAATGATGAGCCCTTCCTGGAAGATCGAGGTGGAAAGCGGCATGGACCCGGCGGCCATGCCGCCGACATCGGCGTGATGGGCCCGGTTGGCCACGAAAAAAAGCGGCTTGTCACCGCCGGCGAACACCGGCGCCACAAGGGTGATGTCGGGCAGATGGGTGCCGCCGCGAAACGGGTCGTTGAGCATGACCATGTCGCCCGGGGCAAAGGTCGTCTCGGCCATGGCCGCCTTGACCGACAGGGGCATGGAACCCAGGTGCACCGGGATATGGGCGGCCTGGGCCACCATGTCGCCGGCGGCGTCGAACACGGCGCAGGAGTAGTCGCGCCGTTCCTTGATGTTGGGGGAATAGGCCGTACGACACAAGGTCATGCCCATTTCCTCGGCCACCGAGGCGAACTTGTTGTTGAAGACTTCAAGCGTGATCGGGGTGACGTGCATGGTCGTGGTTCTCGCGGCCGGAAAGCTACGCTGTGGAGTCGGAAGGGATGCGGTGCTCCATCGACGCACCGTGTGCAGGCGTACCGTTTCCGCCAAGCGAAGGCAAGCGCCCCCCGGCAACCGGCCTTTACGGATCGGCCCTGCCCAGGGTAAAGGAATACCGTCCGAGAAAGCCCTCCTTCCACAACGCCAAAGGAGCCCGCCATGACGCCCCCAGCCCTTTTTCGAGGCCCTTTGCCTCCGTCCATGGCCGTCTTGCTGGTCGCCCTGCTCGTCCTTGCCACCCCGGTCCTGGCCGGCACCCTGGTCAATGCCCGATGCCCCTGCGGCTACCACACGCAGCGCATGCCCCTGTTCGGCGGCCGGGCCAATTTCCGCACCGTGTGCCTGTTCCCGGCCCTGTGCCCGACCAGCCACGCGCTGGTGCTCGTCAACCTCCTCGATCCCGAGGCTCCCAGCCCGCAGTGCCCGGGCGGCAAAGCCCTTCCCTATACCGATCCGTCCCTGGCGCCCCAGGTCGGGGGCCCGGTCGTGACCTCCTGGAACGTGCGCGACCGGGGCCTTTCCGTGCAGCTTTTCAGCCACGGCTACCGCTGCCCGCGTTGCGGTCGCCCGACCCTGAGCTTCAGTTTCGCCGGCAATTGGGACTGAGGCCACGCCCGGCCAGGCCTGCCCGGAGCGACCTTTTCACGGGACAGCCGGTCCGGCTTCTGCTATACGGCCGGAAAAGGATCGTATGTGAACACGTTGCGCCGATGGTTCGTCAATCTTGCCGTGGCCGCCCTTTTCCTGATCGTCGTGGCCTGCCATGCCTCGGTCAAGGCCCCGCCCATGCCCCAGGTGCCCAATCCGCCCCCGGCGGCCGGGGCCAGCGCCCTGGAAGTGGAGCGCTACCAGCTCGTGGAAGAAAAGCAGGCCCTGGAAAGCAATTACGGCGACAATCTCGGCCGCATCAAACAAATCAACGCCCGGCTCATCGAAATCAATATTGAGCTCAACCAACACGGCCGTCACCCCTAGCCGGAAGGGGACGCGCCCTGGGCGTCGAACCGGCGCTTCAGCCCCCAGGCCCCGCCCATACCCAAGGAAAACGCCATGTTCGGACGTTCCGGGAAGAAAAAAAACCGCCACGACGCCATCACCGCCTTTCTCGGCGCCGGGGCCGAATACCGTGGCCAGTTCCATTTCCAGGGTGTTGCCCGCATCGACGGCGGCGTGATCGGCGACATCCTGTCCGACGGTACCCTGGTCCTCGGCGAGGGCAGCCGGGTGGAAGGCCACATCCGGGTGGCCGAGCTCATCGCCAACGGCCGGATCGTGGGCGACGTGGAAGCCTCCCAGCGGGTGGTGCTGTCCAAGCGGGCCCATTTGGAAGGCAACCTGCTGGCCCCCGTGGTGGTCATCGAGGACGGCGCCATGCTCAACGGCACGGTGCGGATGCCCCTGCCGGACGATCCGAAACGGCTTGGCCGCACCCCGCCCGAGGCCCTTGCCGCCGACGAACAGGCCTCTTCCGGCGGCGAGGCTGGGAATTAGGGATTGCCAAAAATCCCGGGGCCGATTACACGGCGAAAACACCCCTACGCGCCCAGCCCCAAGGAGTCCCGTTTCATGGGCCAATTTTTTCCTGACAGCGACCAATTCCCCCTGGAAGATCAGATCAAGAACCTCGGTGATGACGAACTGCTCGATTTCTGGGAAGAAACCCAGTATCTGGAGCGCACGCTTGTGGAAGACGAGAATCCCCAAGCCGAGCATTCCGTGGAATACGAGCGGGTTATCCTCCAGGAACTGCGTCTGCGTTCCTGCCGCCGCACCCTCGAACGCAACGGCTGATTTCCTCCCCCGCCCCCGGCTTTGCGGCGTCGGACCAGTGATGCCATGAAAAAAGGCGCCCGTGCGGACGCCTCTCGTTTTTCCGTTTGCCGGCGCGGGGCCGTCACATGGCCTTGATGACGTCGACCAGGACGTTGGTCACCCGCTCGGCGTTCTCGTTGAAGATAGTGACGATCTCCTGCCAGTTCACCGGCGGCTCGTCGGTCTTCCAGCAGTCGTAATCCGTGCTCATGGCCACGGCCGCGTAGGGCAGCCCGGCCTCGGCCGCCAGGGCGCATTCCGTGGCGATACTCATGTTGATCACGTCCGCACCGAAGGACCGGAACATGTTCGATTCGGCCCGGGTCGAAAAGCGCGGGCCCTCGATGGTCACTACCGTGCCCCGCTCGTGGAAGCGGTAGCCGTGTCCCCGGCAGGCCGCGATCAAAAGCTCACGCAGAGGCTCGGAAAACGGATCGGCCATTGGCGTATGGGCCGGATTGTGGGGCTCGAAGCGCTCGTAAAAGGTCGGCACCCGGCGCCGGGTGAAATCGATGAACTGGTCGAGGATCACGAGATCGCCCCGATGGATTTCCTGGCGTAGCGAGCCCACAGCCGTGGTGGCCAGGACGGCCGCGCAGCCCACGGCCTTGAGTGCGTGGATATTGGCCCGGTAATTGACGTTGGTCGGGGTGGCCGTATGGTTGCGGCCGTGGCGGGCCAAAAGCACCACGTCCTTGCCGCCGATTTTTCCCTGGCGCAGGGTCGAGTTGGGCGGGCCGTAGGGCGTGTCCAGCTCCAGATCGCGCGTGGTTTCGAGGATATTGGGATCGTCCAGGCCGCTGCCGCCGATGATGCCGATACGCATGGGCCGTGCTCTCCTGTGTGGCTTGGGCAAACCACGTGGGGATGTTCCGAAAAAGCCGGTTTTTTCCGAAGGATGGTGCCTAGGCGATCTGCAGGATGCTCTCGCAGCCGTTGGGGCGCAGCAGTTCCTGGCCGTGCAGGAAGGACAGCTCCACCACCACGCCGATGCCGGCGATCTGGGCCCCGAACTCCTCCACCAGCTGAACCACCCCGGCCAGGGTGCCGCCCGTGGCGAGCAGGTCGTCGATGACCAGCACCTTTTCCCCCCGCAGCAGCGCATCCTCGTGCATGCACAGGGTATCGGACCCGTATTCGAGATCATAGGTCACGGATCTGGTTTTGTAGGGCAGCTTGCCGGGCTTGCGCACGGGCACGAAGCCGAGTCCCATCTTGTAGGCCAAAGCGGCCCCGAAAATGAACCCCCGGGCCTCGGCCGCCACGATCTTGGTGGCGCCGGCGCCGGAAAACCGCTCGGCCAAGTCATCCACGGCCTGGCGAAACCCGTCCGGGTCGCCAAGCAGTGGCGTGATGTCGAAAAAGAGGATACCGGGTTTGGGATGATCCGGGATGTCGCGAATGAGTTTGCGCAGATCCATGGCCGTCTCCTTGCAATGTGATACGGTTACCGGATTCGGATAGAGCCTTGTGCCCACCGGGTCAAGCCGCTCTTGGCCCGGAAAGCGGTTCGGGCTACAAGACGCTCCATGGCCAACCAACTTATCCCCTGCGACACCCTGCTTACGGCCTCGGTCCTCGTCAGCCAGAACGACACCCGCGACATCCTGCGCGAAGCCGCCCTGGCCATCACCGACAGCCGCATCACGGACCTCGGCCCGTCGGCCGACCTGACCGCGCGCTACCAGCCGGCCACCCGCCTGGACCTCGGCGACGCCCTGGTCCTGCCGGGGCTTATCAACACCCACACCCACGCGGCCATGACGCTGTTCCGCGGCCTGTGCGACGACGCGCCCTTGGCGTCCTGGCTGACCGACCACATCTGGCCGGCCGAGGCCAAGCTCACACCAGAGGCCGTGCGCCTGGGCACCCTTCTCGCCTGCGCCGAGATGCTCGCTTCGGGCACGACCTGCTTTTGCGACGCCTATTTCTTTTCCGGCACCGTGGCCGAGGCGGCCGACGCATCGGGCATGCGGGCCGTTATCGGCCAGGGAGTTTTCGACAGCGCCGACCTGAAATTCAAGACGTCCGACCAGGCCCTCGACGCCGCACGGGAACTGGCCGACAAGGTGTCCGGCCAGCCGCGCCTGCGCCCAGCCCTGTTCGCCCATGCCGTCTACACCTGCACGACCCGAACCCTTGAACGGTGCGTGGAACTGTCCCGGGAGCGCGACCTGCTCCTGGCCACCCACGCCGTGGAAACGGCCCGGGAAAACGACGATTGCCACAAGGCCCACGGCCTGCGCGTCATCCCCTACCTGGAGCGCCTCGGGTTTCTCGGTCCCCGGACCCTGCTTGCCCACGGCGTGGCCCTAGACACGGCCGACATCACGACCCTGGCCGCCCACGGCACGGCCGTGTCCCATTGCCCCAAAAGCAACATGAAGCTCGGCAGCGGCATCGCGCCCGTTCCGGCCCTGCGCACGGCCGGCGTGACCGTGAGCCTGGGGACCGATGGCGCGGCCAGCAACAATGCCCTCAATCTTTTTTCGGAAATGAATGTGGCCGCCCTGCTCCACAAGGTGGCGGCCGGCGATCCCACGGCCCAGGGCGCCCAGGCCACCCTGGACATGGCCACCCGGGACGGCGCCGACGCCCTCGGCTGGCCCGAACTCGGCCGGCTGACCATCGGCGGACCGGCCGACCTGTGCGCCCTGGACCTGACCCGGCCGGCCCTGACCTCGGGCTACAGCCCGGTATCCGACGCGGTCTACGCGGCAAGCGGTGGCGAGGTGGTTCTGACCATGGTCGCCGGCCAAGTCCTCTACCGGAACGGCCAGTATACCACCCTGGATTATCCGAAATTACGCCAGGAATTCCGGGAGGCTGCCCGGCGGCTTACCGGCCGGTGAGCCCTGACCGCGCCACCCCGGTCTATCCCTTGACAAGGCGGCCGGCATCCATAATAAAGGCTGGCTTTGCGCTGTAATCATTCCCGCGCCCCATGCCGCGCGGCCCGGAGGTTATTCCCATGTCCCAGGTCATCATCGTCAACGGCGTCGAATGCCATCCCATCGTGGACAAGTGCGAGGGCTGCGAACGCACCATGGAGCAGGATGGGGTCAAATACTGCAAGAGCTATCCCATGCCCGAACGCAAGTGGGCCCAGAAGGTCTGCAACTTCGCCACCCACATGAAGCTCGAAATCGACAAGGGCGGCAAGGTCAACATCAACCCGTTGAAGGCCTCCAAGCGCGCCGCCCGCGGTCGCTAGGCCACCTTCGCTCTTCCAAGACGCATTTTTGCCGGGAGGCCCACCGCCTCCCGGCTTTTTGCGTTGTCGCGCGTCCCTTGTTTGCCAAGCCGGGCGCGAACGGCTATGACTGCCTGGTTCTGCCAATCCGTAACCGTCCGGAGCCCTTATGCTCGACCGTGTGCAAAGCTTCCTCGACACCCAACGCGACACCGTCATCAATCTGCAACGCCACCTGACCTCCGTGCCGGCCCTGGGTCCGGACAACGGTGGCCCCGGCGAACGCGAAAAAGCCGATCTGGTGCGCCATCTGCTCGCCAGCCTGGGACTGCCCGCCCCCCGGGAAATAAACGCCCCGGATACGCGCGTCCCCTGCGGCCACCGGCCCAACCTGGCCGTCATCCTGCCCGGCGTCGACACCTCCCGCACCTTCTGGGTCATCTCCCATCTCGATATCGTCCCGCCCGGGGACCTCGGCCTGTGGCGTAGCGATCCCTATCAGATCGTCGTGGACGACGACCTGATCTACGGCCGGGGCGTGGAGGACAACCAGCAGGCCTCGGTCAGTTCCCTGCTCGTGGCCAAGGCCCTGGCCGAAACCGGGAGCACGCCCCCGGTCAACTACGGCTTGCTGTTCGTCTCCGACGAGGAAACCGGCAGCAAATTCGGCCTGGACTACGTGGCCGGCCATGCCGATGGGCTTTTTACCCCCGACGACCTGTTTCTCGTGCCCGACTTCGGCCTTCCCACCAGCGAAATGGTGGAAATCGCCGAAAAAAGCATGCTCTGGCTCAAAATTATCGTCAAAGGCCGCCAGTGCCATGCCTCGACGCCCGAACAGGGCATCAACACCCTGGCCGCCGCCGCCCTGTTCATCCTCAAGATCCCGAGCCTCCACGACCGCTTCAACGCCAAAAATCCCCTGTTCCTGCCGGCCAATTCGACCTTCGAGCCGACGAAAAAAGAAGCCAACGTGGACAACATCAACACCATTCCCGGCCGGGACGTGTTTTATGTCGACTGCCGGGTGCTGCCCGAATATCCCCTGGACGACGTGCTGGCCGCCATCCGCGAACTCGGCGCCGAGGTCGAGGCCACCTGCGGCGTGACCATCGACTACGAGGTGGTCCAGCAGGAACAAGCCGCCCCGGCCACGAGCGAAGACGCGCCCATCGTCAAGCGCCTCATGCCGGCCATCCGCGCGGTCTACCCCGGAAGCACTCCCCGGCCCATGGGCATCGGCGGCGGCACCGTGGCCGCCTACCTGCGCCGGCGCGGCTATCCGGCCGTGGTCTGGGCCACCCTGGAACACAACGCCCACCAACCCAACGAGCGTTCGAGCATCACCAAGACCATCGGCGACGCCAAGGTCATCGCCCGGACGCTGCTGGGATAGTTGCAAGGGGAGGTGAAGAGGCCTCCGGCGGCCAGGAGAGGCGCCGCCTCTCCTGGACCTCTCCGCCGGGGGGAATCATTCCCCCCGGACCCCCTGGACGGGTAGGGACGAAGCATTGATGCCACCACGGGACAAGCATTGCGGAACGCCACAGGGGACCGACGAGCGGTTCATGCGTCTGGCCATCGCGGCCATGCGCCAGGCCGGGGTCACGGACAAGACCGGCGGCCCCTTCGGCGCGGTCATCGTGCGTGACGGGCAGGTCCTAGCCGCCTGCGGCAACAGCGTCCGGCGCGACAACGATCCCACGGCCCACGCCGAAATAAACGCCATCCGCCAGGCTTGCGCGGCCCTCGGCACCTACGACCTGTCCGGCGCGATCCTCTATACGAGCTGCGAATGCTGCCCCATGTGCTACGCGGCCGCCTCCTGGGCGCGCATCGCTAAAATCTACTACGCCGCCTCGTGGCGGGACTACGACGACCTGTTCGACGACGCCGCCATCCACGCGGACATGAGCCGGCCTCCGGCCGAACGGCTGCTTGCGCCGCAGCAGATCCTGCGCGACGAAGCCCTGGCCGTGCTCAAGGAATTCCGCCTCCTGCCCGACGGCGCCCGCTATTGACAACGAGGGCCTTCCTCGCCCATCGACAAAACAACCACACACACCCCCTTTCCAGGGGTCCGGGGGGATGATCCCCCCGGCGGAGAGGTCCCGAAGAGGCGGCGCCTCTCCGGGCCGCCGGAGGCACATTCTCCCCATGACACCAGACACTTTCGACTGCATCGTGGTCGGTGCCGGACATGCCGGTTGCGAGGCGGCCATGGCCGCCGCCCGGCTCGGCCTGTCCACCCTGCTCGTGACCCAAAACGTGGACCGCATCGGGCATTTGTCCTGCAACCCGGCCATCGGCGGCCTGGCCAAGGGCCATATGGTGCGCGAGATCGACGCGCTCGGCGGCATGATGGGCCTTTGGGCCGACGCTTCGGGCATCCAGTTCCGCACCCTCAACACCCGCAAGGGGCCGGCCGTGCGCGCCACCCGGGCGCAGATCGACCGCGAGGCCTACATGCGCGTGGTCAAACGCGACGTCTTTGCCCAGGAAAACCTGTCCGTGCGCCAGGACACGGTGGAAGAGGTCCTGGCCGAGAGCGGCCGGGCCACCGGCATCCGCACCGGCTCGGGCGAAGTGTTCGCGGCTCGGGCGGTGCTGCTCACCACCGGCACGTTTCTGGGCGGCCTCATCCACATCGGCCTGACCCGGATGCGCGGTGGCCGGCTCGGCGATCCGCCGTCCGACGGCCTCTCCGCCAGCCTGCGCGCCCACGGCCTGGTTCTCGGCCGGCTCAAGACCGGCACCACGCCGCGCCTTTTGGCCAAGAGCATCGATTTTTCCGCCACCACGCCCCAGCCCGGGGATACGCCGCCGCCGCATTTCAGCTTCCACGGCCCGGGCCCGGTGTTGCCCCAAGTGCCCTGCCACCTGACCTACACCAATGAACGCACCCATGCCGCCATCCGGGCCGGATTCGACCGCTCGCCGCTTTTTACCGGCGTGATCAAGGGCACGGGCGCCCGCTACTGCCCGTCGGTGGAGGACAAGGTGGCCCGGTTTCCCGAACGCGACCGCCACCACGTCTTTCTCGAACCAGAAGGCCTGGGCAACCCGGAAATCTACGCCAACGGCATTTCCACGAGCCTGCCCATCGAGGTGCAAAAGGAGATGCTCAAGACGATTCCGGGCCTGGAACACGCGACGATCGTCCGGCCCGGCTACGGCATCGAATACGACTACGCGGACCCGATCCAGCTCCAGGCGACCCTGGAGACCAAGGTGCTGCCGGGCCTGTACCTGGCCGGCCAGATCAACGGCACCTCGGGCTACGAGGAAGCGGCCGCCCAGGGCTTGTGGGCGGCGTTCAATATCGTGGCCGCGGCCACGGGCCGGGAACCCTTTCTCCTGCGCCGGGACCAGGCCTACATGGCCGTGCTGGTGGACGACCTCGTGACCAGGGGGGCCACCGAGCCCTACCGGATGTTCACCTCCCGGGCCGAGCATCGGCTGCTGTTGCGCGAGGGCAACGCCGACGCCCGGCTCACCGCCCTGGGCCGGGACCTGGGCCTGGTCGGCGACGACCAGTGGCGGCTTTTCGGAAACAAGGAACGGGAATTGGCCCGGGTACTCGAAGGCCTGACTGGCCGCCGAGCCCGGCCCGACGATCTGGACGCGGCCGGCTGGGAGGCCTTTGGCGGTCGCCCGGAGGGACGGTCTGTACGACTGGACGAACTGTTGCGCCGGCCCGAAGTGACCCTGACCGACCTTGGCCGGCTGTGGCCCGAACTGGCCGAGCTGCCCGAGGACGTGGCCGTCGAAGCCGAGACGCGGGTCAAATATGAAGGGTACTTGCGCCGCCAGGAAGAGCTGGCCGGACGCATGGGACGCCTCGAAGCCGTGGCCCTGCCTGGGGATCTCGACTACGAAGCCGTGGCCGGGCTGTCCCGTGAGGTCGTGGAAAAGCTCACCAAGGTAGCGCCGACCACCCTGGGCCAGGCCGGGCGCATTTCGGGCGTCACGCCGGCCGCCCTGACGTGTTTGGAAATTCATCTGAAAAAACGGTCACAACGTATCGAGCCTCTTGTGCCAACCCGAACTCTCGCATAAAGTCGGACCATGGAATTTACCTGGGGCACGGGCGGGTTACCGTCCTTCACAGGGCTTTTCGATCCGGGCTGGTGGGACAGGATGCGCGATTCCACCACCTCGGGTCATTTTTCGCCCGAAGCCACCATCCTGACCGTGGGGATTTTCGCCCTGGCCGGGGTGTGCATTGCCGTGGGTCTACTCGTCACCATCCGGTTTCGCCGCGGTGACAACCAGCCCGCCACCTGGATCGTCCGGCCCGACGCCGTGCGCGATTTGCTGGACTCGGCCCTGGCCCAGCGCAGCAAGATGCGGGTCGGCTTCGTGCGCGACGACCCCGGTACCCGCTCCACCGACGCCACCATCCTGTCCATCGATCCGATACGCGGCATCGAACTGGAAATGACCTCCCTGATCCGGGCCAATCCCTCCTGGGTGGGCAAGTACGTGGTGTGCGACTTCAGCCAGCGCCCCGATCCCCGCAAGGATTACCACAACTTCTATTCCTTCGTGGTCCCCATCCTCGCCATCCGCAAGGCCGGCGACGACTTCATCCATATGACCGTGGCCTGGCCCAGCCGGCTCGAACTCGAACAAAAACGGGCATTTTTGCGTGTGGACCCACCCAAGGACATGGTGCTTGGCCTGGACATCTGGCCCGAGGCCATGGTGCGCGGCATCCAGGGCAATTTCGGCGATCCGACCAGCTGGGGCGATCCCCTATTGACCCTGAACCCGAGGGGCGGATTGCCCGGCCCCGAAGTGCGCAACATTTCGGCCGGTGGCCTGCGCCTCGAAATCCGGGCCGATGCCGCCCACAGCCGCCGATCCATGTTCGAGGTCGGGGCTCGTTTCCTGGTACGTCTGGAACTGGCCATCCCCGACGAAGAACAGACCTTGGTCTGCTTCCTGGCCGCCCGAATGCAAAACATCTACGGCGATCCCACGAAAGCCGGCCTCAAGGCGTATGGCTTGCGCTTTTTGAGCCTCGGCGTTCCTTCGGACACGCCGCTTAAGACCTTGACCTGGAAAACAGTCCCAAGCGGCGTGCCGGCCATTGACGACTGGGCTTTCCGCCGTCATCTGGAAATCTACCGGGCGCGCGGCGAAGCCTAGGCTGGACGGGCCAGGGCTTTTTGCTATCCGAGCCGCGTTTTTTTTCGTAATGTCACTGAAACGGCACGGTTTTCGGCCCATATTGCCCGCCAGCCCCCAGGATACGGGCCGGGCAAGGAGGAACAAGGTTGGACGACGATTCGGACGGTCGATTTTGGGGCGCCCTGAGCAAATTTTTCCGCCAAAAAAGCATCTCCATCGAGGAGCTCATCCTGGAGGCCAAAAAAGACGGCACCCTCATCCAGGAAGACGCTTCCATGCTGCTCAACATCCTGCGCTTGGAAAAAAAGCAAGTGGCCGACATCATGGTGCCCCGGCCCGACATCATCTGCGCCGAGGTCGATGACGGCATCGAGGCCATCCGTGACCTGGTGGGCGCCCATGGCCATTCCCGCATCCCGGTCTACGACGGCAACCGGGACAACATCCTCGGCGTGGTCTACGCCAAGGACGTCCTGGTGCATCTGGTCGGCGCGCCCGGCGCCTATCCGGATATCCGCGCCATCATGCGCGAACCCCTGTTCATCCCCGAGACCCTCAATCTCAAGAAAATGCTCCTGGAATTTCGCAGCCAGAAAAAGCACATGGCCGTGGCCCTGGACGAGTACGGCGGCACCTCGGGGCTGGTCACCCTGGAGGACGTGCTGGAGGAAATCGTGGGCGAGATCGAGGACGAACACGACCCGAGCAAGCCCGAGGAAATCCAGGAACTGCGCCCCGGCGTGCACCTCGTTTCGGGCCGGTTTCCCTTGGACGACCTGCGTACGGCCTTGGGACTTGACCTGGAGTCGGATCAGGTCGAAACCATCGGCGGCTTTTTGACCGAACTGGCCGGCCGCGTTCCCCGCCAGGGCGATTCCTTCACCCTGGAAGGCCACCGTCTGACCGTGCGTGAGGCCGACCGCCGCCAGATCCGCTGGATCGTCATCGAACCGGCCGCGTAAGTGCCCACCCAACTCCCTCCAAGAAACCTCCAGGCTCTCCAGCGGGCCCCCAAAAGGACTTCCGTTTTATGACCCTTGCAAGCATTTTGGCCGTGCTCGGCGCCTGGCTCGGCTTTGCCAATCCGGTCTACCGGCTGCCTGTCCTGGTCTTGCTGTATCCGGCCGGGCTCACCCTGGTCGCCGTGCGCGCCGCGTCACCGGCCCGGGCCGCGCGGTCCGGGTTCTGGATCGGCAGCCTGGCCGCCCTGGGGACGCTCTACTGGACCGTCCTGCCCGTCCACGACTACGGCGGCTTGGCCTGGCCGCTCGCCTTGCCGATCCCGGCCCTGCTCGCCATGGTCCTCGGGCTCTACACCGCCGGCTATGCGGCCGTGGTCCGGTTCGCCCAGCCCCGGCTCTCGCCCTGGCTGTTCGGCCCCCTGGCCGGACTCGCCTTCGCCGCCCTGGAGATGGCCCGGGGCACCTGGTTCACGGGCTTCCCCTGGCTCACCCTGTCCGCGGCCCTGGCGCCCTGGCCGGCCACCATCCAGGGCGCGGCCTTCATCGGCGCCTATGGTCTGTCCGGCCTGTGCGCCTGCCTGGCCACCTGGCTGGTCCTGCCCGGCCCCATAAGCAAACAGGGGCTGGTGGCGGTGCTGGCCGGCATCGGCCTGCTCGTGGCCGGCAACCAGCGCCTGGCCACGCCCCCCGAACGCGACGGCAGCGTCCATGTCACCATTGTCCAGGGCAATGTGGACCAGAGCCGCAAATGGGACCCAGCCGCCCAGAGCGAGACCGTGGACAACTACCTGGACCTGACCCGGCAAGCCATGAAGGACACGCCGACGGACCTGGTCGTCTGGCCCGAGACGGCCATGCCCTTCTATTATCAGGACCATGGGCTCCTGTCCGAACGGCTGGAAACCTTCGTGGCCACGGCCAAGGTCCCGCTCCTGTTCGGCGCTCCGGCCTACGGCCGGGAAAAGAATGGCGATCTGGTCCTGCACAACCGGGCCTATCTCCTGCCGCCGGACGGCGTGACCGCTTATTACGACAAGGAACATCTCGTCCCCTTCGGCGAGTACGTGCCCCTGGGCAATATCCTGACCTTTGTCCACAAGATGGTGTCCGGCGTCGGCGACTTCCGGCCGGGCCGGCAGGAAAAACCCTTGCAGGACGGCAAACTTGCCCTGGGAGTACTCATCTGCTATGAGGCAATCTTTCCGGAACTCGCGCAGCAGCGCGTCCAGGCCGGGGCCAACCTCCTGATCAACATTTCCAACGACGCCTGGTTCGGCGATTCGGCGGCCCCACGGCAACACCTGGATCTGGCCCTGCTGCGGGCCGTGGAACAGGGTCGGGCCATCATCCGGGGCACCAATACGGGCATTTCCGCCGCCATCGACCCCCGGGGGCGCATCATGGCCCAGGGCGGGCTGTTCACCACCCTGACCCTGCCCTGCCCGGAGACGCCCCTGGTGTCGGAAACCACTTGGTTCCACCGCCACTACACCCTGGTCACCTGGGGCATTCCGGTCTGCTTCGCCTTGCTGCTCCTCTGGAGTCTTTTCGCCCCGGGCCGGCCCGACACCTCCCGTCCCGCAGGCAAAACCCTGTAACCGAGTGACCCCATCATGCTTCAATATTCGGAACTGCGTAGCCAAGGCACGGAACTGCTCGACAAGTTTGATGAATTTTGGAGGCGTCTTTGACTTGACGCGCTGTCGGGAACGTCTGGACACCATCGAGGCCGAACTGGCCAAGCCCGGCGTCTGGGAAAGCCCGGAACGGATGACCCCGCTTTTGCGGGAAAAAAGCGCCTTATCCGCCAAGGTGACCGGCGGGGAAAAACTCGCCGCCGCCAAGGACGACCTGGAGGAATGGCTCGGCCTGGCCAAGGATGAAGGCAGCCAGGAAGTCCTCGACGCCCTGTCCGAGCAGATCACGACCCTGTCCACGGAACTGGCCGATGCCGAACTGGCCGCCTTTTTCGGTCCCGAGGACAATGCCGACGCCATCCTGGAAATCCATCCCGGCGCCGGCGGCACCGAAGCCCAGGACTGGGCCGAAATGCTGTTGCGCATGTACCGCCGCTGGGCCGAGCGCAAGCAGTTCGGGCTCAAGTTCCTCGATATGCTGCCCGGTGACGAGGCCGGCGTCAAAAGCGTCACCCTGCAAATCTCCGGTCCCTATGCCTACGGCCTCTTAAACGCCGAAAAAGGCATCCACCGCCTGATCCGCATCTCGCCGTTCGACGCCTCGGGCCGCCGCCACACCTCGTTCGCTTCGGTGGACGTCTATCCCGACGCGGGCATGGATATCGACATCGAGATCAAGGAAGACGACCTGCGCATCGACGTGTTCCGGGCCTCGGGTCCGGGTGGCCAGCACGTCAACAAGACCTCCTCGGCCATCCGCATCACCCACTTGCCCACCAATATCGTGGTCCAGTGCCAAAACGAGAAATCCCAGCACCGCAACCGCGAATCGGCCATGAAGGTCTTGAAGGCCCGGCTCTACGACCTGGAACTGCGCAAGTTGCAGGCCGAAAAACAGGAAAGCTACGAGGCCAAAAACGCCATCGGTTTCGGCTCCCAGATCCGGACCTACACCCTGCAACCGTACCGCCTGGTCAAGGACCACCGCACCGGTGTCGAGGCCGGTGACGTGGAGGCCGTGCTCGACGGCGACCTGGACCGGTTCATCCGCGGCTACCTGCTGCGCAGCGGCCATGAAAAATAACCCACACCCTCAGGCCGAGATGGCTCAGACCGTACCCCTGCCCGCAGTGGAGCAGGAAGCCCTCCTGGCCGAACTGGATACGTTGCGGCGACTGCTCGTCGCCACCGACCCTCCCACCTGCGCCACTCAGGGCGAGGGCCTCGTCATCATGCGCCTGTGCTCGGGCCTGGACCTGCCCCAATGGGAGGCCATGGCCCGACGCCTGGACCTGCGCGACTGGCTGGCCATGCCCCTGTCGGCCAATCCTCTGCCCTTCCTCGCCCATATCCAGGAGACGCTCAGGGAACTCATGTTTCTCTCCGAGCACGACCCTCTGACCAAGCTTATCAACCGGGGGACCTTCGAACGACTCCTGGACGCGGAACTCGTGCGTGCCGCCCGGGCCGGGCAGACCCTGACCCTGGTCCTGTTCGACTGCGATGATTTCAAGCAAGTCAACGACAGCTACGGTCACCCCTGCGGCGACCGGGTCCTGCAGACCATCGGCAGTCTGCTGGCCCGGGAAAAACGTGTCTACGATCATGCCGCCCGGGTGGGCGGCGAAGAATTCGCGCTCATTTTGCCGGGCCTGGGCCTGGTGCGGGCCGAGATCGTGGTGGAACGCATTCTGGCCGCCGCCCGGACCCTGTCCGTCCTGTGCGATGGCGTGGACACCCCGCTGCATCTCACCCTTTCGGCCGGCGTGGTCTGCACCAAGGGGAAAAAACCCGTCAGCCGGGAAACCATTTACGCCCAGGCCGATGCGGCCCTGTACCAGGCCAAGCGGGGGGGAAAAGACCGCCTCATTGCCGCCCCCATCTTGGATCTGACCGGTCCGCCTGAGGCGAGTCTGGTCCGGGCCGACGAAAAACGTTTTCTTTTTACCGGCACAAGCAAAGGATGACACGGCATATGTCCCAAGCCCCCAATCCCAACGCCACGCTGTCGGTCGCCATCCTGAGCGGCAAGGGCGGCGTCGGGAAGACCAATCTGGCCCTCAATCTGAGTTATGCCTTGTTCCGGGCCGGGCACCGGGTTCTTGTCATGGATTTTGACGTGGGCCTGGCCAACCTGGACGTGCTGCTCGGCCTGTCGCCGGAAAAAAACCTCCAGGACCTTTTTCGTCCCGAAGTCACGGCCGACGAGGTCATGCTGCCCATCGAACCCGGCGGATTCGACTTTCTCCCGGCGGCCAGCGGCGTGCCCGAGCTGCTCGAAATGGACGACGACATGCGCGAAATCCTGTTCGACAAGCTCAACACCGTGTTCGGCGGTTACGATTATGTCATGTTCGACCTCGGCGCCGGCATCGCCCAGACCGTCCTGTCCGTGGCGGCCATGAGCCACGTGCGCACGCTCGTGGTGACCCCGGAGCCCACCTCGCTCACCGACTCCTATGCCGTCATCAAGGTCCTGCACACCCAATACGGCATCGACGACTTCCAGATCCTGGTCAATCAGGCCGAAAATCCGACTGACGCGAAAAACACGTTTCAGCGGCTGGCCGCGGCCTGCGAACGGTTTCTCGGCATCGAGATCCGTTATCTGGGCGGCGTGCGCACCGACCCGGCCCTGCCCGACGCCGTGCGCCGCCAGGTACCGCTTCTGCGCCACGCCCCGGGCTGCCCGGCCGCCAAGGACATCCTCAATGCCGCGGTCAAGCTCCACCGGTTGCGCCAACAGCGGGACGCGGACCTGCGAGAAATCCCGGTCCTGGGAAAAATTCCCCAGATCCGCAAGTAACCCTTGACGAAAACCGGTGTTTTTCGGCAATGGTATGAAATAGATGGACGATTGCTGCGACCCCCTTCCCGGGGGTTCTGGTCAACCGTCAACAGCGCGAGGTCTCCGCGATGAACAAAAGCGAACTCATCAAGACCCTGGCCGAAACCAAGGATCTCCACATCGACGAGGCGGCCGACATCGTCAATGCCTTCGTCGACTCCGTCAAACAGGCCCTGATCAACGAGGACCGTGTGGAAATCCGGGGCTTTGGCAGCTTCAAGCTCAAGGGCTACAAGGGCTACACCGGCCGGAATCCCAAATCCGGCGACGTCGTCACCGTGGCTCCCAAGAAACTGCCCTTTTTCCGTCCCGGCAAAGAACTCAAGGAATACCTGAACAAGTAGCTGTCCCATGCGATTTGCCTCTTTCTGTCTCGGGCTCGCGGCCCTTGTGTGTTTGACCGTGGTACCGGTCTGGGCCGCCGACCCGACCTTGACCATTGTTTTCGCCGGCAATACCTACGGTTACTTCGATCCCTGCCCCACCTGCGGCCCGGAGAAGCTCGGCGGCCTGGCCCGCCGGGCCAGCTATATCCGCCAGGCCCGCCAGGATGCGGCCACCGCCGGCAAGGTCCTGGCCGTGGCCGGGGCCTGGGAATTCGCCCCCGAAGTCTCGGCCGCGCCGCCCCAACCGGCCAAGCTCCCGGCCGTGGCCACGGCCCAGTCCCGCATGGGCTACGATGTTGCCGTCATCACCCCGGACGAACTCAAGGTCCTGGCGGCCAACAAGGCCACGCCGCCGGCCGGCTTCACCGTGCTCGGCGAGGAACCGCAAACCAAAATCCTGTCCGTGGCCGGCAAATCCGTGGGCTTGGTCTTTTTTCCCATGCCCCGGGACATAAGCGCCCCGGTGCCGGAAAAACTCATGGACGCGACAGCCAAGGCCGCAGCCGCCTTGCGGGGCAAGGTCGCCCTCGTGGTGGGCATAAGCCCCTGGGGCGCCCTGGACGAGGAAGCCTTCATCAACAGCCGCCCCGGCGCCGTGGACGTACTGCTCGGCAGCGGCGGCGGCTCGGGTTTTCCCGCCCGGACCTCCAAGGACGGCAAAACCCTGTGGACCCGGGCCTATATCAAGGGCAAGACCGTCAACCGCCTCGATCTGTTCGCCCTGCCCGGCGCGCGTGACTTCACCTGGAAGACCGAAGGCACCTACACGGCCAAGGTCACGCCCCTGGATACGGCCTATCCCCAGGACCCGGCCATCGAGGCGCTCTTCTGATCCCATCCCCCGCCCTTGCCCGGGACGCACGGCCCCGGGCAGCCAAACCACGGACGAAACGGTTACCCCATGTTGCAAAGACTTCTCCTTGCGACCCTGATCGGCCTGTGTCTGCTCCTGGCCGGCCAGACTGCCCCGGCCCACGCCCAGGACCCGGTCCTCACCCTGGTCTTTTCCGGCAACACCGACGGCAATTTCACGCCGTGCCCCTCCTGAGGGGGCAAGCTCGTCGGCGGGCTGGCCCGGAGGGCCGCCTTCATCCATTCCCTGCGCGAAACATCCCCCACCAAGGACAGGCTGGTTCTGCTCGCCTGCCCCTATGAGATCGTGTCCGACGGCCCGGCAACCGTCGCCCCCAGGAAGCTGCTCGCCATGGCCAAAGCCTATGACCTGCTCGGCTACGATGCCGGCCTTGTCACCCCGACCGAGGCCGAAGCGCTCAAAAAGGCCGGTACGGCCCTGCCCCCGGTCTTTGGCGTGAGCGCCGCCGCCCCGAGCGTCACCACCATCCGGGCCGGCGGCCACAGTATCGGGATCGTGCGTTTTCCCATCGAGCCCAAAGCCGGGGAGGCCATCCCCGAGGCGCTGGCCAAGGCCACGGCCCAGGCCGCCGAGACCCTGCATGGCCGAGTCGAGCTGGTGGTGGGACTGTCCGGCTGGGGCATGGCCGACGAGGAGGCATTCCTCGGCGCCCATCCCGGGGCCGTGGACGTGCTGCTCGGCAGCGGCCCGGGCGCCGGACTGGCCGGGATCACGGCCGGGGCTGGCAAGACGCTGTGGGCCAGGTCCTACACCAAGGGCAAGACCCTCAACCGCCTGGATCTTTTCACCCTGCCCGGCGCGCCCGATTTCGTCTGGAAGCCCAAGACCGACTACAAGCCCGACGTCGTCTTGCTCGATGACCGGATCCCCAGTGATCCCCAGGTGCAGCAACTGTTCTGAAGGCAGGAGCCAGGCGGTTTCACGACCCCCTGGAGAAAAATACTTTCTAATAGAACAAATTCATTCTAGAAGTTGTCTCGGATTCGTCCCGTGACCACCAATGCCGGCCTTTCCGAGCGGTGATGCGACAGCCTCGCGGCAAGATGGCGAGGCTTGCCGGACGACCAAAAACACACTAGGAAATGGCGGGGTCCATTCTTCCAAGGAGGTCCTTATGGAGTTTCGCGGCGCAATCACGGCCTTGGTGACGCCCTTTCGCAACGGCGAAGTCGATGAGGAAGCCTATCGCGCGCTCGTCGAGTGGCAGATCGAACAGGGCATCCACGGCCTTGTCCCTTGCGGGACCACGGGCGAATCCGCCACCCTGTCCCATGCCGAACATAAACGGGTCATCCACATCTGCGTAGACCAGGTCAAAGGCCGGATACCGGTTTTGGCCGGGGCCGGCTCCAACAATACCCGGGAAGCCATCGAGCTGACCCGGGAAGCCAAAAATGCCGGCGCCGACGGCGCGCTGCTCATTACTCCGTATTACAACAAACCCACCCAGGCCGGGTTGGTGGCCCATTTCAAGGCCATCAGCGCCGCCGTGGATATGCCTTTTATCGTTTACAACGTGCCCGGGCGCACGGCCCTCAATCTGCTGCCCGAGACGCTGGCCACCATGAAAAAGGAAATCCCCCAGGTGGTGGGCGTCAAGGAAGCCACGGGCGACCTCAACCAGGTGTCCCGGGTGCTGGAATACTGCGGCCAGGATTTCCAGGTTCTGTCCGGCGACGACTTCACGGCCCTGCCCACCATGGCCATCGGCGGCCGCGGCGTCATCTCCGTGGTCTCCAACTTCGTGCCCGCGAAAATGAGCGCCATGTGCAACGCCTTTTTCGCCGGCAACCTCGAAGAGGCGAAAAAGCTGCACTTCGAGATGGCGCCCTTGTTCCGGGCCGCGTTCCTCGAGACCAACCCCGTGCCCGCCAAGCAGCTTTTGGCCTGGATGGGCCGGATGCCCTTCGAGACCCGGCTGCCCCTGGTACCCATGGAGCCCAAAAACGAGGCCAAGCTCAAAACCATCGCCACCGAAGCCGGTCTTCTGTAACCGAACCAAGCAATTGCGATTCCGGGCGGGCCTTCCAGTGGGAGGCCCGCTTGTCGTTGAAAGGCTGTATTTGTATGTCCGCTTCCGCCGCCCCCCTGGTCGTGTGCGACCATGTCAGTGTCACCCTGTCCGGCCGTCCGGCCCTGATCGACTGCACCTTCCGCCTTGATCGCGGCCAGACGTACCTCGTGCTCGGCCCCAACGGCTCGGGCAAATCCACCTTGCTGCGCCTGCTGCGGGGCGATATCTGGCCCGACGCCGACGGCGTGGGACAACGGCTCTTTTTCCCGACCGAAAACGCGGGCCGGCCCTCGCCTCTGGGGGTGCGCAACCGCCTGGGACTGGTCTCGCCGGAGCGGGCCCGGGCCCTCAAACGCCTGGGCGGACACCTCGAAGCCGCTGCCTGCGTCCTGGCCGGCGCCCGGGACAGCCTCTATCTCCAGGGACAGGCCTCGGCCGCCGAAAACCGGCGCGTGGTCGATCTGCTGACCCGCCTGGAACTGACCCATCTGGCCGAAACCCCGGTGGCCGCCCTGTCCAACGGGCAATTGCGGGCCGTGCTGCTGGCCAGGGCCCTCATGCGCGAGCCCCTGGCGCTGTTTCTCGACGAATTTCTGGACGGCCTGGACACCGAGGCCTCGGCCATTGCCGGCCGGGCCACCCGGGCGGCGGCCGCCACCGGCACGGCCCTGGTCATCACGAGCCACCGTCCCCAGGGCCTGCCCGTGGACGCGGCCCGGGCCATTGTCCTGACCGCCGGCCGTCTGGTGGATTCGGGACCGGCCGAGGCCGTCCTGGCCCGCTACCTGGCCGCCCACGACCGTGTCGCCGCCACCTCGGCCGCACCGAGTTCCCCGCCGGCCCAGGAGACCCTCCCGGAAGTGGCCTGCCCGAGCGCAAGCCTGCCCCTGGTGGTCCTCGATAACGCCAGCGTGATCCTGGATGAACGGGTGGCCTTGGACGGCGTGTCCCTGACCGTGCGTCCAGGCGAGCACCTCGCTCTGGTCGGCGCCAACGGCTCGGGCAAGACCACCTTGCTGCGGCTCATCGCCGGGCTCTACCATCCGGCCGTGGGCGGCACCGTCGAGCGTCCGGGCCTGGCCGCGCCGGAAGGGCTCACCGACCTGCGCGAGATCCGCAAGCGCATCGGCATGGTCTCATTTGAGTTGGAAGCGGAATACGAAAAGGAATTGACCGGTTTGGAGCTTGTGTTGTCGGGCTTTGCCGCCTCCATCGGGCTCTACGACACCCCGACCGAAGCGGCTCTGGCCACGGCCCGGCACTGGCTCGACGTCCTGGGCGTGGCCGACCTGGCCGACCGGCGCCTGGGCGCACTGTCCGCCGGCCAGACGAGGCGGCTGTTTTTGGCCCGGGCCATGGTGGCCAAACCGCGCCTGCTGCTTCTGGACGAGCCCTTTGCCGGACTCGATACGGACTCCCGCCGCGAGGCCCTGGCCACGGTCTCGGCCCTGGCCCGAACCGGCGTGACGGTCCTGGCCGCAGTCCACGACACCGGGGACATCATCCCGGAAATCCGCATCATCCGGCGCCTGGACCACGGCCGTCTGCTGCCGGCCACACCGGCCTGAGCGGCGTTATTCGCCTTCGTTCTCGGGCGGCAGCACGATCAAAACGTCCCGGGTGATCAGCGTATTGGGCACGCGCAACCGTTCGTCCTCCACGGTACGCACGGTCACGGACAGTCCGCCCAGCCGCTCCACCCGGCCGGTGCAGCCGGCCACCCGGAGCACGTCCCCGATCCGCACCAATCCCATGAGGCGGATGCCCCAGCCGGCGGTCAGGTTATCCAGCACCCCGCGCAAGGCCCATAACACCCCGAGCAGCACCACGATCACCAGGGCCAAGCCCGCCGCTTCCGGCCCGCGTAGCACAGGCCCGGCAGGAGACGCCGCAGCCGGTTCGCTGCCGGAGGTCGTCGCGGCCGATGACGCGGTTTCCGCTGTGGCCTTGGCCGCAGACCCGGTTTGTAGCTGGGCAGGTTCGGAGGTCTGCGGCGTCGGCGCAGGCGTCGACTGGGGCTCCTGAGCCGAAGGCGTGGCCGGCGCCGATTTGGGAAGCGTCGGTTTCGTCGACGCATCGACCAGATCGCGTTCCCGCAGCTTGGAGGTCAGGGGTACAGTGGCCTGGGGCGCCTTTTCAGGGCGCAGTTCAATGGTCTTGTCGGACGACGCAGCCGGCACGGGAACAGGGGCCGCAACGGCTGGCGCGGTCTGGCTCCCGGCCGGAATAAGAATTTCCTTGCCCAGTTGCAGGCGGGAAGGATTGAGGCCGGGATTGGCCTTGAGAATGGCCGCCGCCGGCACGCCGTACCGTTGGGCCAGTTGATTCACGGTCTCGCCGGACTTGATGACGTGCTTGGTGGGGCCGGCCGCCAGCACCATGGCCGCCGCCGGCGCCTCGGTCAGGGAAAAGCCCGGCCCGGCCTGCCCCAACACCAGACAAACCACCAACAATCCCATGGCCACGAAACATTGCCCCCGGTCCCTCGACATGCACACCTCCCAGGCCGTGTTTTCGGAGACGTCCGGCCTGCCCCACAGGCCACAAGCCAGCGCGTCCGCAGTCACGGTCCTGTTCCGCGCCCCGGTCGTCAAACGACCGGAACCCGGTCTATTGAAAGACGAACTCCGTGAAATACAAATCCTGAACCTTGCCCTCGCCGGCGTATTTGCCGAAAAGCGCGATCAGGTCCTTGCGCAGGACCATCTTGCCGGCATTGGTCAACAAATCCTCGGCAACCTTGGACGACAGGGTCAAGATGAGCTCCTCCCGGGCATCGGGCCGCAGCAGCCGCTCGGCCGAGGCATTGTCCGCACAGCGCACCTGCATACCCAGGCGCAAGAACTTGTAACCCTTGTTGCTGAGGATGTTCACCACCAACGGGCCGATATCGATGACACCGTCCACGGCCTTGCCGGCTTCCTTTTTCTCGCCCTTGCCGGACTCGCTCCCGTGCCCGCCCTCGGACGAGGCGTACAACCCAGCCGGGCCTGACGCCACGAGCAAAACAGCCAACAGTAGGGCACCGATCCACCTACCATACGCCATGCGCGCATTCCTCCCTCAAAGGGTACCGAGGCTCCGAAAGCCTTGGGCGACCGGCTTCCGGTATCGCCCGGACGCATCCGCCATGGTAGCGAGAGAGCCCCCGGCTTGTCCATGCCGCCCGGAAGAAGCTTGTCCGGCGGTGCCCAGAAAGAAGCCCTGAAGCGGCTGTCCCGTCGGACCGCCGACACCGGATTCAGTCCCCGGACGCGCCCGTGAGCGCCTTGGCCTGGCGGCGCCGGGCGTGGAGAATAGGCTCGGTATAGCCGTTTGGCTGTTGGCAACCGGTGAAAACGAGGTCGCAGGCGGCCTGGAAAGCCTGACTTGTCTCGGGCGCCTCGGCCATGGGCCGATAGGCCGGATCGGCGGCGTTCTGGCGGTCCACCACCGCCGCCATGCGCAGCAAGGTGGCGCGCACCTGCTCCTCGGTGCACAGCCCATGGCGCAACCAGTTGGCGATATGCTGGCTCGCGATACGCAAGGTGGCCCGGTCCTCCATGAGCCCCACCTCGTCGAGGTCCGGCACCTTGGAACAGCCGATGCCCTGGTCCACCCAGCGCGACACATAGCCGAGAATGCTTTGGGCATTGGCGTCCAGTTCCCGAGCCAGGGCCCGGGGCGTCGGTCCCAGGCCGTCGAGCAAGGGGAGCCGCAGCAAGTCGTAGCGATCGGCCTTTTCCGGCGCGACGGCCAATTCCCGCTGCCGGGCGAACACGTCCACGGCATGGTAGTGCATGGCGTGCAGAATGGCGGCGGTGGGCGACGGCACCCAGGCACAGTTGGCCCCGGCACGCGGATGGGCGATCTTGGTCGCGATCATCTCGGCCATGCGGTCGGGCTTGGCCCACATGCCCTTGCCGATCTGCCCCCGGCCGGAAAACCCGCAAGTCAGCCCCACCTCCACGTTGCGGTCCTCGTAGGCGAGCATCCAGGGCTGGGCGCGCATGGCCGCCTTGCCGACCACGGGGCCGGCCTCCATGACGGTGTGGATCTCGTCCCCCGTGCGATCGAGAAATCCGGTGTTGATGAAAATAATGCGCTCCTTGGCCGCACGCACGCATTCCTTGAGATTGAGCGACGTGCGCCGCTCCTCGTCCATGACCCCGATCTTAAGCGTATGCCGGGCCAGCCCCAGGGCATCCTCCACCCGGTCGAACAGCCGGCAGGTGAAGGCCACTTCGTCCGGGCCGTGCAGCTTGGGTTTGACGATGTAGAGGGAGCCGGCCCGGCTGTTGCGGCCGGCCGCCGGCCCGCGCAGGTCGTAGAGCCCGACAAGCCCCGTGACCAAGGCGTCCAGGATGCCCTCGGGAATTTCCTGACCTGCAGCGTCCAGGACCGCATCGGTGGTCATGAGCAGGCCCACGTTGCGCACCAGAAGCAGGCTGCGGCCGGGCAGGGTCAATGCGCCGCCGTCCGGGGCGGTGTAGCGCCGGTCCGCGGCCAGACCCCGGGTCACGGTCCGGCCGGCCTTGGCAAAGGTGGCGGTCAGATCGCCCCGGAAAAGGCCGGCCAAGTTGCGGTAGGCCACGGCCTTGTCCGGGCCGTCCACCACGGCCACCGAATCCTCACAATCGAGAATGGTGGTGACCGCCGCTTCCAGCACCACATCGCGCAACCCGGCCGGATGGGTCGCGCCCACCGGGTGGTGGCGGTCGATGTGCAGTTCGACATGGAGGCCGTGATTGCGCAGAAGCACGGTTTCAAGTTCCGGTGCCCCCCGGTAACCCACGAACTGTTCCGGTCGGGCCAGCCCCGTGACCGTGCCGTCGGTCAAGGTCGCGGTCAGGACGCCGTCGGCCAGGCCATAGCCCGTGACCGCGCCATGGCTGCCGTGGGCCAGCGGCGCGGCCGTGTCGAGAAAGGACGCGCCGTACGCCATGACCCGGGCCCCGCGCACCGGGTTGTAGGCGAGGGTGCGAGCGGCGCCGTCGGTTTCGGGGATGGCATCGGAACCGTAGAGCGCGTCGAAGAGACTCCCCCAACGGGCATTGGCGGCGTTTATGGCATAGCGGGCATTGGTCACCGGCACCACGAGCTGGGGGCCGGCCATGGTGGCGATTTCCGGGTCCACGCCCGACGTTTCGATGGTAAAATCCGGGCCCTCGGGCAGCAAGTAGCCGATACCGGACAAAAAGCACTGGTAGGCGGCCGCGTCATGGGGCTTGCCGGCGCATTGTCGGTGCCAGACATTGATGGCGGCCTGCATGGCGTCGCGTTTGGCGAGGAGGGAGCGGTTTTCCGGTCCCAGTGCGGCTACTATCGAGGCCAGAGCCCTGAAAAAGGCCTCGCCCTCCAGGCCGGTTCCCGGGATGATCTCGCGCACAAGGACGTCATGCAGGGTTTTCTCCACGGACAAGCCGGCGACGGCGATGCGCTGCGACATGGCGAACTCCTTCCCTGGGCCAGGGAGCACTCTTTCCGGACTTTTGGACGAACCTACGGGTTTTGGCCCCAAGCGCAACGAAAAAAGTCTGCTTGCGCTGCCCCTCGCCTAAAAACTTTCCACCTGGCCGCGCACCCCGGCCAAGGCGGCGGGCGTGAGGGCGCACACCAACACCCGCTCCGTGGCAATGGCCACATCGTGGTGCCGGATGCCGCAGTCGGCGGCGGGAACGAAGCCGAAACGCCGGTAATAGCCGGGATCGCCTACAAGCAGCACCAGGGCATGGCCCAGGTCCCGGGCCCGGGCAAAGGCTTCCCGCACCAACCGCGTTCCCAGGCCCTGGTTGCAGTACGGGAGCGCCACGGCCAAGGGTGCCAGCAGCAGGGCCGCATACCGCGCCTGGCCGTCCGCGATGGCCGTACGGGTCAGCATGACAAACCCGGTGATCGCGCCGGCCTCCTCGGCGACCAGGGCCAATTCCGGGAGAAAGTCGGCGCTGGCGCGCATCCGGTCAACGAACGCCGGCTCGTCGCCGTTTCGCATCGCGGCCGTTGCAAAAGCCTGGGCCACGAACACCCGGATGTCCCCAAAATCCTCTTCTCGCGCCTGACGGATGATCATGCAGGCCTCCTCCACCGTACGCCGCACCACGCGACAAGGGATACGGACCGCCGCGCGACCCGTATCCCTGCCTTCTTTCCACCATCCAGACCAAGAGACACCACCCGACCTGTCCCCGAAAAGGGTTTCCAAAGGGCAACGCCCTTTGGCCGCCGGAGGCTCTCCCTGCCCTGCACCTCTCCCCTTACACCCTTACGGCAAAACGATCTCCGCCAGGGTCTTGCGCTTGCGCGGGTACACGGTGGGCTCGTCGGGATGGCCCACGGCCAGCAGGTTGACCACCCGCAGCTCGTCGGGGAGACCCAGGCGCGCCTTGACATTGGCCTCGTCGAACATGCCAACCCAGCAGGTGCCAAGGCCCATTTCCACGGCCCGCAGCATGAGAAACGACAGGGCGATACCCAGGTTCATGGCGCAGGCGCCGAACTTGGCCTGCTCGGCCGCCGCCGCTTCCCGGGCCACGTAAGCTTCGATGCCGTCCATGGGTTCGCCGTCGATGAGCTTGTTTTCCCGGTAGAAAAAGGCCGCCGATTGCGAGTCCTTCACGTAGTTGGCCAGATCGACGCAGCCCACGATGATGGCGGCGGCATCGGACAGCCAGGACTGTTTGCGCGAAGCGGCGCTGGTGCCGAACCAGACGAGATCGGCGGGCGCGGTCACGACCTTGAAGCGCCAGGGCTGGGAATTGAGGCTCGACGGCGCGTTTCGGGCCGCGTCGAGCAGCTCGGTGATCTCCGCCTCGGTGAGTTGTTGCTTGGTAAAGGCGCGCACGCTGTGGCGCGCGGCAATGGCGTCCTTGACGCCGAGAACCTGCGTTTGGGAAGTCATCATAGCGCCTCCTTGCGGCGTTGTTGTCCACGGCGGCGCGAGACGCCGCCCGGGTTCCGTCATACCCGAAAACCCCGGCCGCGCCATGCCCGTTTCTGTGAACATCTTGCCTGTTTCTGTCGCGGATGGTGGTTTTGGGTGCGAGAAGACACGTTTTGACGTATATTCCCCCAGGACAGCGGATGCACCTTCAGGAGACGCGCCCATGACGGAACTTTCCGGCTCCGGCCGGCAACGCCTGCTCGCCCGGCTCGCCGATCAAGCGACCCGGGAGGGCTTTTCCCCGGCTCCCCTGGCCGGCGTGCGCTACGTCCGGGCCACCCACGACTATCCCCGGGCGCCCGCCTTGTACGACCCGTGCATCATGCTGCTTGGCAGCGGGCGCAAGCGGGCCCACCTCGGCGGGGCGGTCCACGTGCTCGACCCGGGGCATTACTGGGTGGTGTCGGTGCCGCTGCCCTTTGCCTGCGAAACCGAGGCCAGCCCGGAAGCGCCCCTGCTCGGGCTCTCGGTGGATGTGGACGGGGCGGTGCTCGGTGATTTGCTGCTCGGCATGGACGAGGGCGGACAGGCGCCCGGTTCCATACCGGCCGGGATGTGCGCCACGCCCCTGTCCGATGCCCTGGTCGACGCGGCGGTGCGGCTGCTGGACTGCCTGGCCTCGCCGCTCGACGCACGTATCCTGGGGCCGGGCATCGTGCGGGAAATCGTCTACCGGGTGCTGCGCGACACCCAGGGCGCGGCCTTGCGGGCCCTGGCCGCCCAGAACGGCCACCTGCGCCCCATCGCCCGGGCGCTCAAGCGTATCCAGACGGCCTTCGACACGGATCTGGATGTCGAGGTCCTGGCCCGGGAAGCCCATATGGGGCTCTCGACCTTCCACCACGCCTTTCGGGCGGTCACGGCCACTTCGCCCCTGCAATATCTCAAGACCGTGCGCCTGCACCAGGCCCGGCGACTCCTGGCCGAGGCCGGGGCCACGGCCGGCGAGGCGGCCGTCCGGGTCGGCTATGCCAGCACGTCCCAGTTCAGCCGCGAATACAAACGCCTGTTCGGCCTGCCCCCGTCCGAAGACGCGCAGCGCCTGCGCACGGCGGAGGGATAGCCGGCTACGGCGTCGGCGGCAAAGCGACAAATACCGCCAGGTACTCCTGGTTGCCCTTGGGGCCCTTGACCTTGGACGGCACCACCCCGACGGCCGTCAAGGAGAGCTCGTCCCGGGCAAAGTCCAGGACCTTGTCCACGGCTTCCTGCTGGAAAGCGGCCTCGCGCACCACGCCGCCCTTGCCCACCTTGTCAGGCGAAAGCTCGAACTGGGGCTTGACCAGGGCCACCACCCGGCCGCCGGGTTTGAGAAACCGCAGGCAGGCCGGCAGCACCTTGGTCAGGGAGATAAATGACACGTCGGCCACCACCACGTCCACGGCCTCGGGCAGCAGATCGGCCGGGGCATGGCGCAGGTTGACCTGTTCCATGGACACGACCCGGGGATCGGCGCGCAGTTTTTCGTGGAGCTGGGCCGTGCCCACGTCCACGGCATAGACCCGGACCACGCCGTGCTGGAGCAGGCAATCGGTGAAACCGCCCGTGGAAGCCCCGGCATCCAGGGCGGTGAGCCCGGCCAGGTCGAGCCCGAAGGCCTCGATGGCGGTTTCGAGCTTGCCGCCGCCCCGGCTCACGTAGCGCTCGCCCTGGTCCACGGCAAAGACCGCCTCGGGTCCGAACAGCCGGCCGGGCTTGTCGACCGGCGTCTCCTTCCCGTCCACCGTCACCCGGACCTGGCCGGCCATGATGAGCCGCTTGGCCCGCTCCCGGGTGTCAGCCAGTCCCTGTTCGTGCACGAGCTGATCGGCGCGGCTTTTTTGTTTGGCCATATCTTTTCGCTTGTGAAAAAAATCACTCAAGACGCAATTCGCGTCTGTTGCTCAAAACCCGGACGCATTATGCGTCCGTATCCCGCCGACCCAGAATGCGCCGCAACGTATCCTTGGAAATGGCCAGCTCCCGACAGGCGGCGTTGCGGTTGCCGCCGTGGCGCGACACGGCCTGGGCCGCGGCCTGGCGCCGGATGTCGGCCATGGTCAGGCCCACGGGCGCGGCGCCTTCGGTGGCCTGGCGCAAGGCCTCGGGCAGATGCGCCACCTCGATCGCCGGGCCGGGACACAAAATGGCCGCGTATTCGAGAATGTTTTCAAGCTCCCGGATGTTGCCCGGAAACGCATAGGCGCACAGCCGGTCCAAGGCAGCGGGCGACACCGCGCCGATATTCTTGCGACAGGCCAGACGGCACCGCCCGAGGATGCGCTCGACGAGCAGCGGGATGTCGCCCGGCCGCTCGCGCAAGGGCGGAATCCGGATAACCACCACGCTCAAGCGGTAATAGAGGTCCTGGCGAAACGTGCCCTCGCCCGCCATGCGCTCCAAATCCCGGTTGGTGGCCGCCACCAGCCGCACATCCGCCGGTACCGTGGCCACGCCCCCCAGCGGCTCGTAGGACCGCTCCTGGAGCACGCGCAGGATCTTGGCCTGCATGGGATAGGGCAGATCGCCGATCTCGTCGAGCAAAAGCGTGCCGCCCTCGGCCAGGGCGAACCGGCCGGGCTTGTCCTGGCGCGCGTCGGTAAACGCCCCGGACTTGTAGCCGAAAAGCTCCGATTCCATGAGCTGCTCGGGCAGGGCGCCGCAGTTGATGGCCACGAACGGCCCGCCCCCACGCTGGGACAGCCGGTGGATGGCCCGGGCAAACACCTCCTTGCCCGTACCAGATTCGCCAAGCAGCAGCACCGTGGAATCGCTCTGGGCGATCTGGGGCAGCATGCGCACCACCTCGGACAACCGCTCGTCCCGGGTGCCGAAGTCGTCCAGGGGCTGGAGCCCTTCGAGCCGGCTCACAAAACCGCCGCCGGACAGGTCCCGCATGACCTGCACTCCGCCGATGACCGCGCCCTGGGCATCGCGCACCGGGGCCGCGCTCACGCACACGGACACGTCCGCGCAGCCGTCCCGCTTGACCGTGACAATGCGGTTGGACACGGGGCGTCCCCCTTCCATGGCTTGGCGCAGCACGCAGATGGAGCGGCAGTTCGTCACGCCGAGCACTTCAAAACAGGGGCGGCCCATGGCCGCTTCGGGCGTGGTGCGGGCGATCTCGGCCGCGGACAGGTTGAAGCTGCGCACCACGAAATCGCGGTCCACGACGAACACGGCGTCCGCCACGCTGCGCAGCACAAAGGCGTTGGCCTCGGGATCGGGCAGGATGTCCACAACAGGCTTCATGGCGGCAGTGTGCGCCGCTTCCGCGTTCCCGGTCAAGACAAACGGACGCAAAACACGTCCGTTTTCGCGCCAGCCAATGCTCCGCAAACGCTAACTATTTTGAAATATGATGGAATTCTGTTGGCACGAAGCCTGCTAACCAGGAACGCGTCAGGCAACGCCACGACGGCGTCGGGAAAGGAGGATGCACCATGGATCTGCGACTGACCATCTCCGGCTATTGCTGCGATTTCGCTTTGCACCCGGTGGACGAAGCCACGGCCACCCGGGTCAACACCCTCGGCAGCGGCATCTACAAAACCAACTCCATCGAATGGTGGCGGGCCGATACCCAAAACAGCTGCGGCATGCGCTTCAACGCCGTGTCCCATGTGGAAGTCGTGTGGGACGGCCAGGTCCTGCCCTTCGATACCGCCCACATCACCGAATCCGCCACCACCTTGCGGCGCAATCCCATCCAGGGGCCGGAACATTTTCTGTGTCTGCTCGGCTACGAGGACGAACCCTGCTCCCGGACCTGGGTCTGGCGCGGGGTTACGGTGTTCGATCCGACCAAGTTCGGCTTTTTCGTCCAGCGCTGGGACGGCATTCTCGGCGTGCGGGACTATCTGGTGGTCGAGGACGCCTTCTACGAAGGCCGGCCCGCCGATCGGACCGAATGGGGCGAAAGCCGGGGCTACAGCTTCCGCGATCCGCTGGTCATCGACATCGACAGCCTGTCCGAACCGGCCCAAACCGCCGCCGAAAGCGCGGCGTAGTTTTGGTGAAATGAGGGACCCGGGAGGCGAGATACTGCCTCCGGCGGCCCGGGAGGGGCGTTGCCCCTCCCGGGACCCACCCCACCGGGGGGATCATCCCCCCGGACCCCTGGAAAGGGGTTAGGCAAAACACACTTCACGCCCGTAAACGGCGTGTCTTCCATAAAAAAAAGGAGACGGACAAGCCCCCCTGTCCGTCTCCTTTTTTTGGGGTGGTCCAGGAGGGACGCAGTCCCTTCTGGCCGCCGGAGGCGTCTCCACCTCCTCTCCCTCTTCCTACCGCTTCGACAAGCCCAATTCCGCGACGATGGCGGCGGCGGCCTTGGCCGTGTAGTCCTCGGGCGAAAGCGCCGCCTTGTCGGCCTCGGTCAGGATACCCCGGGGCCGGTTGACGTACTTCGGATCGGGCGTGATGCCGTATTCGGGCGGGAAGGTGTTTTCGAAGTACATTTCCTGGAAGCCGATGAACTTGAGATGGTGGGCGGTGGCATCCAGGATGGAGACTTCCGAGGGCTCGACCAGGCCGAGCTTACGCGCGGTCATGAGACCGGCCAGGCATTCGCCGCCCTGGGTGCAGCTGATGTGCCCGTGGCGGTTGGCCGTCAACATGCCTTCAATGATGGCCTGCTCGGTCACCTGGATGACCTGGAAGCTGCCCGGACCGCCGATCTTTTCGTATTCGCCCACGAAATGGGCCACGCGCGGGAACGAGACCGGATTGCCGATCATGGCCGCCTGGGCCACGCTCGGGGTCACGGACACGGGATGGTAGACGCGCTTTTCGGGATCGGGCTCGCTGTAGTAGTTGTAGACCGGATCGGCGTGGTGGGACTGAACGCCGAAAATGCGCGGCAGGGAGCGGATGATGCCGAGTTTTTTAAGCTTCAAAAAGCCGCTCATGATGGCCGTGACGTTGCCGGCGTTACCGATGGGCACGAACACGCACTTGCGGTAGGTGTCCCAGCCGAACCACTGGGCGATCTCGAAGGCGTAGGACTCCTGGCCGAGGATGCGCCAGGCGTTTTTCGAGTTGAGCAGGGCCACCCGGTAGTTGTCGGCCAGATGCTCGACCACCTTCATGCAGTCGTCGAACACGCCCGGCACCTCGATGACGGTCGCCCCGCTGCCCAGCGGCTGGGCCAGCTGCTGGGGCGTGACCTTGCCCTTGGGCAGGATGACCACCGACTTGATGGGCCCGCCCACGTAGGCGGCATAAAGCGCGGCCGAGGCCGAGGTATCGCCCGTGGAGGCGCACACGGTCAGCACGCTGTCCCAGTCGTTGACCCGGACCAGGTGCTTCAAATAGCTGAACGCGCAGGCCATGCCCCGATCCTTGAAGGAGGCGCTCGGGTTCTGGCCGTCGTTTTTATAGTAGAACGGCGCGCCGACGAGCTCGGTCAGGGCATCGTTGGCCGCGACCAGGGGCGTGTGGCCCTCGCCGAGGTACACGATATCCTGTTCCTCGACCACCGGGGCCATGAGCTCGTAAAACCGCAACACGCCGCGCAGGGCCGTGACCCGGGTGGCACAGCGCTTGTCGAAAAGCCCCTGCCAGTAGCTCGGCGGGAACTCCAGCAGGCTGTCGAAGGTGGTGTCCTCCAGGACAAACACGCCGCCGCAGTGGGGGCAGGTGTAGTACAGCTCGTGGATGTCGAACCGGGCCTGGCAACCCAGGCAGACATACTCCATCTTGCCCCGGTACTTGGGGAAATCGCTCACCGTGATCATGCCGTTTCCTTTGTTACGCGGGCCAGATCACCCGGGCGGCGGTCACCCACATGACCATGCCGCAGGCCACCTTGGCCGAAAAACCCAAAATCTTGCCGAAAAAAGCCCCCAAAGCCGCCCGTCGGGCCGCCGGACCGTCGCGGCCGCCTTGCCGCTCGAACACATAGCAGCCAAGGTACGCGCCGGCAACGGCTCCCAAAAGTGCCCCCAGGCCGAACAAAAACGGCGCGCCGAGGATCGCCCCGGCAAAGGCGCCGAGAAAACCACCCACATTGCCCCGGCCGGTGGCGCCGTAGCGCTTGGCGCCCACGAGCTGGGCACCGAGTTCCACGAGTTCGCCGAGCAGGGCCAGGCCGGCAAGCACGGCATACACCCCCACGCCGAGCCGCAATTCCGGGTGCAGGAAGTCCCACACCCCGACCAGACCGAGCAGCAGCCAGTTGCCCGGCAAACCGAACACGTGCAGTCCCAGACAGGCGAACAGCACGGCCAGGAAGCCGACGGCCAGGACAAAGGTCACGCGTTGTTTTCCCGCCTATCGATGACCCGCGTGGCCTTGCCCTCGGACTTGGGCAGGCTGCCCCGCTCCACCAGCTCCACCTTGGGCGTGACCAGGATCTCGTCGCGCAGCCGCGCGGCGATCCGCTTTTGCAAGGCGGCAAGGGCCCGCATGTCCTCGACGAAAAACTCGTCGCGGATCTCCACCTTGACCCGGATGGAGTCGAGGAACCCCTCGCGGTCCAAAATGATCTGGTAGTCCTGGCCCACCTCGGGCATGGCCATGAGGATGGCCTCGATCTGCATGGGGAAGATGTTGACGCCCTTGACGATCATCATGTCGTCGGAACGGCCGTGGAGCCGGTCGATGCGGCGATGGGCCCGGCCGCAGGGACAGTCGCCTGGCAAAAACCGGGTCAGGTCCCGGGTGCGGTAGCGGATGATCGGCATGCCCTCGCGCCCCAGGCTCGTCATGACGAGTTCACCCAGTTGGCCGTCCGGCACGGGCTCGCCCGTGGCCGGGTCCACGATCTCGGCCAGGTAGGCGTCCTCCCAGATGTGCATGCCGTTTTGTTCCGGGCACTCGAAGGCCACGCCCGGACCGTTCATCTCGGACAGGCCGTAGGAGTTGTAGACCTTCATATCGAAGGTCTCTTCCAGGCGCCGGCGGGTGGCCTCGGTATAGGGCTCGGCCCCGACCAGGGCGATGCGCACGGGAAGCGCGCGCGGGTCCAGGCCCATCTCCCGGATGATGTTGGCCAGATGCATGGCGTAGGACGGGATGATGTGGATGCCCGTGACCTTGAAGTCGGTCAGCAGCTTGATCTGGCGCTGGCTGTTACCAGCGCCGGCCGGGATGGTCAGGCAACCGAGCTTCTCGGCCCCGCAGTGGATGCCGAGGCCCCCGGTAAAAAGGCCGTAGCCCGACATGTTCTGGAACACATCGTCCTTGCGCAGGCCCACCATGTACATGCACCGGGCCATGAGCGACGACCACCATTCGAGGTCGTTTTTGGTATGGTAGATGACGGTCGGAGAGCCGGTGGTGCCGGAAGAGACGTGCATGCGCACCATGTCCGACAGCGGCATGGCGAGCAGCTTGTCCGGGTAGCACGCGCGCAGGTCCTGCTTGGTGGTAAACGGCAGACGGCGCACATCGTCCATGGTGCGCACGGCATCGGGGCGGACGTCGTGCTCGCGAAACAGGGCACTGTAAAAAGGCGACTTGGCCGCCTGGGCCAGGCTCTTGCGCAACCGTTCCAGTTGCAGTCGTTCTATTTCAGGCCGGGACAGCTTTTCCGCTTCGTCGTAATACACGGTCGCTCCTTTGCCGGGACACGGCGTTGGTCCCGGTGCCTATACCCCCTGGCCTGGGGATGCATCAAGCCGCAACCTCCGGCCAACGCGGGGCGCCCTCCGGGATCGTCCCGGCGGTAGCGCAAAAGGAAAAAGGCCGCGGACAGCCGGCAGGCTCCGGTGACGCCTACCCGCCGGCCCCGTATTCCGAGGGGGGCGGAATGTCGGAGAGATTTTCGAAGGCGGTCGATTCCTTGAGAAAGGTCAGCTTCACCATGCCCGTGGGACCGTTACGCTGCTTGCCGATGATGACCTCGGCCACGTTGTCCTCGGGGGTGAGTTCCTCTTTTTTCTTATAGGCGGCCGCGCGGTAGAGAAAAATGATGACGTCGGCATCCTGCTCAATGGCGCCGGATTCGCGCAGGTCCGACATCATGGGCCGCTTGTCCGCCCGCTCCTCGACCTTGCGGTTGAGCTGGGACAGGGCGATCACCGGCAGGTGGAGTTCCTTGGCCAGGGCCTTTAAGCTGCGCGAAATATCGGAAATCTCCTGCTCCCGGGAATCGATGTGGCGCGAGGCCCGCATGAGCTGGAGGTAGTCGACCACGATGAGCCCGAGCCCATGCTCGGCCTTGAGCCGGCGGCAACGGGCCCGCATCTCCATGGTGGTGATGGCGGCGGTGTCGTCGACGAAGATCGGGGAATCGGTCAGATGGTTGGCGGCATCGTACAGGCGCGACCAGTCCTCGTCGTCGAGCCGCCCCCGGCGCAGATGGGACAGGTCCACCTTGCCCCAGCAGCAAAGCATCCGCTGCATGATCTGCTCCATGGACATTTCCAGGGAGAAGATGGCCGTGGGCACGCCGTGCAGGGCCGCGGCCCGCATGGCCACGTTCATGGCAAAGGCGGTCTTGCCCATGGACGGCCGGCCGGCCACGATGATCAGGTCCGAGGGCTGGAGCCCGGCCGTGTACTCGTCGAACTGGTAGTAGCCCGTGGGCACGCCGGTGACGAGTTCCTTGTTCTCCATCCGCTTTTCGATCTGCTCGAAAACCGTGGTGATGAGGTCCTTGGCCGAGTGCACACCCTTGGTGGTGCGGGAGTCGGCGATGGAGAAGATGGCCTGTTCGGACTCGTCGAGGAGCCGGTCGGTTTCGAGCCCGCCCTCGTAGCAGCGCGAGATGATGTCCACGGCCGTACCGATGAGCTTTCGCTGCACGGCCTTTTCGCGCACGATGACGGCGTGGTGCAGGGCGTTGGCGGCCGAGACCGTGGACGAGGCCAGTTCGGCCAGATAGGCCGGACCGCCCACTTCGTCCAGGCGTCCGGCCGAACGCAGGGCTTCGGCCAGGGACACGAGATCGATAGGCGCGTTTTTGCGCGAGAGCTCCAGGATGGACTGGAAGATGGCGCGGTGGGCCGGAGAATAGAAATCGTCCTCGCCGACCAGATCGACGAGATTATAAAGGATGGAGTTCTTGAGGAGAACCCCCCCCAGGACCGCCTGTTCGGCTTCGTGGTTCTGGGGGGGGACTTTTTTCAGGACGTCGGAAGAGACCCGCTCCAGGGCCTGCCCGGTCAGCGGCTCGCCGCTTCCGGCCAGACCGGAAGCCTTACTGCGCGGTTTCTTCCTCGGGCTGTCCACTTTCCTGAGCCTGTTCCTCGGTCGCCTCGACCGGGGTCACATCCTCGAAACCGCCCTGGCGCATGATGGTCACGACGACCTTGCCGCGCAGCTCGGGCAGCAGTTTCACCTCGACCTCGTAATGGCCCAGGGCCCGGATGGGCTCGGCCAGCATGATCTTCTTGCGGTCGATCTCGACGCCGGCCTCGGCCAGCTTGTCGGCGATGATGCCGGAGGTGACGGAGCCGTAGAGCTTGTCGCCCTCGCCCACACGCACCTCGATGGTGACGGGGGTGGCGGCCAGCTTGTCGGCCAGGCTCTGGGCAGCGGAAGCCAGGGCGTCACGCTTGGCCTGGAGCTTTTTGCGCTCGTTTTCGAACCGGCGCAGGTTGGCCTCGGAGGCCAGCATGGCCAGCCCCTGGGGAATCAAATAATTGCGGCCGTAGCCGGGTTTGACCGAGACGGTGTCTCCCAGGCGGCCGAGATTTTCGACGTCAGCGCGCAAAATGAGTTGCATGGCGTCCCTTCCTTACATTTTCTTCAGAAGTTCGGCGCTGTGGGTGGCCGTGTAGTACAGAAGCGCCATCTGGCGGGCGCGCTTGATCTCCTGGGTCAGACGGCGCTGGCACTTGGCACAGGTGCCGGTGATGCGCCGGGCGATGATCTTGCCCCGGTCGGTCACGAAATCCTTGAGGATGTCGGGACGCTTGTAGTCGATGGGCAGATTCTTGTTGGCGCAGAAACGGCAGAACTTCTTTTTCGGGGTGAACTTCTTCTTGAATGCCATGGCTTAGGCCCCCTCGGGAACGTACTTGTCGGCGAGCTTGACGGTCACGAACTTCATGATGCCGTCGGTGATGCGCACGATGCGCTCGAATTCGGCGATGGCCGTGGCCGGCGCCGCGAATTCGAAGCGGGTGTAGTGCCCGCGGGTCTTCTTCTGGACGGGGTAGGCCAGGTCGCGCATGCCCCATTCGTCGGTGGCCAGGATCGAGGCTTCCTGACGTTCGAGAACGCCTTTGAGATTCTCGATGATTTCCTGACGGTTGTCAGTTGCCAGCTCCGGAGAGAGCAAAAGCAGGGCTTCGTACTTCCGCATGGTTCCTCCTTGTGGTCCATGGCCCTTTCTCCCGGGAGAAATCCCTTTGGAAAGAGCAAGGTGAGGGCGTGTCGTTACCCAGGAAGGGCCCTGCTGTCAAGGCCGGAGTCCGCGACTTGCCAAGCTCCGGTCGAGCCTCTAGGAAGAGGAGCGGACCGGTCCCTCTCTCCCATTATCCCCTGCCGGACCGGCGGAGTCCTCCCATGCGCATCCGTACCAAACTGCTCCTCATTCTGTTGTGCCTGGTGGTGCCGCCCCTGGTCGCCACCAGCTACTACGCCCTGCGCCAGGCCAAACTCCTCGGCGACGAGCTGGCCGGGCACACGGCCGCATCCTTCAAGCGCGCGGCCGAACGGGAACTGGCCCTCATGGTGGAGCTCATCGGTGAGGACATCAACGACAACGCCCAGATGCAGGTGCTGGCCCTGTCCACCCTGGCCCGGGAGGCCGAGCACGCCTTGACCGGACCGGTGCCGGCCGAACGCCCGGTCTATTTCGACACGGAGTTCGACGCGGCCAAGGGACTGCCGCCAGGACTTTCCCGCCTGGCCGATCCCGATGCCCCGGCCGCGACCGTCACCGGCGACGCGCCGTCTTTGACCCTGCCCCCGGGACTGACCCGCCAGGCTGCCCGGGACGACACCCAGCGTTTGGCCGCGCTGCTGCCGACGTTCAACCTGCTGTACCAAAATCTCGGCGCCAATCTGATGTGGGCCTACGTGGCCCTCGATAACGGCCTCATGGCCACCTATCCCGGCCACGGCGGCATGCCGGCAGGCTATGATCCCCGGACCCGGGAATGGTACAAGGCCGCCGCGGCCGCCGGCAAGCTGAGTTGGCGGCTCCTGGTCGACGCCTCGACCAAGCGCTTGACCGCCACCGTGGCCATGCCCGTGACCGGACCGAACGGCAAGGTGCTCGGCGTGGCCGGCATCGACGCGCCCCTCGAAGCCATGCTGCCGGAAAGCGATCTTTCCAAACGCTGGGGACAGGGCGTGTCCATCCTGATCGTCACGGCCGATCCCGCGCCCCAGGGGGGCTTGCGGATCATGGTCCACGGCGACCGGGAATTTCTGGGTCACGATCACGGCTGGGACACCACCCTCGATCCCCATCCTCTGGACAGCCACGATACGGCCGGGCTGGCCACCCTCACCCAGGCCATGCAGGCCATGCGCTTCGAGCTGGTCAACCTCACCGTGGCCGGCGTGCCGTCCTTGGCCGCCTACAAACCCTTTCCCTCGGGCGATTCGGGCATACTCGTGGTGGTGCCGCGCCAGTCGGTCCTGAGCCAGGCCGATACGGCCGAAGCCGCCATCCTGGACCGGACCTGGTCCATGATGTTCGTGGTGGCGTCCTTTACCGCGGTGGCCATTGCCGCCGCCGTGGTGATGGCGTCCCTGGGCGCCCGGGGCGTGACCCGGCCGGTGATGGAACTGTGCTGCGCGGCCAGCCGCTTGGCCAAGGGCGATCTGTCGGCCCGGGCTCGGGTCGCGGGCCGCGACGAACTGGCCGATCTGGCCCGGGCGTTCAACGACATGGCCCCGGAGCTGGCCGAACGGCTGCGCCTCAAGCAGGACATGCAGCTCGCCATGGAGGTGCAGCAACTCCTGCTCCCCAAGGGACCGCCCCATCTGCCGGGCCTGGACATTGCCGGCGCCACTTTCTACTGCGACGAGACCGGCGGGGATTATTTCGACTATTTGCAGTTTGCGCCCCGGGACGGGGACGGCTGCGACATCGTGCTCGGCGACGTCACCGGCCACGGCGTGGCCGCGGCCCTGTTCATGGCCACGGGCCGGGCCCTGCTGCGTGGCCGGGCAGAGGCCGGCACCGGGCCGGCCGCCCTGCTTACGCTGGTCAACGGCTTGCTGTGCCAGGATACCGGCGAAAGCGGCCGGTTCATCACCCTGTTTTTCCTGCGCGTGGAAAACGGCGGCCTGGCCGGGACCGGCCGGCTCGTCTGGTCCCGGGCCGGCCATGACCCGGCCTTGGTCCTCGACCCCGCCACCGGCGCCTTCACGGAACTCATGGGCCCGGGCATCCCCCTCGGCATCGCCCCGGAGTTCACCTACGCCGAACAGAGCCATCCCGGTCTGGCCCCGGGGCAAGTCCTGGCCATCGGCACGGATGGCATCTGGGAGGCGCGCAACCCGGACGGCGAAATGTTCGGCAAGGAACGTTTCCAGGCCGTGTTGCGGGAACAGGCCCACACCCCGGCCGCGACCATCGTCTCGGCCGTGCGCGAGGCCGTGGCCCGCTTCCAGGCCGGCGCCCCCCAGGACGACGACATCACCCTGGTGGTGATCAAGGCCCAGTCGGCCTAAGCCGGCTTACAGCCAGCTGACCCGGGCCGGATTGCGCGGCGGCACCTTGGGATAGCGCACCTTGGGATAGCCGAGCATGAGCCCGCCCCGCACGGCCTGCCCCTCGGGCACACCAAGGGCCTGACGCACGGTTTCGCTGTGGGTGGCGGCCGCCGTGAGCAGACCGGCCCAGCAGGTGCCAAGTCCCCGGGAAACCGCGGCGATTTCCATAAACGTCAGGGCGATGGCGCAGTCCGCAGGCCCCCAGCTCGAATCCGCCGCCGCGTAGGCCACGGCCAGGGCCGGGGCCGAGCGCAAAAACGTGTCCTGGCCCTTTTCCCACAGCGCGGCGTATTTCGGATGGCCGTTGGACGTGATGAAAAAGTCGGCGATGACTCCGGCCAGTTCATGGACCTTTTCGGGAGAGACCGTCACGATCCAGCCCACTTGCTGGGTATTGACGGCGGTCGGGGCGTAGCGGGCCACGTTGAGCAGTTCCTCGGCCACGTCCCGGGTCACGAGCCGGTCGGACCAGACGCGGGTGGAACGCCGGCCAAGCAGCATCCCATCCACGGCCTCGGGCGCCGGGATGTCGCGCCAGGTCGGACGCAGCCCCGCAGCATCGACCCGACTGTGCGTCAGGGCATCCTGGGGACAGATGGCCACGCAATGGCCGCAGCCGTTGCACACGCTCGGATCGGCCGCCACGGGCCGGCCGTCGGCATCGGATTCCAGGCAGCCGGACGGGCACTCGGCCACGCACATGCCGTCCTGTTTGCACCGGGTCACATCCACCGTGAGAAGCTGTTCCATGTCGTACCTCCCGCCCGAAGTCTCGGCCGCGCCAACAGGACGCGATCGGTCGGGCGCCCTACCCTACCGCGCGGGGCGAGACTTGCAAGCAGGCACAAGGAAGTGGCCTGCGCACCAAAGAGGTACCGGGAGGCGGGGGATCGGGCGTCCGCGCCGACCCCGGGAAGAGTCCGGAGTCGGCTGCAACGCTCGGTGGAGGTCGGTCATCCCGGGGCGTTCCTGTGCGGACGCGGCGGGATGCAGGGAAAACCGTATCCGGTCCCGTGCGTGGGACCGGGTTGGGTACGACTACAACCAGACGATTCTGGTCCGCCCGGTGCTTTCCGGATCGCGGACCTGAAAGGACGAATAGCCGAGCAGCAGGGCACCGTAGGCCGTATGCGACCCGGGGATGGCCAGGGCGGCGGACACGGCCGTATCCGAGGTCGCGGCCCGCAGGACCTCGCCGGCGAAACAGGCGGCGATGCCCGCGCCGGTTGCGGCCCATTCCAGACGGGCCAGGGCCATGGCGCAGGCCTCGGCCGCACCGGACACGCCGGTCGGGCCATGGACCACGGCCAGATGCGGCGCACCGCCGAACACGCCCTTACCCGGCTCGGTTTCAGACTCTTTCGCCATGGCGAGCACGCCGTTGCGCGTCCGCCAGTCCTCCATCTGCTCCCGAATCCTGTCCATGGACTGGGCGCCCTCCACCACGACGAACTGCACAAGGCGGCTGTTTATCCCCAGATCGGCGCTGGCCTGGATGACGAGGTCACGCAGCGTGTGCATGGGCACAGCCTGCCCGGTGAAGACCCGGATGGAACGCCGGCCGCGCATGAATCCGGCCTGCAATTTGGCCGTGGGCCCTTCGGGCAGGGAACGGTCGTCACCCGACAAACAACGGGCCAGGACCCGACTGGGACAGTCCGGCGTTTCCGGAGCCAGACCGTCTACGGCCGTGTCTTGCATTGCGCAATCCGCTTCACCACCATTGCTTGTCGGGCACTTGAATGGAATACCCCTGATGTACATGATGGGCTGCCGCGGTGACTTTCCTACCTCATGCGGTACCGACATAGTGCTCTCCCTTAGGCATATGGGCCATGACACATCCCTTACGCTTGAGCGCACCACGTTACAACCTGTCGTTTCCTGAAAGAAGCGTGATTAGCTTCCGCTGGTTTGCCGGTCCAATGACAGGTTTTTCCTTGAGAACTTCAGTCGGATACTTTATGCTACGCTCGATTTATTTTTGGAAGGGAGAGCGCCATGCGGGTCCTCGTTGTCGATGACGACCCGGCGAGCCGGCATATTCTGGCCGCCCAACTTGCCGGTGTGGCTGACTGTGTGCCCTGCGGTTCCGGAGTCGAAGCCGTGGAGGCCGTGGAAGCGGCCATTGCCGCCGACACACCGTTTGACGTGGTGTTTCTCGACATCATTATGCCTCACATGGATGGCCACGAAACCCTCAACCACATCCGTCTGGCCGAACAGCAAGGGGGACTGCCACCCGAAAGGCAGGTCCGCGCCGTCATGGTCACCTCCATGGACGACGAGGCCAATACCATGACCGCCCTGTTCGACGGCCAAGTGTCCGCCTACCTCACCAAGCCGCCCAACAAGGCGGAACTCCTGCACAAGCTCGAAACCCTCGGCCTTTTATAGAATAACAATTCGTTATTTGTTTCTGCTTGCCAATTCTATTCAGTTAATCTATTTTATCGCGAAACAGTTACGCTGTTTTCTCGCGCCTGGGGAGAGCCGGCCGTGTGCCTGCCGCGGCCCAGCCGGACGGCCGGTGTTTGTTGGTCGCCCCGCAACGGTACGCATCCGGCACCCGTGCCCCCACGCAGGAAGCAGCGCGAGAGAATGCCATGCGCCCCTGGCCCACGGTCCTGCTCTGCCTGCTGCTGCTCCCCGGTTCCGTCCTGGCCGCATCCCGCCAGTACGGACAGGTGCGGGCCGTGGTGGTGCGCGTGTGCGACGGCGATACGGTGGTGGTGGACATCCCGGAATATCCGGACGTGGTGGGCAAGGACATCCGGGTGCGCCTCGCCGGCGTCAACGCCCCGGAACTGCGCGATCCCGATCCTGGGCTCCGCCAGGCCGCCTGGGCAGCCCGGGAGGCCATGGCCGCGCTCCTGCCGCCGGGCAGTGTCGTCACCCTCAGCAACATCCGGCGCGACAAGTATTTCCGGTTGGACGCGGACATCACGTTCGCCGGCCGCGACGTGGCCGCGAGCCTGGGACTGCCCCGACAGACGCAACCAACAGGCCATACCGAACAGCCGCCGCGCTCTGTCCGGCCCGTGTCGTCCTGGGGCGGTGCGGTCGTGGTGACGCCCTAGCCGGCGTCAAAGGCCTCCAGATCGGCAGCCAAGGCCTGACGGCGATCGGACAAGGTGGCCAGGGCGGTACGCCGGGCCTCGATATCATCGAAAAAGGGCTTGAAGCGGTCGTCGAGCTCCCGAAACACCCGATCGAGCCGGGCGAGCAGCCGCTCGCCGAGTTCCAGGCGCAACCGTTCGCCACCGGCCTGCAAGCGCCGACGCAGTTCCCGCAACACGCGCGGCCGCTGCCAGAACATGGCGCTGCCGGCCAAAAGCGCTCCGGCCGCCGCCACCACGCCCCCTGTCACATCCAGAGCCGCGCCCTTGACCGCCACGGCAAAGACCGTGCCGAGGACGACCAGGGTGCCGCCCACGGCGGCCTTGGGATCGAGGCCGGCCACGTTTTTGGGGTCCATCCCGGCCGCCGGTCCGCCTGCGGCCAAAAGCGCCTCCACCCGGGCCGTGACCTCGGCCAGAACCCGCTCGCGCTGGCCGGCCAAGCCGTCAAGCCCGGCATCGGGCAGGCCCGGGCGATCCGGGCGCAATTCGGCCAGCACGGTCCGCACCTGGACGGCGATATCCTCGAACACCTGGCCCGCGCCTTCCCGGGCGATGCTCTCCACTTCCCGCTCCAGATCCCGGCCAAAGGCCTCGCCCAATTCCGTGAGCCGGGCGATCGGTCCCGCAGCGGTTCCCTTGCGCCGCAGCAAGCCGGTAAAGGACCGGCCGAGCATGCCGGCAAAGGTGAGCTCGGCCGCGAACGCCGTCTCGAACGTCCCGGCCAGGCGCAGATAGGCCGCCTCGACCCGGGCGCGCAACACCTCCACTTCCCGTTCGGCCAGGCTGCGGGCCGCGGCCAAACGCGACCGAACCCGGTCGGCCTCGGCCGTGTCCGCAGCCAGTTCCTGCCCGGCGCTCGCCAGGGATTGCCCGAGCATGTCGAGCAGACGCAGGGCCGCATGGCGGGTGGCGTCGAGCTTGTCCGTCTGATGCCCGCCCCGGGCGGTCATGTCCCGGATATGGCGGCGCAGCGCCTCGATCCCCCCGGCCTCGGGATCGACCCGCCCCACCGTGGCGGAAACGAGGAAAAGCGGTGGATCGACAAGCCCCCGACCGGCGGCCAGTTCCCGCAGCCGGGCGGTGTTAACCGAGAGCTGCTCCGGGCTGGCCAGATCGGCCTGGGTCAGGACGAAGACGACCTTGCGCCGCCAGGTCGCGGCCACCAGATCGAAAAAGTCCCAGGCTGCCTTGGAATAGGGATTGAGCACCGAAAAGGCGAACAGCACCAGATCGGCCCGGGGCAGAAAATGTTCGGTGATCTCCTGGTGGCGATCTATGATGCTGTCCACGCCCGGGGTGTCCACCAGGGCAATCCCTTCGAGCATGGGATGGTCCAGGCGCACCCGCTCGCACTGGGTACAGGCGACGGTGCCCGCCGGAGCCGGGTCCCGGGCGATGATGCGGATGGTATCAGTGCAGGGGTCCGGGGCCACGGCCGAGACCTCGGCCCCGAGCAGGGCGTTGAGCAGGCTGCTCTTGCCGGTCTTGACCTCGCCCACCACCACCAGCAGAAACGGTTCGGCCACATGGGCCAGCAGTTCGGCGGCGGTCTCGGCCAAGTCGGTCCGGCCGGACAGCGTCAGCAGTTCCGTCACGCGCCCGAGCTGCCCGGCCAGGGCATCCCGACGGGCCAGGTACCGGGTTTGGGCCAGGGATGGTGTCACGTTGCGTTCCGCCTCACCGGATCAGCGCGGTAAAAACCAATTCAAATCCTTGGGCGCCGGCGGTTGGGGCGCTTCGAGACTGGTCGTGCCCTTGTCCGCCGCGTCCTTGGCTTCCTGGCAACGCTGTTCCTGGCGGACGAAATCGGGCTCTGCGATGCGGATGGAGTTGCCTTGGGTGAAGGTGCCGTCGTCGCCGGCGTAGTGCATGAGGATCAGGCTCACCCGGGTGCCGTCGGCGCCCGTGACGCTCCACTTCCAGGTGCGCAGGGTGCCGAAGGCATTGCCGCGCCACTGGCTCGGTTCGCCGTAGCGCTTCTTGAGTGCCGCCAGGACCTTGTTGAAAAATTCCAGCGAATCGTCGGCGTAATGCATCTTGATGCGGACAATGCGCCCGGGACTGGTGCACTGGCCGTAGTCCACGTAGCCGCTGCGATAGCCGGCCACCGGCGCGACCGGCGCTATGGCCAAGCCCGCCCGGCGGCATTCCTGGCCGGGTTCGACCGTGCGCAGCTTGTCGCCGGACGCGGCCACGGTATCACCCAACCGGATGCCGGCCAATTCCATGGGCGCCTCGGCCGCCAGGGCCCGACCGCCGGTAATCCCCAGCAGCAGGGCCAGACACAAGAAAGCCACCTTCCTCATGGGTTCCTCGCTTGGTCCACCAGCGGTGACCGGATCAGGCGAAATGGGTCAGGGCCTCCTCCTGACTCGGATAGATCGGAAAGATCTCGGTATAGCCGGAAATTTCGAAGACCTCTTTCATGTAGTCCTTGATGCTGCACAGCACGAGCTGGCCCGAGACCTTTTTGAGCTGTTGCAGCGCGAGCAGCAGGACGCGAAGACCGGTGGAATTGATGTAGTCCACCCCCTGGAAGTCCATGAGCATTTTTTTCTTGCCCTGGCCCAGGATGTCCATGACCTTGTCCTCCAGCACTTTTGAGGTGTTGCTGTCCAGCCGTCCGCCCAGTTCCAGGACGGTCACCTCGCCGTTGTCCTTTTCCACGAGTTGCATGACTCCCCCCTTTCGCGATTATCCGAGGTCCTTTTCCAAAATCAAGCTATTGCCGTTCCCCACGCGTTCGTAGGCCACCCTGTCCATGAGGCTGCGGACAAGATGAATGCCCAGGCCTCCGATGCGCCGCTCGCCCGCCGGTGAACACAAGTCCGGCGGCCGGGCCGACAACGGATCGAACGGCGCGGCCGTGTCGGTGATCTCGAAACGCAGGAGCCCCCCCTCGCGTTTCATGACCACCGTGATGTCCTGTCCCCCTTCTTCGGGATAGCCGTAGGCAATGGTATTGGTCAGCAGTTCGTCCAGGACCAGACCGATCTGGTAGGTGAGCTTGGGTGACAACTGCTCGGCCTCGCCAAAGGCTTCCACAGCCGCGGCGAGGCGATCGAGTTCCACGAGCCGATTTTCGAGTCGCAAGGAAAAGCCCGACTGCATCGCATCCCCGGCGTGCCAGGCGGCCATGGCGGCGGCACCCGACCCGCGTTGCTCAGACAAATGACGGCCCATGCGGCCCCGTTTCAGGCCATACGCCCGCACCCGGCACCTTGCGAGACCCAGACGCCGGAGGAGCGGGATTTGGCCGCATGGGGGAAGGTTCCTGTTTTTCCTGACCCTGTCAAGGCAGCCGGCCCCGGAGAGCCGATGGTTGCCAAGGCCGGCCTGGGGTCGTAGAAGCCCGGCAAGGAGACCTTTGACCATGCATGATCTCAACGAGGCCGTGGCCGCCGACCAGGCCGACGCCACGGAAGCCTTTCTCAAGTCCCTGCCGGAGCTTGCTCCCGGCCAGACCTTCCAGTTCGCCTGCCACCCCGAGGTTCCCTGCTTCAACGCCTGTTGCAGCGATCTGAACCTCATGCTCACGCCCTACGACGCCTTGCGGCTGCGCCGGGCGCTCGGCATTTCCGCCACGGATTTCCTCAACCACTTCACCGTGCGCCACGTCCTGCCCGATTCGGGCTTCCCCATGCCGCACCTGGCCATGCGCAAGGAGCGGCAAAAACGCTGCCCCTTCGTGTCCGAAGCCGGCTGCAAGGTCTACGGCAACCGTCCCGGAGCCTGCCGCACCTATCCCCTGGGCCGGGCCACCCGCCTGGACGAAAACGAACAGGTCGTGGAACAGTTCTTCATCGTGCGCGAGCCCCACTGCCAGGGCTTCGAGGAGGTCAAGACCTGGGACGCTCCGGCCTGGCTGGCCGACCAGGACCTGGCCCGCTACAACGCCTTCAACGACCGCTATTTGCTGCTGATGGCCCTGGCCCGGGGCAAGGGCGCGGCCCTGTCGGACAAGCAGACGCAAATGATCTGGCTGGCTTTGTACCAGCCCGATGCCTTCCAGGAATTCATCGCCAAGATGGATCTGTTCCGGCTGGTGGATATCGACGAAGCGCGCAAGGAGCGCATTCTGGCCGATGAGGAAGAAGCCCTGACATTCGGCCTCGACTGGCTGGAACTGGCCTTTTTCGGCCGCGAGACCCGGCTGCGGCGCAAACGCCCGCCCCATGCTTGAGCATCCGAAAATTCGTGACCGTAGCGCGGCCCTGGTCCATTTGCACCGTGTCCGCGCCGGTCGCACCGTGGTTTTCACCAACGGCTGTTTCGATCTGCTCCACGCCGGCCATGTGGACCTGCTCGCCCGGGCCCGGGACTGCGGCGATCTGCTCGTGGTCGGACTCAACGACGACGATTCGGTGCGTCGGCTCAAGGGCCCGACCCGGCCGATCACGCCGCTTAACGAGCGCGCCTATGTCCTGGCCGGGCTCGCCTGCGTGGATCTGGTCGTGCCCTTTGCCGAGGACACGCCGCTCGCACTCATCCTCGCCCTGGAGCCGGACGTGCTGGTCAAGGGCGGAGACTGGCCCGTGGCGGCCATTGTCGGCGCGCCCCAGGTCACGGCCCGGGGCGGACGCGTGGAAAGCCTGCCCCTGATTCCCGGACTTTCCACCACCGCCGTCATCGAACGGATCGTAGCGCGTTACGGGAAGACACGGCAGTAACAGGAAAAAGCCTCCGGCGGCCGGGGGGCATGATGCCCCCGGCCCCCCTCACCGATTCCAAGAGAAAACTCTTTTTTAGGGCAAGCCCCAGGTCCTTTTGACGGCCTGATAGTCCTTCTGGGGCAGGACGGCCAGCAAGGGACCGGCCGCCGGATCGAGCCAGGCGACGAGGCTTGCAGCCGCCGTCTCGGGCAGACCGATGCTGCCGCCCGTGGGCGACCCGCCGGCCTGGCGGATATTCACGAACAGACAGGAGCCGGCCGCCGGATCGGGATTGTCCCGGTTGTGGCCGATGACCACACCCCAGACATTGGCGCCGTCGTTTCGCTGCATGCGATCCTGGTGCGCGACATGGGCCGCGGCGCGCTCCTCGGCTCCGGCCAGCCGGCCGAAAAGCGGCGTCTCCGAGTCGGTCACGCAGGCCAGACGGTCACTCACGGTCTGATACGGCAACCTGACACCGGCCGCCTGGGCCGCTTGGGCCTCACTTGCGCCAAACGCCTCGGGCAGGGTGAAAAGTCCGGCCGGCGTGCGGCCATCCCCAGGCCGTTTTGCCGGACCGTCCAGTTCCGACCAAAGGCCGCGCCCCACGCCCAGGCCACCGCGTCCGAGCTGGCACGCAACCGGCGTGCCGTCCTCGCGCCAGGGACTTTCGCCGCCATCCCGGACCAGCCGGTGCAACGTGCCCTGCCTGGCCTTGAAATCCGACGCCACCACCAGCACGAGCTGGCGGCACCCGGGCACGGGAAAGCCTTTGTCCGCCATGACTGGCACCGCGTTGGCCACGGCCGGCGGCGTCGCGGCCGGAGGGACCTCGGCCGGCTTGGCGGCTGCGACCGGAGCCTGCCGGCGCGCTCCGGCGGCAGGCTCGGCCGGCGCTTCCGCGTCCGGATGCAGATCGCGCAAATAGTCCGGCGCCAGGACGGCCGAACCGCCCGCGCCGCGCCGATGCACGTCCTCGGGGCGTACCACCGGGGTTTTGCCCGTCACATCCGCTTCTTCATCCTGGGCCGGAGGCTTGTCCGAGCACCCGGCGAGCGAAATGACCATCAGCCCGAGGACTCCCCCCAAAAGCAGCCGACGCCCCAAACGCAACAGCGACTTCCCGGTCATAGATCGGTCGTCTCCGCAGTATCCCTGTCCGCGCCCTGGACCGTGTCCGCCACGTCTTCGGAAGCGGTCGGTTCCGGGGTTGCCTCGGCCTTGTCACGACGACGCGGACGCCGGCCTCCTTGCAGGATCTCGGCCAGCTTGGACGCGGCCTTGACCGGTTCCTCGGCCTTGCCCAGGCAGTGCATCTCCCCCTTGGGCGAAATCCAGTGCCAGCCAGCCGGTTTGACAAGCTCGGTCGCGCCGTGCCTGTCCAAATATTCAAGGGACTTGGCCGCATCCAGCTCCTGGGAACAGGCGGCAAGCAGCGAGTCGGCCTCGAACACCGCCGCCGCATACCGAAAAATTTCCAAAGCCCCGTGGGTCACGTCGAACAGCGAGATATCGGACGCCTTGCGCCGTCCGGACAAGACGGCCTCCAAGGTGGTGAGATCGGCCCGCAGGGCCTTGAGCTCCTTGAGGGCCGCGTCACGGGCCGCATCACGCCGCTCTTCCAGGGTTTTGCCCACGGCGGCGGCGGTCGAGCGTTTGGGGGGCATGGCAATCTCCTCTGTTTTTTCCTTTCTAGGCCGAAACACCCCGGAAGTGGAACCCCCCGTAACGCAATCCTCCGCCCGAAAAAGACATTTTTTCATCGACTCACTGTTCGATCACTTGACGCTTCTTGTTGACTATGATTTTAATTATCATTAATATCTCTTCATCAAGCTCGTACGTCGACCCTAAGGAGATACCACATGGTTTGCAGCGCATCCATCGGCTCAGCCAAAGCCCACCAGGTCGCACTCCGGAATTTTTTCGGCCATTTTCTGGCTTCCCGCCCCTTGCAAGCCACCCCCAAACCGGAGCCGGATCAGCCCCAGGCACCGGACACCACACCCAAGCCCCCTGTCCGCAACCTCTGACCGACCGCAGGAACCGGATGCCCTCCCCGCCTGCCGCCATGGCCAAGCCTACCATTCCTCATAAAGCGGCAGCACCGCAATCCGCGCCCCCAACTTCCCGTCTTTCCAGAGCATCCCGGTCCCGCGTGATGCGGCGCATCCGGGCCGTGTCCCCGCAAGACCAGGCAACCGGCCAAGGTGACGAAAAAGATTCCGCCCCGTTTCATTGCCGCAGGTCCGACGGCCTGAACCTAGCCGCAATGCGCCGGCCCGGCAGCGATGCCCACCCCTCGAAATCCTGTCCGGTCCTCGATTGAGAGCCTTTTTGTGAAAAGATGGCGGCTTTGAAATTTTCCCTATTGTTTTTCCCCAACAAGACGACTAATAATATTAGAGTGTTCGCATCGCGGGAGTCTAGGCCCACGTTCCTATCGCGTCAGCAGGGGGAAAATGCATGTCCAACGAAACCCAGTCCGGCAGCCAGCGTTTCCTCACCATGACGCTCGGCGAAGAACTCTTTGCCATCGATATTTTCTCTGTCCGCGAGATCCTCGATTTCACCGACATCACCCGTATTCCCCAAACCCCGGATTTCATGCGGGGAGTGGTCAACGTGCGGGGCTCGGCCGTGCCGGTCATCGATCTCAAGATGAAATTCGGCCTTGGCCGGGTGGAGCGCACCCTCAACACACGCATCGTCATCGTCGAAATCAAACGGGACGAGGAAATCGCGGTCATGGGCGCCCTGGCCGACTCGGTCAAGGAAGTCCTGGAACTCGAAACCGACCGCATTGATCCGCCACCGCGCATGGGCGCGGCGGTCCGGGCTGATTGCATCCGCGGCATTGGCAAGCACGGCAACCGGTTCCTGCTCGTTTTGGACGTGGACAAGGTTTTTTCCAGTGAGGAAATACTCGACTTGGCCCAGGTGTTGGGCGAGTCCCAGCCGCCCACGGCCGGGATTGAAAAAGCGGAGGATAGTGAGCTTTCTCGTTAGAAAACGCGCAGTTCAAGGGGGATTCGCTATGTTCGCCAAACGCGGCATCGCCTTCAAGCTCGGTCTCGGATTCGCTCTGCTCATCGTGTTCACCGTTGCCGTCGCCGGTGTGGGTTACCTGGGGCTCTCCGATCTGTTGACCCGATCCGCCAAGATGGATGCGGTGGGCGACATCAGCGACGCCATCACGAACGCCCGCATGGACATGCTCTATTTCATGAACAGCAAGGATATCGGGCGCAAAGAATCCTTTGTGAAGAGTTTGGCCAAGGCACGCGAGAACGCGCAAAATCTCAAACACACGCTGGTTGATCCGCGCAACCGCGAACGCATGGATGCCATTGTCGCCGCCGCCTCCGCTTATGAGGCCGGCCTGAACCGGTATCTGGAAACCGAAAAGACCCGCGACGACACCCTCAAGACCGTGGTCGAGGCCGCCGCTGCCCTGCAATCCTCCGGCGAGACGCTGGCCAAGCTGGAATCCGAAGCCATGGCCAAGGCCGTGGGCCAGGGTGCCGAGGCCGTGGGACGGGTCGGGAACATCCAGCATAAGGTGGAAGGCCTGGTCCAGCAGTTTTTGCGCTCACGTATCGAAGTCCTCTATTACCTCTGGAAAAACGACAAGGGCCGCCTGGATCTGGCCAAGAGCAACCTGGATGCTGTGATCGCCGGAGGCCAGGAATTGCAAAAGTTGGCCACGACTCCCGATGAGCGCTCGCTGCTCACGGACATGGTGACCCGGGCCGAAACCTATAAAAACCGCTTGGATAATTTCGTCAAGGCCGCCGAGAACCAGACCGTAGTGGTCAAGGACATGGCCGCTGCCGCCGGCAATGCCGCCAAGGTGGCCGAAGAGGCCGTGGCCGCCCAACGTGACAGCATGCAGCTCGAATCCAGGCGCGCCAATATGATCAATCTTTCCGTGGCGGCTGTGGCGGTTGTCCTGGGCGTGCTGTTCGCGGTGCTCATCACCCGAGCCATCATCCACGGGATTTCCAAGGCCATCACCGTGGCCGAAGCCGTGTCCCACGGCGATCTCGATGTGGAAATCACCAATGTCGGCGCCGACGAGATCGGCAAGCTCCTGGGTGCCATGGAGCGCATGATCGAGGCCGAACGCCGGGCGGCGGACATCGCGGCCCAGATGGCCGAAGGCGATCTGACCGTGTCCGTGACCGTGCGCTCGGACAAGGACGTGCTGCTGCGCGGCATGGCCGAGATGATCGAACGGCTGCGCGACGTGGTGGGCGAGGTCCAGTCCGGGGCCGAGAACGTGGCCTCGGGTTCCGAAGAAATGAGCGCCTCGGCCGAATCCCTCTCCCAAGGCGCCACCGAACAGGCCTCGGCCGTGGAGGAATCCTCCTCGGCCATGGAAGAGATGGCCTCCAGCATCAGCCAGAACGCCGATAATGCCAGCCAGACCGAGGCCATTGCCGTCAAGGCCGCCGGCGACGCCCGGGAATCGGGCCAGGCCGTGGCCCAGGCCGTGACCGCCATGAAGGAGATCGCCGGCAAGATCTCCATCATCGAGGAAATCGCCCGCCAGACTGACCTCCTCGCCTTGAACGCCGCCGTGGAGGCGGCCCGGGCCGGCGAACACGGCCGGGGCTTCGCCGTGGTCGCATCCGAAGTCAGAAAGCTCGCCGAACGCAGCCAGACCGCCGCGTCAGAAATCACCGAACTCTCGCGCAGTTCCACCAGCGTGGCCGAACGGGCCGGCGACCTGCTCTCCAAGCTCGTGCCCGACATCCAGCGCACGGCCGACTTGGTCCAGGAGATCAACGCCGCGAGCCAGGAACAGTCCACCGGCTCCAAGCAGGTCAACAAGGCCCTGCAACAGCTTGATCAGGTCATCCAGCACAACGCCTCGGCCTCCGAGGAACTCGCCTCCACATCCGAGCAACTCTCGGCCCAGGCCGAACAACTCCAGGCCAGCGTGAGCTTTTTCCACCTGGATGCGAACGTCCGACGCGCCACACCCCCGGCTCCGGGACGCAAGCCCGCTCCGGCCAAGCGCCCCGGCACCAAGGCCATGGCCGCCGCGCCGAAAAAGGCCATTGTCTCCCTGGACATGGATGACGAGGAGACCGCCCCCGAGGACTCCCAGTTCGAACGCTTCTAGCCGTCCGGCGGACTGTCCGGACGCGACGGCGGAGACGCGACATGCACGAGGTGGATCCGACCATTGCCGTCTATGTGGAGGAGACGCGCGAGCTGCTTGGGGAGCTGGAACGGGGGTTGCTTGAACTGGAGGCCAATCCCGAGGACGCCGAACGCGTGGATGCCTGCTTCCGGGCCATGCACACCATCAAGGGTGGCGGCGCCATGTTCGGCTTCGAGGAGATTTCCCGCTTCACCCATGGCGTGGAAACCGTTCTCGACCGGGTGCGCGCCGGCCAGATTCCGGTGACCAAGGAGCTTTTGAGCCTCACCCTGGCCGCTCGGGACCATATCCTGGGTCTGCTCGACATCCCGCAGGAGGAGGTCGGCCCGGAAACCCGGGCGACCTCGGATGATCTGCTCGCGCAGTTCGCCCCGTATTTGCCCCAGGAGACTGCGGCGCCCCGGCCGGCGGCGTCCCCGGTCGCCGCGCCGCGCCGCAACGGAGCAGGCCACGACGAGGATGACCGCATCCTGGCCTGCGAAGCCCAGCCCGGTCCGCCCGGCATCTATTGGATTCGTTTCGCCCCGGCGCCGGGCATTTTGCGCACCGGCAACGATCCCATCCGCCTCCTGGCCGAGTGCGACACCATGGGGCTCGTGCGCGTCCTCTACCATCCCGATGCCATGCCGGACCTCGACGATGCCGATTTCGATCCCGAAGAGGCACGCGGCGTCTTTGACCTACTCGTGCGCACGCCCTGCGGCCCAAACAGCCTGCGCGACGTGTTCATTTTCGTGGAAGGCGACTCCGACCTCACCATCGAGCGCATTCACGACGGCCCCCTGCGCGGCGACGACCTGTCCGAACTGTTGACCGTCCTGATCGGCCTGGACCGGGCCGATATCCCGACCGTGCTCGGCGCGTTGCGCCAGGCCCTGACCAAAAAGCTCGGCGCCATTTCGGCCGCCAAGGCCAAAGTCCAGGCCAAGGCCGGTAAAATGGCGGCCGAAGCGGCCGTTTCCCGAAGCCAGCCCTCCGCGACCTTGCGCGTGGACGCCGCCCGATTGGATTCGGTCGTGAATATGGTCGGGGAGCTGGTCATCCTCCAGTCCCGGTTGCGCCAGGCGGTCAAGGGCCATGACATCGAGGCGGCCGCGGCCGTGGACGAGGACCTGGAACGGCTCACCGATACCATGCGCGACGTGGCCCTGGGCCTGCGCATGCTGCCCATCGGCTCGGTTTTCAGCCAGTTCACGCGGTTGGTCCGCGATCTCTCCACGTCCCTCGGCAAGGAAGTGGAATTCGTGGCCCTCGGCGGAGAGACGGAGCTGGACAAGACGGTCATCGACCGGCTCAAGGACCCCCTGGTCCACCTTCTGCGCAACTGCCTCGACCACGGCATCGAGGCCCCGGCGGCCCGGGAGGCATCCGGCAAGCCGGGCAAGGGCCGCATCACCCTGTCGGCCACCCATTCGGGCGGCAATGTCATCATCAGCATCAACGACGACGGCCGGGGCATCGATCCGGTCATCATCCGCCAGAAAGGCATCGAGCGTGGTCTCCTGACGCCGGAGGCGGAACCGACCGACAAGGACCTCTTCGACCTCATCTTCGCCCCGGGTTTTTCCACCGCCGCCGCGGTCACGGATATTTCCGGCCGGGGCGTGGGCATGGACGTGGTCAAGCGCAACATCGAGGCCTTGCGCGGCACGGTCGAGGTGGACAGCCAGGTCGCCCGAGGGACCACCGTCTCCATCCGACTGCCCCTCACCCTGGCCATCATCGACGGCTTCAACGTCATCGTGGGTGGGGAATCCTTCATCGTGCCCCTGGTCAACCTGCGCGGCTTCCAGGAGCGCTTTGTCACGGCTGAAACCCGGGAAGTGGAAACCATCGAACGCATGGGCGAGCTGATCCCCCTGGTCAACCTGCGCCGACTGTTCGGTGCTCCGGGCTCCCAACCCAACTACGAACGCGTGGTGGTCACCGAGGTGGAGGGCGAACTGGTCGGCTTGTCCGTGGACAGGGTGCTGGGCCGGCAACAAGCCGTCATCAAGAGCCTGGACGACTGCTACCGCAGCCTCAAATGGATCTCCGGCACCACGATCAACGGAGATGGGAGCATTTCGCTTATCCTGGACATCCCGCAACTCGTCCGTTTTGTTCGGGAGCGGGAAGACTCCCGCTTGCAGGCCGGCAAGGCCTCCCGTACACTGCTGCAGTAGATCCGGCCCAGGGCGGGACAAGGAGCGCAACGGCATGAAGCTGACCCAAAGCGAGGAAAACGGTCGCATCCTGGTGACCATTTCCGGAAAATGCACGGTGGAGCACGCCGCGGCCTTGCGGGAGGCTCTGCTGGCGGCCACGAGCCCGGGCAAGCCCGTGACCCTGGACCTCGCCGAGGTCGAGGACGCCGATATCACGTTGCTGCAACTGCTGCTGGCCACGGCCCAGACGTTGGAAAAACGCGGCACGGGTCTGTCACGCCAGGGAGCACTTTCCCCGGCGGTGGGCGAGGCTGCCCGGATTTCCGGCTTTGACCAGACGCCTCGCCTGAAACCCTTTTTTGCCGAAGCGGGATAAGCCCGGGCCCAGCCGGTGACCGAGTGGCCCCCCCAGGCTGCAAACCCTTTTTTCGCCGACGAGGAGTGGGATGGCTAAGCGAATCATGACGGTCGACGATTCGGCCAGCGTTCGTCAGATGGTCGCGTTCACCTTGAAAAAGGAAGGTTATGACGTCATCGAGGCCAGCGACGGCAAGGACGCCCTGTCCAAGCTCGCCGGCACCGTTGACATGGTCATCACCGACCTCAACATGCCCAACCTCGACGGCATCGGCCTCATCAGGGGTATCCGGGCCCAGGCCGCCTACAAGTTCATCCCCATCGTCATGCTGACCACCGAATCCCAGGCCGCCAAAAAAACCGAAGGCAAAGCCGCCGGCGCCACGGGCTGGATCGTCAAACCCTTCACGCCGGACCAGCTCGTGGCTGTGGTGAAAAAGGTCCTGCGCTAAAGGCCTCCACCGGCCACGGCGCCGCAAAGACACCCTGTCCCGATCAAATCAAGGCTTCAGGGCCTGATACTCCTGCAGGCGGGACAGGGCGTCGGTAAAGGCATCGGGCGCCACATGCAGCAGCCCGGAAAACGGCGTGCTGATATCGTAGATGAAGTAGATGCACGACAGCACCGTGAACACGACGACGAATTCCATGACCAGCTGCCAGCCTTCCTGATCGGGATTGGCGCACAGCAACGCCAGCACACTCCCGAAAAAGCCGAACACGATCACCACCCACACCGGCGTGTAGATATTGCCGCTGAGGAGCAAGGCCCGGGCGTTGCGCTGCCGCGCAGCCTCAAGGAGCACGTTGCCCAGGTTGGCATAGAGGATGTTGTCGTGCTTGTCCGTGGGGGCCAACGTCAGATAGGCCCGCCAAACATCGAGAACCAATTGGTGGGTATGGCCGTTCATGGTCAGCTTGGCGTCCATATCCGGCCATTCCTCTTCCACCACGCTGTGGGCATAGGCGGTCAGGATCTGCCGGAAGGGACCGGAATTTCCCAATTGCATGGAAAAGGCATTCGCGGCCAGCACGGCGCTGGCCTCGTTGGCCACGGCCGTGCGAGCGGTCCCGAAGTCGTTCCACAGTGTCACCAGGCAAAAGCCCAGAAAAAAGGCGTAGAGCGAGGCAAAAAGGGAAAAGGTCGTGCTGCTGACATGCCGCACGGTCAACCCGCAACGTACGCAACCGCTGCGCAACTTATACAGCAAGGCCGGTATGAGCAGGCTGACCAGGAAAATCGCACCAAACACCACCACATACGCATTCATGGCCGTGCCCGAATCCTTTGTTGCGGTCTAGGGTGACAACAGAATCTTGATGTCGCAGACGTTGGTATTGGTGGGGCCGGTGACGAGCAGCTCGTTGACGGCCTCAAAATAGTGGTAGGCGTCGTTGGCGGCCAGGAAGCCGGCCGGTTCCAGGCCCAATTCCCGGCCCTGGCGGAGGATGGCCAGGGACGCGAAGGCGCCGGCCGCGTCGGTGGGGCCGTCGCCGCCGTCGGTGGAAGCGGCCAGAAACACCGTACCGGCCGCATCGCCCCCACCCTGGGAGAGGGCATCCAAAAAGGCCAGGGCCATTTCCTGGTTGCGACCGCCCTTGCCCGGTCCGCGCAGGGTCACGGTGGTCTCTCCGCCGGCGATGACGCAGGCCGGAGGAGCGAGGGGTTGGCCGTGCAGGGCCATGTCCCGGGCCATGCCCAGGAAAAGATGGGCCATTTCCCGGGCCTCGCCGGTCAGGTGCGAGGTGAGGATGAGGGTGTTGTAGCCCAGGGCCACGGCCTTGTCCCGGGCGGCGAGCAGGGCTTGGTAGTTGGTGCCCACGAGCACGGTGCGGGTGGTGGCGAAGGCCGGATCGTCGGCCTTGGGCGTATCCGGGGCCACCCCCGCGGCCACGTCGCGCAACAGCGCCATGACCGTCGCGGGAATGCGGCCGGCCAGTTCATACCTGTCCAGGGTGGCCAGGGCCTCGGCCGGGGTGCCGCTGTCCGGCACGGTGGGGCCGCTGGCAATGACGTCCAGATCGTCGCCCACCACATCGGACAAGATAAGGCTCAGGCAATGGGCCGGGGCAATGGCCTGGGCCAGACGCCCGCCTTTTATGGCCGAAAGTTTTTTCCGCACCCGGTTGACGTCGTGAATGGTGGCGCCGCAGGCAAGCAGTTCGCGGGTGACCTCCTGCTTGTCGGCCAGGGTCAGGGTATGGCCCGGCACATCGAGCGGCGCGGCCAGGATGGCCGAACCGCCACCGGAAATGAGCACGATGACCAGATCGTCTGGACCGGCGTCCCGGGCGATGTCCAACACCTGCCGGGCAGCGGCGGCGCTTCGCGCGTCGGGTACGGGATGGGCCGCCTCGACCAGGCGCACCCGGGTGAGCCGTTCCCGGTAGCCCTCCTTGACCGCCACCAGTCCGCCAGTCAGGCGATCCCCGAGCACCCGTTCGAGGCCCAGGGCCATGCGGCCCGAGGCCTTGCCCGCGCCGAGCACCAGCACACGCCGATAGCGCCGCAGGTCATAGGCATGGCACTCGGACTCCGTGCTCACCCGCAGGATGTCGCCATCCAGGGTGAGCACCCGTTCCATCATGGACAGAGGATCGACCCGGGCCAGGCCGGCCCGAAAAATCGCCTCGGCCGCGGCATGGGCATCGCGCATACCCCCTCCCTGTCACCGCCGGAGCCGACCGGTCCGACCGCAACCATGCTGAAAGATGCCAAAAAAAATACCAGGATGTCAAGGAGTTCCGCCTGTTGCGTCAAAAGACGCACGGCGAGGACCGAACGGATCAACCGTTTTGTACCGGGTGACAGGCCGCGTCACGCCCCTTTGCGACAATCGGGACCCTACCAATTTGTACGACGCCCGACGAAAACGTGGGAAAACCGACGCGCAGCAACACGGCGGTTTCGGGAAGCCCGTGTATTTCCGTGGGTTGGCCGCCACCACGCGTTTTGGCACGGACTATGCTATACCCAAATCGACCCCAGCGTTTCGGGCACATGGCCGGGTGGGTCTCACCTCCACCTGCCCGCGCCAGCCCCAAGTTTCCGTCTCCATGGCTGTTGCGTACCGGGTTTGGCTGCAGAAACGGCGTCCTTGCAAAAGGCGCCGTTTCTGTTTTGTGCAACATGTCTGCAACACTTCTAGAGAACACCTTTTTTCAGGAAACGGTGTTCGTTCAAATTTGAAGAATTCTCCATACATTACGACGTTTTTGTCAGACGATGCCGACTCAAATCCACACAATCCGGCAAATATAAGGCGAATATCATTCATGTTTTCTGAATATGGCATACTGCATGCTCAATGGAAACTGCTTCTTACAGAGGAGCGGTCTGCGGAACCTCGCATACGTACAGTAAGATGTTCCACAACCGCCGGGAATTCGTCCACAGAACCGTTCGGAGGTCCACCACATGCGCAAGATCGCCATCTACGGCAAAGGCGGCATAGGCAAGTCCACCACCACCCAGAATACCGTGGCCGGGCTGGCCGAGATGGGCAAGAGAGTCATGGTGGTGGGTTGCGACCCCAAAGCCGACTCCACCCGGCTGCTGCTTGGCGGCCTGCAACAGAAAACCGTCCTCGATACCCTGCGCGAGGAAGGTGAGGACGTCGATCTCGACGACATCCTCAAGGAAGGCTTCAAAGACACCCGCTGCACCGAATCCGGCGGCCCGGAACCCGGTGTGGGCTGCGCCGGCCGCGGCATCATCACCTCCATCAACCTGCTCGAACAGCTCGGCGCCTATCAGGAGGACAAAAAACTCGACTACGTCTTCTATGACGTCCTCGGCGACGTGGTGTGCGGCGGCTTCGCCATGCCCATCCGCGACGGCAAGGCCGAAGAGATCTACATCGTCTGCTCGGGCGAAATGATGGCCATGTACGCGGCCAACAACATCTGCAAGGGTATCGTCAAATACGCCGACGCCGGCACGGTGCGCCTCGGCGGCCTTATCTGCAACAGCCGCAAGGTCGACAACGAGCGCGAGATGATCGAAGAGCTGGCCAAGCGTCTGGGGACCCAGATGATCCACTTCATGCCCCGCGAAAATCAGGTCCAGCGGGCCGAGATCCACCGCAAGACCGTCATCGATTATTCCCCCGAGCATCCCCAGGCCGACGAATACCGGACCCTGGCCAAAAAAATCCATGACAACGAGATGTTCGTGGTGCCCAAGCCCATGTCCATCAACGAGTTGGAAAAACTCCTCATCGACTTCGGCATCAACAACTGAGCCCCGACGGGGCGGCGCCGGCCGACGTGCGCCGCCCCGCGTTACGCATGGCAAAGAACCGCGCCCTTTGGCCGTCAAAGGCGCCTCCCGTACGCCCCCATGAGGAAGGTCACCAGAGTGGATATGCTGCCCTACTTGGACCTGATCGGCCGGGCCCAGACCATTTTCGACCTGCGCCCCCTGGTGGCCGACGGTGGTCTGACGGTCGCGACGGACGGGCTTGCGCCCCGGGCCGCCCAGGCCCTGCCCGGCCTGTCCCGGGCCCGGGACAATCTGCTCGCCTTGTGCGGCCGGGAGCTGGGCCGGTTCGCCACCGCCACGGTGAGCGCCCATGTGGCCTTTTATCTGACCATGCTCGCCCGCAAACCCGGCGCGACCGCCTCGGCCCACCGGCTGGCCGCCCGGTTCGAAATTCGCTGCGCCGGCCATCTGGCCGCCATCGACGCCGGCTCCAGGGACAGCCTGCCCGCCTGGCGCTTCCTCGGCCTGCTGTACGCCCTGGACCCGGGCCTCGACGCCAGCCTCGAACCGGAAGTCCTGGCTCCCTACCGGGTCTGCCGCGACCTGATCGCCCTGGACCTTGAGGCCCGGCCGAAATCCGGGCCGGTCGCCCCGCTGCACCTGCTCGGACTGCTTGCCTTTGCCGAGCTGTTTGCGGTTTTCCGCCTGGATTTCATTGCCCTGACCCGCCTGCTCGACCGCCACGGCCGTCCCCTGGCCCCGGCCGGCCTGGACATGCATGCGCCCCCCTCGACCTGGTTGCCCGCCGCCGCGCCGGTGACGACCGCGCGCCCCCACTGAACGCGCGCATTTTCCTTTACCCCTGCCGCCGGATGCGGTAGCGCCGTGGGACCGGGATGCTCCCTCTCCCCGACCGTGACCGCCATGACCATACGCATCGCCCTGCGCAATCTCCTGCACGACCGTATCCGCCTGGCGGTAACGCTCATTGGCGTCATCTTCGCCGTGGTTCTCATCACGGTCCAGGGCGGCCTTTTTATCGGTTTTACCCGGGCCACCTCCTGCGTCATCGAAAATACCGAAGCCGAGGTCTGGGTGGCCTCCCGGGGCGTGCGCAATTTCGACGTCACCCATCCCCTGACCGCCTACCAGTTCCACCAGATCCTGTCCGTACCCGGTATCGCCCGGGCCGAACGGCTCATCGTGCGCTTCGCCAACTGGAAAAAGCCCCTTGGTGGCATCGAATCCGTGGAAGTGGTGGGCTATGACCCGGATTCGGGCCTGGGCCGACCGTGGCGGGTGTCCGCCGGGAGCCTGGACGCACTGCGCATGCCCGATACCGTGGCCGTGGACGAGCTGTACCTGTCCAAACTCGGACTGACGACGGGCCTTGGCCAGACCGTGGAAATCGGCGACCATCGGGCCCGGATCGTGGCCCTGACCCGGGGCATCCGCTCGTTTACGACCTCGCCCTACATCTTCACCTCCTACGCCAACGCCATCGACTACACCCACTTTGACGATGGCCAATGCACCTACATCCTCGCACGGCCGGTTCCGGGCCTGTCCCCGGAGGCGTTGCGCGATGCCATCGCCGCGAGCGTCCCCGATATCGACGTCTACACCCGGGAACAATTCGCGGCCAAGACCCAGCACTACTGGATGTTCACCACCGGCGCCGGCATGGCCTTGCTGATCGCCGCCTGCCTGGGGCTGGTGGTCGGCGGCGTGGTGGTGGCCCAGACCCTGTACGCAACCACCATGGACCATCTGCCCGAATTCGGCACCTTGCGGGCCATGGGCGCCCCAAGCGGCTACATCCACCGCATCATCATCCACCAGGCCGTGGCCGCCGCCCTGGCCGGCTACGGTCCCGGCATCCTGACCAGCTACGCCCTGGTCGGACTGGCCGAACGGGGCGGCGCGTCCATTGTGCTCACCCTGCCCATGGCCGTGGGGGTGTTTTTCCTGACCGTGATCATGTGCGTCGCGGCCGGGCTCGTCTCCATCCGCAAGGTCACGACTATCGATCCGGCCATGGTCTTCCGGGGAGCCTGACATGCCCGAACGCCCAATCCTGCTCCGGGCGACCGGCGTGACCAAAATCTTTCGCCTGGGCAAAGTGGCGGTGCCGGCCCTGCGCGGGGTGGACCTGGAACTGGCCGCCGGCGAGGTGGTGTTGCTCATGGGCCCGTCGGGCAGCGGCAAAACCACCCTGCTCTCCATCCTCGGCTGCATCCTGACCCCGACCGACGGCAGCATTCTGCTTATGGGCCGGGAAACAGCCGGCCTGCCCGAAAAGCAACTGGCCCCGGTGCGCCTGGACCATGTCGGGTTCATCTTCCAGGGCTACAACCTGTTTCCGACCTTGTACGCCGTGGAAAACGTCCGCTTGGCCCTGGATTTGCGCGGTGTGACCGGCGCCGAGGCCGAACACCGCTCTATGGGCGCCCTGGCTGCCGTCGGGCTGGCCGACAAGGCCCATGTCCTCCCCCGGGACTTGAGCGGCGGCCAGAAGCAACGCGTGGCCATCGCCCGGGCCCTGGTCGCCGAACCCGAAATCCTGCTCGCCGACGAACCCACGGCCGCCCTGGATTCCGAGACCGGCCGCACGGTCATCGGTTTGGTGCGCGATCTGGCCGTGACCCACGGCCGCGGGGTAGTCATCGTCAGCCATGACAGCCGCATCGCCGATTTCGCCGACCGGGTCATCCGCATCGAGGATGGCCGCATTGTCGTCCCCGGAGGAAGCCCTTCGTGAGAACTCGCCTGCTGACCCTGGCCGTGGCGGCGTTGATGTTTATCAGTGGCGCCCTGTGGCTGCATTGGAACGGCGGTCGGAAATCCGGTCCGCCCACGCAGCCCCCGGCGGCCGGTGCGCCGGCCGATACCGCCCACCAGCCCCCTACGGAAAACCTGCCCGCGCCGGCCTGGGTGGCCGCGCCCGGACGGGTGGAGCCCATTTCCGAGGAGATGCGGCTCGGCTTCGACATCGCCGGCAAGATCCGGGAAGTGCTCGTCGAGGAAGGCGATACCGTGCGCCAGGGCCAGGTGCTGGCCCGGCTCTCCGCCGACGATCTGCTCGCCCGGGTCCAGGAAGCCGAACAGGCCCTGGCCGGCAAGGACGCGGCCCTGGAAAAAGTCCTGGCCGGCGCCCGGGACATGGAGCGCAAAGAGGCCAAGGCGAACGTCGAAGAGGCGCGCACGGTCATGGCCGTGGCCCGCATGGAAAACGAGCGTCGCCGCCAGCTCTTGTCCAAGGAGGTCCTGTCCAAGGAGGAGGCCGACCGGGCCGAACGCGAATACAAGGTGGCCAGCGACCGCCTGGACGCCTCCCGACAGCATTTCCGGCTGGTGGACGATCCGGCCCGGGAAGAGGACGTCAAACAGGCAATGGCCGCCGTGGCCGAGGCCCGGGCCAAGGTGGCCGAAGCCCAGGGCCGAGCCGAAAAAGCCAATATCCGTTCGCCCATCAACGGGGTGGTCTTGCGCAAGCACCGCCGGGCCGGGGAGATGGTGTCCGTGTCCTTTGACACGCCGGTGCTGACCGTGGGCGACATTAGCCGGCTGCGGGTGCGGGCCGAGGTGGACGAACGCGACATCGCCAAGGTGGCCGTGGGGCAAAAGGCCATCCTCATGGCCGAGGCCTACGGCAAACACCGCTTCACCGGCACCGTGGTCCGGGTGGCCAAGATCCTGGGCAAAAAAAACATCCGCCTCGACGACCCGGCCGCCAAGATCGATACCCGTATTCTGGAAACCCTCATCGACCTTGACGGCCACGATCCCTTGCCCGTGGGGCTGCGCATGGACGTGTTCATCCTGACCGGCCCGGACGCCGACAAGACGCTGCCACCCTACCGGCCTTGACGCAGGAGCATTTCCGCCTATTTTGGAGGGTGCCGTTTTGGATTCCTCTGACAAGCGAGCTGCCATGGCCACCCCCGAGACGCCCTATCTGCCGTTCAACCAGATCGCCATCCGCGACCAATATTGCCACGGGACCCCTGATGCCGACCGGCCCGAACTTCCCGGCCATTGGCTCATTCTGCGCGGCTCGGACCTGCTGACCCGCCTGCGCGGCGAAGCGCCCGAACTCCCCTTTGGCCCCCTCCCGGTCATGGCCCCTTTCGAGCTGCCGCCCGTATTTATCGGCACCTGGCAAGGCCAGCCCTTGCGGGCCGCCCGGCTGCCCGCCGATGCCCCCACGCCCGAAGGCCTCACCGCCCTGCCGGCAGGCTTTCGCCAGACGAGCCTCAACGACCAGCTTCTTTCCCTGGCCGGCCTGGCCCGGCAAGTCCTGCACTGGCGCAGCCGCAGCCGGATCTGCCCAGCTTGCGGCGGGGCCCCGGCCGGCATCCCCGGCACGTTCGGCGCGCGCTGCACATCCTGCGGCCGGGAATACTTCCCCCGCCTGCACCCGGCCATCATCGTCGCGGTGCGCCGGGGCGACGCCTTCCTGTTCGTGCGCAAGCCCAACTGGCCGACCGGCCAGTACGGACTCGTGGCCGGATTCGTGGAATTCGCCGAATCCCTGGAGGAATGCGTCATCCGCGAGGTCAAGGAAGAGACCGGCATCACCGTGACCAATCCGCGCTACCGCCACAGCCAGAACTGGCCCTTCCCCAGCCAGCTCATGGCCGGTTTCGAAGCCGAATACGCCTCGGGCGAAATCGTGGTGGATACCCGGGAGCTGGAAGACGCGGCCTGGTTCACGGCCGCGCAAATGCCGCCGGGCCTGTCCCCGCGCAACAGCATCGCCCGCTACCTCATCGATACCTGCGTCCTGGGCCTTCCGGCCTAGGGGATGGGGGCAAGGGTGAGGGGAGGGTGAGGGGAGAAGGGCGCCTCCGGCGGCCAAAGGGCGCTGCCCTTTGGAAACCCGTTTCCAAGAATGTACGGTTTCCTTCACGCTGACACGTGCGTGCTCACATGGAACCCAAGAAGGAGACTGCTGCACACTTGTCAGACGGCGTGTTGGGCACCGAAAGCACGCATTGCAACCAGCTAGAATCATGAAGGGATTCCAAAGGGCGTAGCCCGTTGGCCGCCGGAGGCGTTTCCCCTCCTCTCCCCTCCCCCCCGCCACGCCACGCCACGCCATAAAAAAAGGGAGCCTGACGGCTCCCTTTTCGTTGGTATCGTGCAAGCCCCTAGGGCCGGCTGACCGGCAAGGCGGCCAGAACGGACTGGGCCAAGGCCTCGTGGACCTTGTCCACGTCCTTGTCCTTGAGGGTCTTTTCGGGATGGCGATAGGTGATGCGGAAGGTGAGGCGGCGATCCTCGGCGCCTTCCGGCTTGTAGGCGTCGAGCAGCAGCACGTCCTCGAAAATGGGCGCCTTGGCCGCGCGGATGGCACCCAGCAGCGCGCCCACCGTCACGCCGGCCGGCACGGCCAGGGTTATGTCGCGACGCACGGGCGGATAGCTCGGCAAGGGCGTGAAGCTGGGCTTTTGGGCCTCGACCAGGGCGCGCAGGGCGTCGCAGTCGAGTTCGGCCAGCCAGAGTGCCGAGCGGGCATGGAAGGCGTCGGCCACGTCCGGGGTCACCTGGCCGAGTACGCCGACGCGGGTCGTCCCAAAATACACGGCCACCTGGGGCGCGAGCCACGGCAGGCGGTCATCCCGGGTGTAGGTCGGGGTCGGCAGGTGCAGGTGGCACAACAGCAGCTCCACCAAGCCCTTGAGGTCGGCGTAGCCCACCTCCTCGTCCTTGGGCCAGGGCCAGCCCTCGGGATGGCGGGCGCCGTGCAGGACGATGCCAAACCGGGCCGCTTCCCGGGCCGTGGTCGGCGACTCGGGATCGGCGCAGTAGACCCGGGCCGCCTCGAACAGGCGCAGGTTGGCGTTGCCCTGGGCCAGATTGTGGCGCACGGCCAACAGCAGGCCCGGCGCAAGCATTGGCCGCATGGCGTTCTGGTCCTCGGACAGGGGATTGGCCACGGACACCCGGCAGGCCGGGTCGATGCCGAGAAGATCGAGATCGGCGTGGCCCACGAAGCTGTAGATCACCGCCTCGCGCAGGCCGGACGCGGCGGCGAAACGCCGCACTTTGGATAAAAAGCCGAATTCGGTGCCGCTCAGGTCCTCGGTCAAGGACTTGGACACCCGGGGCAATCGCGGCGCAATGCGGTCCAGGCCGTACACCCGCCCCACTTCCTCGATAAGATCGGCCTCGCGTTCCAGATCCAGCCGGTAGGACGGTGGCAGCACGGCCATGACGCCGTGGGGGTCGGTCTCGGTCAAGGTACAACCCAAGGCGGTCAGGGTCTGACGGCAAAATTGTTCGGTCAGCTCGACGCCGAGCAGCAGGGAGGCCCTTGCGGTCCGGAAACCGATGCCGCGCGGGGTATGGGGCTTGGGTTCGGCCATGGCCTCGCCGGGCAGGACCGTGCCGCCGGCGGTTTCGAGCATCAGCGACACGGCCCGGTCCATGGCGTAGACCGAGCCTACCTGATCCACGCCGCGCTCGAACCGGTAGGAGGCTTCGCTCGGCAGGGAAAGGCGGCGGGCGGTCTTGCGAATGGTGCCCGGCCGGAAGACCGCAATTTCAAGGAGCACTTCGGTCGAGGACGCATCCATTTCGCTGTTGGCGCCGCCCATGACCCCGGCCAGGGCCACGGGTTTGGCGGCATCGCAAATGAGCAGGTCGCGGCTGGTGAGCTGGCGCTCCTGGCCGTCCAAGGTGGTGATCTTCTCGCCCTCGGCGGCATTGCGCACGCGCACGACATTGCCGGCGAGCTTATTCCGGTCAAACGCGTGCAGGGGCTGGCCGAGTTCGAACAGCACGTAGTTGGTGGCGTCGACGATATTGGAAATGGGACGCTGGCCCACGGCCACAAGCCGCCAGCGGATACGGGCGGGCGACGGTCCGATTGTTACGCCGGTGAGCAGCTTGGCCCGGTACACCGGACACTGCTCCGGGTCCTCGATCTCGATGCCGACCTGGGTCGAGGCCTGGGGGCCGGCTTCGGGATAAGTCACCTTGGGCAGGGTCAGGGGCAGATCAAAGGCCATGGCCGTTTCCCGGGCCAGGCCGAGCACGCTCAGGCAGTCGGCCCGGTTGGGCGTGATGGACACGTCGAGCACGCAGGTATCGAGGTTCAGGGCCTCGGGCAGGCTCACGCCCACGGCGCACGTCTCGGGCAGGACCAGGATGCCGCCGCTGCGCTCCTCGGCCAAGCCGAGTTCGGACTCGGAGCAGATCATGCCCTCGGACACCTGGCCGCGGATCTTGCTCTTTTTGATGGTGAGCCCGCCGGGCAGGGTCGTGCCGACCGTGGCCACGGGTACGAGCTGGCCGGCCGCAACGTTGGGCGCGCCGCACACGATGGGCAGGGGCGTTTCACCGCCCACGTCCACGGTGCAGCAGGACAGGTGGTCCGAATCAGGATGCGGGGCGCACGTGAGCACCTGGCCCACGACCACATCCGTAATGGCCTGGAAGGGATTGAAAATTTCCTCGATTTCGAGGCCGAGCATGGTCAACCGATCGGCCAGCGCCTGGGGCGTGCCTTCGTAAGGAGTGAATTCGCGAAGCCAGGCAAGACTGAGTAACATGGTATGTGCCTCCGGCGGCCGGGGCGGGAACCCCTTTTTGCAAAAAGGGGGTTCCGTCCACCCCCCGCCCTCTCGTCAAACATGTTCGGCCGCATCGGCCGTGCGAGAGGAGGAGGACCGAGGGAACCCCAACCATGGATCAAGGGGACGCGGCCCCTGACTAAAACTGGGCTAAAAACCGAATATCGTTTTCAAAAAACATGCGCAGGTCGCCGATGCCATACTTGAGCATGGCCACGCGCTCGACCCCCATGCCAAAGGCGAACCCGGTGTAGCGCTCGGCATCGTAGTCCACGGCCGCGAACACGTTGGGATCGACCATGCCGCAGCCCAGGATCTCGACAAAGCCCGTGCCCTTGCACACCCGGCAGGTGGCGCCGTCATGCTCGCCCTTGCCGCCGCAGATGACGCAGGAGATGTCGACCTCGGCACTCGGCTCGGTAAAGGGGAAAAAGCTCGGACGGAAGCGCACGTTGGTGGACGGTCCGAAAATCCGGCGCACAAAGGCCGTCAGCGTGCCGCGCAGATCGGCCATGGACACGCCCTCGTCCACGAGCAACCCTTCGATCTGATGGAACATGGGCGTGTGGGTCAGATCCGAATCCCGGCGGTAGACCTTGCCCGGGGCGACAATGGCCACCGGCGGCTTGCGGGAGAGCATGGTGCGGATCTGCAAGGGCGAGGTGTGGGTGCGCAGGACCACGGCGTCGGAAATATAGAGCGTGTCCTGCATGTCCCGGGCCGGATGCTCGGGCGGCATGTTGAGGGCTTCGAAATTGTAGTAGTCGGTCTCGATTTCCGGGCCGGTGACCACGGAGAACCCGAGTTCGGTAAAGGCCTGGCAGATCTCGGCCGTGACCAGGGTCACGGGATGGAGCGATCCGGCAAAGGGCACCAGACCGGGCTCGGTCGGATCGAAATCGGCCAAAGCGGCGGCGCGGGCGGCCTTGTTGAGGCCGGCCAAGCGCTCGTCGTAGAGGCTGGTCAGGTTGTTTTTGACCGTATTGGCGGCTTGTCCGGCTTCCCGACGGTCCTCGGCGGACAGGCCGGGGAGCTGGGCCATGAGCCCGGCCAGACGGCCCTTGCGGCCGAGATACTCGACCCGCAGACTCTCCAGGTCCTCAAGCGTCAAGGCCTGGTCGAGGCGCGCAGCGCACTCCCCGACCAGGCCCTCAAGCTCGGCGACGAGCGTGGGTGCTTGTGCCACTTAATTCACCTTGGCTTTGGCCAGCTCCGCCAGCTTCTGGAAGCTGTCCTTTTCGCGCACGGCCATGTCGGCCAGCACCTTGCGGTCAAGGGCCACGCCGGCCAGGGTCAGGCCGCGCATAAACACGCTGTAGGAAAGACCGTTTTCGCGGGCGGCGGCATTGATGCGGATGATCCACAGCTTGCGCAGCTCACGCTTTTTCTGCTTGCGGTCGCGGTAGGCATAGGCCAGGGAGCGCTCGACAAGCTCGCGTGCGGTTTCGTAGAGCTTGCTGCGGGCACCGACAAAGCCCTTGGCCATCTTCAAATATTTCTTGTGCCGTTTGTGGGCGGCTAATCCGCGTTTGACACGCATGGTTCTCGCTCCTTATGGGTGAATAGGGCCGGACCGAGGTCCTAGATGTAGGGGACGAGCCGGCGCACGGCCTTGGTGCAGGTCGCGTCGACCAGGGTCCCCTGACCCAGGCGACGGGTGCGCTTGGCATTTTTCTTGGTCAGGATATGGCGCAGGTTCTGCCGACGGCGAGTGAACTTGCCCGAACCGGTCTTTCCAAAACGCTTGGCCGCGCTGCGGTTCGTTTTCATCTTGGGCATGGCGGACTCCTTCTGCCGCGCCTCGGTGGAGGCGCTTAAATAATCGGTTTCTTCACTTGCGGAGCCAGCAGCATGGTCATCATGCGCCCCTCGGTCCGGGGCTCCTGCTCCACCTTGGCCGTTTCACCCAGGTCCACCACAACCCGGGCCAGGATGGTCTGGCCCCGGTCCTTGTGCACGATCTCCCGGCCGCGGAAAAACACCGTGACCTTGCAACGATCGCCGTCTTCGAGGAAGCGGCGGATGTGCTTGAGCTTGGTCTGGTAATCGTGCTCATCGGTTTTGGGCCGGACCTTGATTTCCTTGATCTGGACCGTGGTTTGTTTCTTGCGGGCTTCCTGCAGCTTTTTCTGCTGCTGATACTTGAAGCGCCCGAAATCCATGATCCGGCAAACGGGCGGCTCGGCGTTGGGCGCGACTTCCACAAGGTCCAGACCCTTCTCCTGCGCCATGCGCAGGGCCTCACTGGTGGGAATAATCCCGACCTGGGCGCCGTCGTCGGCGATCACCCGGACCTCACGGGCCCGAATCCGGTGGTTACACCGGGGGTCACTACTGGGAGCAGAAGTTATAGCGCATCCCTCCACGCTTGAACGGTTCCTGGCAATCGGCCAAAATGAGCAACACGATCTCGTCCAGGGATTTAACACCAAGGTTTTCCCCGGACCGCAGGCGCACGTTCAGGCCGCCGAGTTCCTTTTCCTTATCCCCTGCCACGAGCATGTAGGGGATCTTGTCCATTTGGGCTTCGCGAACCTTGAAGCCCAGCTTCTCGTTCCGGTCATCAAGCTCCGCCCGGATGCCCGCAGCCCGAAGCCGCGAGAGCGCCTCTGCGGCAAATTCCTTCTGGGCATCGGTCACGATGAGGATCCTGGCCTGGACCGGAGCCAGCCACGCGGGCAAGGCGCCGGCGGTGTGCTCAATGAGCACGCCGAGGAAACGCTCCACCGCGCCGAGAATCACCCGGTGCAGCATGACGGGCCGTTTGCGCTCCCCATCCGCGTCGGTATACACGAGATCGAAGCGTTCCGGCAAGGTGAAGTCGCACTGGACCGTGGCGCACTGCCACCGGCGATCCAGGGCGTCCTTGAGCTTGATATCGATCTTGGGCCCGTAAAAGGCGCCGTCACCTTCGTTGATGTCGTACGGCAGGGCCAGGGATTCCAGGGCATCGGTCAACGCCTTGGTGGCGCGGTCCCAGTCCTCGTCCGAGCCGATGGACTTTTCCGGCCGCGTAGAGAGCTCGACTTCGTAGTCGAAGCCGAAAAGCCCCACCACATCCTGGACGAACTTGATCACGCCGGTGATCTCTTCCAAAAGCTGGTCCGGACGGCACAGGATATGGGCATCGTCCTGGGTGAACTGGCGCACCCGCATGAGCCCGTGCAGCACGCCGGATTTCTCGTGCCGGTGCACCACGCCGAGCTCGAAGTAGCGCTGGGGCAGATCGCGGTAGCTGCGCACCCGAGATTTGTAGATGAGCATGTGGGCGAGGCAGTTCATGGGCTTGATGCCGTAGGCCTGCCCGTCGATCTCGGTGAAATACATGTTCTCGCGGTAGTTGTCGTAGTGCCCGGAACGCTCCCAAAGCTCGCGCTTGAGAATTTGCGGCCCGCGCACCAACTGGTAGCCGCGCCGCAGATGTTCCTTGCGCTCGAAATCCTCGAGAATGGTGCGGATGAGCTCGCCCTTGGGATGCCAGATGGCCATGCCGGCCCCGGCTTCCTCGGAAAAACTGAAGAGGTCAAGCTGGGTGCCAAGCTTGCGGTGATCGCGCTTCTTGGCCTCCTCAAGATGATGGAGATAGGTCTTGAGATCGGCCTCCGCGGCAAAGGCAGTGCCGTAAATGCGCTGGAGCATGGGACGCTTTTCGTCCCCGCGCCAGTAGGCCCCGGCCACGGACAAGAGCTTGAACGCCTTGACCATGCCGGTGGTGGGCACATGGGGCCCGCGACACAGATCGGTAAAGGCGCCGTGCCGGTACAGCGAAACCGTATCGCCCTCGATATTCTCATCCATGATCTCGAGCTTATAGGCCTCGCCCTGGGAGGCGAACAGCGCCTTGGCATCGGCCTTGGGCACATAGGTACAGGAGAACGGATGATTGGCGGCAATGCTTTTTTGCATTTCCGCCTCAATGGCCTCAAGGTCCTCGGGGGTGAATGGCCGCTCAAAGGCAAAATCGTAATAGAACCCGTTTTCGATGGCCGGGCCGATCGTGACCTGGGCCGTGGGAAAAAGCTTTTTGACGGCCTCAGCCATGATGTGGGCGGTCGAGTGGCGAATAATGGCAAGCCCTTGGGGCGAATCCGCCAGCACGGGGGCCAGTTCGCGGGCCCCATCGGGCACAGGCGCGGAGAGGTCCCGGGGCTGCCCATCGACAAGGCAGGCCACGGAATTTTTCAAACGTTTGCCGGAAATGGCCCGGGAAAGGACCTGGCCGCAGGATTCGCCGGCCGCCGCTTCCAGGGATTTGTCATCGATTGTGACCAGCACGTTGCCTTCTCCGGGGGCTTCTGCCCCACCGCTCTATAAAGAAAGGGAGGCCGTGGCCTCCCTGTGTGAACGTGGTAGGACCGGGGAGATTTGAACTCCCGACCTCTTGCGTGTCAAGCAAGCGCTCTCCCCCTGAGCTACGGTCCTATAAACAGAATCAGGGAACAGGCTAAATGCCCCAAACTCGTCCCGAAGTCAACCCCAAATCTTTCGTTCCCAAGAAAAAGTTGGGGGCCAAAACCGTTGGCTTCGTTGGCGCGTCGTTGGCTCGGGGTAAGTACGGATTTGGTACGGGGAGGTCAAGGGGTTTTTGCTATGGGGAGGAGAAAAAAGGACGTTGGGGGAGATGGGAGAATGTGAATAGTTAATTATTTCAGTATGTTAAGTTGAAATATCAAGGGGTTAACTCACATGACACCACTAACGCTCTAAAAAGCAGGACTTTTTTTCCAACCGCCAGACACATTCGTTGCATTCCCCACAAATCAACGGTAACATCATTTAATGTAAAAATTGGGTAGCATATCACCCATACCTAATCACTGCATAAAAATGCAATATCGAGGCATACGATGCCCTACCCCAGAATAGTCATTGCCGATGATTCCAAGTTATGCTCAAATATACTCAAAAAATATATTGATGAGCTTGGATATATTTTGCTAGGTGATGCGACAAACGGTATCGACGCTATAAAGCTAGCAGAAAAATTAAATCCAAGTCTCGTGATTCTTGACGTTTATATGCCAAAGATGAATGGCTATGAGGCCTGTGAAATCATACAAAATCAGCTTAATATCCCAACCATTTTAATGACTGGTTTCACAGAAGGGACTTCATTAGACAACATCGTCAAAGCTGCGCCGTCAGGCATTATCATAAAACCCTACAATTTATTTCAATTCAAATCAACTGTAGACCTTATTTACTCCAAAGAAAAATCACAAATAGACCTTGCAAGATATAAAAGAATAGTGCAAAAAGCACCAATGTTATTTTCTTTAATTGACGATAACTACAAATATGTTTTAGCTAATGATTTTTATTGTAAAGCTTTTGCCAAGACAGAACAAGAAATTGTTGGGAAAACCATATCTGAACTATTCGGCGAGAATGTATTTAATAGTATCATGAAAAAGCACATCGATAGTGCCTTGTCTGGAAAACAGTCCAAGTATGAATCCTGGTTTGATTTTAAAGGCACAGGTAGACGATATATGTCTGTAACTTATTCACCTTTTTCCGAGAAACGTGGAGAAGTGCCAAGAGGTGTTGTAGTTCTTTCAAGCGACAGCACAAAACTTAAATTATCGGAAGAAAAGCTCGAGAAATTGTCATCAACGGACCAGCTAACGAGCATAAATAATAGACGAAAATTTATGGATATTCTACAAAATGAACTTGAAAGAGCAAAACGATTTAATCACACACTACTTTTACTTTCAATCGACATCGACAACTTCAAATCAATCAATGACACTTACGGCCACCCAGTCGGAGATCAAGCTCTAATTTACGTTGCAAATCTATTAAAAACATCTCTAAGACAAGTTGACTCTATCGGCAGAGTTGGTGGTGAAGAATTTGGGGCAATTATACCAGAGATAAGCAATCTCGATGCCACCAAGTTTCTAGATAGACTCATCAACTTATTCAACAAAAATCTATTTGCAGCAAAGGATATAAATTATAAAATAACTGTTAGCATTGGAGTTTCGCGATTTCCCGATTGCGGGAATAACCTTGAAGACCTTTTAAACAAAGCGGACGAAGCCCTTTATCGAGCTAAACATAATGGCAAAAATCAATATTTTATTTATTGCAGTTAACTTCTTCTCAGTATAACGACCCACGCCCCCCCTCTTCAAGGACGACGTGGGCAATTTCTCAACTATTCCGAAAAAATCCAGTCAGCTAGCTACTTCTTTTCCAGCACAATTTTCCCCGCTTCCAGGCAGGAGACCTTGAACTCTTCGCCCTGCTTGAAGCCGTAGTTGGCCAGGAGCGTCGGGGACAACCGCACACCCGTACCAGAGAACTTCACGCTTCCAGATGCCACACGAGCATCCATCCCTTCGATCTTGTAGAACTTCTCATCCAACGTCATCAGCTTCGTGAGATGATTTTTCAGGGTGGTTTTGGGAATATCGAAGGCATCCATAATTTGCTGAGCGGTTTTCCCTTCGGTGATCATGGTGCGAAGTTTCACAGCTTCGAATTTCGATGCGATAGGCATGGGTGAGTCTCCTTCGTTTTTGATGTCAAAATTGATTTCGAAATAGTAGCTTGTAAATGGAAAAAGTCAACACGATTTGCATCGAAAGTTACCATTGATCAAATTTAACGGCAAAACTAGCTTATTCTTGTAACTAGACGAATCTGCTCCTATCAAAAACGAACAAATTTTCGTTTTTGAAAAAGCGTTATATGCTAGGATGTTGCACTCCTAATCTGACACCCTACATCTATCCACTTGAAATATAGCGCTATCTGTCGATTTTACTGGAACAGGGACTGAAAATTCACAGCACCCTGCCAGCGGAAACGTCAATTTCAGCCCAGATTCTCGAATCACAGCTTGTTCACCAGCTATTCATGATGACGCTGATTCCGTCCCCAGAATCCGATTTTACTGGCTCATCTGCTGCAAATCAAAAAATGAAGGAACCTGCAAACTTTCAACTATCTAAAATATCAGTATTTATCTAAGGAGACAGTCGAAGCCCTGCCCCTGGGGGAAATTTGAGCTTGGACTTTTCCCTTGGGCACCCCTCCCCTGCTCTCTCCCCTGCATCCTCCTGGGACTTTTCCCTGGGCCACCCCCATTGGGTCCCCGCTGGTCCAAAACTCCAGGAGAATCCCGCTCCGGGCCAATGTCCGAAAACCCTAGGGATAGAACGATCTCCAGTCCCATCCCGTGACCACCCCACTGGCCCAGGATATCTTCCTCCCAAAGCTGTAAAATTTATACAGGAGGATTTGAAATGGAGAAAAGTCAGTTGGATAGTTTCAACATTAAAGACGAAATAATAAATGCATTTCGTCCGATTGAACTGCTCTTTCAAATAATGGACACGTCATCAACAGAAATCTATGGGGAGCTCACGCACTCATTCTCGGAAATTGGAAAAGAGTTGTGTCAAAACTTCCGTCGAAAACTCGATGCTATTTTAGCGCAACAGAAAGAAGGTGACACCCATGGCCACGAATAACGACTGGAACGTCATCTACAGCTACACCCGCGCACAGGCACTCGCTGACGGTGTCCTTATTGATGTCACAGCCCAGGCAAAATCCCTTGGTTTTCGGGTTCCTGTCGCTGTAACCGATCATCTCTATAATGGTTATGTCGCTTTCGTGCCACCAGATTTGGAATCCGAGGGACAAAGCACCGCTGGCCGACTCCATGATCTGTTGTCACTGGCGATGATCGCGGCCCGGACCAGCAAAGGGACGGATCGCGTCACCTTCAAAGTCGATTTTCTCATGAATCCCAATAGGAAAGAAACTGTCGAAGTCATTGCCCACATCGGACCAGGGGATGCAGGAGAACCCGTACTGACGCTGATGCTACCGGAAGACGACTGAAAAGATTAACGAAACAAGGTCATGGCAATGCTGAAAAATGTACGCAACCGCTCCTCATCCGCTGATTCTATCTGCCGGACCAGGATCACTTTGAGTTCATTCGGTGACAACCGAAACTCCTCCAGACTGAACAATTCCGCCATGGGGATGTCCAAGGCCCTGGACAGCTGTTCAATGCTGGTCAGTGACGGATTGCGCCGGCCGCGTTCGATCTCGCCGATGTACTGGAGGGACAGACCGGAAAGGTCAGCCAGTTTTTCCTGGGTGATGTCCCTGGCCCTACGTATTGATTTGATTTTCTTCCCGAAAATATCCTGAACGCTGTCCATGCCACTCCTCCACCGCAGGAGAGGATATGGCAATGATTTTGGTTACATAACAAATGATCGAAAGGTTATTTTACAAATTATAGCAACTAAAGTTATTAACACTCCCTACCGAAAACAACTTCAACCGGAGAAAAACCGAGGTTTGCCATGAAAACCAGATGGATCGGATTAACCCTCGTCGCACTGGCCCTGCTCTCCCCTCTCCCTGGCCATGCCGAAGGAAACACAAAGTATTCCCAGTGCCTCAATACGTTCAAGGAAAAGGATGGGATACAGACCGGGACCATCGTCAAAATGGCTACCGGTGAAGTCTTTGAAACAATGAGTAGTGCGTTCAGCTACGACAAGGATTTGGTTTCCCCGATATGCACGATCATCAAAAGCGGCAGATACAGCTATTTGCTCGTCAGTGGAATCAGCAAAAAGATCATGGTCAAGAGGTTAAACTAAGATGCAAAAAATATTATTTACTGTTTTAGCACTACTCTTTTCTGCCACAGCCTATGCGCAAAGTACTGAACCGAGAGATTTTCGCGGTATGGAATGGGATTCGCACTACTCTGCTATTCCAGGACTCGTAAAACAATTTTCCCGCAATGAAAAAATAGATGTGTTCAAACGATCAGGTGAAGACATGACTATTGGTTCATGTCCTCTTGACACCTTATCCTATGAAACGTTTAGTGGTAGATTTTATAAAGTCAAAATGACTTTCTCTAAATGTGACCCGGCCAGTGTCTTCAATATGTTCAAGCAAAAATACGGTGAATGCACAAAGATAGAAGATTCCCTTGATAACTTCATCTGCACCTGGGATTGGAAACGCGTCAAATTGGAATTTGCGATTGACTCTGCATCCGGTGCCACAGAGATTGTCTATGTCTACAAAATAACGGAACGTGAATACGACACGTACTTGAAAGAGAAAGCTGGTCCGAAAAAAGATTCGTTTTGATCCGCCGATGCGCAATTTTATTTTGCCATGGAACGCAGCAATTCTATACGGTTTCCAGATGAAATAGCCGCATCTCATCCAAAGCCAAAGTGGTGAAAATCTGTCATGGAATAGCTAAATTTTTCCAGTTAGTGGTAAATCAAAAAGTCCCACCCCGGAATTTTCAGCACCCAGTCGCAGAAACAGGGGGTAAAGTGGAAAATATAAGATAAATTCCGTCCTCCAATCCCACCGAATCCTCCCCCTCCCCACGGATGCAGGCTCCTGCACGAACGCATGGCACTTGGCAACGAAGCAAGCACTTGCTACGAACCAACCATGACGCCAAAATCATCAGCCACTGTTTACCAGGATGACATTGATCGTCTCAAGAAAGCTGCCTTTTGGTACTGGGAATATATGCGTCGCAATGATCTTTATCGAAGATATTGCGATGTTATGGAACAATATCACGACTATTTTAAATCTATCGGTGTCTTTGATTCCATGCAAACAAAGGAATATCTCAATGAAATGGTGGAATATGTTTCAACGCACGACGACCATCTCGACATAAAATATCCACCGTTCAGAAGGCGATTGGATCGTGACCATGGAGATGAAGCCGGCCATAAATATTTTAAATATGGTTTTTTGTGCCGTAGCTACGAAAAGATGTTCGGCCGTATCTATGTCCATTATTTCTTTGGCATAGATACTGAAGAAACTCTACAAAAAATCTTCAAAGGAGAAAATGTCACATTTGAAGCGTCCGCACCACCTGAAATTTCTGCGCTGACAAAACTCAATGGATCATGGCTTGTTTCCATCGATGATTACACGCCAAACAATTTTCTGTACGACTATGAACACGCAAAATCAATTACGATTGACCCTAAAGGAATTATTAACAAACCAACAGAAGTCAGTCAGGATATTCATGCACTAAACCTCATCAATAAAGCCGTCGCAAGTATTTTTGAAGAGCAAGACATACCCCCAGAAAGTTTGCAGTCAGTTTACAAGCGAAATTTGGCAGGGAAATATGTTTCTGGATCTGATTTTATGCGACTTTCCATGCTCTGGATGTGGGACAAGGCGCATGAAGATGACCGAAATAATCCGCTCCCCTTTGATGATGTTTACTCCCGCCTGAAGCAGAAAATCGAACAAGCCGGCATTACGATCAAAGGATCGGACCAAATCTTCACCCACCGGAAACGCATCGTCGAGTATTATGCCACCACGGATTTCTGCATCAAAAATAGAACACTAACAACTTTAAATAAATGAGTTTTTACCCTTCTAGACCTACCGCCAAAATCTTTTTCTAACTTTTGGTGCGACTCCGCCCCCTCCTTTGCGGTTTGGTGTGCGCACCGGGAACGGCATAGCGATTGGCGCCTGCCTACCCCGGTCACACATTGACCAAAGGAGTGTTTATGGAACAGCATCAAAATCAAGAAAACGACTTCAGTGGTTTTATGGGAGCGACCGGTGAAACGGGAGGTCCTGGTGCTCCTGGATCGTTCGGTGGTCCTGCCAACCCTATTACATACCCGGCTTCAACTCCGCTCTCCCCTGATGAACTGAACGAGCAGGTCCGTTCCGAACGGATCAACATGTTCGTGGGATTCACCGGGGCAGCCGGACTTCCTGGGAATATCCAGGTCAACGAACATGGCCAGGTCACATCCCCGGTCTCGCCAGAAGATGAAGCGGCCCTGAATGACAAGGTGCTGGTGAAGATCGACACCATGGGACCCGATGAGCTCAAGAATGTCATCGTTACCAACACCATGGCGATCAACGCGGCCACGGCCGATGTTGACGCACACAACGGCAACAGGGCGTATACGGTAGGAAAAGCCCTGTTGCGTGTCGAGTATATCATGAGCAGCCGGACCATCAAGAACGGTTTCGAGACCTGGTGTTCCGAGAATCTCATTAAACCCCGGATCAGCAAGCGCACCCGGGGCAAGTACATGGACATTGCACGAATTGCCGATGCCCTGGACTACGTTGTGCTCGGAATCGAAAAACTGGCGGCCCTCA
>Ga0183098_10237_pt1 | contig 164457 bp, 121 predicted proteins | sample BioMet9_FD_128884 | JGI IMG/M metagenome (GOLD analysis project Ga0183098, IMG submission 128884) | Microbial communities from bioreactor (seeded with sewage sludge) at Lawrence Berkeley National Lab, California, USA - Biofuel... | ecosystem: Engineered > Bioreactor > Anaerobic > Unclassified ...
GGGCCGCAACGGGCGCATCCTGGCGGCGGTGATCGCGGCGGCTCAGGACGACCGGGAAGTGGCGGAGGCCTATCTGACGCACTGGCTGCGGCCACGCCGGGCGGTTTCGCGGCGGATTCTGGGCGAGTACCAGCAGGAAGGCCAGTTGCGCGCGGACGTCGACATCGGGACGCTGCTGGATGCGATCTACGGTCCGCTGCATTTCCGGCTGCTGGCGCGCCACGAGGAGTTGACGCTCGAATACGCGGCGGAGCTGGCGAAGGTGCTGCTGGACGGTTTTCTGCCGCGCCGCGAGGCGGCCGCGCCCTGCGCGCCGGAAGACGGGAAGGCGTAGACGGGTTCGCCGCGTTGCGCCGGGCGCCGCTTCTCTTGGCGAAACTGCGCAAAACTGCGCGGAGGAGCGCACTCGCTGGAACGCAGCAGCGCGCACGCCCCGTCTATAATCGAAGGGCGAGCCCACGTTCATGTACTCTGCAGTTTCCAGAATCCCAATACCGGCCCTGATGGCGGCGGGGTGGTTGTCGCTGGCGGTCGCGCTGGCCCAACCCGCGCAAACTCCCGCGCCGGCGGCGGCGGTGAAAGCCGCGGCGCCAGCGGGCGTCAGCCAGGCGGAGCCGGCCGCCGCTAAACCTACCGCGGCGGCCGGCACAAAGGCCCCGCAAGCATTTCGCACGGGCGTAGCCGAGGTCGTCGTGCCGGTTACGGTGACGGACGAAAAAGGCAAGTTCGTCACGAACCTGGATGAGCGCGATTTCGAACTCTACGACAACGGCAAGCAGCAGAAAATCGCCTATTTCAGCCGCGAGCGCAACCAGCCTGTCGTCATTGGCTATCTGGTCGATCTGAGCAACACGAACCGGTTGCAGTGGGATAAGCTCCGCGACGCGATTCAGGACCTGATTCTGGCGACGCTTTCGCCGGACGGCAAGCTGGACCCGCGGTTCAGCGGTTACCTGATCGGCTACTCGACCGAGGCCGAGCTGATGGTGAATACGACGAACGATCCGGAGAAGCTGCTGGAGCGCGTGCGCAAGCTGAAGCCGGGCGGCGGCTCGGCGCTGTACGACGCGATCTACCAGGCCTGCACGAGCCGCACGCTGGTGAAGGGCGAACCGATCGAGCCGCGGCGCGTGATCGTGATTGTCGGCGACGGCCATGACACGGCCAGCAAGAAGACGCTCGACGAGGTGTTGGAGATCGCGCAGAAGAACCTGGTGACGATCTACGGCGTTTCGACGACCGCGTTCGGCTTCTACTCGGAAGGCGACGAGCGGCTGCGGCGGCTGGCTGAGGCGACGGGCGGCCGCGTGGTCTACCCGCTCGAAAATGTCTATAAGGATGTGGACGGGTATCTGTCGAAACCGCAGGACGCGGGCAACTTCGCGTTGACGGTCGGCACCGGCGGTTACGCGTCGGCGATCATGAATGGCATCGTGGGCGCCGTTTCCGCCACGGCGGGCGAGATCCAGTTGCAGTACATTCTGCGCTATGTGCCCTCGGAGGGCGACGTGGCGCCGAAGTTCCGCAAGATCGAAGTGCGCGTCAACCTGCCGTTCGTGAAGGTCCGCGCACGCGAAGGGTATTTCCCGCAGACGCCGTAAAATTTGCGCATGCGGGGTATTGCCGGCCGGGGCAACGGCCGATAAGAAGAATGGACCCTTTTTGCGAAACGGAGGCGCGAGTGGCGGACGGGCGTGGCGCGCAGCGGAGGCGCCCGGCCGGATGCATTCGGGCCATACTGATTACAGGGTGATGGTTGCCATGCCAGTGCTCGCCATGAGGAACGCCGAGTACCGGGTCTTCGAGGCCCTGGGCGAGAACTGCGGCGTACTGGTGGCCGATCCCGAAACCAATGAAGCGGCGTTCCGTTTCCGCCGCGACTGGGACGATTTCGCCGGCGACGAAGCGGAAATCCTCGCGGCGATCGCCGCCGATCTGCCCGCCAAGGCCGGGGAAATGGGCGTGCGGGCGTTTCTCGCCTGGGTCGACGCCGACCTGTCCAACACCTTCCGCTGCGGCGCGCCGCAAAAGGCGATGGCTATCGACCTGGAACGGACCGCGCAGACGCTCTATAATCGCGCCGTGCATACCGCCGCCAAACCCTATCAGACGCATCTGCCCGTGCTGTGCTTCGCCGCCGCCGGGCCAATGATCGACAACCCCGAGACCGATCGCGAAGAGTGGGTCGACGTGGACGGCGCGCGGATGAGCAAGGACTATTTCCTGGTGCGCATCTGCGGCCACTCGATGGAACCCGAGATTCCCGACGGCTCGGTGTGCCTTTTCCGCAAATATTACGGCGGCAGCCGCAGCGGCAAGATCATGCTGGTGCACGAGCTCACCGACGAAGGCGGGCGCGGCCGCTTCACGGTGAAGCGCTACCTCAGCCGCAAGCGCGAGACCGCCGACGGCTGGCGGCACGAGCAGATCCGCATGCACTCGGAAAACACCGACTTCGGCGAATGGGATCTCCGCAGTGAAGAAGAGCGCTACGAGACCATGGCCGAGTTCGTGCGCGTCGTGGCGGACCCGGAACTCTGATTGGCCTGCCAGCGCGCGTTCCCCGGAGGCCCGCGGGACCCGGATGGTATCCTGAAGTTTCGTGTGTGGCATCGCAGGATATACCAAGCTTGAACACCCCGTAGAACGGGGCCGCATCGACCGCCTCATCGACTCCATCCGCCATCGTGGACCGGACCAGCAGGGCTCGCATGAGAGCGATTTGTGTGCCCTGGGGACGGCGCGGCTCGCCATCCTCGATGTCTCGCAGGGCAATCAGCCGATGTTCGCCAACGGCGGCGACGTCGTAATCGCCTTCAACGGCGAGATTTACAACCACCCGCAACTGCGCGCCGAGCTCGAAGAGCTGGGTCACCACTTCGAAACGCATTGCGATACGGAAGTCGTGCTGCGCGGCTTCCTGCAGTGGGACACCGGCGTTTTCGAGCGGCTGCGCGGCATGTTCGGCGTGGCCATCTGGTGCGAATCCGAGCGGCGGCTGGTGCTCGCGCGCGACCGCATGGGCATCAAGCCGCTCTACATCTACCATCACGGGCGCGATCTGTATTTCGGCTCCGAGCTGAAGTGCATTCTGGGCCACCCGGAGGTGCCGCGGCGGCTCGACCGGAACGGGCTCGGCTACTACCTCGCGCTGAACTGGGTCCCCGCGCCGTACACGCTGATCGAAGGCATAGAAAAAGTCCAGCCGGGCGAGTTCATCGAGTGGCGCAACGGCGCGGTGCGGCGCGACCGCTACTTCACGGTGCACCACGAGGTAAAGCGCTCGTGGACGCTCGAAGACGCCAAGCAGGAACTCGATTTTCTGCTGCACGACGCCGTGCGCGAGCACCTGATCTCCGACGTGCCCTTGGGCGTCTGGTCGAGCGGCGGGATCGACTCGTCGACCATCCTGCATTACGCCGCGCAGAACGTGCCGAAGCTGAACACCTTCTCCATCTCGTTCAAGGGCTTCAACCACGACGAGAGCCGTTACTTCGAGGAAGTCGCGCGCGTTTACGGCACCGAGCATCACGAGTTCGATCTGAATCCCGAGAAAGACCTGGAAGGCGCCATCCGCGAGATGGTCTACTACTCGGACGAGCCGAGCGCCGACGCGGGCGCGCTGCCGGTGTGGTTCCTTTCGAAGATGACGCGGCAGCACGTGACCGTCGCGCTGAGCGGCGACGGCGCGGACGAGCTGTTCGGCGGTTACCAGACCTACGTCGCCGACCGGCTGGCGCGCCGGATGCAGTGCATCCCCGCGTGGATGCGCCGGCTGGGCCTGGGCCTCGTGAAACTGTGGCCGGCGTCGGACGCGAAGATCGGCCTCGATTACAAGGCCGCGCGCTTTCTGGAAGGTTCGCTCCTGCCGCCCGCCGACGCGCACCTGTTCTGGAACGGCACGCTGAACGAACGCGACAAGCGCTCGCTGTATCAAGCCGAGCGCTACCCGCGGCCGGGTGAGTTGCTGAACACGTTGCCGACCGAGGCGCACATGCAGGGCGAACTGAACCGCTTTATGTTCCTCGACCAGCGCTACTACCTGGCCGACGACATTCTGGTGAAGTGCGACCGCATGTCGATGGCGCACTCGCTCGAAGTGCGGCCGCCGTTCCTCGACCATCGCATCGTGCAGTTCGCCGCGTCGCTGCCCGAGGATTTCAAGATCCGCGGCAACTCGCTCAAGTTCATACTGCGCGAGTTGATGCGCGACAAGCTGCCGCCGGCCGTGCTCACGCGGCCCAAGGAAGGCTTCGACATTCCGGCGCACCGCTGGTTCCGCACGTCGTTGCGCGGTCTGATGGAAGAGGTGCTCGCGCCCGAAGCCGTGCGCGCGACGGGCCTGTTCAACGTGGATGCGATGGAGCGGCTGAAGCGCGCCCATCTGACGCGCCGCGCCAATCTCGGCTACCCGCTGTGGGGCCTGGTAACGCTCTTTCTCTGGATGAAACGATGGAACGTGGAAACCGCCGTTACGGCCTAGCAATTGTCGTCCTCTTCGCCGCCGCCATCTATCTGGCGACGCTGCTCGCGCCGCCGCATCTGATGGACGACGTCGACGCTGTGCAGGCGCAGATCGGGCGCAACATGCTCGAGTCGGGCGATTGGGTGACGGCGCGGCTGGACGGCGTCGCGTATCTCGAAAAATCGCCGCTCAAGTATTGGATGATCGCGACCTCGTTCGCCACGTTCGGCGTTTCGGATTGGGCGGCGCGGCTGCCCGTGGTGCTGTCGATTCTGCTGATCGCGTGGCTCATCGGCGCGATGGGCCGCTGGGGCTTCGGCGAGCGGGCGGGCTTCTATGCGGGACTCGTCTTTGCCACGTCGATCGGCGTCTTCCTTTTCACGCGCATTCTCATCCCCGACATCATATTGACCGGTTGCATCGCGCTCACACTGTGGGGCATGCTGCGCGCGCTCGATGAAGACGAGCCGCATCCGCGCCTGTGGATCTACATCGCCTGGGCGTCCATCGGCGTGGGCCTGCTGTTGAAAGGGCTGATCGCGGCCCTGTTCCCGTGCGCCGCCGCGGGCGTTTACCTGCTCGTCTCGCGGCAGTTCTTCGTGAAGCGCACATGGCGGCGGCTGCGCCTCATCAGCGGCGTGGCATTGATGCTGCTCATTGCCGCGCCGTGGCACATTGTGGCGACGCTGCGCAATCCGCCGTACTTCGATTTTTCGATGGATAGCGGCCCGGGCAAATACCGCGGCTTCTTCTGGTTCTACTTCTTCAACGAACACATCCTGCGCTTCCTGAACCGGCGCTGGCCGCGCGACTACAACACCGTGCCGCGCACGCTCTTCTGGCTGCTGCACCTGGTGTGGTTCTTCCCCTGGAGCGCGTACTTCGCGCGCACGGTGAAGCTCAACTATCGCGGCGCGGACCGCGCCTCGCGGCTGCGCCTGCTGTGCCTGTGTCTGGCGGGCTTTGTGCTCGTCTTCTTCACGTTTTCGACGACGCAGGAGTATTACTCGCTGCCGGCCTATCCGGCCTTCGCTCTGCTGCTCGGCTGCGTGATGGCGGAAGAGTCGGGCTGGATCCGCTGGGGCAACCGCGTCGCGGGAGCCGTCTGCGCGGTGGCGCTCGCGGCGATCGTGGCGATCCTCGTTACGGTGTGGCGCATGCCCGCGCCGGGCGACATTTCCCAGGCGCTCGCGCAGCATCCGGAGATGTATACGCTCTCGCTCGGCCACACGGGCGACCTGACGCTGGCCTCGTTCGCATATCTGAAGACGCCGCTGATCCTGGCGGGCTTGGCTTTCGCGCTGGGCGTCTTCGCGGCGTTCCGCAAGAACCTGCACATGAGCTATCTGGCCTTCGGGCTGATGCTGGTGCTGTTCCTGAACGCCGCGCGCATCGCCATGATCACCTTCGATCCGTACCTCAGTTCGGAGCCGCTCGCCGCCGCATTGAAGGCCGCGCCGAAAGGCCGCGTCGTGCTCGACGATCAGTATTACGCCTTCAGCTCGATCTTTTTCTACGGCGACGTGAAGAGCGCGCGCATCGTGAACGGCCGCATCAACAACCTCGAATACGGCAGCTACGCGCCGGGCGCGCCCGACGTCTGGCTGACCGATGCGCAGGTGCCGGCCTACTGGAATTCGCCCGAGCGGACTTATCTGCTGGCGGACAAGACCGCCGTCGCGCGCTACGAAAAGCTCGTAGGCCGCGACCGGCTGCACGTCGTCAAAGCGAGCGGCGGGAAATTCCTGTTCGTGAATCAGTAGACCTGTTTCTGGATCCGCGTAGACCGCCCTTGCCGGGCCGCCCGCGGCGTGGCGGGGACAACTCCGCAACTGGTGCCGATACGTTGCGTGCGCCGGTTCGACGCACCGGCGCGCCGTGTGCCGGAAATACAGAAACTGCGGGCGCGGCTTCCGCCGGCGACGGGCGCCGATGCAATGGGGCGCTTGGTTGCCGATGACCGGCCCCGTATCAGGGCACGACTTCAGTCGTGCCGTTTCGTGCCGGACGGAATAGGGCTTCAGACCCTGAAGATGGCGAACGGTCGGTGGCCTGCCGTATTTTGAAATTGTTCTGGAAAGCCGCAGCGCTTGGCGCAACGTCGGGCCGGAGCCGCGACGTCAGGCGCCGCCATGGCCGCGCGGCGCGCCGTGTGCCGGAAATGCAGAAACTGCGGGCGCGGCTTCCGCCGGCGACGGGCGCCGATGCAATGGGGCGCGTGTTTGCGGATGACCGGCTCCGTATCAGGGCACGACTTCAGTCGTGCCGTCCCGTGCCGGACGGCATAGGGCTTCAGCCCCTGATAATTGCGAACGATCCGTGGCCTGCCGTATTTCTGAAATTGCTCTGGAAAGCCGTAGCGCTTGGCGCAACGTCGGGCCGGAGCCGCGACGTCAGGCGCCGCCATGGCCGTGCGGCGGGCCGCCGAAGGGCATCCCGCAATCCGGCAGAGGTCAACGGTCCTGGCGCGTCTTCTGCAGCCGCGCGGCAAACTCCGCGCCCAGCCGGAAACGCTCTTCGAGCGTGCCCGCGCCGAGTTCGTCGGACGCGCGGTGCAGCTCGGCATGGAACTCTTCGAGCGCCTCGGCAATGTAGTCGCCGTTGGTCGCCAGAATGTCCTTCCAGATGTCCCACGAACTGAGGGCCAGCCGCGTCATGCTGGCCAGGCCCGGCCCGGCCGCGCTCACCACGCCTTCGCGATCGGGACGGATTTCCAGCGTATGCGCCAGCGTCGTCGCGAGCATCTGCGGCAGGTGCGACGAACGCGCCACGCGGCGGTCGTGCTCCTCCGGCGTGCAGATCGTCGCGCGCGCGCCGATCCGGTCCAGCCACGTGAGAAATTCCCGTGCTTGCGGGCTCTCCACATTCGCCGCGCCGCATGGCGTCACCAGCCACGGCCGCCCGCGGAACAGCCCCGCTTCCGCCGTCTCCACGCCGCGGCTCTCCTTGCCCGCCATCGGATGGCTACCGAGAAACTGAGCGCCCAGGCTTGCGCAGCCCCGCTCGCAAATGCGCCGCTTCGTGCTGCCCGCGTCGGTCACCAGCGCACCGGGCTTCACCTTTCCCCCGAGCTTTTCGAGGGTCTCCAGAATTACCGCGATCGGTTGCGAAAGAAACAGCAGGTCGGCTTCGGCGGCGGCTTCTTCAAGACTGACGCCCGCATCGATGGCGCCCATCGCGATGGCGCGGGCGATGGTGGCCGGACGGCTCACGCCGGTGATGCGGCCGTTGAAACCCGCGGCGCGCAGCGCCAGGCCGAATGACCCGCCGATCAACCCGACTCCCGCAATTGCTACTGTTTCCATGCCCCTGCTACCTGCCACGCCGCAAACAGAGCCGCGACCGTCCAGCACCGCTGCAACGCCCGTTCTGTTTGCCAGCTCTACAGTGTCCGTCCCACGGCCGGCGCAATCACTTTCAATTGCCCCATCAGTTCGGCAAGCTGGCCCGGGTTGAGCGATTGCGAACCCTCGCCAATGACCGTGTCCGGCCCCGGATGCACGTCAAGCAGCAGCCCGTCCGCGCCCGCCGCAACGGCGGCGCGCGCCAGCGCCGCCACCTTGTCGCGCCGTCCCGCGCCGCGCGACGCGTCGCCGAGGATCGGCAGATGCGACAGCTTCTTCACCGACGGAATTGCGGCGATATCGAACGTGACCGGCGTCGAAGTCTCAAACGTCCGGATACCGCGTTCGCAGAGGACCACGTTGTAGTTGCCGCCGGACATGATACAGTCGGCCGAAACGAGCAACTCCTCCACCGTCGTGCCCACGCCGCGCTTGAGCAAGACCGGCCGTTGCTGCTTTCCCAAGGCGGTCAGCAGGCCGTAATTCTGCATGTTCCGCGAGCCCACCAGCAGCAGGTCCACGTACTGTTCCATCAGCGGCGCCTGCGACGCGTCCACGATCTCGCTGACCGTCGCCAGCCCGTACTGGTCGGCCGCCTTGCGCAGCGCCTTCAGCGTTTCTTCCTTCAATCCCTGGAAGACGTACGCCGACTTACGTTGCTGGTAGGCCCCGGCCCGCAGAAACTGCGCGCCCGCGCGCGCCACCGCCTCCGCGGCCCGCCCCAGTTGCGCATCGTTCTCGACAGCGCTCGGCCCGGCCATTACGACAATTTGTTTCCCGCCAATATCCACGGCCCCGATGCGGAGCACCGTGCCTTCCGGCCGGAACGCGCGGTTCGACAGCTTGTAGGGCGCGGTGACGCGGTGGCACTCTTTCACGCCGGGCAGCACTTCAAACTCGGCCGGCTCATAATCTTCCGTGGGGCCGACCGCGCCCAACACCGTATGGACAGCTCCGGTCGAACGGTGGATGGTAAACCCCAGTTCGACCAGCTTTTCGATGACGTTCTCCACCTGTTCCTCGGAGGCGCCCCGTTCCATGATGATGATCACAGGTTCTCTCCCTTGGTCCGCGCTTCGGCCTGCGCCGCAAGCTGGGCCTGCTTGGTCCGCTCGCGCTGCAGCATACGCATCTCGTCGACGATACGTTCGTACAGCCGGCGAATCGCGTCGTCCGTCAGCGGGCCTTGATTGTGTTCGACAACGTTCTTGAAGACCAGTTCCTCGCGCTTCGGCTCGTAGATCGGCAGCGCCGCCGCGCGTTTGATGTCGCCGATCTGGACGGCCACGCTGGCGCGCTCGTTCACCAGCGCCAGCAGCCGCAGGTCGACGTCGTCAATGGCGGCGCGCAACTGGTCCAAGGCTGCTTGGGCTTCTTCGGGGGTCACGGCTTTTTCTTTCCCGTCAGCTCGGCCAGCAGGCTCTCCAGCCGTTCTTCGACGTGGCCGCTTTGCTGATCGTTGATGATGCGCATGATCGCGCTGCCCACCACGGCCCCGTCGGCGTAGTGGCCCAATGCCTCCACGTGCTCGCGTTTCGAGATGCCGAACCCTACAGCCAGCGGCTCATCGGTCATCGTCCGCAACCGGTTACAGAGCGGTTCGACATTGGCCGCGAGCGACGAGCGCTCGCCGGTCACTCCGGCTCGCGACACCACGTAGACGAAGCCGCTCGAATACTCCACGACGAGTTTCAGCCGGCGCTCCGTGCTGGTCGGCGCCGCCAGGAAAATCGTATCCAGACCCTGCGAGCGCATCACCCGCACCGGCTCGTGCGCCTCTTCCACGCTCACGTCGGTGAGCAGAATGCCGTCGATGCCGCTCGCGTGCGCTTCCCGCGCCAGCCGCTGCAGGCCGTAGCGCAGCAGCGGGTTGATGTAGCTGAACAGGATGATTGGAATCTCGCTGCGCTTGCGGATCTCGCGGGCGATCTCAAGCACCTTCCCTACCGTCGTACCGGCCTTCAACGCGCGATTCGACGCTTCCTGAATCACCGGCCCGTCGGCGATCGGATCCGAGAAGGGCACGCCGAGTTCGAGCACGTCCGCACCGCCGCGCTCCAGCGCCAGTACGTAGCCCGGTGTGCGCTCCGGCGCGGGATCGCCCGCCGTCAGATACGCCACCAGCGCCGGCCGTCCCTGGCCTTTCCGTTCCGCAAACCGCCGCGCAATCCGTTGACTGCTTTCCATCGTTTTTCTCAACCCTTTTGTGGGGCGGCGCCCCTGCTCCGTGGCCGGCGCCGGACCGGCCCGCCAGCCGAATCTTTTAACGTTCCGGGCTGTCCAGCTCCGGCAGATTCTCGCGGTAGATGTCCGTGTCCTTATCTCCGCGTCCCGATAGATTGATGAGCAACACCTTGCCCGCCGCTTCGGGAGCGCGCTTGATCGCTTCGGCGACCGCGTGCGCCGACTCGAGCGCCGGAATGATGCCCTCGGTGCGCGAGAGCCGGACCGCCGCCTGCAGCGCCTCGCCGTCCCGCGCCGAAACGTATTCCGCGCGGCCCAGGTCGTGCAGGTAGGCGTGCTCCGGTCCGATCAGCGCATAGTCCAGACCCGCGGATATCGAGTGCGTCAGCGCCACCTGCCCGTCGTCGTCCTGCAGCAGATAACTGTAGGCGCCTTGCAGCACGCCCGGCCTGCCGCCGGAGAGCCGCGCCGCGTGATCGCCCAGCAGCGGACTGCGCCCGCCCGCTTCCACGCCGACCAGCTTCACTTCCTCGTCGTCGAGAAACGCCGTGAAGATGCCGATCGCGTTGGAGCCGCCACCGACGCAGGCGAAGATCGCGTCCGGCAGCCGTCCGATCCGCTCCAGCATCTGTGCGCGCGCTTCGTCGCCCGTGATGCGGTGGAAGTCGCGCACCATCATCGGATACGGATGCGCGCCGAGCGCCGAGCCGAGCAGGTAATGCGTGGTGTCGACGTTGGTCACCCAGTCGCGCATCGCTTCGCTCACGGCGTCTTTCAACGTCTGGCTGCCGCTATGCACGCCGACGACTTTCGCGCCCAGCAGCCGCATGCGGAAGACGTTCAGCTTCTGCCGCTGCATGTCGATGTCGCCCATGTACACCGTGCAGTCCATGCCGAACAGCGCGCAGACGGTCGCCGTCGCGACGCCATGCTGGCCCGCGCCCGTCTCGGCGATGATGCGCCGCTTGCCCATGCGCCGCGCCAGCAGAATCTGACCCAGACAGTTGTTGATCTTGTGCGCACCGGTATGCAGCAGGTCTTCGCGCTTGATGAAAATGCGCGCGCCGCCCAGTTGCTCGCTCAGCCGCTTCGCTTCATAGAGCGGCGTCGGCCGGCCCGCATAGTTCTTCAGCAGATCGGCCAGCTCTTCCTGAAATGCCGGATCCTTCCGCGCTTCGTAATACGCGCGCTCCAACTCTTCGAGCGGCGCCATCAACGTCTCCGGCACGTATCTGCCGCCATAGGGACCGAAATGCCCGCCCGCGTCGGGCGCCTTTGGACTGTCGTTCATGCCTCTCGCACCGCCTGTATCAATGCTCGCACCTTCGCGGCGTCTTTCCGCCCCGGCGCGCTTTCCAGCCGCGAACACGCGTCGACGCCCCACGGCCGCACCTGCCGCACCGCCTCGGCGACGTTGTCCGGTCCCAGCCCGCCGGCCAGCACAATCCGCGCCGGCAGATCCCGCACCAGACTCCAATCGAAACTGCGGCCCGTGCCGCCGCGCTGGGCCCCGGCCGGCGTGTCGACTAAATACGCTTCAGCCGCGCCGCCGCGCATCTTCTCTTTGAGATCGGGTCCCGCGGAGAGCGCCTGCCAGTAGCGAACCGTCAGGCCCGCCGCGCTGCCATACACCTGCGCCACGTCCAACCCGGCCGCGCGCACCGTGCGCGCGATCTCAGCGACCGGGAGATCGACAAAAACACCGACTTTTAGCGTGTTTTCGGACAGCTTTTCGACGATTTTCGCCACTTTTGCGGCATCCACGAAACGCGGGCTGCGCGGATAGAAATTGAAACCGAGCGCATCGGCGCCCGCCTCGACCGACGCCAGCGCGTCTTCGAGCGACGTGATCCCGCAGATCTTAACGACTGTCCGGCTCATCTTCCCGTCAGCGCCTTGAGCGCCGCTACCGGATCGCCCGCTTTCATCAGATGTTCGCCCACCAGGAACGCCCGGTAGCCGCAGGCCATCAGCCGCTCCACGTCCGCGCGCGAGTGGATCGCGCTCTCCGCGACCTTGAAAATCTGTGCTGGCATGCGCGCCGCCAGCCGCTCCGAGGTTTCCAGCGACAGCTCGAACGTGCGCAGGTTGCGGTTGTTCACGCCGACGATCTCCGCGCCCGCTTCCAGCGAAACATCCAGTTCCGCTGTGTCATGCACTTCGACGAGCGCATCCATGCCGTAGTCGTGCGCGAGTTGCTGGTATTGCGCGATCTGATCGCGGCTGAGGATGGCCGTAATCAGCAGCACGGCGTCGGCGCCCGCGGCCGCGGCCTCGATGACGTCGATCGCGTCGATGGTGAAATCCTTGCGCAGTGCGGGCAGCGCCGCCGAAGCGCGCGCCACCTTCAGATCGTTCAGCGACCCCTGGAAGAACTGCTTGTCGGTGAGCACGCTGAGCGCCGAGGCGCCGCCCGCGAAATACTGCTGCGCCTGGCGCGCCGGATTGAAGTCCGCCGCGAGCAGGCCTTTGCTCGGACTGGCCTTTTTGATCTCGGAAATGATCGCGGGCGTGGCGGATTCAAGCGCGTGCCGGAAGCCGCGCCGCTGCGCGCGCTGCATCTCGGCGTTGCGCTCCAACCCCTTACGGAACTTGAGCTTTTCAGCGACCTCGACGCGCTTCACATCGACAATTCGAGCCAGAATGTCCGGAACCGCGTTTGTCATGGGGATATCTTTCCACCATAACAAAGATCGGTGTTCCCTCTTTAGCAGTATCGGCTTTGCTTATGCGCTCTCGAGCGTCTTGCGCGAGTCGAGGAACGGCCAGCACAGCGCCGCGAGGGCGTAGGAGACGACGAACGTGTAGAGGTACAGGTTCCAACTGCCGGTGTGTTGCAGGATGACGCCGCCGAGGAACGGCGAGACGAAACCGGCGAAGTTGCCCATCATGTTCATCGAGCCCGAGAGCGTGCCGGCGTACTTGCCGCCGACGTCCATGCACGTGCCCCAGGCGCAGGGCATCACGATGTCGTTGCAGAAGCTGGCGAAACCGAGCGCGAGCATGGCCGGTAGCGCGGCCTGCGTATGGATGTGTACGAAGATCAGCGTGCCGGCCAGGATGAAGCCGAGCGTGCTCACGGTGCGGCGCGCGCGGTCCATGCTGCCCAGAAGCTTCGCCACGTGCGGCAGCGCGAAGCCCGACACGGCGCAGCCGACGCCGCCGAAGGCGAGCGGGAAAAACGCGTAGACCGCCGCTACCCCCTCGCTCATCTTGCGGTACTCCAGCAGGTACGTCGTCAGCCACGTGATGTAGAGGTACCAGGGGTAGGTCATCAGGAAATACTGGACCCACAGCAGCCACACCGACCGCGAGCGCAGCATCCTGCCCCACGGCACGTCGCCGTGCCGGCCGGTCATGTGCTGGTTGCCCTTGATGAGTTCCCACTCCGCCGCGTTGACCGACGGATGGTCCTTCGGGTTGTCGCGGAACCAGCGGAAGAACAGAATGGCCCAGACGAACCCGATGCCGGAGAAGATGAAGAACGCGGCGCGCCATGGCAGATAAGCGAAGATCACGGCGCAGACCATCGGCGTCGCGGCGCCGCCCCAGCGCGCGGCCATCCACATGATGCCCTGCGCACGGACTTTCTCATGCGGCTGGAGCCAGGTGGTGAAGGCCTTGGTCAAATTCGGGAAGCAGCCGGCCTCGCCCGCGCCGAACAGGAACTGGTTGATCCACAGCGACGTGAAGCTCCACATCGCCGTCACCGAAGCGGTGAAGCACGACCACCACAGCACGATGCGCATCAGCACGTGGCGCGCGCCCAGCAGGTCGCCCAGCCAGCCGCTGGGAATCTCCGCCATGGCGTAGCTCAAGGCGAACGCGCCGAAGACCGCGCCCATCTGCTGCTTGCTCAGTCCCAGGTCGTGCGAAATGTACGGCGCGGCTTTCGAAATCGCCACGCGGTCGATGTAGGAAAGGATGGCGAGCGTAACGGCGAAGAGGAGGACGTAGTAACGCGCGTGCGACGCTTTCAACGCGGGCTGTTCGGACGGAGCCGGTGACATGGATCTCCATGCCATCACACGGCGCGGGGCGAACGCAAGACAGACGGCGCGGCAGGGGCGAGGTCCACGACTTTGGCCTGCGGCCGCCCGGCCTACGACAATGGAAGCAATGGCAGGTAAGCACGTTCATCCTCCCGTCGCGGCGGTTCATCCGCATTCGATTACGCAAAATGGCGAGACGCGCGTCGACAACTATTTCTGGTTGCGCGAGCGCGACAACCCCGAGGTCCGCGCCTATCTCGAAGCTGAGAATGCCTGGACCGCGGAGCAGATGCGGGACACCGAACCGTTGCAGGAAGAGCTCTACCGCGAGATTGTGGGGCGCATTCAGGAGACCGACGCGTCGGCGCCCGTGCGCCTCGGCGGCTGGCTCTACTACAGCCGTACGGTGGCGGGCCGGCAGTACCGGATTTACTGCCGCCGGCGCGACGCCGAGGACAGCGCCGAGGAGATTCTGCTGGACGCCAATGCCGCCGCGGCCGGCTGCTCCTATTTCCAACTGGGCGTCTTCGCGCCGAGCCCCGATCACAAGCTGCTGGCGTACTCGATCGACACCGAGGGCGACGAGGACTTCACCGTCTTCTTCAAGAACCTGGAAAGCGGCGAACTGCTCAGCGACCGTATTGTGAACACGTACTACTCGCTCGAGTGGGCCTCCGACGCGCGCACCGTGTTCTATAACGTGCTCGACCCGGCGCGGCGCCCGTACAAGGTGTTCCGCCACACGCTCGGCAGCGCGCAGCCCGACGTCGAGGTCCATCACGAAACCGACGAGCGTTTTGAAGTGGACGTCGACCGCACGCGCGACCGCGCTTTCCTGCTGCTCAACATTCACAGCCACGCGACCTCCGAGGTGCGCGCGCTGCGCGCGGATCAGCCCGGCGGCGAATTCGCGCCAATCGTCGAGCGTGTGCAGGGCGTCGAGATGGACGTAGCGCATCACGCGGGCCGCTGGTACATTCGCACGAGCGACGGCGCGCCGAACTTCCGTCTGGTCTCGGCGCCGGTGGGCAACGCTTCAAAAGAGAACTGGCGCGAGGAGATTCCCGCGCGCGAGGATGCGACGCTTGAAGCCGTCGACGCCTTCGCCGGATTCCTCGTCGTCAGCGAGCGCTTCGACGCGCTGCCGCACGTCCGCGTGCGTGACTTTGCCGCCGGCGAAGAACATTATGTGCAATTGCCCGAACCGGTTTACACCGTCGAGGCCGAGCCCGGCGGCGAGTACGCGACGCCGCTGCTGCGCCTGACGTATTCCTCGCTCACCACGCCCGAGACGGCCTACGACTACGACATGGGCGCGCGCACGTTGACCGTCATCAAACGCGACGCCGTGCTCGGCGGCTTCAATCGCGAGAACTACGTGACCGAGCGCATCCAGGCGGTCTCCGCCGACGGCACGCGCATCCCCGTGTCGCTGCTTTACAGAAAAGGGCTGGCGCGCGACGGCTCGCATCCGGCGCTGCTCTATGGCTACGGGTCGTACGGCATCAGCATCGACGCGAGCTTTTCAAGCGTGCGCTTCTCGCTGGTGGACCGCGGCTTCGTCTATGCTATCGCGCACATCCGCGGCGGCGGCGATTGCGGCAAGAGCTGGCACGAGGCCGGCCGCATGGCGACGAAGACGAACACGTTTCATGACTTCATTGCCGCCGCCGAAGCGCTCATCGACGCGGACTACACGACGGCAAAGAAGCTCGCCATCATGGGCGGCAGCGCGGGCGGCTTGCTGATCGGCGCGACGCTGAACCTGCGGCCCGATCTGTTTGGCGCGGCCATTGCGAAGGTGCCCTTCGTCGACGTGTTGAGCACGATGTCCGACGCGACCCTGCCGCTGACTGTGGGCGAGTACGAGGAATGGGGCAACCCGGAACAGACCGAGGCCTATCGCCGCATCCGCGCCTATTCGCCGTACGATAACGTGCGCGCGGCGGAGTATCCGAACCTGCTGGTGACCGCCGGATTGAACGATCCGCGCGTGAGCTATTGGGAGCCCGCGAAGTGGGTGGCGAAGCTGCGCGCGTCGAACACGAACTCGAGTCTGATCCTGCTCAAGACGAATATGGGCGCCGGCCACTTCGGCGCCTCCGGCCGTTACGAACGCTATCGCGAAACCGCGCTCGACTACGCGTTTCTGCTGAAGACGATCGGCACGGCGCGGCCCTGACGGAGCAGACGCGCACCAGACGCCCGCTCCGTCCCACGCGCCTCAGATCGCCGCGCCGCCCGAGACGTAGATCGTCTCGCCGGTGATCCAGCGCGCGTCGTCGGAGGCCAGGAACGCCACCGGAAGCGCAATATCCTCGGGCTGGCCGGAACGGCCGAGCGGCGTTGAGGCGATTACCTCGCGCTCGAAGTCGCTGCCCGCAATGCCGGCGGCCTGCGTCCCCTCGGTAATCACGAGACCGGGATTGATCGCGTTGACGCGGATCTTGCGCGGCCCGAGTTCTTTGGCAAGCGCGCGCGTGATGGTGTCCACGGCGCCTTTGGTCGAGGCGTAAATCGAGGAGCCGGGAGGCGCCAGCGTGCTGACCACGGAGCTGATGTTGATGACGCTTCCGCCCTCGGATGCAAAGTGCGGCAACGCCGCCTTGGTGGCGAGCAGCAGGCCGAGCACGTTCGTGTCGTGCTGGCGCCGGTACTCGTCCACGGTGACGTTTTCGAGCGGCGTGAAGCCGTATACGCCGGCGTTGTTCACCAGGATGTCGATCTTGCCGTAGTGCTTCTTCGCCGCGGCAAAGAGCGCGTCCACGTCGGCCTCCTTCGCGACGCTCGCGCCCACGGCGACGGCCTTGCCGCCGCGCTTCGTAATCTCCGCGACGACGTTATCCGCGCCATCGCGGCCAGTGGCGTAGTTGACCACCACGGCGGCGCCGTCGGCCGCCAGTTGTTTCGCAATCGCCGCGCCGATTCCCTTGGAAGCGCCGGTGACGACGGCGACCTTACCCGTTAGTTTTGGCATCTCAATGTCCCTTTCGGGCGCGGCCATTCGCTCGCGCCTCATTTCGATCACAATCGAATTGATGAAGGGGCGTGACAGGCGGATTCAGCGTTCTGCGCGTAGCGGGACGGGCGGTGTCAAAGTGCCGTCAGGCGCTTGGCATAGGCCGCGAGCACGTCGCGCCGCAGGCGGATGTGAGCGAACTTGCCGCAGCGCTCCAGCGTGAGCAGGCCGGCGCTTTCGAGTTCTTTCAGATGATGCGAGATGGTGGCCGGCGCGAGTCCCAGCCAGTCGCGCACGCAGGTGCAGGTCGGCGCGTCCTTGGATGCGGCAATCTGTTGCAGGATGGCGAAGCGATGCGGGTCGGCCAGCGCTTTGCTGATCAGCGCGAACTGCTCGGCGTCGAGTTGCATTGCCCGGGCGCGCATCTCAGTCAGATAGTAACGCTTCGCGGCGAATATATGCTCGCCGGTTTGCGATCATGCGTTTGCATGGGCCGGACGCTCCGCTGGAGTGGATCTGGGCGAAACGAATCTGTGTGTGGCGAACACGAATTCGAGCCTGGTCTTACCGAAGACCAACAGCGGCGCCGGCTACTTCGGCGCCTTCGGCCGCTACGAACGCTATCGCGAAACCGCGCGCTACTACGTGGTCTTATTGAAGACGCTGGGCGACACGGCCGGAGCGTGAAGCCCCAAAGCCCTTGAACGGAGGGCTGAAGAGGAGGAGCGTTCAGCTTGCCATGTAGTCACAATGCGACTACACTTCAGAGGGAGGCCACTATGAGTCCGGCCGATACTTACGTTCGTGCTCGCATCGATACCCGAACGAAGGAGCGCGCTGCCGGCGCATTGGCGGCCATGGGGCTATCCATTTCGGACGCCATCCGCCTGCTGATGTTGCGGGTCGCCGATGAGCAGCGTTTGCCTTTCGCGGTTAAGGCGCCCAACGCGCGAACCCGCAAGGCGATTGCGGAGCTTGAAGCCGGCAAAGGCCGACGATTCTCGAGCGTTGATGCTCTGATGGTTGATTTGAATGCGGACGATTGAGCGGTCGTCGGCATTCAAACGCGATTACAAACGCGTGAAGGCAACACCGCATCACAACAAAGATGTGAATACGTTACTTCGTGCGCTCCTGACACTGCTGGTCACCGATGAAGCCCTGCCTGCGGGCAACCGCGACCACGCTTTGAGTGGCGAATGGACGGGTTATCGCGAATGCCACATCAAACCCGATTTGCTGCTGATTTATCGCAAGACGGGCACAGATACCCTGCGTGTGGCACGGCTTGGCTCGCATAGCGACCTGTTCGGGTGACGGCGGCTGCTCGAACTCCTGCCCGTGAATCTCTGCGACGATGCAACTGCGCCTACAGCCCCGTACGGTGACTTCGGCCGCTACTCATCGTTCGACATCTGAACCCCATAGGCCTTCAAGGCGGCGACGCAAACGGCGAGGTTTTCATCAGCCTGCCGAGTTTCAAACCTCGCGCCCTGGCAACTATGGCAAGCGGAGACCGTCGCCACTCTTCCGCGTAGCCGAAAGAGGGTTGCCCGCCGGTTTGTTATCATGCGGCTTCATGGAACGGACGGAGACGTATTCGATCGGGGTCGATCTGGGTGGAACGAATCTGCGCGCGGCGGCGGTGGACCGGGCAGGCAATGCGCTCGCGATCGAGCGCCGCGGCGTGCCTCCTGGCGCGGGCCGGGACGTGGTGGTGAGCGAGTTGGTGGGCGCGATCGCTGCGCTGCGCGACCGCTTCGGCGCGGGGCAACTCGCCGGGGTGGGCGTGGCGGTCACGGGCTTCATTCGCATCGACGAAGGCGTGGTTGCCAACTCATCGAACCTGCCGGCGCTCGAAGGCTTCCCCCTGCGCGATGCGATCGAGCAGAAGATCGGCACGCCGGTGATTCTCGAAAATGACGCGAACGCCGCGGCGATCGGCGAGAAGTGGCTCGGGGCGGGGCGCGACGCGCGGAATCTGATTCTGCTGACGCTCGGTACGGGCATCGGCGGCGGCATCATTCTGAACGGCCGCATCGTGCGCGGCGAGGACGGCATGGGCGGCGAGATCGGCCACATGACGGTTTTCCCCGACGGCAATCCGTGCGCCTGCGGCAACACCGGCTGCCTGGACAAGCACGCTTCGGCGACGGCGATTTCCACCATGGCGCGGCTGCTGCAACTGGGCGCGGAACTGACGGCCAAGGATGTCTACCGGATTGCCACGGAGGGCGCAGGCGAAGACGCGCTCAAGGCGCGGCGCATTTTTGAGCGGGTGGGTGTGGCGCTGGGCATTGCGATCGCGGGCCTGGCGAACATTTTCAACGTGCGGCTGTTCCTGTTGAGCGGCGGTCCGCTGGCGGCGTGGGATCTCTTCGCGCCGGCCATGTTCGCGGAAGCGCGCCGGCGCAGCTTCACTTTCAGCCACACGCAGACGAGGATAGAGAAGGCGCTGCTCGGCAGCGACGCGGGTCTGTTTGGGGCGGCGGAATTGCCGTTCCTAGAGGTAGCCAAGAGCGCGGGCGTGCCCGCCGGACTGTAGTAGTACGGAATAGAAGAGCACCGCGGCGCAGCGAAGCCGCAAGCGACGGAGTTCAAACTCATGTACTGGCTAGGAATCGACATTGGCACCGGGGGCAGCCGCGCGCTGCTCATCGACGAAAAGGGCGTGCTCGTGGCGGGTTTCACCGCGCCTCATCGGGAGATGACGATGGAGCGGCCCGGCTGGGCGGAGCAGGACCCGCACGATTGGTGGGACGCCGCGCAGAAGGCCATTCAGGGCGTGCTGAAAGCGGCCGGCGCGAAGGGCGAGGACGTCAAAGCCGTCGGCCTGTCGGGCCAGATGCACGGGCTGGTGTTGCTGGACGCCGCGGACGAGGTGATCCGCCCGGCGCTGATCTGGTGCGACCAGCGCAGCCAGGCGCAGGTCGACTTCGTGAACTCCACCGTTGGCAAGGACGACGTCGTCGCCTTCACGGCGAACCCGATGCTCACCGGCTTCACGCTGCCTAAGCTGCTGTGGGTGCGCGACAACGAACCGGCAAATTTTGAGCGCGCGCGCAAATTTCTGCTGCCGAAAGACTACGTGCGCTTCCGCCTGACGGGCGAGCACGCCACCGAAGTTTCGGACGCTTCCGGCACGGGATTGCTCGACGTCGTGCGCCGCCGCTGGTCGAACGAGATGGTGGAGCGGCTCAAGCTCGATAAGGGCCTGCTGCCGAAGTTGTACGAGTCGGTTGAAGTCACCGGTAAGCTCACCAAGGCCGCCGCGAAAGCGACCGGGTTGAAAGAAGGCACGCCGGTGGTCGGCGGTGGAGGCGACCAGGCGGCGAGTGGCATCGGCAACGGCATCGTCGCGCCGGGCGTGGCCTCCTGCACCATCGGCACCTCGGGCGTCGTCTTTGCGTATCTCGACACGCCGCAGTATGACCGGCGCGGACGCGTGCACACCTTCTGCCACGCCGTGAAGGGTAAGTGGCACGTGATGGGCGTGACGCAGGGTGCGGGGCTGAGTCTGCAATGGTTCCGCAACCAGATTGCGCCGGGCACGGAGTACGACGCGCTGACGGCCGAGGCCGCCACGGCGCCGCCGCTGAGCCACGGGCTGTACTGGCTGCCGTACCTGATGGGCGAGCGCACGCCGCATCTGGATCCCTATGCGCGCGGCGGCTGGATCGGATTGACCAACAAGCACACGCGCGCCGACTTGGTGCGCGCGGTGATGGAAGGCGTCAGCTTCAGCCTGCGCGATTGCCTGTCCATCATTCACGAGGATATGAACCTCGACATCGCCAAAGTGCGCGTGTCGGGCGGCGGCGCCAAGAGCCCGTTCTGGCGCCAGATGCTCGCGGACATCTTCTCGTCGAGCGTCACGACCCTCGCCAACACCGAGGGCTCGGCCTACGGCGCGGCGCTGCTCGCGCTGGCCGGCGCGGGTCCCTATGCATCGGTCGAGGAAGTCTGCGCCACGGCGATCAAAGAAGTCAGCAGCGTGGTGCCCGTGCCGCACGAATGCGCTGTGTATCAGCGCGGGTACGAATTGTACAGCGTGCTGTATCCGACGCTGAAGCCGATTTACGGGCTGATCCACCAGATGGCGTAACGGCCCGGGCAACCCGGGAACGCCGGTCGCCGTTTGACGCCAGATATGACGTTGAAATCATATGTTCTACAAGCCATAATATGAGCGGGCGATGGGACGTTGAGATCGGTGACGAATTCGAGCCGGAGTTCGACGCTCTACCCGAAGACGTGCGTATTGAGATCCTCGCGCTGGCGCGACTGTTGCAGGAATTGGGTCCTCGCCTGGGGCGGCCTCGCGCCGACACGCTGAAGGGCTCGCGCTATCCGAATATGAAGGAGCTACGCTTCAGCGCGTCGGATGGCGAATGGCGCGTCGCGTTTGCATTCGACCCACGGCGCAAAGCGATTCTGCTCGTCGCGGGCGACAAGTCGGGCGGCGCGGAGAAGCGATTCTATCGCGAGCTGGTGCGCAAAGCGGACGACCGGTTCGGCGCCCACCTGTCGCGCATCGGGAAGCGGGGAGCGTAAGCATGGCGAAAAACGTGGAAGACATCATCCGGGAACTCAGTCCCGCTCAGCGCAAGCGCGTCGAGGATCGAGCGGCGCAGTTGATCGCCGAGGAAATGACCCTGCGCGAGTTGCGGAAGGCGCGGAAGCTCACGCAGGTGCGGATGGCCAAGACGCTCGGCATTACGCAAGACAGCGTTTCCCGCCTTGAGAAACGCAGCGATCTCCTGTTGTCCACTTTGCGAAATACAGTCAAGGCCATGGGTGGCAAATTGTCGCTCGTCGCCGAGTTCCCGGATCGCGGCCCGGTTGTTTTGGCGGGCATCAGTGGCGATGAACCGCGTAAGCTCACGCGCCGGAAACGCAGCGTCGCCTAATTGCTGGAGTGCTCAAGCCGCCGTGCTTCGTAGCTCGCGCGATCGAGCGCATAGCGCACCAGAGGCGTGCCCTGGTTTTCGAACTCGCCATCGAAGGCGAGGCCGAGTTTGCGCATCACGTTCGTCGAGGCGAGGTTCGCGGGCATCGCTACCGAGATCACCCGGTCGAGCCGTACGCGCTCGAAGAGGTCGCGCAGCGCGGCGGAGGCGGCTTCCGTCGCCAGACCGCGGCCCCAGTACGCGCGCTTCAGCCACCAGCCGATCTCCGGGTCCGGTGAGTCGCGCCAGACGTTGGCGCCGCAAAAGCCGATGAAGTGTCGGCCCGATTTCGTGAGCAGTTTCCAACGGCAGAAGCCGCGCGCGCCGTACGTCTCGATCTGGATGTCCACGAACGAGCGGATCTTTTCATCCGTCCACGGCGCGCCGCCGGTAATGTAACGCATGACCTCGGGATCGGTGGCGAGTTCGCGGAATTGAGTCCAGTCCTCGTATTCCCACGTCGACAGGTGCAGCCGGTTCGTCTCCAGCATCATGCCTCAGCTTACCCGGGAAACGTCTGGCCGCACGTGCCCGTGTCGCCGCTGCGATCCGGTGATAGGATGACCGCGAATCCGAGGTCCCCATGCCAGCAAACGATACCCGCCGATTGTTTCTCCAGCGCAGCCTATTCATGGGAGCGGTACTCTGGCCGCTCGAAGGCGCGGCGCGCTCGCGCGTCAAAGTGAGCGTCAGCAAGACGCCCACGCTTGCCGGGAAGGAGATGCTGCGCGGGCTGCTTGCGCTGCGGCTCCCGGCGGAGGTGCGCTTCGAAAATCCCGGCGAGGTAAGCGCGGCGGGCGACCGGCGCATCGTGCTGCGCGCTGACAGGACGGGTCTCGCGCACGAGGAAAGCTACGAGATCCGTGCGGCGGGTCACGACGTGATCCTGCGCGGCGCCAGCGAACGGGGCCTGCTGTGCGCGGTCTTCGAGTTCCTCGAACGCCAGGGCGCGGTGTTTGGCATCGACGGCGAGAGCTACCCGCCGGAGCCGGTGCGCGAACTCGTGGCGCCCGCTGACGGGCAGAGCTGGACCAGCGCACCGCGCTTCGCCGTGCGCGGCCTGCTGCCATGGCCGGACTTTCTGAACTGCATCACGATCTACAACGAAGAAGACTTCCGCGCCTACTTCGAAGCCATGTTGCGCATGCGGATGAACACCTTCGGCATGCACGTCTACACGCAGAACGAGCAGTGGGCCGAGAGTTACCTGAGCTTCGAATTCGCGGGCGCGGGGCATCTCGCGTATCTCGACAACACGGCATCGAACCGTTGGGGCTATCTGCCTGAGCGGACGTCGCGTTACGGCATGGGCTCGGCGCAATACTTCGACGGCGAAGTCTTCGGGAGCGACGCAACACGCTTCGGCCGCAATCCGTGGGAGATTGCGGAAAACACGCAAAAATTGCTCAAAAACGGCCTTTCTTACGCGAAAAAGCTGGGAATTCGCACGGGCGTCGGATTCGAGCCATATCAGATTCCGGACGAAATCTATCGCGCACTTCCGCCCGAAGCGCGGCTCGAAGACTCCAAGGCGCGGCCGCGTTTCGACCCTTCTTCCTACACCGGCCGCAAACTGCTCGAAGCGCGGTTGGACAATCTGCTGACTTCGTATCCGGACGTCGATTACATCTGGCTGTGGGAGGACGAGGGCGCGAACTGGGACAGCCGCAAGGAAGGCGTACCGCTGCCCGCGACGGCGTTCCAGTTGACGCACGATTATCTGCGCCGGCACGCGCCCGGGAAGCGCCTGGTGATCAGCGGCTGGGGCGGCGTCGCGCGCCACTTCGCCGAGTTGCACAAGGTGTTGCCGGAGGACATCGTCTTCTCCTGTCTCAGCGACACGCTCGGCTGGGACCCTGTACACGAGGTGTTCGGCGAACTCGGCTCGCGCGAGCGCTGGCCGATCCCGTGGCTTGAGGACGACCCGTCGATGTGGCTCGCGCAGTTCCACGTCAACCGCTTCCAGCGCGACGTCGACCTCGCGGACAAGTACGGCTGCCAGGGCATGCTCGGCATCCATTGGCGGCATCGCATCGTCGATCCCACGGCGACGTATTTTGCGCGTGCGATGTGGGATAAGAGCTACACGCCGGAGGCGCACTTCACCGCCTATGCGCGTTCGCAAGCGAGCGGCGAGCGGGCGCGGAAATACGCGCGGATCCTGGCCGACGTGGATCGCGACCAGCCGCTGCTGCAGACCGGCAGCGACAAGGTGAAGGACGGCCATGTCGTGCAGACCGAGTTCACGGGCGACTACTCCGAAGCCTTCACCTACTGGACATCGTCGAAAGTCACTGACAAGGTGCGGGCCGCGCAGCAGCAGGTGGCGCACGAGCTGCGCGCGCTCACCGACGGCGCGTCCGCGGTCGAGAAAGACCGGATGGAGCACGTCACGCGGCACGTCGAGTTCATGGCGCATTACGCCGAGGCGTGGAGCGCTGCGCAGGCGCTCAACGAAGTGCTGAAGCGCGCCGTGGCGCTGCGCAAGAATAAACAGCCGGCGGAGGCGAAGGCGCTGGTTCAGAAAGAAGGCGTGCCCATCTGGTTGAAGCTCGCGCCCGAGGTGCGTCAGGCGATCCTGCGTTTCCACGGCGTCGTTGCGACACGCAACGACCTGGGAACGCTCGCGTCGATGCAGAACAAGTTCGTGCGCATCGCGCTCGACCGGCTGCCGCTGTCGATGGCCGAGTTCCTCAATGAGATTCCGCCGGAGGTGCGAGCCGCGGTAGCGCAGGCGCGCCAGCCGGACACGGAAACGCCCGCGCGCCTGATCGTGCCGGTGCGCCCGACGATGCTCGGCAAGGGCGACAGAGTGCGCATTCTGGCGGTCGTACCGGGCGCGGCGGCGGTGCATGGCGTCACGCTGCGAATGCGTCCGGCGGGAGCGGCGGCGTGGAGCGAACGCCCGTTCAAACTGCTCGGACGCAGGACTTACGAGGCATGGCTGGAACTGCCCGCGGCGGCCGGGCCGGTGCTCGAGTACAGTGTTGTCGCGAGCGCGGACGGGAGACAACTGCAAGCGCCCGTGCAGGGCGCTTACCGGATCACAGTGAGTTGATGCGCGCCGCCTGACCGGCGGCTGCGGCGGGCGGCTCCCGGTAGATGTAATCGCGCGTGGCGTGGCGGCACGAGGAGCCGCGTTTGCTCAGCAGCACCTGGTAGACGGCGCTGAGCCCTTCCTCGAAACTCAACGCGGAGGCGGCCAGCCAGATGCGCCATGCGCGGAAAGTGCGCTCGTCCACGAGCCGCAGCGCCGCGTCGCGATGGGCCGTCAGACGTTGCTCCCAGAGCCGGCACGTGCGGGCGTAATGCGGCCGCAGGTTCTCGACGTCCAGCACTTCGAAGCCGCAGTCTTCGGCGTACGCGATCGTCTCTCCCAGGTGAATCAACTGGCCGCCGGGAAAGATGTAGCGGCGTACGAACAGGCTCGAGGCGTCGTCGCGAAACGGCTGCGGACGGGCGATGGCGTGGTTGAGAAAGAGCCCGCCGGGAGCAAGCAGGCTGGCGATTTTGCGGAAGTACGCAGGCGCGTCGCGCCGGCCGACGTGTTCGAACATGCCGATGGACGCGATCTTGTCGAAGCAGCCTTCGACCGCCCGGTAACTGTGTTCGAGAACTTGCGCGGCGCCATGCAGCGCGGCGGTGGCGAAGTCGTATTGCGCATGGCTGAGCGTGCAACCCGTAGCAATGGCGCCGAACTTGGATGCGGCTTGCTGCAACAGCGCGCCCCAGCCGCAGCCGATATCGAGGAAGCGCTCGCCGGCGCGCAGGTCCAGTTTGCGGCAGATGTGGTCCAGCTTGGCGGTCTGCGCGTCTTCGAGCGTCATCTCCGGCGTGCGGAAGTAGGCGCAGGAATAAACCATGCGAGGATCCAGGAACAACTGGTAGAAATCGTTGGAGCGGTCGTAGTGGAAGCGGATCTCGCGTGCTGCTCCGGCGGCGGTGCGCAATGCGCTTTGCAGCGCCGCCGCGCTGCGGGCGATGGCGTCCACCCAAAGTTGCCGGAGGCCGCTGCGAGGCTGCCAACCCTTAAAGCGGATCGCCGCCACCATGTCGCCGCGCACGTCGAACAGGCCGCGGATGAAGCCCAGCGCGGCGGTGTAGGCGTCGGTCGAAAGCACGTGGTTCAATGTCTCGGCATCGGGGACGCACAGCGTGAACCGCGGAGTGTCCAGCCCGGAACGCTGCTCGGAACCGTCGGGGAAGAGAGCGCTCCACGCGGGAGCGCAGGAGGACGGAGAACCTGTGTCTCCGTTAGCAAGCTGCAATTGAGCCCTCATTAGAAGACTCCTCCGGCCTCAATTAATAGTGCGGTTTCGCGGCGCAATCAACCCTGCCGCCCGCCATCGCGACGGGGCGGCCCGGTTTCACAAGCCAGTTCCCGGCGGCGAGCCTCGCGGCGTTTCAGCGGCAGTTTCCGGCGTCTTCTCCATGTTTCCGCCTGCGCCTCCCGGTTCTTCCTCACGATCCCTCGCCGGGCGCTATCTTCGAGCTACCGCAACTGTCGAATTTACGATCTTGTGCGGTTTTAAGCAACCAAAACTGCACTCTTGTGGTAGCATTTCTGAAGCGTACGCGCCAATCCGCGCCTTTTGAGCGCGCCGGGTCCCGGGACGTCGCGGTTTACGCGATGGGCGCCGGGAAGACGTCTGGGAACAGGACGCGCCCCGGCGGGCCCCAAAACTCTCTCCAACCCGGGGTGCTGGGAATAACAGACAAATGGCTTCAGCCGTTCCGTAGCCGAACTGCGGGACAGACTCATTTTGGACGCGGAGCAACGGCCGGCGGAAGCGCGGGCGCCAGCGGGCGCTCCCGACGCAGCCGCGGTACGCTTCGCGGGGGACCGAGCATCGGAACGGAGCGGTGCGCGCCGTGCGGTGAAGCCAGGCGCGGCACTCCCAACTCAAGAGGAGCGTTCGAATGAGACACCTGCGAGTTGTTCTTGGACTGGCCCTGCTGGGGGGCAGCGCAGTCTGGACCTCCCTGGCATGGGAAGATGACCACGCAGCCAGCAGCCTGAGTGTTGCGCCAACGTCGCTGTCGTTCTCCGCGGCGGCCGGCAGCACGACGGTTCTCAGGCAGTCGCTGAGCGTGACCGCGGGCAGCCGGACCCGCTTCACGGTGAGCGCGGCCGGACAGAGCAATGGGCGCGTCTGGCTCTCCGTTGCGCCCACGGGAACGCTGGCTACGCCGCAGACACTGACCGTTTCCGTAAACCCGTCCGGCCTGACGGCGGGGACCTATAGCGGCACGATTTCGATCACGAGCAACAACCGGACTCTTACTGTGCCGGTGACGCTGGCTCTTGCCAGCGCAACGCGCACGCTCACGTTGAATCCCACGTCGCTGGCGTTCACGGCCACGGCCGGCGGCGCGTCTCCGGCGCCGCAATCGATCGGCGTCAGCGCGAGCCCGAACACCACCTTCACCGTGACCAAGAGCGCGGCGGCGTGGCTGGGCGTGACGCCAACGTCCGGCACGACGCCAGCCACGCTGACGGTCTCGGCGAATGCCAGCGGTCTGGCGGCGGGCACGTACACCGGGACGATCGGCGTGACGGGCAACGGGTTGACGCGCAATGCCGGCGTGACGTTTACCGTGACCTCCCCGGGTGGGACGGGCGGCGGATCGTTCAGGCTGGTCGGATGGAACGACCTGGGTATGCATTGCTTCGACGGCAAGGACTACAGCGTGTTCGGCGTTCTCCCGCCGTACAACACGATCCATGTCCATCTGATCGACACGTCGAACGGCCTGGTGACCTCGCCAAGCGGCTATACGCTGACCTACCAGGCGGTCACCGATCCGCTGACGAATACGATCAACACGACGTCGTTCAGCAAGAGCAACTTTTGGACATACGCCGCGGCGCTGGGCTTCGGACCGCTGGCGCCCGACGTCGGCCTGAAAGGTTATGCGATGCCGGGAACGTCCAACACGCCGCAGGCGATGAGCTTCAGCACGACGGACAACACGTGGACCGCGATCGGCATTCCGATCATGCCGTACGCGGATAACGGCACGACCAATTACTTTCCGATGATGCGCATCACGGCCAGGAACTCCGCGGGCACGGTGCTGGGGACCACCGACATCGTGCTGCCGACTTCGGACGAGATGAGCTGCAAGACCTGCCACGCTTCGGGGACCGGAACTGCCGCGGCCATGCCCGCCGCGGGCTGGGTGAACAACCCGAATCCGGCCGTGGACATGAAGCTGAACATCCTGCGCAAGCATGACGACCGCTTCCAGAGCACATCGCTGTTCCAGTCCGCCGCGACGCAGGTGGGCTACAACCCGGCGGGTCTGGAGGCGACCGTCGCGACCAAGCCGGTATTCTGCTACCAGTGCCACGCCTCCAACGCGCTGGCCATGAACGGCGTCACCGGAATCCAGTCCATGACGGCGGCGCTGCACGGCCTGCACGCCGGCGTGATCGATCCGGCGACCGGTCTCACGTTGAACGCGTCGCCGGGACGGGCCGCCTGCTATAGCTGCCACCCGGGTCCGACGACGCAATGCCTGCGCGGCGCCATGGGCAACCTGAAGACCAGCACCGGCGCGAACGCGATCGAGTGCCAGAGCTGCCACGGCACTATGACTGCGCTGGCCGATCCCAGCCGGAGCGGTTGGCTCACCGAGCCGAACTGCCAGGCGTGCCACACCGGCGTGGCCTCGGCGACGAACACCGCGCTGGTCTACACTTCGGCGTTCTCCAGCGGCACTACGCTGCGGACGCCGGCCGACACGACCTTTGCGACGAATCCGAATACGCCCGCGACGGGCCTGTCGATGTACCGCTTCTCGAGCGGCCACGGCGGCCTGCAATGCGAGGCCTGTCACGGCTCCACGCACGCCGAGCATCCGACGCCGATCGTGAATGACAACGTTCAGAGCATCAACCTGCAAGGCCACGCGGGCATGCTGGTGGAGTGCGCGGCGTGTCACGCCACCGTCCCGACGACGACAACGGGCGGTCCGCACGGCATGCATCCGGTCGGTCCCGCCTGGGTGAGCGCGCACCAGAACGTCGCCGATGAACGCGGCGCGGCCGCGTGCCAGGCGTGCCACGGCATGGACTATATGGGCACCGTGTTGTCCCGTGTCCAGACCGACCGCACGCTGGCGGGACGGACGTTCACCGCGGGCACGATGATCGGCTGCTATAGCTGCCACAACGGGCCGAACGGGGGGTGAGTGCGGAAGAGCGCGCTTCCGGCGGGATGCCGGCGGGCCTTATGGCGCGTCGTCCAGCGAGACGAAGGTTTCGCCCGGCATCTCGACCGGAGCGCTCGCGCGATTGTCCGGCGGAATATCCGGCCGGAACTGCGCGACGATGCGCGCGGGCTCCCATTCCACGCTGCCCTTGTCCGTGACCGCCTTGCGCGGATTGAAACGCCCTTCCGTCACGTAGCCGACGGCAAGCGTCGAGACGATCACGGGGTGCAGCAGAACCAGCGGCGCGGCGTACTTCTTCGAGAGCAGCAGCGACTCCAGCACGCCGCGCGTCTTCCCGCTGCGCGACGCGGTGCCGCCGATCTGCGGGATGATGAAGCTCGTCAGCCGCAGTTCGGGATGACGCCGGCTGTACTGCACCAGGGACTTGGCCACCTGCTTGGGCGTGGTCAGGCCGGCATCGGCGATGAAGCTGCGATGAATCGCATGGGGGTACTCCCAGTTGATGACCGTACGCGCGAAGTCGGCGCAATTGTGGAAGAAGAGATTGAAACGGGCGCGATTCGGGCGTGCATTCAGCCGCGCGATGATGCGGTCGTCCTGCTCCTCGGTTGTGTCGACGCGAAAACTGTAAATCCTGCGGTCGTAGGACGACCCGACCAATTGAATCCACTCGCCCTCGGGAATCCTGCCGTCCTCGCGATCCGGGACGATCTTGCGGAGCGCCTTGCGGCGGTAGCTGTCGCGGAGCTGGGCGACGGCTTCGGCGCTGGCATACAGCGGCACGTCCTCCGCGCGATCCACGGCGTAAAGGTAGGGCACCAGCGGGATGGCCAGCCAATCGTAGCCGGCGACTTCGTGATAGCGGCTGATGACCACGCCGGTCTCGCCCGCCGTGCAGCGGCGCAGGTGGTGGGGCGAGTCAGCGCAGATCCTTGAAAAGTAAAGGGCGGCATGGCCGGTCGGGTTCATCGAACCGAACAGGCCGAAGGGCTCCTCCAGCAGAACAGCCATCTCCGCATGGGCCGCCGGCGCACCGGCGCAGGCGCAAACCGCCAGCGAAAACACGATGTTCCGGAACCTCGAAAACGCTCCTTCCATGCTCCATCTGCCCTCTTAACTGGGGGAGATGCATGGGGTTGGCGGCTGGTTACAATCACTTAATTTCGTTACTTGGGAGTGTGCGAAAAGAGACAAAAATAGCGCCTTTGCCCTACGTTCAGGCACCCTTGTTTCAGGGACAGCCGCCCGATGCGCGGCACGGTGGCTTACAGCGCCAGAAACGTAGTCGCATCCCAGGCGGCGTCGCGGCGCACGTCGATGCCGTCGCCGTAAAGCTTTTGTACGACATCGGTCGCCACCGGCAGGCCGCGCGCGTCGACGGCTCCGGCGACGGTGATCTTGCCGGGGCCCGCCAGACGCGCCACGTACGGCAGGTCGGTCTTCGTCAGGACTCCGGGCAGGAAGTTCGAGAACGGTTCGGCGTATTTGTCGCCATCGAGCAGGCTCGACCAGGAGACAAGGCCGTGCGCGAGGTACGTCCTGGTGAAGAGCGGATCGAGCGCGGCGGCGCACAGGGCGGCCGGCGCCAGGGAGCCATTGGCGGCGAGAAGGACGGAGCGGCCGGCGCCGCGCCAGGCGTGGACGGAGCGCGCCAGGGCGAGGATGTCCTCGACGCGCTGGCCGAGGAGCGGATGGCCCAGCATCATCGAGGCCCAGGCGTAAGCTTCGTCGGCGGCGTGCCGGGCGGTGTAGCCGGGATTGCCACGGCCGACCTCCGGCGCGAGGTCGCCAATGCCGCGTACGTCGCCGGCGCAGACCAGGAAGCCGCGCGCGGCAAGCTGCTGGCAGAGGCCGCCTTCGTGCCAGTGGCGCGTGCGGCCCTGCGGTTCCAGCATCAGCAGCAGCGCGCGTTTCGGCGCGTCCGGGCGGGGAACGAAGAGGTAGCAGGGCAGAAAGACGCCGGGCGCGGACTCCATTTCGAAGGTCTCGACGTCGCAGTGCTCTTCGCGATCGCGCCGCAGGGCGACGGCCCGCGCACTGGCACTGGGGCTCACGCGCAGCAGGGCGCGCAGCGCGGCGGCATCCGTGGGACCGGCGGTGGGCGCGGGGATGGGCGGACGGACGGCGGCGACGCCCACCAGCAAGGCGCTCTCGGGCTCGGGCGCGACCTCCGGTTCTTCTACGGCGTGGGACGAATTGTGCAGCCAGCGCTCCAGAAATTCGTAGGAATAGAGCCGCATCTGGTGCGAGAGCGCGTGCGGCAATGCGCTGGTCTTCCATTCAACGCGATCCGCGGCGCCGAGCAGCGCGTACATGCGGTGGAGCTTGGCGAACTCCTCCTCGCCGCTCGCGATGTAGGACGGCGAGTACGTGCCGAACGAGTCGCGCTCGCTTACGATGATCAGCAGCGGTTTGGGCGCGAGCGGGTACAGCAGGTCCCAGCGGTCGAAGCCGGCCGGGCCGGAAGCGATCAGGTCCTGCTCGGCGTCGTCCGTCGAGCCGGGCGGGTTGAAGCCGGCGCAGGCGAAGTTTTCGGTGTTGCCGGAGGAGACGACGGCGCACGCCAGCCGGTCATCGACGGCGGAGAGCAGCATGGTCAGCGTGCCTCCGCCGGACTGTCCCATGGACGCCAGACGCCGGGGATCCACCAGCGGATGCGCGGCAAGCACGTCGAGGCTGCGCACCGCGTCCCAGACCTGAAGGCGCGTCACCGTGTCGCCGACGAGCAGCAACTGGCGGCCGATGCGCGAATGCTCTTCGTCGGGGTCGTTGACGTGGTAATACGTGCGCTCGCCCTGGCCGAAGGGATCGAAAGCAAGGACGAGGTAGCCGAGCCGCGCGAGACACTGGCAGCACTTTTGATAAGAGTCGTAGGCTTTGCCGTTCTCACTGTGGCCCATCTGGAACAGCACGCCGGGAAACGGCCCGTGGCCGGTGGTGGGGATATAAAGATTCGCGGGAATGCGTACGCCGGGACGGCTCTCGTAGCTGAGCTTTTCCAGGCGGTAGCCGGAGCGCTGGAATCCGCCGGCCGCCTGGAGATTCAGCGGCGTGCGTTCCGGCTCGCCGCCCACCAGTTCCCAGAACGTCCGGCGCGTCCAGGCCTGGCGGGCGCGCACGCCGTCCACCGTTGTCACCTGCGCCAGAGCGGCGTTGCGCCGTTCATAAGCCTCGCGGGCGAGCCCGGCCAGATAGTCCGGCAGACAACGGGCGTAGACGCGAAAGGGCGTGTCCGCCAGCGCGACGGCCCCGCCGGCCAGGGCGCAGAGAGCAGTACGGCGAGTCAGCATGAGAGCTACATCCTATCCCGGTGCGCCGCCAGACCCAAGGGCCCGTTGCCTCCGGCGCCGCTTGCACGTAACCTGTGCGGCAGGCGGTCGCATCTAATGCGAAGGGAGAGCATGCGTCTTCATTTGGCAAGCTGCGCGTTGATGGCCGCGTTCACGTTGGCCGGCGGCGCCGCGCAGGAGCCCTCCACCGAACAGAAACCCGCGACCGAAGAGACGCCCGCGCCTCAGCCGGACGATCCCGGCCGGCCCGTGCTGCGGCGCGGCGGACCGGCGAAGAAGCGTACCGATTCCGGGCCCGAAAAATCCGAAGCGAACATCCCGCCGTCCATCCGCGACCTGCCGAAGGAGCCCGGGCCGATGGTGCCCGACCGCGAGGATCGCGCCGCGGCCGATGCGGCGCACGGCAAGCCGGCGGGCGACCCGCTCGTCGAAAAGGCGCGCGACTCGGTTTTCGACTTTATCGACAGTCTGCCGAACTTCGTCTGCGACCAGATCACGAAGCGTTACGCGAACCGCAAGATCGAGCCCAAGTGGAAATACAAGGACCGCTTTCAGAGCGAGTTGTTTTTCGTGAACGGCAAGGAGGACTACCGCAAGGTCCGGCACAACGGCAAGCCGATGAAAAAGGGCTCGCCCGAGGACAGCGGCCAGTGGTCCACGGGCGAATTCGGCTCACTGCTGGCGGCGCTGTTCCATCCGCAGACGAATGCGCGTTTCAAGTTTCGCCGCGACTCGACGGCGGACGGCGTGCCCGCGAAGGTCTATGACTTCGTCGTGTCGAAGGCCGAATCGCATTGGGAGATCAAGACGGGCTACTCCGTCAGGCCGTCGTACAGCGGAGCGGTGTGGCTCGACCCGGGCAGCGGGCACGTGCTGCGCATCGAGATGAGCACCACATCGCTGCCCGCCAACTACCCGGTGGACAAGGTGGAGACGGTCGTCGATTACGCCTGGGTCACCATCGGCGACCGTAAGTTCCTGATGCCGTCGCGGAGCGAGAACCTGACCTGCGATGCGGGCACGTTCGACTGCCAGAAGAACGAGATCGAGTTCCGGAACTACCGCAAGTTCTCCGTCGAGTCGCAAGTGCTGGCCGTCGACAGCGACATCAGTTTCCCCGACGAAGACGCGGAGAAGTCGAAGAAGCCCGCCGGCAAGTACGATCCGCCGGAGATCACGGCCAAGCCGGACGACAAAAAGCCGCAGAACTGATCGGCCGCCGCATTCCGCCCCGCGCGCCAGCGGAAGCGGCCTACACTGAGGAGCAGGAGTTTCCCCGTATGGACTACGACGTTCCCGCTCCGCGTCCGCGGCGCTGGCTGATTTTGCTGATTGTTTGTGCGCTGGCCGTGCTGCTCGGCGGCCGCTGGCTGGCCGGGCTCGCCATCGACTGGCAATGGTGGGGCGAGATCGGGCAACGCGAGACGTGGCTCTCCATGCTGGCCTACGGCACGGGACCCGCGCTGGCGGCTGCGCTGATTACTTTCGCGGTGTTCTTCGTGGCGCATGCGCGCGGATTGAAGGCGGGGGGGACGGGCCTGCGGGAGCATCCGGTGTACGCGCGGCTGAGCGCGCTGGCGCTGCTGGTGCTGGCGCTGCTGGTCGGCCTCGCCACGGTGGACTCCTGGACGGTCGTCCGGTACTTCGGCGGGTTCGGCGCCGCCGATGCCGCCGGCGGTTGGCGCGATCCGGTCTTCGGCCGGCCGCTCGCGTTCTACTTCTTTGACCTGCCGTTCTACGGCGTGCTGCTGCGCACGCTGCTGGCGTTGTCGTTGGGCAGCGCGTTCGTCTACTGGATCACCGCGCGCGGCTGGATGCTGAGCAAACAGGCGCGGGAGCTCGGCAATTTGAGCGAGGGCGGGCTGGCTTTCGATTTGCGCTCGCTGCATCTCGGCTCGGCGCTCGAAAGCCGGTTCTTCCGCATCGCGGCGGGCGTCTTCTTCGTGGCCCTCGCCGCGCGGTTCTACTTCGACCGTTTCGACCTGCTGTTCGAAGAGCACGGTTCGCTGGTCGGTGTGGATTGGGTCGATGAGCATATCGGCCTGCCGCTGCTGGGGCTGAACGTGATTGCGAGTCTCGTCGCCGCGGGCGCGTTTTTCGCCGGCCGGCTGCGCTATGCGCTGCTGTTGCCAGCGACGTTCGCCATCTACATGGTGTTGCCCTGGGCCGCCGGCGCGTTGTACGTCCGGCCGAGCGAGATCACGATCCAGAAGCCGTATATCGAGCGGCACATCCAGGCGACGCGCGCGGCCTGGGGCCTGTCGCAGCGGACCAAAGAAATGGAATTCACCGCCGACCTCAACGTCGGCATCGATCCGGCGCAGCACAAGCCACTGCTCGACAACGTGCGCCTGTGGGACTGGCGCGCGTTCCACGACACCATCACGCAGATCCAGGCTCTGCGGCTGTATTACACCTTCGTCGACACCGACGTCGATCGCTACAAGTTTGACGGCCAGTTGCGCCAGGTGCTGTTGACGCCGCGCGAACTCGACGTTCGGCAGTTGCCGGCCGACGCGCGGGCGCGCTGGATCAATCCCCATTTCATCTATACGCACGGCTATGGCGTGGTGATGGCCGAGGCGTCGAAGATCACTTCCGACGGCCTGCCGCAGTTGATCGTGAAGAACACGCCGCCGGAGATCATGACGCCGTCGCTGAAGCTGACGCGGCCGGAGCTGTACTACGGCGAGGCGACGCATGAGCCCGTGTTCGTGCGCACCGGCCAGCCCGAGTTCAACTATCCCTTTGGCGCGAGCAACGTCGAGAGCCGCTACGAGGGCACGGGTGGGTTCCCCATCTCCTCACTGATGCAGCGCGCGGTCGCTGCCGTGGCCATGGGCGACTGGAACATCCTCCTCACCAGCTACCTGACGCCGGAGAGCCGGATGATGATCCACCGCAACGTGCACGACCGGATTGCTACCGCGGCGGCCTTCCTGAGCTGGGATCCGGACCCGTATCTCGTGATCACGCCGGAAGGACGCCTGGTGTGGATGATCGACGGTTACACGACATCGTCGTCGCATCCCTATTCGAAGCTGCTTGCGACGCGCGACTACGGCGAGATCAACTACGCCCGCAACGCGGTGAAGGCGACCATCGACGCCTACGACGGCAAGATCCACATTTACGCCTTCGATACGCAGGACCCGATCCTGCGCGCCTACCGGCACCTGTTCCCGCGCCTGATCGAGGATGCCTCGGCCATGCCGCCGGCGCTGCGGGCGCACGCCCGCTATCCCGAGCAACTGTTCCGCTTCCAGGCCGAGATCTACCGTACTTTCCACATGACCAACGCCGAGGCGTTCTTCAACAAGGAAGACGTGTGGGATATCTCGCGCAGCGTGAATGGAACTTCCGGCACGCCCGAGCCGATGTCGCCGACCTACATGGTTGCGGCGCTGCCGGGTAGCGATGGGTCGGAGTTCGTGCTGATGACGACGTTCACGCCGCGCAACAAGCCGAACCTGATCGGGCTGATGCTGGCGCGCTGCGACGGCGAGCATCTGGGCGAGGTGCATTTCCTGCAACTTCCCAAGAGCCCGCAGTTCGACGGGCCGATTCAGGTCGAATCGAAGATCAGCCAGGACCAGGGCATTTCGAAAGACCTGACGTTGTGGAACCAGCAGGGCTCGCAGGTGCTGCGCGGGCAGATGCTGGTGCTGCCCGTCGGCAAAACGCTGCTCTACATTGAACCGATCTACATCCAGGCCGCGCAATCGCCCATGCCGGAGTTGAAGAAGATCGCCATGTATGCGGGCGGGCGGCTGATTTACACCGACACCTACGACCAGGCCGTCGCCGAGTTGGCGGGTGGGAAAACAACCGGCGCCGTGCCAGCCACCGCGGTTGCCGGGGCTCCTGCTCCGGCCGTGACGCCCGCCGCGCAAAGCGACGCGCTGGCCGAGGTCCGCGACCACCTGCGCAAATATCGCGAGTTGATGTCGCAAGGGCGCTACGGCGACGCCGGCAAAGAAATTGAGGCGCTGGAGCGGCTGGCGGGGAAACGCTAACGCTGTTTCCTATGCGCTCGTTGCGACATTTATATATTTGTCTCATTCGGCCTCCGGCCGGAAATTGAGGGTAATTGAGCGGATGCCGTGGGAGCCACCACTGCTTGTCGAGGCACTGCCCGGATTTGCAGACGAGCTTCGCAATCTCCTCATTGAACAGGGAGAGCGAAAACTTGCCGCTCAAGTATCCACCTTGCGAATCGTTGGCCGCTGCCGATGTGGCGACGATTTCTGCGGAACATTCTACGTTCGTCCGAAGCCCGGAGGAGCCTACGGCCCCGATCACCGATGCGTCCCACTAGAACCAAAGCAGGGATGTGTGGTTCTGGACGTGGTCGGTGAGAAGATCGCCGCAGTAGAAGTGCTCTATCGGGACGAAATTCGGGATGCCGTGCAGAAGATTGTCGATTGACGTCGGTTGGGTGAGCCAAGTATATAAATGCCCTCGTTACGGCCACAGAGTTGGATGGCGATACAAGAAGTGGGGCGGGCCGCCGCGTTTTCAATTGAGTGAGCAGTCACGCTGCAAGCGACTGATAGCCACGCGATACCACCGCTTTCTGACGTTCGCGGCTTCCATGAGAAGGCCCTTCTCTGTCAAACGATATTTCGTTCCGTTGGCGGCGGTTGGCTTCAGCTCTTGCGCGCCGACCGACGGGAGGCGGGTCCCTTTGCCCCCGCCCGTTCCATATAAGACGTTTTTGTTTGGGCCGGCTGGCCACGACGTCTCGCGGTCCCGACCCGCGGGAGGGCGCCTTGCGCTGCCATCCCGTCACCCCAACCGCCGATTCGCCCTGCTTCCATGCGCACTCTGATGGAGCTCCTGGCTCCGGTGCCGTAGGGGGTCCTCAATATTTGCATCGGGCGCTGCCATCTCTGTGCCGAACTGAAGCGCCCTCGTGAAAAGGCGTCCGTTCCGCCGCGAACGCGCAGTCACCCGAACCCGGCGATTGCTACAAAAAACAAAACTTGCAAACTCTGCTTTACGCCACAATCTCTGTTTTATGTTCTATGCCGCGGCCTGGCGCGCCGCGCTATTGCGCAGCGGTTCGTACACCTCTCCGCCGCTCCACAGCGCGTGCAGCAGGACCGCCAGCTTGCGCGCCACCGCCACCACGGCCCGCTTCTTCGCCCGCTTGCCGCCCAGCGCCAGCCGCGCGCCCCAGCGCTTCAGATCCGTGTCCGGCCCGCGGCGGCTCAGAATGTACTGCGCCCCTTCCACCAGCAGTTTCCGCAGATACACGTCGCCTTCCTTGGTGATCCGCAACTCCGGCGCACTCTGCCCCGACTGGCTGCGCTTGGGCCGCAGGCCCAAATAGCACCCCACGTCGCGGCTCTGCGGGAAGCGTTCTTTATCGGCCACCGTCAATATGAAAGTCAGCGCGATCAGCGGGCCCACGCCTTTCACTTGGCGCAGGAGTTCGGTTTCCGGATACTTCGTCCGGGCGATCTGCTCGACCTGTTGGTCGCATTTCCCGATCCGCACCGTCAGCGCCGCCACCTGCTCCAGCAACGGCTCCAACGCATCCCGCAGCGGCTCCGCCAGCGCCTTGAGCTGCCCGCTGCCGAGGCTGCCGGCAGCGCACTGCGGCAGCCGCTCGCCCATCGCTTTGGCCAGCCCGCGCGCCGCATTCACCAGCGCCGTGCGCGCCTCCACCAACGCCGCCCGCACACGGATCGCCAGCAGATCCAGCTGCATTTCTTCACTGCGATGCCGGATCGGCCGCAACAGCTCCGGGTCCACCCGCACCAGCCGCGCCAGCGTCCGCGCATCCACCCGGTCGTCCTTGCGGCTGCTCTGGCTGATCAGCTTCAACTGCCGCGGATTGGCCACGAACACTTCGTGCCCCAGGCTCTGCAGCAACCGGCTCACCCACGGCGAATGCGTGCCCACCTCGATCGCGATCCGGCTCCGTTGCAGCGGTGCGAAAACGCGGGCCAGGCCCTGCTTGGTCGTCGCCACCGCCGCTTCCTGGACCACTTCGCCGCACGCGTTCAACACGCAGTACCGGCTCGTCCTGTCGCCCAGATCCATGCCGATTGCCAGCGGCCCGGGGCCCTTCTTCCGGCTCGGCCGCGGACTCTGCCGCGGGCTCTGTTTCGGGCTCCGCTGAAGAGCCTGCTGCAATGTCTGTTCTGAACTCCGTTTCCCGCTCTGCCGCTGGATGGTATTCTGCTTCATGGCCGGTCCTCCTTTGCACCTCGAGTGCGCTTTCCATTGGGAGCTTAACGCATCCCGCCGGGAGACCGGCCTTCTCATCCCATCTCGGTGCTGGACAGGCGTTGTGCTGAGTTCGGCGTTTAACGGTCGCGGCCGGTGACCAGATCGGTGGCCGCGAGCAGGGCCCGCTGCGCGGGCGAGTCGGGCATGCCGGCGAGCAGGGTGCGCGCCTTCTCGGTGAATTCCCGCGCGCGTTCGCCGGCGCGCTCGATGCCACGATAGCGATCGATGAGCTTGCGAATCTCGCTGAACGGCACGTGCTCGTAGCTCGCGTCGGCGAGCACGCGCTCCACCAGCTTGCGCTCCTCGGGCTGCGCGTCTTCCAGAGCGTAGATCAGCGGCAAGGTGACTTTGCCCTCGCGCAGGTCGTTGCCCACGGGCTTGCCCAGCACGGACTCGCGCGACGTGAAATCGAGCATGTCATCGACGAGTTGGAACGCCATGCCAAGGTTCCATCCGAAGTCGCCCAGACGGTTCTGGTCCGCGTCGCTGGCGCCGCCGATCAGCGCGCCCAGCCGCGTACAGGCCGAAAAAAGACTCGCCGTTTTTCGATCGATCAACTCCATCGAGTCGGCTTCGGTGACGTCGGCCTTGCCGATCCAGCCAAGCTGCAGCAATTCGCCATCGACCATTTGCTGGGTGAGCGTGATGAGCAGGTCCAGGATCTCGAAACTGCGCAATTGCAGAGCGAGATGGAAGGCCTGCATGTACAGCCAGTCGCCCGCGAGCACGGAGCGCTGGTTGCCCCAGACGATGTTCGCCGCGGGCTTGCCACGGCGCGTCTCGGCGTCGTCGATCACATCGTCATGAACGAGCGTGGCGGTGTGGATCAGTTCCACGATTGCGGCCAGCCGGATCGCCTCGGGCGTGGGCTCCTGGTAGAGGCGGCAGGTGACCAGCAGGAGGATCGGGCGCAGCCGTTTGCCGCCATTGCCCTGCAGGTGGCGGGCGATGCTGGAGACCGCTTCGATGTTGCCGACCGAGGCCAGGCGCAGCTCGGCCTCCATCTTGCCGAGGTCGTTCGACACGATGCCGAGGATTTCTCTCGCGGTCAATGCAGTACCCAGTTTGCCAAGGCCCATCGAATGCGTCCAGTTTATCGGGCTTTTGCCACAGTCTGCAAACACAGCCGTTTCCAATTTGTGGTGGTGGCGGCGGCCAACTCTTCCAAACTCACCCCTTTGATCGCGGCAACCTGGCGGGCCGTCGTGACGACGTAGGCCGGTTCGTTGCGTTTACCGCGCAACGGCACGGGCGCCAGATAGGGCGCGTCGGTTTCCACCAGCAGACGGTCGAGCGGCGTGTGGCGCGCCGCCTCGCGCAGTTTTTCCGCCCGTGGAAACGTAATCATACCCGAATAGCTCAGGTGAAAGCCAAGGGCAAGCGCCTTTTCGGCTTCCGCCGGCCCCCCCGAAAAGCAGTGAAAGATGCCGCCCGGACAGCCGGAACCGCTCCAATGTTCCCGGATCAGGCGGAAGGTATCGGCCCAGGCGTCGCGCGTGTGGATGAAAATCGGCAATCGGGCGGCGCGGGCGATCTCCATCTGACGGACAAAAACGGCTTGCTGCACCTCGCGCGGATCGTTGTTGTAGTAGTAATCGAGGCCGATCTCACCGACGCCGATCACCTTGGGATGGGCGGTCAGCGGCGGCATGTCGATCCACGTCTGCGCGGTCGCCTTGCCCGCGTCCTGCGGGCACACGCCGACGGTCGCGTACATGCAGGCGTACGTCTCCGCGAGCCGGATGCCGGCTTCAAGATCCGGCGGACCGTCGCCGGTCCCGATGGCAACCATCCAGTCGACGCCGGCTTCGCGAGCGCGCGCGATCACGGCTTCGCGGTCGGCGTCGAAGTCCTTGCCGTCGAGATGGCAGTGTGAATCGATCAGGCCCATTTTCGTGGCTTCCATGCCGCGCCGCGTCTACTTCAGCCGCGCGCCGACCGGCACGTCTTCCAGGAAACCCGCAAGCACCGGCGACGTATTTTCGAGCGACGCGGCGACGATCATCCCATTACTCTGGATGCCGCGCAGCTTGCGCGGTTGCAGATTCGCGACGATCACCACCTTGCGGCCGACGAGTTGCTCGGGCGTGTAAGCCTTCGCGATGCCCGCGACGATGGTGCGCGGCTCGCGCTCGGCCACGTCGATGCTCAGCTTCAGGAGCTTGTCGGCCTTTTCCACCGGCTCGGCCGCGAGGATCTTTGCGACGCGCAGATCGACTTTGGTGAAATCGTCAATCGTGATGGTTGCGGCCAGCGGCGGCACGCCTTCCGGGCGCGTCCATTCGGCAGGTTGCGCTTCTGCCGGCGCGGTCTTGCCCAGCAGGGCATTCTGGCGCGCGACTTCCACCAGTTCGAGTTCCGCCATCTTTTCGACGGTCTTCTTCAAGTCGAGGCGCGGGAAAAGTTGAGCGGCCTCACCGACGGCCTGTCCGGCCGGGAGCCCGCCCCAGGCGAGTTTGTCGATACGCTCGTCGATGAGGGGCGTCGTCATGCCGAGCTGCGCCCAGATCTTTTCCGTGATCTCCGGCAGAACCGGTTTCAATAAAACAGAAACAATGCGCAATGTCTCCGCTGAGGCGTACAAGATTTCATTGAGTAGGCGGCCGACACCGGGATCGTCGTGCTGCTTCACGAGAATCCACGGCCTGTATTCGACGATCTTGCGGTCAACGAACGTTAGTAGGCTCCACACGCATTCGAGTGCTCGATGGAATTCGAACTTGCAGAAGTGGTCTCTGAAGCGTTCGATGGTGCAGTTCGCCTCCGTCTCAAAAGCAGGTACGTGGGTCCGAGTTGGGACCTTCCCGCCGCGATATTGCCGAATCATCGCCGTGGTGCGGCTCAACAGATTGCCGAGGCCGTTCGCGAGGTCTGAGTTGTAGCGCCCCACCAGCGCGTCATAGCTGAAGTTGCCGTCGGAACCGAACGGAATTTCGCGGAACAGGAAATAGCGCAACGGATCGGCGCCCATTATCTGGCGGATCGGCTCGGGCCGCACGATGTTGCCCTTCGACTTCGACATCTTGTCGTTATCGAACAGCAGCCAGCCATGCGCGAAAATCTGCTTCGGCAACGGCCAGCCGGCGGCCTTCAGAAACGCGGGCCAGTAGAGCGCGTGGAAGCGGATGATCTCCTTGCCCACCAGATGCAGGTCGGCGGGCCACAGCCCTTCGCCTTCGACCGCCGTCCAGTAGGTCATCAGCGCGTCGAACCAGACGTAGAAGACGTGCTTGGGCTCGTCCGGCACCGGGATGCCCCAGGTGATGGAGGTGCGCGAAATCGAGAGGTCCTTCAGACCCTTCTTGAGGAACGCGAGAATTTCGTTGCGGCGAATCTCGGGCTGGATGAAATTCTCATGGCCGGGCACGCGGTTTTCGAGCAGGTCGGTCAGAAAATCCTGGAACGCCGAGAGCTTGAAATAGAGGTTCTCTTCGGTGACCGTCTCGGTCGGACGGCCGCACTCGGGGCACGGGTCGCCGGGCTCGGCGTCGTTGACGTAAAGCTCGTCAAACATGCAGTACTGGCCGGTGTAGCTGCCCTTGTAGATGTAGCCGTTCTTCTTGCACGCTTCGTAGAGCTTGCCCACCGCGGCGGCCTGGCGCGGATCCGTCGTGCGCAGGAAATGGTCGATGTGCAGGCCGAGCCGCTCCCACTGCGAGCGGAATTCGTTCGAGATCGTCGTCGTGTACTGCTCGGGCGTCTGGCCCATCTTCTCGGCGGCGCGCTGGACTTTCTGGCCATGCTCGTCGGTGCCGGAGGTGAGCACGGCGTTGTAGCCGGTCATCCGCTTGTAGGTGCGGATCATGTCGGCAGTGAACGTCGTGTACGTATGGCCGATGTGCGGAGCCGCGTTGACGTAGTAAATCGGCGTCGTCAGATAGAATTTGGGAGCGTTCTTGTCCAGCATTATTTGCAACTCGCTTTCCAGACCAGCGTCGCGGCCGAAAGGATCTCCTTGAGCGGCACTCCGGTTTTGAGCGCCAACTCGCGGCAATCGTCATACTCGGGCGACGCGCCGAATTCCCCAATCTTTACGCGCACGGGACCGAACGGCGTCTCCACGGTTTCGTGGGCGCGGGCCTGCACGCGGCGCTCGGCGGCGTAGGTCCGCAGGCCGAGCGTGGTTGTCTCGTTGAAAATGATTTGCACCAGCGTCTCGCGCGTCTCGGGCGTCGCGATCACGCGCAGCAGGCTGCCCGGACGCTGCTTTTTCATCACCAGCGGCGACAGCGTGACGTCGAGTGCGCCGGCGGCGAAGAGCCGCTCCATGGCGTAGCCGAGCACCTGCGGCGAGCAGTCGTCGATGTTCGCTTCGAGCACGCAGACTGTCGTCGCCTCCGGCGCGCCGCTCGCCTCGCCGACGAGCACGCGCAGCACGTTGGCCATTTGCGGAAAATCCTTGGTGCCCGCGCCGAAGCCCTGCGCCGAGACCTTCAGCGGCGGCATCGCGCCGAAGCCCGTGGAAAGCGCGCTCATCAGCGCCGCGCCCGTGGGCGTGGTCAGCTCCGTCTCCGGGCCGCGCGCGAAAGCGGGTTTGTCCTTGAGCAGCAGCGCCGTCGCCGGCGTGGGCACGGGCATCACACCGTGATGGGCCTCGACCGTGCCGGAACCGGTGTTGATGGGCGAGCAATGGACCTGCTCGACGCCGAGCAGATCCAGCGCGTAGCAGGCGCCCGCGATGTCGCAGATGGAATCGACCGCGCCGACTTCGTGGAAGTGGACCTTCTCGACCGGCAAGCCATGCACCTGCGCCTCGGCCGCGCCGAGCGCCTCGAAGACGCGGATCGCGTTGGCTTTGGCGCCCTCGGGCAGCGCCGACGCCTCAATCATCTTCACGATGTGCGGCAGGTGGCGGTGCGTGTGCTGATGTTCGAACTCGACGTTGAACTTCGTGCCGCTGATGCCGTGGCGCGTGACGCGTTCCACGCTGAAGTGCGCGCCGGTCGCGAGCGAGTCGAGACCGGCGAACAGCGTCCCGGCTGGCGCTCCGGCGTCGATCAAAGCCGCAACAGTCATGTCGCCGGCGATGCCGGAAAACGCGTCGAAATGGGCAATTTTCATGTCGTTCCGTCCCGTCTTGCCAAATGCGGAAAAGTTGGCCGGTAAAGGCTACGCCGCGTAGGGAGGGCGCCCGTCCAACCGTGAGGTCCGCCGGCGGCGTCCAATCTTTAATTGTCGCCCGTCAGGGGTGTGCCGCACCAGTCGGGGGTAACAGTCCGTGGTAACGGCCATCGGGAACATTTGACGTTCAAGATGTTTGAGAAGTCATGGCGAGCATGGCGACGGGGCAGCAGAAGGCGAAGCGGAGCAGGGGGGCGGGTGACGGCGGAGGGAGCGGCAGTCCGGCGGCGCATCCTGAAGCTGCGCGCGAAACTGGCCGGACGAAGTCTCGCGCATGTACGGCACGGGCGGAATGCCGCGGCCACACCCGTGCGGGCGCGGCAACATTCCGCAGCGGCGGCGCAGATTCACGCGGCAGATACGAGCGGACGCCGGGGCGGGTATCCCGAGGTGGCCCATCCGGCGGGCCGCCGGTTTCTCCGTTAGTTGCTGAACTCCAGCGTCTCGGTCGAACCGCCGATGTCGATCGCCACAATCCGGTCAATCCCGTTCCGGCTCGTCGATTCGACCGCTGTCAAGTCGTGTTTTTTCGCGGCGTTCTCGATCTTTACCGGTGCGGTGAACCTGTCGGTCGTTTCGTTCTCCGTAAATACGGCATTCGAGCCCTTCAACTTCACGCTGTATTCGCCTGCGCGCAACACTACGTTACCAGCCTTGCTCGGCCTGGTCAGCACGATGTCGAAGCTCTTTGCATTGGCAACAGATATTCCGGATAGCACCAACGCTCCCGCAATCAACAGCGACGTCTTGGTCATGATGATTCTCCTGCAACAGCCGACAGCGGCCGGGGCTGGCGCCCCTGCCCGGCTTGTTCTTCACTCACCTGTTTTGATGTGCGGGCCCGCCAGTCCGGAGTCCCGCCGGTGTGGTATTCAGCGGACAATCTCACGGTAGGCGGCCGAGCGGGTGACGGTCAGGGCAACCGCCGTTGCCGGGTGTATGGCCGCCGCAGGCCTGCTGTTGTCAATGCCGCGTGCGCGTTACCGCGCCAGCCAGCCGCCGTCGATGACGATGTCGGTGCCCGTGATGAACGACGCTTCTTCCGAGCACAGAAAGACCGCGAGCGCGCCAATGTCGTCGACCTTGCCCCAGCGGTGCAGCGGGATGGCGTCCAGGAACTGGGCGTTCTTTGCGGCATCGTTGATCAACGGGGCGTTCATTTCCGTGGCGAAGGGACCCGGGCTGATGCCCACCACGGTCACGCCTTCGGGCGCGAGTTCCAGCGCGAGGGCGCGCGTCAGGCCGAGCAGGCCCGCCTTCGACGACGAATAGGCGATGCGCTCCGGCAGCGAGACATGGCTCATGGTCGAAGTCATGTTGAGGATGCGGCCGTAGCCCGTGCCCTTCATGTGCGGCACGAAACTGCGGCACATCAGAAACGCTCCGGTCAGATTCGTATCCAGCACGTAGCGCCACTCTTCGTAAGAGAAATCCGTGACCGGCTTGCGCAGGTTGACGCCCGCGTTGTTGATCAGGATTTGCGCCTTACCGAAACGCTCATGCACTTTGCCTTCGAGCGCGAGCACGTCGTCCTCGACGGTCACGTCGGCGCGGTAGCACTCCGCTTCCGTTCCAAGCTTGCGAGCCGCCGCGGCGACCTCGGCGAGTTTGGCTTCATCGCGCGCGACCAGCGCGAGTTTCACGCCCGCCTTGCCGAGCGCGAGCGCCATCGCCTTGCCCAGACCGCGGCTCGCGCCGGTGATCACGGCCGTCTTGTTTTTCAGGAAATCGCTCATGGAAACGAATGCTCCGTGTTGCCCGTCCATTGTAGAACAGTGCGGATTCTCTTATCTTCAAGACGAGATGCGCTTTAGCCTCCCATGGTTCGTCCCGGCGTTGTGCGCCGTGCTCGCCGTGCCCGCGGTGCTCGTCGCCGATGTCACGTGCGAGCAGACGGTCACGATCGTGCGCGGCTCCGGCAAGCTCGCGGTACACGGCATGCCGGGCATCGGCGGGGGCAATTCGGTTGTGACGAAAGTCTACGTCCACGGCGACCGGATGCTACGCAGCTTCGGCAAGACGGAAGAATTGATTGACCTCGAAAAGCAGACCGTCACCGCGATCCAGCACGACAAGAAAGCGTATTCCGTGCTGACCTTCGAGCAGTACGGGACCGCGCTCCATCTGCCGGCTCCGGGGCCGCGGAAGGACGGCGCGCCGGCTCCGGGCGAGGCGAAGTTCGACGCGCGCGTCGAGGACATGAACCGGACCAAGAACGTGAACGGCGTTGCGCTGCGCCAGATGCTGGTGACCGTCACGCAGGACACCGGGGCGTCGGAGAACGAACCCATTGAGCTGACCATGGAGGCGTGGATCGCCTCCGACGAGGGCGGCACCGACGAGTACTCGGAGTTCAACAAAAACCTGGCGGAAAAACTTGGCACCAGCGCCGACGTGAACCAGTTCCCCGAGCATCTGACGCCGCTCCTGCGCCAGGGGCTGATCCGCTTGCTGGACGAGAGCCACAAGTTGCCCGGCGTGCTGATCGAGCAATCGACGCGCGTCACGGGACCGAAGGGCGCGGGCTTCGACTCGGGCACGCACACCAGCGCGCGGGATGTCGGCCGGGATGCCAAGTCGGGCGCTAAGAAAGTAGGCCGCGGGATCGGCAACATCTTCGGGCGCGTCGCCGGAGGCGTGATCTCCAGCGGCCCGGGCGGCAACGTCCCCACGCCCGACAAGGCTCCGGTGCCGACCGGCGGCGGCGTGGAAGATGACCCTGGCGCCCGCGGCGAAAGCGGCGATCTGATGGAAATGGCGATGCACACGAGCGTGTTCCACAACCAGGACGTGGACGCCGCGCGCTTCGCCGTGCCCGCCGGCTACCGGCAGGTCGAAAGCGAATTGCTGGGTGGCAGTCAGAAGTAGCGGATTCCGGTCATCCGCCGGAGCATTACCGCGTCAAGCACAGAGCGGCGAATAAAAGACGATTTAAGTGCCGGCTCCGCTCCACGGAACCAAACTTCGCTCCAAACGCACGAAGGGCGCTTGAACGTCTCCGTTCAAGCGCCCTTCGAAAATTCACTACAGGTCAGATTGTGGACGTTAGTCCATGTCTCTGGACCGCTTTTTCCGGTTCCGTTTCCGGGCCAGCGCGGCTTTCACGCGCTTCCGCTCGCCGGGCTTCATGTAGTGGGAGTGCTTTTTGATCTCCTTGATGATGTCCTCCTGCTGCACCTTGCGCTTGAAGCGGCGCAGTGCGCTTTCGAGGGTCTCACCTTCCTGGACGACGACTTCTGCCATTCACTCTCACCTCCTTCCGGCGTGGGGATTCTGCGGCACGCAAATTTCATAATAGCGCGGTTTGCCACGCCGCCGGGAAGCCGCGGCAGCGCGGCACCGGCGCCCGGTCATTTCAGCGGCGAGTGCCCAGCGATCTCGATGCCGAAGCCTTCCAGTCCGACGATCTTGCGCGGATGGTTCGTCAGCAACTGAATCCGGCGCAGGCCCAGGTCGGACAGGATCTGCGCGCCGATGCCCGTCTCGTGCTGCAACAGCCGCTGGTCCGCCGGCGACGTGGGCGGTGTCTGGGTGCGGCTGTGCGTGATGAGCCGTCCTGGCCGGCCACCGTCTTCCTGCTCGGTCTGCGTCGTGCCCGCGTCGGTTTCATGCAGGTAGACGAGCACGCCGGCGCCCTCTCCGGCGATCCTTTCCAGTGACGCGCGCAACGTGCGCTGGCAATCGCATTCGGTTGAGCCGAAGACGTCGCCGAACGTGCAACGGGCGTGCATGCGCACCAGTGCGACGTCGCGCTGCTCGGGATGGCCAAATACGAGCGCGATGTGCGTCTCGGGATCGATGGAACTGCGATAGGCGTACGTCCGGAACTCGCCCAGATCGGTCTTCAGCACGCCCTCGGCGCTGCGCTGGACGATCCGTTCATGCTTCATGCGGTAGCGGATCAGGTCGGCCACCGAGATCAGCTTGATCCCGTGTTGCGTGCAGAACACTTCGAGCTGCGGCACGCGCGCCATGGTGCCGTCGTCGTTCATCACCTCGCAGATGACGCCGCCGGGCTTGAGCCCCGTGAGCTTCGCCAGATCGACCGCCGCCTCCGTCTGGCCGGTCCGCACGAGCACGCCGCCGCGCCGCGCGCGGATGGGGAACATGTGGCCGGGACGAGCCAGGTCCGACGGCTTCGAGTGCGGATCGATCGCCACCTGCACGGCCTTGGCCCGGTCGGCGGCGGAGATACCCGTGGTCACGCCTTCGGCCGCGTCGATCGCCTCGGTAAACGCGGTCCCGAACTGGGACGTATTGTGGCGCGTCATTTGCGGGAGCTGCAGCCGGTCGCAAATCTCGGGCGCCAGGGCCAGACAAATCAGCCCGCGGCCGTGCGCCGCCATGAAATTGATGATTTCGGGCGTGATGAACTCAGCGGCGATGGTCAGATCGCCCTCGTTCTCCCGGTCCTCGTCGTCGCACACCACGAGCATTTTGCCCTGGCGAAAATCTTCAAGCGCGTCTTCAATGGCAGAAAATGGCATCGCCTGTCCTGAAGTTCCATTATGAATCGAGTCCCGCCGGAACGCCCGTGCCGCCCGGCGGCGAGTGCGCCTTGGCGTCTGGAAACGCTAGATATGGCGCGGTTTGGCCCGCTGTGCGGCCAAATGTGTTGCCGGCCGGATCCATATGGTATTCTGAGGCAAGACCCGTCCTGCCTCGCGGAGAGGTGGCTGAGTGGTCGAAAGCAGCGGTTTGCTAAACCGTCGTACGGGCTTAAACCTGTACCCAGGGTTCGAATCCCTGCCTCTCCGCCAGATCCACAAAACAGAAATAGAATAAACGGCCAGCCGGGCTTGCGTCGGCCTGCCGTCAAGCGATCCGCCCTCGGCGCCGCAGCGGGGGCCGGGCGGTCCTCGCCACGGAGCCATGGCCTCGGAGACGAGTCCATATCTTGTTTAGCTACAATCGCTTGCAGCCCGTCTGTCATCACCCGCAGTTCTTCCCCATGTCTTCGACCGGCCGCCGGCGTTCGCACCGCCGATAACCGCGCCCGGCCGCGCACACACACCCCACGGCAGGTGGAAGCGCGCCGTACGCGACGTCCTTACGGTTTCGCGATGGGCGGGATCGAGGTGAACGCCTGGTTCGCGTTGACGCGCAGACCGAGCACGTTGACTTGTCCCGCGGAGACGCCGAACTCGATGGACCCGGATTTGCCCGTGGTCACGGGGAAGCGGTCGCGCAGCATGAAGGCGGCGTGGCCCAGGGCCGGCAACTCGATGGTGCCCGTCGCGAGCGTGCTGCCCGTCGCGCCGTCGCGCACCGTCACGGGCACGTCCGCCTCCACGCTCGAATTGTTCGCCAACGCGACGCTGTTGTCGTAGCCGCCGGTGTTGTCGAAGACCAGAATGGAATCGCTCGCGTCGGGCGTGGAGAGTGGCACCGCGGCTTCCTGGCTCACGGCATTCGTCGTGTAGCGGAACACCGCCGAGCCGCCGATGCCGCCGTCGGTCGACAACTGTGCCCAGCCGGTCTGGCCCGTCGCCAACGCCGTGTTGCTGCATTCGAGTACCGCCATGCCGCCCGCTGGAATGGTGCGGCTGAAGGTGGTGCTCGTGACCGTCGTGTTGATCGTCGTGCGCAGGACGCTCACCGGAATCGCCACCGCCTTGCCGTTGTCGTCGAAGAAACTGAGCTTGGCGTGAGCCGTCGCGCTGCCAGTATTGACCAGCGTGATCAGCGTCGTCCACCCGCCGCCGTAGGCGATATGCGTCATGGCTCCAACGTTCGCGAGCGTTGTTCCAACGACCTCGGTGCCGCGTTCGAGGACCGGCACCGAGGTGAAGGCGTGGTTCGAGTTGAAACGCAAACCCAGCAGAGTGATAGTGCTGGGGATTGTGCCCGATGACTGGAACTCGGCCGTGCCCGTCTTGCCGGCGGTTTGCGGGAAACGATCCGTGAGCAGGAACTGCGTGTGTCCGCCGGCGGCGAGCGGGAATTGCCCCGTACCAATGGCGGCGCCGTCCGCCGCGTTGCGCAATGTCACATTGATGACCTGATCGATCGTCCCGGTGTTTGCGATCGCGACGCCATAGAAGTAGCCGTCGGCGTTGTCGTAGGGCAGTACGAACGTGGAGGAACTGCGATTCTCCGCCGGTACCACAGCCTCCTGATATCCGCTGCCGACGGGCAGGCGGAAGATGCCGAAGCCGCTGGCGAAGCCACCGGTCGACAGGCGCGCCCAGCCGGTCTGCGACTCCGTCGTGCCGGCGGGTGCATTGAGCTGGATCAGTGCGCCTGGGGCGACCAGCGGGTCCGCGGTTAAGCCCGCGCTCGTTGGCGCCGTCAATGCGCGTCCGTTGTCGTCGAAGAAATCCAGATGCGCGTGCGCGGCGAGCGTGCCCGTGTTCAGCAGCGTGAACCTGGTATCCCAGCCCGCGCCGGCGGCGAAGTGGCCCAACGCCCCGGCTGCGCCTTCGGTTGCACCGTGCTGATTCAGCTTTGCGGTAAGATCACCAACCTGGAAAGAGCCGGAACGCGGCGTGCCGGTGTTCGCGGCGACGGCAAAGGCAAGACTTCCATTTCCGGAGTTCGATTGCGAACTGAGCCAGGTGATCCACGACGGCCCCGTTCCCGCGGACCACGGGCAGCCGTAGGGAGCCACAACATTCAAAGTGGCCACGGTCCCTTCCGCCGGGAGATCTGGAAGCGGAGCGCCAAACGCGTACGTGCACAGGCCCATCGCGGGCCCCTGCTGGATTGTGAAAGAAACACCATTCACACTTCCCAACGCCGTGCGCGCCGGCCCTGAGTTGGGATCGACTGTCAAAACTACGGTGGCCCCGCCCGTCCCGTTCAACGGATTCGGCGAGACCCACGCCGGGAGATACGTGACCGACCAGGTACAAGTCTGGTCCGGCGGCACAACCTGGAACGACAGCTTGCCACCAGCCGCCGCGATCGAAGACGGCGTCTGGAAGACAACCACCACCGAACTGCACGCCGTCGCGCTGCCGCCGGCGGGAGTCATAACACGGTCATTGTGCCGCTCGGCGGCGTAGGTTTGGCCCGCTCTGCCGGCGAATGGTTGGCTGGCATATGTTCGGCTCGGGAGCACGAACGCCGCGACGACGATCAGACTGCTGAATACAAGACGGAAGTGGCGAAGCGACAAGGTGGTGACGACCTTTCCTATGCGGAGCTCAGGCGACACCCATCTTACCCGATCGCGGCGGAAGGCGGAGCGAGAGTCAATTCACAATGCCGGCAGCATGTGACTTGTCTGCTTGTGTGTTGTCTGGCCGGGCGATAGCTCGGGCTGTGCTCTGGACGCGCTGGAAGGCAGAATATGAGCCGGACACCCACATCGAACGGCTGCCTGACGTGGCGCCCGCGGACGGATTTTCGGAACGAATCGCGTGCGCCGGTGACGGCGGGTTCACCGGCGCCGCAAGAAGAGCGTATGCCGCGGGCTAGTTGGAGCCCCTGCCGATGATGGAATGGGACGGCGCCGCCGCCTCGCGCGCATTCTCGTCCTTCAGGTATGTGTTGATCGTGCTGGCGATCTGCCGGGAGTCACGTTCCACCGAGGTGGCGAGTTTCTGATAATCCGGGCTCCACAGATGCAGGTGATTCTCGTTGAAGTAGTGAATCGTATTTTGCGCGTTGGCGGCTGCGTCCCGCATGAGCGGCAACACCTTATCAACGGCTTTCTGCTCCCAGGGCCGCAACGAGTCGCGCTGCGCTTCCAGGCTGGCGATCTGTTTGCCCATCGTGTTGACGTCGTCCCGCAAAGCGTTGAGCGGCGTCAGGTACGCGTCCGGACTCGCCTTGTTCTCCACGCTGTAGAAATCGATCTGTTCAGCCTTCTCGGCCGCCATTGCGGCGGTCAACTTCATTTCCTTCAGCGTTTGTTGAGCTCCTTGGGCGATGCTCACGCTGCCGGGCGTTCCAGCCATCATCTGCGGCGCGAGCGTGATCAGCGAAGCGATCGCCGCCGTCAACGTGATTGAGCAGTTTTTCCTGGTCATAGTGTCGTTCATCTCCTTGCCCTTCTGTTCACCGCATGGCTCTGCCATCGCGGCTCAACTGTGAAGACGAATCCCCGCCGGGCCGGGCTTCTACCGTCGAGAGGGGATATTCGGTCAACACGCTGTAGTAGAGGGTGCGCTGGCGGGAGGCAGGCCGGGCCGGTCGCTGTTGGTGCAAATGGTAAATTTCAGGTAACAGCCAGGGCCGGCCGGTTCGCCTTTACTTCATAAAGGGAGGCGCAGCCCGCCGGCTACCGGCGTAAGACGGATGAAAGAATGGCGAATCCGGCGCATCGAAGCAATTCGCTCCGCAAGATGCTGGGCGGCATCCTGTCCGCGCCGGTCAGCGTACTGTGGATCGGGTTCACCGGGCTGTTTCTCCTGACGGCCATCGTCGGAGTCGACGCCGCGACATCGATCCGCAAGGTCGAGGTGGCCACCGCGGCGCTACGTGCGCAATCCCGTCAACGGGACGCCCTGCTGGATCAGTTGCGCGCCGAACTCTACCGTTCAGCCACCGTGACGCGCGACTACCTGCTGGACCCGGACGACGCGCGCGCGGCGGACCAAAAGTCGGAACTGGAGCAGATCCGAGTGCGCAGCGACAGCGCGCTGCACAGCTACGAGCAGACTCTGCCGCAACACGAACGCCTGACATTCGACGACCTACGCGGCCGTATTGAAGCGTATTGGAGCACGCCAACCGTTCCGGCGTGACGGTCAACACGACCGATCCGCGCGGGCTGATCGCAACGTTCGATACGGCCGAGCGCAGCCATACGGCCGGCGACGCGTGTGCCAGCGCACGCCAGACCGAGTTCCGGCTGACGCAGTTGCAGCTCACCGACATCGCGCGGCGCACCGGCGGAATCTCGATCGTCAGTGACAATGACCTGGCCGGATCGATGGCCAGGGTGGCCGCCGATCAACTGGGCTACTACCTGATCGGATACAAGCCGCCGGAGACGCAGAAGAAGGAAGGCTTCCGCAAGCTTGCAATCCGCGTCACGCGCTCCGGTCTGAAGGTTCGCTTTCATTCGAGCCTCTACGAAGAGGCGCCGGCGGACGCAGCGGCGGCCGGCAACGGCAAGCGCCTGATCGCGGCGGTCGCCTCGCCTTTCACGATTCCGAACGTGCGCGTCCATCTCGCCACGCGGTACTGGGACGCCGGCGCCGAGACCGGAGCGGTGCTCGATACGACGTTGGAGATCGACGCGCGCGACCTGCAATTCAACGCCGGTCCGGACGGTCGCCGGAAGGCCACGTTCGACATTCTGGCGTTGATCTACGGCGCGGAGAGCAAGCCGTTGGCGAGCTTCGAGAAGAGCTACACCGTGTTGCTCACCGACGCCGCGTTTCGGCGGGCGCTGCGCGAAGGGCTGGTTCAGCAACTGCAGTTGCCCGTGAAACACGCGGGGGCCTATCAACTCCGCGGCGCTGTTCGCGATCACGCATCGGGCCAGGTCGGCTCGGCCAGCGAGTTCGTCGAAGTGCCGGATCTCGCGCGCGGCGAGTTGGCCGTGTCCGGCATTGCGCTGAGCGGCGGCGGGGCGGATGGTTCGGCGCGCTGGCGGTTTCATGCGGGCGAGACGGTCGCCTATGCTTACCAGGTGCTAAACGCCCATGCCGCGCCGGACGGTTCACCGCATGTGGAAGTGCGCGCGGCGCTCTATCACGATGGGCGCGCCTTGGGGACGAGTGCGCCGATGCCCGTGGATCCGAAGGGCCAGACTGACCTGAAGCGCCTGGTGGTCAGCAACGAGTTCCGCCTGGGCCGGCAATTGACGCCGGGCGACTACACGCTACAGATCGAAGCAGCCGACAAGAACGCTTCGCGGCAGCACGCGCCGGCGCTGCAAACCGCTGACTTCGAAATCGTCGAGTGATTGTTCTGGATTGAGATTCAGCCCGTCCGCCGCGGTGAAAAACCGCGGCCCGGTTGCCCAGGCCGCGGCTTGGACGGAGTGCTTATGCGACCGTGATTTCAGGATCGAGGTAGACGTCCTGGATGGCGTTTACCAGCGCGATGCCCTCGGCCAGCGGCCGCTGGAACGCCTTGCGCCCGCAGATCAGGCCCGTTCCACCGGCGCGCTTGTTGATGACGGCCGTCGTCACGGCGTCGGCCAGATCGTTCGAACCCGAAGCGCCGCCGCTGTTGATCAGGCCCACGCGGCCCATGTACGAGTTGGCCACCTGGTAGCGGCACAGGTCGATCGGGTGATCACTCGCCAACTCGGAATAGATGCGCTTGTCATATTTGCCGTAGGAAACGCCGTTCCCGTTCAGCGCGACGTAACCGCCGTTGTTCTGCGGCAGTTTCTGTTTGACGATATCGGCCTGAATGGTCACGCCGAGATGATTGGCCTGGCCGGTCAGATCGGCCGACGAATGGTAGTCCTTGTCCTTTTTGAACGCGCTGTTGCGCAGGTAGCACCACAGCACCGTCGGCAGCCCGTTCTCATGCGCCAGCGCGAAGGCCTGGCTGATCTCGACGATCTGGCGCGCGCTCTCTTCGGAGCCGAAATAGATGGTCGCGCCAATGGCGGCTGCGCCCATATCGATTGCCTCTTTGACCGTACCGAACAGGATCTGGTCGAACTTGTTCGGGTAGGTCAGCAGCTCATTGTGATTGATCTTCACAATGAACGGGATCTTGTGCGCGTACTGGCGTGAGACGGAGCCGAGCACGCCGAACGTGGAGGCGACGGCGTTGCAGCCGCCCTCGATGGCGAGCTTGACGATGTTCTCGGGATCGAAGTAGTCGGGGTTCTTGGCGAAGCTCGCTCCGCCCGAATGCTCGACGCCCTGATCGACCGGCAGGATGGAGAGATAGCCCGTGCCGCTCAACCGGCCGTGCGAGAACAGCCGTTGCAGGTTGACCAGCACACGGTTGTTGCGGTCCGACGCGGCATACACGCGGTCCACGAAATCGGGGCCGGGGACATGCAGCCGTTGTTTGTCAATCTTCGGATGGCTGAATTGCAACAGCGATTCGGCCTGGCCGCCCAACAGTTGTTCAATTTTCGTTGTGGTTTTATTCACCGAACAGCACCTCTGATCTGCCTTCATTTCAGCGCGGCCGGAGGCGCGTGTCCAGGGGGGTGCGGATCACCGGGAAAGCCGCACGGGCATCGGTGCTGGCCGCAACTGCGCTCGTGTATGGACGCAACGCGCCACCGCGCTCACGGCAAGCGCCACACCGGCGTCCGCCAACGTCCGGCTGCGACAGTCAGAAGACCGCGTCCACGTGCAGTGTTCGCGGTGGACGGGAGTTTTCCGATGCCCAGCGTGGCGGCACATTCCGGCGCGAGTAGTCGATTGTCCCAAGTTGCATTAAGATATGTCACGAAAATCCCAGGCAAGTTAATACGGAAACTCGTTGCGGTTGAATACAGTTGAGCGAGCGCGGAATTGTTCATAGAATGACGCTGATGACCATTCGAATGTTGTCTTGCGTGCGAATGGGGCTGCTTCCAGCAACCGCTTTCCTGTTCCTGACCGGCCTGCCTGCCTCTCCACAATCGACATCCGGCGGCGTCGGCCGGCCCGCGGGTATCGCCACAGAACTTTCCGCTGCGGCGGAACCCGCCGCCACGATGCCTGGCACTGGGCAGGGCGTGAAACCAGCCGCGCTGGATTTTACCCTCAAGCTCGCATCCACGCCATTTGTAACGGCAAATGTCGGGACGCCGTATAGCACGCAACTGGCAGCGAAAGGCGGGACCGGCCCGTACCAGTTCGCGGCACCGGCTTGCCCGTCCTGGCTGACGCTGACCAGCGATGGACACCTTTTCGGGACGCCAAGCGCGACGGGTTCGGGCGCCTTTGAAGTCCAGATCACCGATGCCACTGGCAACACATCCGTTTCTTCGGGGTACGCCGACGCGAACTGGGTCAGTTACCAGGTGCTCCCCCCTCTGTCCATAGGTCCGGCGACGTTGCCGGACGGCGCACAGGGGCAAATGTACTCAGCGATGTTCTACAGCACCGGCTTCCGTGACATCAATGGTGTGGCTGGCGAGGGAATAGGGAGCTACACGGGTACGCTCCCGCCCGGGCTGAGTTTTTCCCAGACAGGGAACTACTACCTCAGCGGCATTCCGACACAAACGGGCACGTACAACATCACAGTTCACTTCTCGGATAACTTCGGAGACGCGCTCGACCAGAACTACACGCTCAAGATCATTCCGTTTGCGGATGTTCCCCTGCGGTCGATTTATCCGCCATCACCGCTGAACGGAACCGCCGGCCTGCCGTTCTCCGTCACATTCTCCTCCAGCGACGGGCGGCAACCGTTTTCGGCGTCGCTCGTTAATGGGAGCTTGCCACCCGGCCTGACGATCTCCGATGGGTCCACGCTGTCCGGCGTTCCGACAACAGCCGGGACGTACAGCTTTGCGCTTCGGCTCACCGATGCCGACCAGCGGACCATAACGGCTTCCTATACGCTCACGATCGGCGCACAAGTTTTGCAGATCCTGCCCGACAGTCTGCCGAACGGCATAGTCGGCCAGCCCTATTCGCTCCAATTCACAACGAAGGGGCCGGGAGCGCCACCCTTTTCGTGGGCGGCGCAAAACAACCCGCCCGGCCTTTGGGCCACTACCGACGGAGCTTACTCCGGCACTCCCACGGCTATCGGGTCGTACCAGGTCACAATCACCGTCAGGGGCACTGATGGCAATAGTGCTCAGCGCACCTACACGCTACAGATCACAGGCCCACCCATCGTGCTGTCTCCGACGACTTTGCCCACGTTCGAATACGGCGTGCCGTATTCGCAGAAGTTCACCGCGTCGGGCGGCACGGCGCCGTACTTCTTCTCGATCGGCTACTACTGCCTGCCGAACGGAATCACGCTGAGCCCTGACGGAACAGTGAGCGGAACGCCGACGTCGGCTTCGCCAGAAAGTTCCTGCCAGGTCACCGTCAAAGACGCATTGGGCGCGACGAGTTATACCAATGTGGCCATCACCTACCGCGATGCATCTTTGGTGCTGAGTCCCCTGGGGACGTTACAGAGCGGTATTGCCGGAATGGCTTACGGCATCGAACTCGACGCCGGCGGTGGGGCACCTCCGTACACGTATGCGGTGAGTTCGGGGGCCCTGCCGCCCGGACTCGCGCTCAGTACGCGATCGATGGCCGCGGCAGTCTGGATTCAAGGCAAACCAACAACAGCCGGGACCTTTGATTTTTCTGTCAAAATATCGGACTCCACTGGCCTTTCGGCATCGTACGGTTATTCGATCACGATCACCACACAGACGATCACCGTCAGTCCGGTGGCGCTGCCCGATACCCAACCCGGCAACGCGTACAGCGCGACTCTGACAGCGGCGGGCGGAACCGCGCCTTATCAATTCGAGCTTTGGCAAGGTACCGCATTGCCAGCCGGGATCAGTCTCTCGACGTCGGGCGTGATCAGCGGCACAACGGCCTTTCTCGGGACGTACGATTTTGGGGTCAAAGTAACGGACGCCAATGGGCTGACCGGATCCGTCTCGTATACACTCCTGTCGCAAGGTGGTCCTATTGTGCTCACCGCGAATCTGCCTCACGGCCGGCTTGGCGTGCCCTACAGCGGCTCGATCACGGCCAGCGGCGGGACGCAGCCCTACCAATTGGACCCCATTACGGGGGCCATACCGCCGGGAGTGATGGACGCCAGCGACAATGGCACTTTCACCGGCACACCGACTGCTGTCGGAACGTACACCTTCCTGGAGGGAGTGTACGACCGGGATCGCAAAACCGGATCGGCGTGGTTCACGATCACGATCGATGGCACGACAAACATGACGATTGGCCCGGATACGCTGCCCAACGCGTATCTCGGAAAACCGTACGCCGCCAACTTGACCGTGACCGGCGGTGCGCCGCCATACCACTTCGGTTTCGGTTACGGCTCCAGCATGGGGCCAGTGTTCTATTTCGACGGTGTAACGCTCGAGTCGAATGGCCCGACGCGCGTTAGCACCCTTACATTCACCGTCGATGCCACGGACTCGCTCGGCAACACGGCGTCAAAAGAATATACGATCCAAGTTCTGGACCCGAACGGTCCTCTAGCTTACTCAACCAGCAGCCTGCCGAACGGCGTTGTCGGGACGCCCTACGCGGCAACCGTTACCGCCAGCGGAGGGCAGCCGCCTTACTTTTACGTGGCCTGGGGAACGACCTTGCCGCCCGGCATTGTGGTGAACAACGATGGCACCCTTGGCGGCATTCCCGCGACGGCTGGGGCCTACAGTCTGCAGATCGACGTTACGGATGCCCACCAGACCACGGCGAGCCACGTCTTTCCCATATTGATAGCAGCCGCCGCGGGAGGCGGCGGGAGCACTGTCAGCCTCGCTACGCGCAGCCTGGCGTCACCCGCGGCCGGGCAGAGCTATTCGGCAGTGCTGCAAGCTGTTGGAGGCACGCCGCCATATACCTTTTCAATGACCCTTGGCAGCCTTCCAAGCGGCCTCGCGCTGAGCCAGACAGGGGAGATCAGCGGCACGCCGTCCGTGACAGGTACATCCACGTTCACCATCCAGGTGCGTGACAGCCAGGGCAACACCGACAGCAAGAGCTTCACGCTGATTGTCTCGACGAGTTCAGCGCCTGCGCTGGACCTGCTGCCCTATTCGCTGTCTCCTGGCCAGCTGGGCAGTCCATATTTCGCAGTCTTCACTTGCATCGGCGGTACGCCGCCGTGCACCTTCACCATGGCAAGCGGCACACTCCCGTCCGGTGTGTCTTTCGGTGGCGGGGTATTGACGGGCACGCCCCAGGAGGCGGGGAGCTTTCCAATCGTGGTGCGGGCGACCGACGCCGCGCGAGCGGTCGTGACCGTGAATTACACGCTGGAAATCGGATTCCTGAGGATCCTTCCTTCAGAACTGTCTCCCGCCACCGTCGGCTGGGATGCAAGCTATAACTTAAGTACGTCGCCAGCGGCCGCCGGGACCGTCTACACGATCGCCAGCGGCGGCCTGCCGCCGGGAATTTCCCTGTCTCCGGCGGGTGTCATTTCTGGTAAGGCCAGCGCCGCCGGCCTCTTCGTTTTTGAAGTCAAGGCCAGCGCGAGTGATGGTACAACCGGCTTTGGTAATTATGGGCTGCTCGTCTATGGCAATGCTCTCACTTTGCAGTCAGAAGCTCTGCCGGGCGTACCAGTGAACCAGACTTACAATTACAGCCTGCTCGCAACCGGTGGCGCTCCACCATATCGGTGGTCCTACAGTGGAACTCTGCCGGCAGGCATGTCGCTAAGTGCTGGCGGCACACTGGGCGGAGCGCCCGAGAGTGCGGGAACATTCGCTGTCACCGTCCGTGTGACCGACTCCGTGGGCGTCACCGTAAGCCGCGATTTCACCCTGTGTATCATCGACACGTTGTCGATTACCACTCCAGACACGCTGCCATCCGGAACAGTGGGCGCGCCGTTCTCACAGAGCCTGGAAGCACGAGGAGGAGCGGCGCCCTACCGGTGGTCGCTGCTCAGTGGCACGCTTCCGCCGGGGCTGGGCCTTGCCGGCACGGGAACGGTGGCAGGCACACCGGCAACGTCCGGGACGTGGCAATTCAAGGTGGCCGTGACCGACGCCGCGGGTGCGCAAGCGGCTCAGTTGATGAGCATTTCCAGCGCTGATGCTCAGTCCAGCCTGACGCCTCGCGGAGTCTTTTCTCACGTGGTCTCCGGCGGCGGCTGGGGATCGTCAATCTACCTGATTAATTCGGCAAGCAAAGCAGTCCAGGCGAGCATGGCGTTTCAAGCCGATGACGGCAGTCCGCTGCGACTTCCGCTGACAACGGCGGCAGGAGGCGCATCTCAATCAACGTTGGATTCGCACTTGGAGCTGACGCTCGCGCCGCACTCAACCGCTTTGATTGTGACGGCGAGTGATTCGGCCTCTGAACTACAGGGCTGGGCGCAAGTTTCGGGGAGCGGTGGCGTCTCTGGATACGAGGTGTTTCACTATACGCCCGCCAGTGGTCAGCAGTCGGAGGCCACCGTCGTTCTGGAGCAGGAGCTGCATCCTTCGCTGGTTTTGCCGTACGAGAACGCCGACGGCTTCAGCACAGGTGTGGCCCTGACAAATGTGATGCCCGCTGACCGTGATTCGGTTGTGGCCGTAGCCTGGGACGCGACTGGCAAGCGGATCTCCGCGCCATGGGAAGACCTGGCAGCGGGCGGGCATACGGCATTCGCGCTTGCGGACAAGACGCCTGCGGCAACGGGAACCCGTGGTGTGATCAGCTTCCTGGGAGACGCGGCGGGAAGCATCGCGGGGCTCGGAATCCGCGTGAACCCAGTTGGCTCGTTCACGTCGATCCCGCCTTTGAAATCGCTCGCCGCTGCGGCGCAGTCGTTGCCGGACGCCATTGTCGGCAAAGCCTATGCGCAGAACCTTACGCTCGACGGCGGGCTTCCGCCCTATACGTGGTCGCTCGTGTCTGGCACTCTGCCGCGGGGCTTGGCACTGCAAGCCTCCGGCGCCATTTCCGGAACTCCGCAGTATTCGGGAGCATGGACCTTTACGGCCCAGGCGACCGACACACACGGAGATGCAACGCAGTTGACATACACGCTCCCGGCTGGCGACGGTCAGAGCTTGACGCGATTCGGAGTGCTGCCCCATATCGCTTCCGGAGGTGGGTGGAAGACCACTCTGTACCTCGCCAACCTGGACTCGCAACCGCAAGCACTGCGTCTAGCATTTCGCGGTGACAGCGGACAACTGCTGAGTCTGCCACTAAAGGTAACAGCCGGCGGAGAGTCTCAAACCTTGACGACCGCGAATCTGGACACGACGCTGCCGGCAAATTCGATGGCGCAAATCGAGAGTGATGCGGGAACGGCGGAAGGCATTAACGCATGGGTTGAATGCCTGGGATCGCCGCTGATCGCCGGCTATGGCGTTTTCCGTTACGCGCCGGCGGATGGAACGCAGTCCGAGGCCACGGTACCGCTGGAAACCAACTTCAAGCCATCGTTCCTTCTTCCGTACGAGAACACGAACGGCTTTTCCACTGGAATCGGACTGGCCAATCTGTCGCAGGATATTCCAGTGACAATCACCGCCACTCTCTACGACGAAAACGGGGTACAGATCGCCCAGCAACCGCTCGCGGTTCCCAAGGGCGGGCATGTTTCGTTCAGCCTGACCGACCAGTTTCCAGAGGCGGCTAGCCACCGGGGATTTGTCTTGTTTCAGGGAGCTGACGCCGGACTCATTACGGGCCTTGGAGTCCGCGTGAGCCCGCTCGCCTCCTTCACTTCAGCGCCCAGGTTGGAGGCGCAGTAATGCACGCATTTCGAAGTGACGGCCAGTACGGCCTGCCAGGGCGCTGACGCGCAGTTCAGCGCAATTCACGGTGCGGCCCGTTGATGTCCGCATAGGCAGCGGCGTCGGCGGCAGCGGCACTCGCGCCTGACTCCGGGATGGTGTCCGGCTCACGGGACAGAGCCGGCCCATGAGGAAGCGGCGCCGGCGTGCCTGCGGGTCAACCTCAAAGACGGGGCCGGAGCGGGGACGTATCCCGGCGCCTTTGGCGGTGCTCTTCCCAGACGCGCTGCAAGTTCAGGATTGCGGCTTTCGGATTGGCGGCCTGCGTGACGGCGCGCACGACGGCGAAGTTCGTCGCGCCGCACGCCAGCACCGTGGGCAGATTCTGCGCGTTGATGCCGCCGATGGCGACGGTGGTGAGCGGCGTATGGCGGATGATGTCTCCGGTGCGCTCGGGGCCCAGCACCGGATCCGGCTTTTCCTTTGTCGGCGTCGCATAGACCGGCCCGACGCCGATGTAGTCCGGCGCCAAGCCGCCCGCCGTGGCGGCTTGCTCCTCGTCATGCGTCGACAGGCCGAAGATCCTGCCCGGCGCCGGCCAGAGCCGGCGCGCTTCGGCGAGCGGCATGTCATTCTGGCCGAGATGGACTCCGTCGGCGCCGCACTCGCGCGCGATCTCGACATCGTCGTTGACGATGAAGCGCGTCGCAGTGCCCGCCGTAATGCGCCGCAGCCGGTGAGCCATCGCGAGAATCTCGTGCTTTGCGCTGTGCTTCATGCGCAGTTGGACGTAGCGAACGCCGGTCTCGACGGCCGCCGCGGCGCAGGCTTCATAGCCCGCGACCGGGTCGGTCAGCACCAGGTACAGTCCGAATTCATCCGGCATGCGCGGCCAGCGGCTCCCTGTAGACGCCATCCCAATTCTTGAAAACCGGTTCGAGACCCTTGCTCCGCAGCATCGCGCAAAACTCGTCGACGCCGCGATCGTCGTTGACTTCGAATTGCGCGGCCGAATGTTCGGTGGCCGGCGAGTAGCCGCCCACGGTCGTCTTGCTTGCGACGCTCATCTTCGAGATGCCGATCCCGGCAATGCCATCGCGGAAATGCGGACTCTCGCGCGTGGAGAGGGCGAGCGGCGTGTCGGGCAGGCAGATGCGAAATGCGAAGACGATCTGCGCGAGCATGCGTTCGTCCACTTCAAACGTGGGCGCGAAACCGCCCGTCTGCGGCCGGATGCGCGGGAAGCAGATGGAAACGCCGCCGCGCCAATATGTTCTTTGCAACTCCACCGCGTGGCGGTAGAGCGAGATCATCTCACCGCGCGGCTCGGTCAGCCCCAGCAGCGCGCCGAGGCCCGCCGTGCGGATGCCGGCGGCCAATGCCCGCCCTGGCGCGTGCACGCGCCAGTCGTAGTTGCTCTTCGGTCCCTTCAAGTGCAAGCCGGCATAGACCGCCGGGTCGTACGTTTCCTGGAACATCGTCATGCCGGTGCAGCCAGCCTCGGCGAGACCGCGATATTCGTCCCCGGTCATCGAGAAGACCTCGACGTTGACGCTGTGGAACAGCCTGGCCGCGCGCTCGACCGCGTTGCGAATCACTTCGAAGCCCGCGGCGGAATGGCGGTCACCCGTCAGCAGGAGGATCTCCTCGATGCCCATCTTCTTGAGCGCGGCGAACTCGGTCTCCATCTGTTCGACCGTCAGCTTGTTGCGCGGGATGTTGCGCGTGATGGAGAAGCCGCAATAGGTGCACGACGACGAGCAGTAGTCGGAGAGATAAAGCGGCGCGAACATGGCGATCGTGCGGCCGAAATGACGGCGCGTGAGCGCCTGGGCCCGGCGCGCCATCGCTTCCAGTTCCGCCGATGCGGCGGGTGAGAGCAGGATCGCCATTTCCCGCTCTCCAGGTGCGTCCGCTGCCAGCGCCTGACGGACCAACGCGCGGTCGGCGTGTTGCGCCAGGTCCAGCCAGGGTGTGGGATCGATCGATGCCGGGCGCGTGCCGATCATGCCACCTCCGTGAGAAACGCCGTCAGCGGGCTGGTGGCAACGGCGGTTTCACTCTGCGGCATCAGGCCGGCTTTGCACGCCAGTCGCCCTGCTTTCACGGCCATGGCAAATGCCTCCGCCATCAGCGCCGGGTTCTCGGCTACGGCAATGGCGCTGTTCACCAGTACGGCGTCGCCGCCCATTTCCATGGTTGCGGCTGCTTCGGAGGGCGAGCGCAAGCCGGCATCGACGATAACCGGAACGCGCGCATCGCGGATGATGAGCCGCAACATCGCCGCGGTAGTGAGTCCCTGGCCGGTGCCAATCGCGGCGCCTAACGGCATGACCGCGGCGCAGCCGATCTCTTCCAGCCGTTTGGCGAGCACGGGGTCCGCGGGCATGTAGGGCAGGACGAAGAATCCTTCCTTGACAAGCACCTGCGCCGCTTCGTAGGTCTCAATCGGATCGGGCAACAGGTGATGCGGGTTGGGGTGAATCTCCAGCTTCACGAACGGGCTGCCGGTCAGCTCGCGGCCGAGTTCCGCGGCCTTGATCGCCTCCTTGGCGTCCCGGGCACCAGATGTATTCGGTACAAGCGTGATACCGGCCAGGCTTGCCAGCGGCGCACAGATGTCGTCGTCGTGATCGTGGTTGAAACGGCGCAAGGCCACAGTCACCAATTCGGCGCCCGAGGCGCGGATCGCAGCAATCATCGCCTCGCGGCCGGAGAACTTGCCTGTGCCAAGCAGCAGGCGCGACGAGAATGTACGATCGCCCAGTTGAAGAGCATCACTCATAAATCAGCCTCCCGCCACCATCGTCAACAGCTCCACTTCGTCGTGCTCTTTGAGACGGACCGCGGCCCAGCGGCTGCGCGGCACCACCTCGCCATTGAGCACGATTGCGATTGCGGCAGGCTTGGCGCTGATCTCGTCGAGGAGTTCGGCAATCAAGCCATGTCCCTGGTGAAGATGCGGCTTTCCATTGACAATCAGATCCATTGAAGGTTTCCCAGAGAAGCGAAAAAACGCGCCAGTTCCTTTCAGCGTACACCCGCGGTGTTGCCCGTCTGGGGCAGCCGCGCGCGCGGCGTACGGCCTGGCCGCGATCAATGGCGCGGCGGGCGAAACAGCAGGACGACCTGCCGTGTGAGGCGCCGGCCGGGAGCCCGGCTCGCTATGGCAGCGGATTGTCCAACAACACTCGCCCGAGATCCTACTCGACTACCTTTTGGTTGTTGCTCCGGTCGTTGTCCGGGAGCACACGGTCGGGATCGATCGTCACCGACGCGATCGGCTTGTCGCCCGGCACGGTCCAGGTCGCGGTGGTCTTGTTGAGCCATGTCTCCACGGGCACTCTGACGCGCGCGCTCGTCCCGTCGCGGAACTTCGCTTCCACCGTTGCGGGCAGCACGAGGGCGCCGCGATTGGTCAGCGTCGCCTGCGCGCCTTCCACTTTGTCCACGGCCATGTCGAAGGTCCAGTGGTTCATATACCAGCCGCGCCAGAACCAGCTCAGATCTTCTCCGCCTTCGCTCGCGATCGCGCGAAAGAAATCCGACGGGCTGGGATGCTTGAAGGCCCAGTCGCGGATGTACTTGCGGAAGGCCCAGTCGAAACGCTCCGGCCCGAGAATCTGCTCACGCAGCAGCACCAGCCCGTAGGCTCCCTTGAAGTAGCTCACCGCATGATCGAATTGCCAGGGATAGCCGTCCGCGGGCATGAGGAGATTCGGCGCGGCCGGATCGTTGAGCACTTTCAAAATCATCTCCGGAGGCTCGCCGCCGGCCGAGTATTCGCCGTCGCGTTTGGGGCCGTACTTGCCGCCGCCGAAGCCGGCCGATTCCTCGATGTCGATGAACGTATTGAAGCCCTCGTCCATGAACGCATTGCGCCGCTCGTTCGAGCCGACGATCATCGGGAACCAGCAGTGGCCGATCTCGTGCGCGGTGACCCAGAACAGCACTTTGCCGTTATCGCGGATACCGTCGAAGGCGACGCCCGGATACTCCATGCCGCTGGAGAATCCGGCGATATTTACCGCCGCCGGCCACGGATAGGGAAACCAATGTTTGGAGAAGCGTTCGACCGTGTCCTTGACGTACTCGGTCGAGCGGTCCCACGCGTCCGGCCCGACGCTTTCGGGCGGGTAAACCGACATCGCCAGCGCGCTCTTCCCGCCGGGCAGATTGATGCGCGCCGCGTCCCAGATGAACGCTGGCGACGCGCTCCAGACGACGTCGCGCGTATGCTCCATGCGGAAATGCCAGGTCAGCGTACCCGTCTGCCGCGGCCGGCTGGCCGGATCGGCGACCTCCCGCGGCGCGCGGATATAAACGGTCTTGTCGCTCGTGCGCGCCTGCTCCAGCCGCTCCGCCTGCGCGCGCGTCAGCACCTCGCGCGGATTCACCAGTTCGCCCGAGCCGGCGACCAGAAACGACGCCGGCACGGTGACGAAGTAATCGAAGTTGCCGTACTCCAGGTAGAACTCCGAGCCGAGATAGGGCAGCGTGTCCCAGCCACGCAGATCGTCGTAGACCGCCATGCGCGGATACCACTGCGCGATGTCGTAGATCTCTCCCTTTTCGGACAGTCCCCAGGAAGTGCGCCCGCCCCATACGCCCGGGATCCGGTAGTGGTAACGGAAATGGATCTTGAGCCGCGCGTGGCTTGCCAGTGGCTCAGCCAGCAGGATCTGCATGCGCGTGTCGTCGATGCGGTAGTCGGCTTTCGCCCGCTGCGCCCCGCTCTCGATCTCCACGGAGTCGAAGACGAACCCGTCGCTGAAGGGCGGCTCGTCCACGGCTGCCGGGCTGTTTTTGCGCGGCCGGCGCCGCATCGTCCCCAACGCCGCCGCGCGCGAGTCCTTCCGGTAGATGTTCTGCTCCAGATGCAGCCACAGGCTGGGCAGCGCGTCGGGACTGTTGTTGGTATAGGTGATCGTCGACGTCGCGCGCAGTTGTTTCGCGGCAACGTCCAGTTGCGCGTGGATCTCGTAATCCGCCTGGTTCTGCCAATAGCTTGGTCCTGGAGCGCCGTTGCTGGAGCGGTAGGCGTTGACGGGGTCAGGTAGCGTCAAGGGCGCGAACGTCACGCGCGGGTCGAAGACCGGAGCCGCCGCGGGTGTCTGGGCGCCCGCGCCAGCCGCAACGAGTACCGGAATGCTGAGCAAGAAAGTACGGAGCGTAAGGTGAAAAAAATGGCTGTCTCGCATGATGAAACCTGGGATGTCTCTCGAAACTGGTGGGCACCACGAGGGCGGCGGAACAACACGGTTACGATCTCTCAGTATATCCGTCCCTGTATTCGCCACACCGCGGCCTCGCACACGGACACGTCGCGCCACGGTCACTCCACCCGAAACCGCAATGCGCAGTTGTGATGAAATAAGCACCGGCATGACCCCGCACAAATGGCGAACCTTGTTAGCAGCGCTGGCGCTGCTCCCCTTCGGCGCAACTCTCGCCCAGACGCCGTCTCCTGCACCAGATGCGGCACGCGAGGCGCGACTCGCGTGGTGGCACGAGGCAAAGTTCGGCATGTTTATCCACTGGGGTCTGTACGCGCTGCCGGCGGGCGAGTGGCACGGCCGCGCCTACAACGGCATCGGCGAGTGGATCATGTACAAGGCGCGCATTCCGGTCGCCGAGTACGAACAACTGGCCGGTCAGTTCAACCCCACGCGGTTCGACGCCGACGCGTGGGCACAACTCGCGCAGGACGCGGGGATGAAGTACCTGGTCCTCACGTCGAAGCATCACGACGGCTTCGCGATGTTCGGCTCCAAGGCGGACCCGTTCAACATCGTCGACGCGACGCCCTTCCATCGGGATCCAGTGAAGGAACTGGCCACCGCGTGCGCGCGGCGCGGCATCCGCTTTGGCGTTTACTATTCGCAGGCGCAGGATTGGACCGCTCCGGGCGGCGCGATCTGGGAAGGGCCGCATGAGGACGATCCCGTGCCGCAGAACCCGCGTTGGGACGCACGGCAGGCGGGCGATTTCGATACCTATTTCACGCGCAAGGCGATCCCGCAGGTGCGCGAGTTACTCAGCAATTACGGCCCGATTTCCATCATTTGGTTCGACACGCCGTTGAACGTGATGAATGAAAAACGGGCTGGCGAATTGGAGCGCGCTGTCCGCGGGTTGCAGCCCAACTGTCTGATCAGCGGCCGGCTCGGCGGCAAGAGCCAGAGCGATTACGATTCGGAAGGCGACAACGCCATACCCAACCTGTCGCGCGCGGGCGCTTGGGAAACGCCCGCCACGCTGAACGATACCTGGGGCTTCAAGAAAAACGATCAGCACTGGAAGCGGCCGGAAGACCTTGTTTTCAAGCTTGTGGACATCGTCAGCAAGGGCGGCAACTATTTGTTGAACGTCGGACCCGACGCCAACGGCGTCATCCCCCAGCCGAGTCAGGACATACTGCGCGCCGTAGGCCGCTGGCTGGCCGTGAATGGCGAAGCGATCTACGGCGCGGGCCGGAGCCCGTTCGGCGCCGAGTTCGGCTCGTTCAGCCGCACGCAAACCGACGCCCAGGGCAAGCCCGTTTTCGAGGCCAGCAACGTCTGGCGTTGCACCATCAAGCCGGGCAAAATCTATATCCATCTTTTCCAATGGCCGGCGGGCAAGTTTGAGTTCGCTGGTATCCAGGGACGCGTCGTGCGCGCCTATTTGCTGGCGGACAAACAGCACACGCCGCTCAAATTGGCGCAGGTCGGCGGCAAAGTCTCCATCCATCTGCCTGCCGCGGCGCCGGACGCGATCGCATCGGTTGTGTGCCTGGAGGTCGCCGACCGGCAATAGCGTGGATCCGGCGAACGTCTTCGGATTGAAGACTTGAGCCCGCCTGCGCCTTCGGCTGCGGATGCCGCCGCTGGCGCGGAAGGTACCTCTTCCGTGCCGTGTCAAAACGTGGCTTGACACCGGCGGAAAATGACGTTCAGTAATCGGATAGAGCCTCCGGTCGCGCTGGCTCAAACGGCGGAGGCGAGGGGGACAGGTCATGCAACAAGAGTCTTCAGACCGCCCGGAAATCTGCCTGACTCGGACGTTCCACGACCGGATGGAATTCGAAGCGTGGGCCGAGAAATGGCATAACGGGAATGGCAACGTACACGGTTTTGTGAATAAGTTCGAGCCCAGCACCAAGCGTGCGACGGCAGCGCAGCGCAAGCGGCTCGCGATGCCTGGCAATCGCTATTTCACGCCCTACGGGTGGATGGCCCGAAGCGACGAAATTCCGGACGAAGCATTTGCCGGCGGCGGAATGCCGGTCGACATCTGGATGCCGACCCAAGCGCGGATGGAACAGGCGGAAGACGCGGAGCGCACGCGCCAGGCGCTGTCCGCCTGATCCGTCCGGAATCTGCGCCCTGCTCGAAGCGTGCGATCACCGCGCCGGCTCGATCAGGTGCACGCTCGGTGGCGCAAGCCGCGGTGGAAGGCGGTGGCTGCCGGCACGCAGTATTCGCGCCATGCGTGAACGAGCGGAGGATGTTGCCGCTGTGCAGCGTCGCCCCGTGCGCACTCGCGTCACAGGCGATCGGCGGTCCGATTGCGGCGAATGCGCACGGCGCCCCGATTTCCGGTCGGCCGGCGCACGCCCCAACTGCTCGCTCAGCCGCGCGCCAAATTCGCGCCCCGCTCGAATGTGCAGGCATCGTTGCATTCCCGTGTGTCAACAGGCTTTCCTGGCGTGCCTCGCGGTTCGCAAACGGATTCATCACCTGCGACTGGCCCACTCTTCGACTTCGCCCAAGACGGCGCTAAACCTGATAGAAAGGTTGTTCCGAGGTAATTCCATGAATCATACCGACCCCCAGGGCTCGAGCCGGCGCGACGTGCTGAAGACGTCCGCAGCCGCGGCCTTCACCACGATGATCTTTCCCAGAATGGTGCGCGGCGCCAACGACAAGTTGACCGTCGGCTTCATCGGCACCGGAGCGATGGGGCAGGGCAACGTGCAGTTCGCGTTACAGACCGATAAGGTCCAGGCCGTAGCCATCTGCGACGTCTACCAGCCGAACCTGGAGAAGGGCATTGACATCGCGAAGAAGTTCGGCCAGACGCCGAAGGCGATCAAAGACTTCCGCGAGGTCCTGGCGGACAAGTCGATCGACGCCGTGTGCATCGCGACGCCCGATCACTGGCACGCCTACATGGAAGTGGAAGCCTGCAAGGCGGGAAAGGACGTCTACGTCGAAAAGCCGGCCTGCACGTGGGTGGAAGAGGGCCAGAAGATGGTCCAGGCCGCGCGTAAGTACAACCGCGTGGTCCAGGGCGGCACGATGCAGCGGTCGGGCGGCTACTTCAAGAAGGCCGCTGAACTGGTTCAGGCCGGCGAGATCGGTCAGGTCACGTTCTGCCACGAGTGGCAGGCCGGCCTGACGAAGAAAGAAGGCTGGGGCAAGCCGCAGGCGGCGGCTCCGGCGGGGCTGGATTGGGATTTGTGGCTGGGGCCCGCGCCCGAGCGGCCGTTCAGCTTCAACCGTTTCGGCGTCGCGCCGGGCCGTTTCTCCACGTTCCGCTATTTCTGGGATTACGCCGGCGGCGCCATGACGGACTGGGGTGTCCACCTGATCGACCCGGTTCATCAGGCGATGAAGGAGCCGATGCCGAAATCGATTGTCGCCCTCGGCACCAAGCTCTACGTGGACGACGATACCGAGACGCCGGACACGTTGCAGGCGACCTTCCAGTACGACACGTTCCTTTCGACCTACGAAAGCCGGACGTGCAATCCGATGCCGATGTTCGGCCAGGGCTACGGGACGTCGTTCCACGGCACCAAGGGCACACTGGTGGTGAACCGCGGCGGCGTGTGGGTTTATCCGAATGACACGAAAGAGCCCAAAAAGGTTTGGGAGAACGACCGGGAAATGGGCTCGATGAACGTCCCGCACTGGCACAACTTCATCGAGTGCATCAAGTCGCGCGAAAAGCCGATCAGCGACATCGAGCGCTGCGTACGCTCCAGCGTCACGTGCATCCTGGCGAATCTCTCGCTGCGTTTCGGATCGCGGCTCGATTGGGACGAGAACGCCTGGACGGTGAAGCAGGACGACATGAAGCCGCACCTGAAGGCCGTCTACCGTGCGCCCTGGAAGCTCGAAGTATAGTTCGCCGATGGGGCGGGCTTCAGTCCGCGCGGGGCTTCAGCCCCGCTCCGGATGGGGCTTCGGCCCCGTCGGGCCGGTTGCGGGAATGAATTCCCGCGCGGAATGAATTCCGCCCCACGTTTCACTTCAGAAGCGCGTCGATGGTGGCCTGCGTGATGGGATGGTAGCCGGGACGCGCCTTTGCATAAATGTTCTTCGCCCGCTCGCGTCCGTCCGGCGCCTTCATCAGAGCCTCGAACAACGGCTTCACGAACTTGCGCCGTCCTACCTCGATCAGAAATTGATCCAAACGCGGATAAGCCGGTTCGTAGCCCGCCTTGATCGCCATCTCCAGCCACTGTGCCGTGATCTCGCTGTTGCCCGACTGCGTGAAATTCCAGTCGGAGTCGAGGACGCGCAGGCGTGCGGCGGTCAGCGGTTGCGGCTGATTGCGGAGCCAGTGGAGCCACTCCTGCGTGCACCATTCCTTGCGCGGCGTTGACTCGAATTCGAAATGAATGCGCGGCGCGTCGGCCGGCAGACCGGGCTCGTTCAGCCATGCTGATACGTCATCCTGCGGGAACGTCTCGTGCAGCGCGGCGACGAATTGCTCCGTGGTGATGCTCTGAAATGCGAAGCGTTCGAAGTAGCTCTTCAGAAACGCATCGAGTTTGTCGCGACCGTGCTTCTCTTCAAGACCGCGCAGCAGCAGCGCGCCTTTCACATACGGTACATCGGTAGCGCCGTCGTCGGGATCGCGGCCCTTCAGGTCGATGGCAAGGTGCTGATCGCCGGGCGGCAGTTCCTTCATCTCCTCCTTCAACTCGTCGACTTCGATGGCGAACTCCATCTCCGACTGGCGGCGGCCATAGATCTCTTCCTGAATGCGCCGCTCGATGTAAGTCGTGAAGCCCTCATTCAACCAGAAGTCGCGCCAGGTTGCGTTGGTCACCAGGTTGCCCGACCAGGAGTGCGCCAACTCGTGCGCCACCAGGCTGACCAGACTCTTGTCGCCCGCGAGCACAGTGGGCGTCGCAAAGGTCAGGCGCGGGTTCTCCATGCCGCCAAATGGGAATGATGGTGGCAGCACCAGCACGTCGTAGCGGCCCCAGCGGTACGGGCCGTAGAGGCGTTCGGCGGCCTCGACCATCTTCTCCATGTCCTCGAATTCACGCGCCGCTTTGCCGACCACCGTTGGCTCGGCCCAGACGCCGGTGCGCGCGCCGAGCGGGTGGAAACGCAACTCGCCGACGGCGAGCGCGATCAGGTACGGCGGGATGGGCCAGGGCATCTGGAAACGCCCGGGCGCGAGCTGGATCGCGGCCATCAGCGGCGTGAGCGGCGCTGCGGTCTGGATGCGCGCGGAGAAGGTCACGCGCACGCCGGGCGAGTCCTGCAGCGGGATCCAACTGCGCGCGTGGATGGCCTGCGATTGCGAGAAGAGAAACGGCGAATGCTTGGCGGCGGTTTGCGCGGGCGTGAGCCATTGCAGGCCGCTTGCCTGCGGCGCGGTCTCGTACTCGATCACCACGCTGCGCGCGCCCGCGGGCAGATCGATTTCCAACGGCGCGCCGAGGATCGGATCGCGCGGTCCCAGGCGGAAGCCGTCAGTCAAGCCGTTCACTTTGTGAATGACGAGGTCGCGCGTGTCGAGCACGAGCTTGCGTCCGGCGGGTTCCAGCGTGAGCGTCGCCGTGCCCTTGAGCTTTTTCTCTTTGAAGGAAACCGCCAGATCGAGATGGACGTGGCGCACGCGGCTCTCATTGGGATTGCCGTAAGAATGAATGTCGAGGGGAAGAGAACTCACACTAGTTATCGTAAACGCCAACCGCTCATGACAGCGCAGCAATACTGCTTTGGTGAGGCGGTCCTCCAGGACCGCGCGGGCTCGCTCCCCACAAACTTGTGGGGCCTGGAGGCCCCACGCGGCTCTGGAGAGCCGCCCCACTTTGCTATTCCCGCACCATGACGATGTGGATCTTGCGCTCGCCCTTGGGCGTTTGGCCGACGCGGTCGATGGTGAGCACCTTGCCGTCCGGCGAAACGAGCGTGCGGTCGGTGAAGGTCATCTCGAAGTTGGCTCCCGTATAGACGTGCGAGCCCACCAGGACGTCGTCTTCCCAGTGCATCCTGCTTTTCATTGTCATGTCGGGCAACTGGTTGGTGGTTTCCTCGCCGTCGTCGCGGAACTTCAGATTGTAATCGCCCTCGTCCGTGATCTGGCGCAGGGAGCAGGCATGGCCGTCGAAGGCGAGTACGGCCTGGTATTTCTCCGGCATGGGTCCGCCGAAGTCGCTCTTCTCGCGGTCGAGTTTCCACGTGCCTGCCATGGCGGCGTGCCCGGTCTGCTCGCGCTCTAGGACGATCTTCATCTTGCCGGCCATCTGTCCGCTGATCTCCCTGTCGAGCGTCATAAAGCGGCCGTTGGCGGAATAGCTGATGCGGTCCTTGAAAACAAGCGCGCCGTCGTTGATGTTGAGCTCGCCCACCAGCACTCCGTTTTCGAGGGAGTAGTGGCCCTTCAATTCGCCGCCGTCGGGCAGCGGGTTCGTCATGTCTTTGCCATCGGTGCGGAACACGTAGCGTTCCGTACGCTCGGTCGTGATCTGCTCGATTTCGAACTCCGGCCCGTTCGTCTTGACCTTGAGGACGAGATTGCCGTCGTCCGGCCCGTGTTGTGGACCGAAGTCACTCTTGTCGGGGACAAGTTTCCAGGTGCCGTCGCGCTGCGCGCTGCCCGCGGGCAAAGGTTGCGCCGCGACCATGGCAGCGCAGACGAGCGCGGAAAGACAGAGACTCATTACGGTTTTCATGGGGAAGCCTACGCCAGCAGGATACGCGAATTCCGGCCGCGAAGTTCCCCCGATTCGCCGTGGGGCGGACTTTCAGTCCGCGCGGGATTTTAATCCCGCAAATTCTAGGAGCGCTAAAGTCCTGCGCTATTTTTCCAGCAGGAAGCTGCCCTCGACCATGGCGTCGATGCCGGAAGAATAGAAGCTGCGCACGGCGTCGCGCGGGGTGCAGACCAGCGGGTCGCCAAACAGGTTGAACGACGTGTTATAGAGCACGGGCAGCCCCGTTTTTTCGCCCCATGCGGTGAGCAGTGCGTGGAACAGCGGATTCTCGTCCTTGTCGACGACGTGCACGCGCAACGTATCGGGGCCGAGCAGGGCGGCTTCGAAGGTCTTGCGATGTTCGGGCCGAACCTTGCTGACCGTCGCGAGGAAGCGCGCATTGGCGCCCGCTTCGAAATAGCGCGACGCGGCTTCGGCCGGCACCGACGCGGCAAACTTACGGAACTGCTCACGGCGCTTGATGTAGGTGTTCAGGTTCTCGCTCGAATACGGGTTCAAGGGCGACGCGAGAATCGAGCGATTGCCCAGCGCCCGTGCGCCGAACTCCATGCGGCCCTGCATCCAGGCGACGATCTTGTCGGAGGCGAGCTGTTCGATGGTCGCCGCGATGACCTCGTCATTGGTCAGCAGCGAGTGGAAGCGCAGCTTGCAATTCTCCAGCACTTCGCGCACGCGTTCGAGACCGTATTCGGGGCCGAGCGCAAGGGTCGTCAGCGGAACGCGCTCTGTGCGCCCGAAGAAGCTGTGCCAGGTCCAGTACGCCGCGCCCATCGCCGTGCCGCTGTTGCCCGCGGCCGGCTGGACGAAGACATTCTTCCAGCGCCCGCTGCGCTCGAAAGCGGAAACGAGAATGGCGTTATAAAACAGGCCGCCCGCGAGGCACAGGTTCTCGCCCTCGCCCGCCAGATCGAGCGCAATCTGTTCGACGGCCGATTGCAGACCGGCGGCGATGCGCGCGCGCCATTGGTCGTCGATCTTCGCATCGGCTTTCAATCCGATGGCTTCATAGAAGCGGTCGCTGAAGCCGCCGCGGCCGAGCCGGTTGGAATCGAAGAAGCGGCGGTCGGTGCGGAAGCTCGCGCCCTCGCGGATGAACATCGCGCGGAAGACCGGCGCCAGTTCCTTGGTGGCGAAGGCCGAGAGCCATTGCACCTTGTGCTCTTCACTGCGCGGCCGGTAGCCGAGCAGCTCCGTCACGCGGCTGTACAGGTCGCCGATCGAGTCGGGGAAGAACGTCTCTTCGTCGAGATCGAGGGCCGATCCGTGCGCATGCCAACGCGCGCCACAGCGAAAATCGCCGGAGCGGTCGAGCGTCAGCACCGTTGCCTCTTCAAAGGGCGACGCGAAGTAGGCGGACGCGGCGTGCGCGCGATGATGCTCCACCACGCCGATGCGGGCGTTGGGAAAACGCTCGCGCAGCATCAGTTGCAAACGGCTGTCGTGGCGGTCCGAAAAGGGCCGGGCGACGGTAACCGCGGCGACGTCCGCGGGCACGGCGCCGGCGAGATGAAGACACGCGTTGATGGCTTCCGACGGGATTTCGCCCGGCTCAAAGCGCCGCGCGATTTTATGCTGCTCCGCCGCAGCAACGATTCCACCATCGCGCAGAACGGCGCAGGCGGGATTGTTCAACAACCCACCGAGTCCGACGATAACCATCTCGCGCTCCTATTTCTTTCCTTTGGCTTTGTCGAATTTAGCGAACGAGTCGCGCAGGCCCACGGTGCGATTGAACACCAGATGGTCCGGCGTGGAGTCGCGGTCCAGGCAGAAATAGCCCAGGCGCTCGAACTGGTACGACGTGCCCAGCTTGGCGTCCTTCAAGCCCGGCTCCAGCTTGGGATGCTCGATCACTTCCAGCGAATTCGGGTTCAGGTTTTCGGTCCAGTCCTGGCCGCGGCTCGCGTCGTTCGGGTCTTCCGTCAGGAACAGGTTCTCGTATAGCCGCACTTCGGCTTCAATGGCGTGTGCGGCGGAGACCCAATGAATGGTCGATTTCACCCGCCGGCCGTCGGGCGTGTTGCCGCCGCGCGTGGCCGGATCGTAGGTGCAATGCACCTCGGTCACCTCGCTCTTGTCATTCTTCACGACGCCGGTGCAGGTGATCAGGTAGCCGTAACGCAAGCGGACTTCGCGGCCCGGCGAGAGGCGGTAGAAGTGCTTGGGCGGCTCCTCGCGGAAGTCATCCTGCTCGATGTAGAGCACCTTGGAGAAGGGCACTTCGCGCGTGCCCGCGGAGGCGTCTTCGGGATTGTTGACGCACTCCATCATCTCCACCTGACCCTCGGGGTAGTTGTCGATGACGACCTTCAAAGGCTTGAGGACGGCCATCACGCGCAGGGCGCGCTGGTTCAGATCCTCGCGGACGGTGTGCTCCAGCAGGCTGAACTCGACGATGCCGTTGGTCTTCGATACGCCGATGCGCGAGCAGAACGTGCGCATCGCCTCGGCGGTGTAGCCGCGGCGGCGGATGCCGCTCAGCGTGGGCATGCGCGGATCGTCCCAGCCGGTGACGTGGTTGTTCTGGACCAGCGCAAGGAGCTTGCGCTTGCTCAGCAGCGTATAGGTCAGGTTCAGCCGGTCGAACTCGATCTGCTGCGGTGCGAAGATGCCCAGTTCCTTGATGTACCAGTCGTACAGCGGCCGGTGGTCCTCAAACTCCAGCGTGCAGATCGAGTGCGTGATGCCTTCGATCGAGTCGCACTGGCCGTGCGTGAAGTCGTACATCGGATAGATGCACCACTTGTTGCCGGTGCGGTGATGCTCTGCGTGCAGGATGCGGTACATGATCGGGTCGCGGAAGTTCAGGTTCGGCGACGCCATGTCGATCTTGCTGCGCAGCGTGTGCGAGCCATCGGGAAACTCGCCGGCCTTCATGCGCGCAAACAGATCGAGATTCTCTTCGATCGTGCGGTTGCGCCAGGGGCTCTCCTTGCCGGGCTCGGTCAGCGTGCCGCGATACTCGCGGATCTGGTCGGCGGTCAGATCGCAGACGTACGCCTTGCCTTTCCTGATGAGCACCAGCGCATACTCGTAAAGCTTGTCGAAGTAATCGGACGCATAGAACAGCCGGCCTTCCCAATCGCCGCCCAGCCAGCGCACATCCTCAATGATCGAATCGACGTACTCCGTTTCTTCCTTGCACGGGTTGGTGTCGTCGAAGCGCAGATTGAACTTGCCGCCGAATTCCTTGGCGAGGCCGTAGTTCAGGCAGATCGACTTGGCGTGACCGATGTGCAGGTAGCCATTCGGCTCCGGGGGGAAGCGGGTGTGCACCTGCCCGCCGTTCTTGCCATTCGCGATGTCCTGCAGGACGATATCGCGGACGAAGTTGGAAGAGCGCTCGGGCGCATCGGACGACTCCGGCGTTGCGCCGTTCAGCTCGCTGTTTCGATCTGTGGACATGGTCGTATTCGTTCCTTATACCGCAAACTGGAGTGCGGCTTACTTCGAAGTGACCTGCGCGGAACGCAGCCTGTCAACGGCCTGGCCGATCCGCTTCAGGCTGGTGGCCTTGCCCAGAACTTCGAGGGTCTGGAAAAGCGGCGGCGCAACCATGCGGCCGCACACCGCCACGCGAATCGGCGAAAACATCTGGCCGGCCTTGATGCCGAGCGCCGTGGCTTCCGCGCGCAACGCCTGGTCCAGGCCGTCGTGCGTGAACTCGGCGGTTTCGAGCACCTTCTGTGCGTGCTCGAGCGCGCGCAGCGCCAGCGCCGCATCGCCCTTCTTCGGGATCAGCGTCGCGGGATCGTACGGCGGCAGCTCCGCGGCGAAAAAGAAGTCAGCGACCTGCAGCACGTCGTTCAGCGTCTTGATGCGTTCCTGGATCAGCGGCGTGATCTTCAGCAGATGTGCGTCGTCGATCTGAATGCCCGCCTTGGCGACGACCGGCGCCAACCGTTTCGTTAATTCTTCGGGCGTCAGCGCGTAAATGTGCTGCGAGTTGAGCCACAGCGCCTTCGGGTCGATCGGGTCTTCCTCGGTGAAGTTGACGACGGCGTTCGAGCGGTTCACGCCCTCGAACGAGAAGACGTCGACAATTTCCTGGATCGACATCTTTTCGCGGTCGTCCTTCGGGTTCCAGCCGAGCAGGCACAGGAAATTCACGTAGGCCTGCGGCAGGAAGCCAGCGTCGCGGTAGGTCAGCACTGAGACCACCGGGCCGTGCTTGCGCTTGGAGAGCTTGGCGCCGTCGGGCGCAATCAGCAGCGGCAGGTGGGCGAACTCGGGGATCTGCGCGCCGAGCGCCTCGAAGATCAGCACGTGCTTGAACGTGTTCGGCAGGTGGTCCTGGCCGCGGATGATGTGCGAGATATGCAAATCTGCGTCGTCGAAGCACGAAGCCAGGTGATAGGTCGCCAGTCCGTTCGATCGCAGCAGCGCGAAGTCCTCGATGTCGGCGCAGGCCTTCGCCTGGCCACCATAGACCAGATCGTGGAAGCGGATTTCGCGCTCGGTATCGCGTGGAACGCGGAAGCGCAGCACGAAAGGCTCGCCCGCGGCGGCGCGCCGGTCGCTTTCCTCGCGGCTCATCTCGCGCGCGCCGGGATTGAACAGCCAGCCCTGCGCACCGTCCTTGTTCTCGTTCTGGACCGCGGGCGTGAAGTCGCGGTACGCCAGACCCTTTTCGAAGATCGCCTGGGCCGCCTGCGTGTACAGCGCCGTACGGTCACTCTGGCGGTAGAACTCGTCCCAGGTCAACTCGAGCCAGTTCAGGCCGTCGTAGATGCTGTCGAGCGAGGTCTGCGAATTGCGTTCGACGTCGGTGTCGTCAATGCGCAGTATCATCGTGCCCTGGTTTCGCCGGGCGAAGAGCCAGTTGAAGATGAAGGTCCGGGCGCTGCCGATGTGCAGGTACCCGGTGGGGGAAGGAGCGAATCGAACTCGGATCATTAAACCTTTAGTATATTGAAGATCCGCACCAACTCATGCACCGGAAGCTGTTCGGCGCGCAGCGCGGCCTCGGGCAGGGCGTCGATCCGGTCCCGCTCAAACTCCTCTGCGAGGTTGTTTCTTAAGGTCTTACGCTTCTGGCGGAAGCATGCCGAGGCGAAACGCAAAAAAACGTCCACATCCGCGCAGACGGGCTCGGCCCGGGGTTCCAGCAGCACGACCGCGCTTTCGACCTTTGGCGGCGGGCGAAACGCTCCGCGCCGTACGGGGAACAGAACCTTGGCGGTACAACGCGCTTGCGTCGCGACGCTCAGGTAACCGTAATCGCGGCTTCCCGGCGTAGCGGCCAGCCGTTCGGCCACTTCCTTTTGCACGAGAAACACGGCGCGCTGAAGCAGCGGCCCCAGGCTCAGCACCCGATCGACGATCGGCGAAGTGATGTAGTACGGAATGTTGCCGGCGACGGTCACCGCGCCCCAGCGGGCCAGATCCGTTTTGAGGACGTCGCTTTCAACGAGCTCGAAGCGGGGCTCATCGGCGTAACGCGCTCGCAACGCGCCGGCCAGTGTGGAATCGAGTTCCACGGCCACCAGACGGTCGCAACGCGGCAGCAGTTGCGCGGTCAGGCCACCGGGCCCGGGCCCGATTTCAAGGACACTCCCGGCGTGCTCGCCGCACGCGGCGGCGGCAATGCGCTCGAGAATCGATTTGTCGAAAAGGAAATGCTGACCTAAGCGCCGGCCCACGCTCTCGATTGTCGCGCGGAATGGAGCGGGCCGCCGCGGCCAGTTCGTGCACCGGCCGCGGCGGTTCCGCTGAGGAACGATAGTTACGGCTCGACAATCACGACCGGGTCCGAATCGATCGGACCCTCGGGCGTGTCTACGGTGATCACGTAGGCATAAGTGCGAAATTCGGCATCATCGCGAATCCGGATCGCGTCTTTATGGGTCCACTCCGCCGGCACACAGGGGCCGGGGTGCGGTTCCAGGTTTTCGTCTTTCAAATTCTCTTCACGAAACGAACCCGCGCTCGCCGCAGTCAGGAACTGCTGTTTCAAAGCGCCCCGGAATTTGCCCCGGTGGGCAATTGGGCCAAACGCAATCGTGTGGCCGCGCTTGACATGGAGTTCGGCCGGTTCACAAACGACTTTCTTGCCGCTGACTTTCACTGTTACCTGGTGGTCTGCCATTTTTGCTCCCTGAATCTCGGATCGGTTCGCAACGCTCTCAGTTCCGGACGACCGTTCACCTCGGTGAGATAGCTGCCGGTTTTGGCCAATGCATTGTATGCGGCGAGCGCCCCATCACGGTCGCCCACCAGTTCGTGGACCAGCACGGAGCGGAACAGAACCGCCCCGTCCTTGGGCCCTTCTTTCAGCGCGGCTGCCATCTCGCGCCGGGCGTCCGGTTTGTTGCCCCGGTCGGCATAGAGCCACGCCAACTCGGCTCGCGCGAGCGTGTCGTGCGGATTCACGGCCAGTTGTTTGCGCGCGATATCGATGGCATCCTGCGACGCCTTGCCGGCCTTCGGCTGCAGTTCCGGCACCAACCGGTAGAGATGGGCGAGGCTGCCGAGCAGCGTGACGTTCTTCTGGCCCATCTGCACGGCCTGTTCCATCATCGGCACGGCCTCGGCGTAACGGCCCTGGTCGAAGTACAGGCTGGCCAGGTTGTTGTACGCGATTGGATTCGGCCGCAACTGCAACGAGCGGCGCAGCGTCTTTTCGGTGAGATCGAAACGCCCCTGCTGGAGATAGACGGCGGCCAGGTTGTTCAGCGCCTTGTAATTGTCCGGCGCCAGCGCGCTCGCGCGCAGGAAGCTGTGGATCGCCTCGTCATAGCGGCCCTGGTTGTAGTAGAACGTGCCGATGTGCTGGTAGCTGCCGGGGTAGCTGGGCTGCAGCTCCAACGCCTGCCGGTAGGCCGTCTCGGCTTCCTGCAAGCTGCGTTTGGCCTCATAGGAACGGGCCAGGCGGATCCAGGCTTCCCAATTGCGTGGCTCGCGGGTCACGACGTCGCGCAGGATGGAAGCGGCCTCGTCATAGCGGCCCTGCAGGCGGGCGATATTGCCCAGGACCGTGCGCGCCTCGGTGGTGCCGTCACGCAGTTTCAAGGCGCGCTCGCAACTCTCCTGAGCCCGCGCGATCCATTCGGGATCGTGCGTGAACTCGTATTTATCCAGGTAGGCCTCGCCCAGGCCGGCGTGCGCGCGGGCGAAGGCCGGATCGCGACGCAGTGCTTCCTTGAAGACGTCGATGGCGAGGTCGGTTTGATTGATGTCGCTCAGCAGGTAACCGCGTCCTTGCAGGTAGTAATCTTCGGCGCCGGGCTCATGGCTCTTGCCCGATGAGGCTGTGAGGCGGGCGTCGACCGGCAAGGTCACCTGGAGCAGATCGGCCACCAGCGCGACCAGGTTGTCCTGCAAGGCAAAAGAATCCCCGGCGGCGTCGGTCATCTGGGCGGAGCGGACTGTGCGCTGGCTGCGGGCATCGCTGACGATGGCCGTCACGCGGATGCGTTTGCCCGTGGTCTCCACGCTGCCAGTGACCACCAGATCGACGCCGAACATCTGCCGCGCGTCGCGGGCCGACTGGGCCTTGGCCTGCATGACGTCGGACGGCGGGACCACCCAGAACGCTTCGCGGAAGGGCTGCAGCGCGGAGAGTTGCGAGGAGAGCGACATCACCAGTCCCACGCCGAACGCGCGCGTCTTGTCCTGGTTGTCGACGGCTGTGAACGGCAACACGGCGATGCCGCGCTGGTGCACCTGGACGGCCGGACGCGGGTAGAACTTCCACGCCAGCCAGGCGGCCGCCACCAGAACCACCAATGCGGCGGCCGATCCCAGGCTCAGCCACAGCCGCGCATGACGGCGCGCCGGGGGACCGGCCACCCGGGAAGGAAGCGCCCCCAGAGCGGCGTCGAAAATCGTCGTGTCGCCGGTGCTTTCGCCCGTTGATGACCACGTCAACGGCAGACTTTCGACCGCGCTGCGCAGATCGCGCAGCACTTCGCCGCAATCGGCGTAGCGCTCCGCCGGATCGTTCGCCAGGCAGCGGTTGACGATCTCTTCAATCGGGTGCGGCAGGCCCGGGCAGAGCAACGCAATGGGCTGCGGCGTGCTGCGCAGCAGGTTGGCCGCCACTTCCTGGCGGGTGGCTCCCGGAAATGGCCGGTAGCCGGAGAGCATCTCATAGAGCACCACGCCGAACGAGAAAACGTCGGCTCGCATGTCGACGCTGCCGCCGAGCGTTTGCTCGGGCGACATATAGCCGACCGTGCCCAGGACCGCGCCGGGCACGGTCAAGCTGGCAGGGTCGCTCGTATCCGTGTTGTCGCCCGTTGCCGGAACAGGTGTTTCGCTGACCGGCTTGGCCAGCCCGAAGTCCAGAACCTTCAGCAAGCCGTCATTCGTGATCATCACGTTGGCGGGTTTCAGATCGCGGTGGATGATGCCGGCGGCGTGCGCCTTAGCGAGCGCGTCGCACAGCGCTACGGCATGGCGCAACGCTTCGGTGCGACCCATCCGGCGCTCATGCAGAATGTCGCGCAGGCTCTTGCCGCGCACCAATTCCATGACGATGAAGTCGTGCCCCGCCGCCGAATTGATGTCGTAGATAGTAACGATGTTGGGGTGGTTCAGGGCAGACGCGCATTGCGCTTCGCGCGTCAGCCGCTGCGCCTGCTGCGGGCCGTCGGCGGTGAGATAGGGCAGCAGCTTGAGCGCCACCTCGCGATTGAGGCGCGTATCCAGTGCCCGCCAGACAACGCCCATCCCGCCCGCTCCGATGGGATTGAGCAGTTTGTAGTGCAGCAGGTAATCGCCCTCAGAAAGAGGCGCCGAAGCCATCGTTACTCCGAACGGCCGGTGTATTGCCGGCCCTGGGGAGGCCGCAATGCCATTAAGTCCTCAAGTATACCGAGACCGGCTGGAGCAGTGGTGTCCAAACGCAGGTGTCCGGATCCTGGTCAGGCTCTTTCCGGCGCCTCGCGTGTGTTTCCAGCCACGACGCGCTTCTCCCCTCGCAAATAGGATTGCAGCCGCTCCATATAAAGATAAATCACCGGCGTGATGTAGAGTGTGAGAAATTGTGAGACTACCAGCCCTCCGACGACGGCCAGCCCCAGCGGCTGGCGCGCGTCACCGCCTTCGCCGTAACCCAACGCGATCGGCAGCGTGCCGAAGAGCGCGGCCACGGTGGTCATCATGATCGGCCGGAAGCGGAGCAGGCAGCCCTGATAGATCGCGTGATACGGATCCTTGCCTTCTTCCCGCTGGGCTTCGAGAGCGAAATCGATCATCATAATCGCATTCTTCTTTACGACGCCGAACAGCATGACGATGCCCACGAAAGCATACAGGTCCAGTTGTTTGTGGAACAGCAGCAGCGTCAGCAGCGCCCCAAAAACCGCCGCGGGCAGCCCCGAAAGAATCGTGACCGGATGGATGAAGCTCTCGTACAGAATCCCGAGGACGATGTAGATCACCAGCACGGCCACGATCAGCAGGATCGACATGCCCTGGAACGACTGCTGGAACTCTTTCACCGTGCCCTGGAAAGCCGTGCTGACGGTCGGGGGCATGCGCAGTTCGGCGATCGCGTTTTGCACGCCCGCGGCGGCGTCGCCCAGGGACGCGCCGGTGGTCAGGTTGAAGGAAATGGTCACCGCGGGCAACTGGCCGAAGTGATTCACGTTGAGCGGCCCCGCGGTGCGGCGCGTTGTGACCACGGCGTTCAGCGGGACCAGCTTGCCGCTGGACGAGCGGACGTACAGTTTTGAGAGCGCGTCGGGCGTGCGCTGGTAGCGCGGTTCCACTTCCATCAGGACCATGTATTGGTTCGCCGGGCTGTAGATGGTGGATACCTGCCGCTGGCCGTAGAAAGTGTAGAGCGCGTCCTGGATCTGCTGGGGCGTGACGCCGACCGCAATCGCCCGGTCGCGGTCTATGTCGACGTAGAGCTGCGGGCTGGAAATCTCCATGTCGGAGTTCACGTCCTGGAAACCGGGCAGCGCGGCCATCTTTTCCATGAGCCGCGGCGCCCAGGCGTAGATCTCGTGCAGGCTCGCGCTCTGCACCGTGAGCTGGTAGACGCTGGTGCTGAATGTTCCGCTCACCGTGATCGGCGGCGGGTTCTGCATGAACGCGAGGATGCCCGGCACGCCGAACAGCTTGAAGCGCATCTGGTCGATGAACTGATCGACGGAGACGTTGCGTTCCGCGCGCGGCTTCATATTGACGAAGAAGAAGGCCTGGTTGCCGAAGCCCGAAAACGCGGCTATGTCCTTCACCGGGGCTTCACGCGCCAGGATATTCACGATCGCCTCGTGATGCGCCGTCATCGACTCATAGGAGATGTCCTGCCCGCCACGCGTGACGCCGAACAGGAAGCCCGAATCCTGGCTCGGGATGAAGCCCGTCGGCATATGGAAGAAGAGATACAGCGAGCCGGCGAGCATCGACACGGCGAGCATCAGCGTTGCGAACTGGTGCCGCAGACTGATGTTCAGCGTCGCCTTGTAGGCCCGCAAACTCCAGTTGAAGCCCGCTTCGAGCATCCGGTAGAACGGCGTGTGCCGCATGCCATGGTCCATCTTCAGGAAGCGGCTGCCGAGCATCGGCGTGAGCGTCAGCGAGACGAAGCCGGAGATGAGAATCGCTACGACAATGGTCACCGAAAACTCGTGCAGGAGCCGCCCGACGATGCCCTTCATAAACAGCACGGGAATGAAGACGGCGACCAGCGACAGCGTCATGGAGACGATTGTGAAGCCGATTTCGCGCGAGGCCAGCAGCGCCGCCTCCATGCGCGGATGGCCCAGCTCCATGAAGCGGACGATGTTTTCGAGCATCACGATGGCATCGTCCACGACGAAGCCGACCGAGAGCGTCAATGCCATCAGCGACAGGTTGTTCATGCTGTAACCGAGCAGATACATCACCGCGAAGGTACCGACAATCGAGAACGGTACGGCGATGCCCGGGATCAACGTGGCCGACAGATTGCGCAGGAACAGGAAGATGACCATCACCACCAGGCAGATGGTCAGCAGCAGCGTGAACTGCACATCGCGAATCGACTCGCGGATATTCTGCGAGGCATCGAAGGCGACGACCAATTGCACCGACGGCGGAATCTCCTTGCGGAACGTGGGCAGGAGTTGCCTGATGTTGTCCACCACCTGCACCGTGTTCGTGCCGGGCTGGCGCTGGATTGCCAGCATCACCCCCTGCACGCCGTTGAACTGGCTGAAGACTTTGTTGTTCTCGACGCTGTCCAGCACGCGTCCGAGCTGTTCCAACCGGACCGGCGAGCCATTGCGATAGGCCACGACCACGGGCCGGTACGCGGCGGCGCTCTCCAACTGGCCGTTGGATTCGAGCGTGAAGGACTGCTTTGCGCCGTCGAGCCGGCCCACCGGCAGGTTGACGTTGCTCGCCGTGATGGCCTGCTGCACCTCGTCCACGCCGACGCCGCGCGTGGCCAGCGCGTCGGGATCGAGCTGCACGCGCACGGCGTATTTTTGCGCGCCGTAGACAATCACGCGCGCCACGCCGCTGACCATGGAGATGCGTTGCGCCAGCAGTGTCTCGGCGTACTCGTCCACGGTGTACATCGGCAATGTCGAGGAGTTGAGAGCCAAGTACAGAACTGGCTGTTCGGCGGGGTTCACTTTCTGGTACGACGGCGGCCGCGGCATGTTCGAAGGCAGGTTGCCGCCGGCCTTGGAGATGGCTGCCTGAATGTCCTGCGCCGCCGCGTCGATGTTCCGTTCGAGCGCGAACTGCACGGTGACGGTCGTGTCGCCCTGCGAGCTGCTCGAACTCATCTGCTGGATGCCGGCCAGCGTGGAGAACTCGCGCTCCAGCGGCGTGGCCACCGAGGAGGCCATGGTTTCCGGGCTTGCTCCGGGCAACGCGGCGCTCACCTGGATTGTCGGGTAGTCGACGCTCGGCAGCGCGGCCACGGGCAGCGCGCGATACGCCACCGCGCCGAACAGCAGGATAGCGAAGACGACGAGCGTCGTCATGATCGGACGTTCGATGAAGAGGCGCGACAGGTTCATGACTTGCCGGGGGCCGGTTTCGCGCCCGGCAGCGCCATGACTTTCGCGCCCGGCGCCAGCAAAAGCTGGCCGTCGGTGACTACCGTCTCGCCCGCTCGCAGCCCGCTGGCAATCACGATCTTGCCGCCGGCCAGTTGGCCCGTCGTGACGAGACGCGACTCCACGGTGTGGTCCGGTTTGACGACGTAGAGGAAGGGCCCTTTCTGGCCGGCCTGAACGGCCTCCGATGGGACCACCACCGCGTCGGGCTTCATGTCGAGCGCCAGGCGTACGTTTACGAACTGCCCGGGCCACAGCGCGCTGCCGGGATTGGCGAAGGTCGCCTTCAGGCGGATCGTTCCGGTGGTCGTGTCCACTGTGTTGTCCACCACGCTCAGGACACCCATGACAGGCTTGTCCGGCGCGTCTTTTGTCGTGGCGGCGACTTTCAACTTGCCGGTTGCGCTCAGCCGGCGGATGGTCGCCAGCCGGTCTTCCGGCACGCTGAAGCTTACGAACGCCGGCTCAACCTGGTTGATGACAACGAGGCTCGTGTCGCCGTTCGATTTCACGTAGTTGCCAACGTGCACCAGCAGGTTGCCGGTGCGGCCGGAGATGGGCGCCTGGATCTGGCAGAAGCTCAGGTCGAGCCGGGCCTTCCCGGCCGCCGCCAGATCCGCTTCCAAGGAGGCGCGGGCGCTTTGGATGGCGGCCCGGTCCGCGCGGACCGACTCGGCGTAGACGTCGGCATTTGTGCGGCTGGCGTCATATTGCGCGCGGGCGACGATGCCGTCCTTCACCAGTTGCTCGTTGCGATGGGCGTCGGTATCGGCGTTCTTCTGCTGCGCCTGGTCACGCGACAGGTTGGCCTCGGCCTGCGCCAGCAACGCACGGTCGCGCGCCACGGCGGCGTCGGCCTGTTGCAGCGCGTCGCGGAACGGCCGGGGGTCGATTTCGAACAACAGTTCGCCCTTGCGGACGTTCTGCCCCTCGGCGAAGTTGGCGTGCACCAGTTCACCGGCAACCTGCGCCTTCACTTGCACGGTGGCCGACGGTTCCACGTTGCCGATTGCCGTCAACTCCTCCTGCACCGCTTGCGTTGTTGCCGCCGTCATCGTTACGGGAACCGGCGGCGGTCCCATGGGGGGACCAGCTTTCTGCGAGGAACAACCTGCCAGGAACGCGCCGGCAATGCAAACGGCGCTTATTCGTATGAACAAAGTGAGCACCTCACGCGAGCACGAATTCAGGTTTGCCGTTTAGGGGGATCGCAAAAGAGCGGAACGTCCCAGCCGTCTCGCGCGTCCTCTTGCGCTCCTCCGATTGTGAGTTGCCGGGCCGGATTGTCCATCCCAATCGCCGCCCGGAGAGATTGTGTTGCGCCCGGACTCCGGCGGTTCAGACACCGGGATCGTAAAGGCGAATACAGCTATGCTAGCGGGCCTTCCCGTGGGCTGCAAGCCGGTAGTGCATTATCAGACGCGGATTGTTTACGCCTGTTGCCGGGATTTCGAGCGGACTAAACTGGCAGTCATGCAATGGAAAGCGCTTTGCCTGGCTCTCGCTTCGCTGTCGCTCGCGGCCCAGCCGGTTCCGCCGGCGATCGATATTCGCACATTGAAGGCGGACCTGACGTTTCTGACGTCGAAGCCGCTGGCCGGACGGCTCTCTTTGCAGCCGGGCTCCGAAGTGGCCATCGAATGGATCGCCGCCGAATACGCCAAGGCCGGCCTGAAGCCCGCCGGAGGCGGCTCCTATATTCAGCCGGTCCCGTTGATCGAGTTCTTCCCCGACCGTACGGCGAGCGCGCTGACGGTTACCGCGAAGGGCACGGCGCAGGAGTTCAAGGCGCCCGACGCATCGATCACGTTTCCGCAGGACTTCGATCTGGCCGGCGATGTCGTCTTCGCGGGTTACGGCATCACGGCGCCAGAGTTGAACTATGACGACTATCGCGGCCTCGACGTGCGCGGCAAGATCGTTCTCGTTTTTGATCACGAGCCGCAGGAAAACGATCCGGCGTCCATCTTCAACGGCACCGGCAACACGCGCTACGCCACCTCGCGCGTCAAGCTGCTGAATGCGCAGGCGCACGGCGCCATTGCCGTGCTGCAGGTGGCGGAACCGAACCGCAAGCATCCTTCCAACCAGGAGCGGCAGGCCCGTATCCCCGGTAGCGCGGTGCGCTCGCGCCGCATGCCGTCGCAGGTGATTGAAGGCGACGAGGTGCAGATCCCACTCGTGGTCGTCTCCGACAAGGTCGCCGCCGATCTGATCGCCGCCGCAGGCAAGAAGGCGACCGAGGTGCAGAGCGCGATCGATGCGACGCTCACGCCGGCTTCGATGGCGTTGCCGGGCGTGCATGTAGCGCTGTGCAATCGCAATCGCGAGCGGCGCCGCGGCGACTCGGCCAACCTGATCGGGCTGGTGGAGGGCAGCGATCCACAATTGAAGAACGAAGTTGTCGTCATCAGCGCGCATTACGATCATGACGGCGCGTGGCCCGAGGGCTACTTTCCGGGCGCCGACGATAACGGCTCCGGCACGGTCGGCGTCGTCGCCTTGGCGCGCGCCTTCGCGAACAGTCCGGTGAAGCCGAAACGCAGCGTGCTGTTCGCCATCTTCGCCGCCGAGGAGCGCGGCCTGCTCGGGTCGTATTACTACGCGCAGCACCCGCTCGTACCGCTCGCCCAGACGCGCGCGGTCATCAACTTCGACCTGATCGGCGGCAACGAAGCGCCGAGCAACCAGACCCAGGGGCTGATCGAGATCGAGCCCGACACGACAAATCTGCTTAACATCGTCGGGTTGAAATACAGCCCGGATTACAAGAGTGCCGTGGAGCGTGCCAACGGGCAGGTCGGTTTGCAACTCAGTTACAAATGGGACGAAGAAGCGGCGTTGAATGTCTACTTCCGCAGCGACCAGTTCCCGTTCGCGTTGAAGGGCATCCCGGCCATGTGGTGGTTCACCGGGTTCCATCCCGACTACCACCAGATGACCGACACGGTGGACAAGATCAACTTCGAGAAAATGGCGAAGATCCTGCGGTTGGCCTATCTCACCGGATGGGACTTCGCCGATTCCGATCGGCCCGTGCGCTTCATCGCCAATCCCGCGGCGCCGCGGTAATTCACAACGGCTTGGGACGGTCCGATTGCGAAGAAGATTTTACGAAGATCTTTGTCATGAGCCTGGGATACTCTTGAAACGCTGGCATTCATGGGCCCGCTTTCTTTGAGCGGCGCTTCCCCAGCGAGGGCTAGGTGTTTCCTGTTCGTCTTTACGCCGCGGAGCCGCCGGTTTCCCGTCGAACACGTCTTGTCCAAAGCGCTACGCTCAGTAATGGATGCCTACTGTCTTGCGGCTCTCCGGCTACCGGTTCTTCTTCTTCAGCCTTGAAGGCAGAGAGCCCTCGCACATCCACGTAGAGCGGGGCGACAGTTACGCCAAGTTGTGGCTGGGTACGGTCTCGCTTGCATGTTCAAAGGGCTTCCGAAGTTCGGAGATATCTGAGATCATGGAAATCGTCCGAACGCACCAAGCGCTGTTTCAGGACCGATGGGATGAGCACTTTAAGCATCAAGTTTGAGCCGACTGCTGTGGATGTCAGCGTCAGTGCGCACGCTCTGCACGTCGTCCTGGCCGACGGTCGCGAACTCAGCGCGCCCCTGGCTTGGTTCCAGCGATTGGAGCAGGCGACCGAGCCCCAGCGGCGCAACTGGCGTCTCATTGGTGGCGGCATCGGCATTCATTGGCCCGACATCGACGAGGACATTTCCATCGAGAGCTTACTCTCGATACGATAACGCGAGCCCGCTCCTAAACGCCCGTGACGAATTCGTCCCGGTGGACATGTTTTGAAGCCGCCACGCGTCCCCGGGATGGCATGATTGAAGGAGATGGAAACGTCGTTGCTTCAATCGGCGCGCCGGGTTTTGCTCGCCGAAGCCCAGGCTCTTGAGGAATCCTCTGCGCGCCTCAATGGGGAATTCGACCGCGCGATCGATCTGCTGGACGTCCAGCAGGGCAAGATTCTGCTAACCGGTATCGGCAAGTCGGGCCTGGTCGCGCAAAAGATCGCCGCCACGTTTTGCAGCCTCGGACAGCCTGCCGTTTTTCTGCACCCTGTGGAAGCGTTGCACGGCGATCTCGGCCTGTACGCGCCCGGCGATCCGACCGTCGTGCTCTCGCGCAGCGGCAACACCGGCGAACTGCTGCGGCTGGTGACGCAATTGCGCGCGTTGAAATCGCCGGTGATCGGCATCCTGGGCGTGGCGGATTCCGCGCTCGGTGCGCTGATGGATGTCGTATTGGATGCCTCAGTCCGTGCGGAAGCTGATCCGCTGAACCTCGCGCCGACCGCCAGCGCGGTGGTCGCGTTGGGACTTGGCGACGCGTTGGCTATCGGCCTGATGGAGCGCCGCGGTTTCACGCCTGAAGATTTCGCGCGCTTTCATCCGTCGGGCCAACTCGGGCGCACGCTGCATCTGACCGTGCGCGAAGTGATGCATCCCATCCAGGCCGTCGCGGTCGCCGCCGCCGAGGATCCGCTGCGCAAGGTTGTCATCGAGATGACGCAACGCTCGCTGGGCGCCGCGTGCGTGCTCGATGCGGACGGATGTCTGGCGGGGCTGGTTACCGACGGCGACGTGCGCCGTGCGTTGCAGCGTCACGACGACATCCGCGGCGTGCTTGCGCGGGACGTCATGACCGCGCGGCCCGCGACCGTTTCGCCGGATGCGAGCGTGCACGAGGCGCTGCGCATCATGGAAGACCGGCCGTCGCAGATTGCGGTGCTGCCGGTGGTGGACGCGGTGACACACCGTTGCGCCGGCCTGCTGCGCCTGCACGATCTGTATCAGCAGAACCCCCGCTAACGTTTTGCGCGCAGCAGTGCGAGTTGCGCATTCACCGGCCGCTCGCCCTTCTTCGGTTTTACGCGCGAGTATGTGCCGTCCGCGTTCATGCGCCGCGCCTTGACGTTGTCCTGCAAATAGACGCTCAGAATGCGGTCGCGGATTTGCCGCACCAGCGTCGGCTTGGTCACCGGGAAAATCACTTCCACGCGGCGGTTGATGTTGCGCGGCATCATGTCGGCCGAGCCGAGGTAGATCTCTTCGTCGCCGCCGTTCAGGAAATAGAAGATACGGCTGTGTTCCAGGAAGCGGCCGACGATGCTGGTCACACGGATGCGGTCGCTGACGCCTTTCAGACCGGGCCTCAGGCAGCAGATGCCGCGTGCCAGCAGGTCCACCTGGACGCCCGCGCGCGAGGCCATGTAGAGCAGCTTGATGATGCGCTGATCGACTAGCGAATTGCATTTGATGACGATGCGCGCTTCGCGTCCCGCTTTCGCATGCTCTGTCTCGCGGACGATCATCTCTTCAATCCGCTTACGCAGATTCGTCGGCGCCACCAGCAGCCGGCGGTAGTCCGATTTCGCCGAATAGCCCGTGAGCGCGTTGAACAGGTGCGTGGCCTCCTCGCCGATCTCCGGGTTAGCCGTAAAGAAACCGAGATCGGTGTAGAGGTGCGCCGTGACCACGTTGTAGTTGCCGGTCGACATGTGGATGTAGCGCCGGATCACGTTGCCTTCGCGGCGCACGACCAGCGCCACCTTGGCGTGGACCTTCAGGCCCACCAGTCCATAGACGACGTGCACGCCTTCGCGCTCCAGCGCCTTCGCCCACTCGATGTTGCTTTCCTCGTCGAAGCGCGCTTTCAGCTCGACAACCACCGCCACCTGCTTGCCCTCTTCGTTCGCTTCGAGCAACGCTTCCACCACGGGCGAGTTGCGTCCCACGCGGTACAGCGTCATCTTGATCGCGAGCACGTCGGGATCGTGCGCCGCGGCGCGCAGGAAATCCACCACCGGCTGGAAGCTGCTGTAGGGGTGGTGCATCAGGATGTCGCCACGGCGAATGGTGGTGAAGATATCTTCGCCCTCCTGCGCTTGAGCGAGCGGCGCCGGCGTGAAGGGATGATCTTTCAGGTCAGGCCGGTCCAGCGAGAGCAACGCTTTTACGCGGCTCAGCGCGAGCGGGCCCTCGACGCGATACAACTCGGTCTCGTCCGTTTCGAAGTTGCTCCGCAGCACGTCGAGCAAGGTGTCCGGCATGCCCTGGTCGACCATCAGCCGTACAACGGAACCGAAACGCCGCTGTCGGACGCCCTCTTCCACCGTCTCCAGCAGGTCGTCGGCTTCGATCTCCTGAATCGCCATTTCGGCGTCGCGCGTGACGTGGAACAGGTGGCTCTCCACCACCTCCATGCCGGGAAAGAGGTCTGCGAGATGGGCGCGAATCAGTTGCTCAATCCAGATGAACGTCACATTCCGGCCGGTGCGCCGCCGGCCCTGTTTCTGCAAGGGAATCAACTGCGGCAGCGATGGCGGCACCTTTACGCGCGCGAAGCGCTCCTCGTCGTCGGCGTCGCGGATCAGCACGCTCAGATTCAGACTCAGGTTCGAGATGTGCGGGAATGGCCGGCCGGGATCGACGGCCAACGGCGTGAGCACCGGGAACAGCGAGCTTTCAAAATAGCGGCGCGCCGTCTCCTTTTCTTCTGCCGTGAGCTGCTCATAGTCACGGACGCAGATGCCCTCTTTTTCGAGCTCCGCGAGCAACCCGCGCAGGCAGGCATGGGCTTGCTCCAGCAGCTCTTCATACACCGTGCGGATCGCTTCCAGTTGCTGCGCCGGCGACATCTTTTCCGGGCCCGTTTCGAGCGCGCCGGATTCGAGCTGGCTCAGCAGGCCGGCCACCCGGACCATGAAGAACTCGTCGAGGTTCGATCCGAGAATCGACAGGAACTTGACGCGTTCGAGCAGTGGATTGGTCGGGTCCTGCGCTTCTTCGAGAACGCGCCGCTGGAATTCCAGCAGGCTCAGCTCCCGGTTGACGTATAACGAGGGGTCATCGAGCGAGATGGCCGCGGCGGATTTCCTTCTGGTGGTTCGCGTCATGCAGCAAGAAACAGGTTAGCGAATCGCGACCCAGGCGGAGGAGCCGCGCGTTGGAATGGAAATCCCGGCGCGCGGCCAGCCGCTCAGATCCGCTCAGCGGGCGCCAACCACTGCGGGCTTGGCGGAGACGTTCAAGCCGTCCACTGCCACGGTCAGCGGACGATCGCCGGCATCGACTTTGCGATACGTCGCGGCGATCTCGCGCTTCTCGCCGGGCAGCAGCGCGAAGTAGTTGTCCTCCCACAACACCGGCAGGACTTCGCGCACGCGGCCCTCGGGACCGGCCGCCGGACGGACCAGCTTGAGATGCACGGGGAATGCCAGACTCTGCCCGGCGTTCTCGACCACGACGCGTGTCACGCCGTCCGCACCGTTCGTCTCCGACATCGCGGACACGTGCAGTTCCACTTTCGGCAGAGTCGCGACGCCGGTCAGGTCGGCATGCGACGTCACCGGCGTGTGATACCACGTCGATTGCTCCCAATCCATCACGTCCGGCTTCGTCGAGAGCCAGTAAAAATTCGTGCTGAGCGTTTTGCCCGACGCATCGGTCAGGCTCAGCCGCACGAAGTACGTCGTGCTCAGCCCGTCGATTTCGGGAATGGTGAACGCGCGGACGACGCCGTCGGAGGGCACGTCCACGCTGGCTTCCTTGGAGAACTTTTCGGTGAGGTCGGTGTTGTAGACCTTGACCGAAGCTTGCAGGCCCGTGAAGTCCTTATAGAAGGAATTGACGATGGCGACCGAGCGGTCGTCGTACGAGTACTGAATGTGGATCGGCTCGCAGCCCTTCTTCGCGCCGAAGTACGATCCGCCGGGCCGCATGTAGGCGTCGAACAGATGCCAGATCATCGACGGCCACGCGTTGTTCAGCATCCACTGGATCACGCCGGTCGACGTGTATTTGTTGCGGCCGTACGCTTCGAACATTGCGCGCTCGCCTTCGTAGGCAAGCAACTGCGCCTTCATGGCGTAGTCTTCCGCGCTCTTCGCTTCGCCGTAACGCGCGTTCAGCGCACCGGTGAAGAGTTCGAGATTGCTGAAGGCGCCGCCGCCGGTATGATAGTCCCACGTCGAGTTGATGGGCCACAGCTTGTCGGCGGGCAGCATCCGGCGCAGGCTCTCGATGGGCGGCACGGCCGCGCCGGGACTTGTCTCCGTGTTGAAGCCGTGCGCCCCGCCGAGCTTCGTATCGAGCAGCCAGTACGCGGGCGGGACATAGTCATACGGTCCGCTCATTTTCACGCCGGTCTCGCCGGTGACCGTGGTCGTCTTCGCCGTTGCCGATGACTCGTATGCGTCGGGCCAGTTCAGCTCTTTGAGGATGCCGATGTACATTGTCTCGATATCGGCGGGCGGCGGGTTGTCGCTGCCGTTCATCCAGTTGAAGACCGCCGGGTGATTGCGCAGGCGGCGGATCTGGTCGCGCAACGATTCCGCGGCGATCAGACGGTCCTCGTCGTCCCACTTGTTCCACTGTTCCCAGTGGTCGCAGCAGCACCAGCCGGCCATGACGATGATGCCGTTTTCGTCGGCGAGCCGGAGGAAGTTGTCATCCTCGATCTTGCCTTCCAGCCGCACGGCGTTCAGGTTCATGTCGCGGACGTATTTGATGATCTGCTCTTGCCGCTCCGGCGACGAGCGCAGGAACATGTCGAAGGTGTAGCCGCCGCCGCGGATCAGAATGTTCTTGCCGTTGATCTTGAACAGCCGATGCTTCTGCGCGTCCAACTCGCCGCTGACTTCGCGGATGCCGAAGCGCGTCTGGATGCTGTCGGAGACGTGGTTGTCCGTTTCGAATTGCAGCTTCAACTCGTACAGGTTTTGCGGCCCGACCTGGGCTGGCCACCACAGGCGCGGATTGGCGATAGTCAACTGCGCGAATTCATCGGGCGTGAAGGCGATCACTTTTGTCTGATCGCGCTCGAGCGCGACGTTTTGTGAGAAGTGAATGTTCTCAATATCGCCGCTCAGCACGCCTTTCACCGCGCGGCCCGTCGTGTTGTGCAACTCCGCCATCACGGTCAGACGCGCCTTGTCCACGTCTGGCAGATCGAGCTTCGTGATGACTTGCGGAAAGCGGATCGCTACCGGCCCGCTGGCGGTCAGATAGACGTCGCGCCAGATGCCCATGCCCTTGTCCGGTGGCGCGGGATTCCAGTCGACGAACGTGATGGCGAGATCCTCGGGCGTCGGCGGAAAGACCTCCACGGCGAGGCCGTTCGGCACGCCGGGATTGGCGATGCCGGTCACATCGAACTCGAACAGGCGCCACGCGCCGGCGACCTTCTGCGAATCCGCCACGAGCTTGCCGTTCAGCCAGACGTTGGCGCGAAAGTTGATGCCGTCGAAGTGCAGATGCACGCGCCGGTCCTTGTATTCGCCGGGCAGCGTGAACTGCGTCCGGTACCACCACGACGCGCGGAACGGACTGCCCGGGGGCATGTCGATGTTCGAGAAGTTGTGGCCTATGGGATAGTTCGTGCCTTCCACGGAACGCAGATTCGTGCCGAAGAACGGATCTGCGTAGACCTGATCGGCGACGAGCGCCGCCATCACCGTCGAGGGCATTTTCGCCGGGTACCAGTGCTTCGGTTGGAACGCGGCGGCGGACAGGGCCTCGCCCTTTTCGGCGACTTCGGCCGACGGCTGAATGAACCAGCCGTCGGTCAGGACGATTTTGGCTGGTGGCGCGGACTCTTTAGGCGCGGCCGCAAAACCGGCCAGCCCAACAGCGACGAACACAGACGCCACGGCAACGAACTGACGCATGAAAGACTCCCTGCCAACAGTTCAGCATGGAAGAGGCGCGGCATCAAAGCGCCGGGCGTTGTGTCATTTGCTGGTGCAGCATTCGGTTGGCCGGTTTGCGAACGCATTCTAATGCTTCGCGGCAGGCTCGTCGAAGTGGTCGATGACGAGCGCACTGATGGCGACCTTCTCCGGCACGAGTTTGAGGCCAAGCTGCTCCTCCAGAACGGTGAAGATGTCAGGCAGGTTGGCATAGAAGCGTTCGGGGATGTTCGCAAAGACAGGGTCTTCGCCGGCGCGGCCATGCGGCCCGTATTGCAGATCGAAATCGTACATGCCGGCGATTCCGGTTTTGTCAACGACAGGTTGTCTGACCGGATTCTCCAGTGCCCTGGCAAAATACTCCACGGACACGTTCTGCCATTTCATCTTGTAGCCGCTGTATATTCCGAGAAACGGAGCGCTCTGGTTGGGCTGCAGCCGGGGACCGCCTTTCGCGACGACCAGTGCATAGCCGGGGACGACCTTCCGCTCAAGATGCGTCCGCAGATGGAAACGCTCTTCCAGCAGACTCCGCAGCAATGGCCGCATCTGCTCTCGGGTAAGGCGCCCGTTGCCCTCCACCTTGGCGTCGAGATCGTAGTGCCGGCGGTCGAGCCAGGCCGGCCCGCCGGCGATGTAGCGATAGTCGACGCCGAAGGCATCGCTGATCATGCTCTGTAGCGACGTGTGCCGGATCGTGAGCCGATTGGACGGAAAGACGGTGGGCACCGTCCTAAATGCCGGGTTGTTGGTGTATTCCGGAGATGAATGCGGATCCTGCGGATTTTCGAGCCGGAGCGATGCGGACTCGAATTGTCGCGCCTTCCCGGACGAAAGGGACGAGTTGCCTTGCGGGGCGGCGACCATTTTGAGAGGCGATATCGCGACGATGAGCGCCAGGGCCGTCGCGCCCGCCAGCGCCACCGAAAACGTCCCCGCACGGCCGCGCGGCTGGCGGCCATCCAGCACAGCGCCGACACGCGTCGACAAATCGGAATGATTCGCCATCGCGAGCACCGGTAACTTCCGCGCCGCCGACATCCGTCGCGCCAGCGTGACCAGTTGTTTGGCGTATGCCGTCGCTTCCGAACGTCCGATAACGGCGTCGTCGCAAGCGCGTTCCGCATCGACCATGAGTTGGCGCCGGGCGATCCAAACGAGCGGATGGAACCAGTATGCGGAGCACATGATACGCGCGAGGCAATGCCAAACCCAGTCGCCACGCCGGATGTGTTCCATCTCGTGGATGACGGCCCGCCGCAGGTCCGCCTCGCGCCAGTCCCGCGCGTCCGGCGAAAATACGATGGCGGGATGCCGGACGCCGCTCGTCATTGGCCCCGCCAGAGACTCGTGCAGCCGTACCTCGATCCGGCGGCGGATGCCGGCGTCGGCAGCCAGTGCGTCGGCCACAATTTGACCGTCGCGCCAGGGCCGGCCGGATCGCCGGAGCGACCGGACCTGCCACAGGCCCAGAATCACCGGCCATAGCGAGAGCGCAGCTCCGATGAGCCACACGCCAAGCAACAGTGCGGAGAGCGACAGTTGCGACGGTCGCGGAGTCGCAACTCCCACACTCTCATGCTCAGTCGCACGAGATGAGATCACATCGGGCGCCGCCGGTGACGAAACCGGCGCGATCTGCTCCTGTGGCGTGGCTGGCATTGCGATGCGGATGGGTGGCGCGAGGGTGGACGCGATGGGCAGTGCCAGCAGCATGCCAAACGCCGCGGCCAGAATCGCGTGACGTATCGACGCACTGCTCCGCCTGGCAAGCCGCTCGGCGAGCAGCGCGAACGCCAGGATCAACGTCGCCTTAACGATCATCGAAGCGACCAACGAGTTGCTGGCCGCGAGTATTGCGCCATCGATAGCGGAAATCATGATCTCTCCTTCCTCTCTTTGCGAACACGGTCGATCTCAGCCTCGAGCGCGTCCAGTTCGTTGTCGGTCCAGGGCGCCTCGGTAACCAGAGCGGTTACCATCTGGCTCATCGAGCCTCCGAAGAAGGACTGCACGTACTTCTGGAGCGCGCTCCGCCGTGCGACGGTTGGTGAGATGGTTGCCGAATAGATGTAGCGGAGACCGTCCTGCTGGTGCTTCAGGACGCCCTTTTTTTCCAGCCGCGTGAGCATGACGCGGACCGACGAATCGCCGGGCGGGCTGGTGAGGCGCGCGCGGATATCGTCCGCCGATGCGCGATTTTTGAGCGCGAAGACGGCGTTCAGAATTTCCTGCTCGCGGCGTGTCAGCCGTTCCTGGGTCGTTTTGGATATTGACATGGTGTTGTGTTCGTCAAACTGCGACGCTTGTCGCAGAATACGCGCGACATATGTCGCATGTCAAGCACAATCGGAAGTGGCGTGAAATGGGGCGTTCGGCGCACTGGCACGCAGTGAAATGTGAGCAGAGCGGGCGACGGGCAGTATCGTTGCTGCTGGCGCCGAGGCTTTAGTGATGTTCAGGCTTTCAGTAGATGGCCGGGAACTTCGCTATCTGCGCTTGGGCGGATCACTCGTAGCCGCACGGGATCCTGGTCGTTCATGGCCGGGAAGCCGAGCTGTTGACTGGCCCGTCAAAACAGCAACGGGTGGAGCCGTACGTGAGAGACGTGCGGCTCCGCCCGGAGTTTTTTTATTGAAGTTGCGTCTACGACACCGTGACCAGATCCGCGGCCAGCTTCGCCTTGCGCCCCTCGCGGTAAGCGATGTTGGCGAGGTGCGGACCGGCGACGGCGCGTTGTGCGATCTCGACCGTACAGTTCGGCTGGTTGCGCGTCTTCAGGCATTCGAGGAAGTTGTCGATGTGCGATTCCACCGGGATGCCGCCCTTGTAGGTCATCACCGGTTCTTTCTTCGACTCTTCGGCCGGTTCGCCGAGGATGCGGAAACCTTCCTCGTCCATGATCATGGTTCCGGCGTTGCCCAGGAATGTAATCGACCAGCCGTTTTGATAGGACGTGCAATAGTCGAGCGACCACGTCGCGAGGAACTTCTCGAATTCGAACGAGGCCATGAACACGTCCGGACCTTCCTGTCCCTGGCACTTGGCGATGTAGCCCTGGCAGACCGCCGCGCTCGGCGGAGGCGTCTTCATCAGCCGCAGCACGACGTCCATCAGATGCGCGCCCTGGTCCGTCATGTTGCCGCCGGCGTAATCCCAGAAATGCCGCCAGGCGCGGAAACGCTTCGGCTCGATCGCGCGCTGCGGCGCCGTGCCGAGGAAGCGGTCCCAGTCGATCTTGCCCGGCAGCGGCGAGTTGTCGAGCGGCCGCGCGATGTTCCAATGCCACTGCGCCTTGACCAGCGCGATGCGGCCCAGCATGCCTTCGTCGATGGCCTGCTCGGCTTTGCGAATCATCTGTGAGCTGCGGCGCTGGTGGCCGATCTGCACGATCTGTTTCGACTTCGCCACGGTCTTGCGCATCTGCTCGGCTTCTTCGAGCGTCCGCGAGAGCGGCTTCTCCGCGTACACGTCCTTCTTCGCGTCGAGCGCGGCGAAGAGCATCGGCATGTGGTGGTGGTCCGGTCCGGCCAGCACCACGAAATCGATGCCCGGCTGCGCCAGCAGTTCGTGATAATCGACGTAGCCCTTCGCGCCGGGCGAGTCATTGAGCGCCGCCTGTAGATTCGGCTCGTAGACGTCGCACATCGCCACGGGTTGGCAACCCGTCTTGATGAACTTCTGATTCAGGTAGCGGCCGCGTCCGCCTGTGGCGATGACGCCATAGGATGGGCGATCGTTCGCGCCGAATGCGCTCCGCGGGACAAACAGCGGTGCAACCGCGATGGTGGCGGCCGGGACGGCGACGCCCTTCAGGAAATCTCTTCTGTTGGAACCGTGCACACGAACCTCCTGGCATCGGCGCAGCCTGGTTGAAATGGCATCGTGCCCTGGCGCCAGGAGGTCGACGCTCTCCTATCCAGATTCACGCAAGGCCTTGCGATTGCCACGACAATTATGTTGCTCCGGAATACAAAAAGACAATAGGCTACGGGTATGGGGTTGCAGCCGGGCCGACCGTTTTCGGAACGAAAAAGCGCGCAGGAGCATGTCGCCAGGATGGGACACGCGATTGCTTCCACCGCCAGTCCGTCCACTATTCGCGATATCAACCGGTCGATTCTGCTGAACCTGATCCGGCTGCACCAACCCGTCTCCCGCGCGAAGCTGGCCGTGATGACGGGTATGTTCCGCAGCTCGATTTCGGACATTGTCAAAGAGCTGGTCGATGGCGGTCTCCTCATCGAGAAACGCGCGACGCCCGCGGGGCGGGGCCGAGTGCCGGTCCTGCTGTCGTTGAACGATCAGGGCTTTGAAGTGATCGGCGCCAGCGTGCGTTTCGACAGCACCACGGTCTCCGTTGCGGGGCTGACGGGACGGACAAGCGATACGCTGTCTTTTCCGACGCCGTCGCAGCCGGAGGCGTTGGTCGCCGAACTAGCCGCCGCGACCGCTGAGCTGAGCGGCGCCCATGGCGAGCAACCGCGGAAATCGATCCAGCAGATCGGCGTCAGCCTGCCGGGGCTGGCGGATGCGCGCTCAGGCCGCATCCGTTGGCTGCCGCGCCTGCCGGCGTACTCGGACTTCGAACTGGCCACGGGGCTGCAGCATGCCGCCGGGATTCCCGTCGCCGTGGACAACGACGCGAACCTGGGTGCGCTGGCCGAAGTGACGGCGGCGCAGGCGAAGCACGACGTCTTGCGCGATTTCGTCTTTCTCGATCTGGGCACCGAAGGCGTCGGCGGAGGCATGGTGCTGAACGGCGAGGTCTATCGCGGTCACGACGCGACGCTCGCCGCCGAGTTCGGCCACATGGTGATTCAAGCCGACGGCGTGGAATGCTCCTGCGGCCGCAAGGGTTGCTGGGAGATGTACGTCTCGGACCGTTCCGTGCTGCGGCGCTACGCCGAACTGGCGGGCCATCCGGTTGCCGCCTATGCCGAGTTCTTGCGGGCGATTGCGGAGGACGAAGCCGCGGCCCGCGCGTGTCTGGCCGAAGTGGCGCGCTACATCGCGGTTGGACTGACCAACATCGCCTTCGCACTGAATCCCGCGGCCATCGTCGTCTCCGGCCGTATCCGCGATGTCTGGGAGGCGGTCGCTCCAGCGGTGGACGAGGCGTTTGCGTCAACGCGACTGTCGCTGCCGGTGCGCACGGCCACGCTGGCTTCGGAAGAACTCTATCTGAAGGGCGCCATCCAGCTCGCTCTGGATCGCGCCTTCTCGCAACCCGATCTCGGCTTGCACGCCACGGCCGCGGCGCGCCCGTGAACTGGCGCGCGTGCTGAAAAACGGAGCCGCCACCGTCAGGGAGCGGATGTTCCGGCACCCGTGCGGAGATGCGCTGATGATTGCGCGGGAGTAGCTGCGCCTCAAGCCCGGTCGTGTGGCCACTCCCTAACGGTCGGGGCTCCGTTTCGTTGACGTCAGGAAAGCCTTGCGGCTTCCAATACCTCCTGCGGCGACGCCGTGCCCGTGCCCGGTTTGGTCACCGTAATGGATGCGACCAGATTGCCGAATTGCGCCGCAGTTACCGCGTCGTGTGTGAGCCGTAGCGCCAGCGCGGCGCCGGCGTTGAAACTGTCGCCCGCGCCACAGATGTCGACGACGTTCGTGACACCCCGTGCGGGCACGCTCCGTGCGCCGTCCTCTTGTACCACGACCGCACCCGCCGCGCCCCGGGTGAGAATCAGCGTGGGGTGGCCGATCCGCCGCCGCAGCGCCTGATAGTCCGTCGCCATGCCCAGCCGCCCGCATGCCGCCGCGGCCTCGTCCTCGTTGACTTTGACCAGCACGCCGCGAAAGCGTTCGGCGCGTGCCCGGGAATCCACCCAGACGAGTTTCTCCGCATGCTGTGCGGCGAAGCCTGCGAGCGCGTTGCGCATTGCGGCGGTGACGACGCCGCCCGCGTCCAACTCCATCTGATCCGACACCAGGATCACGTCGAACTTGGGCGCCAGCTTTTCAAACCGGTCGACCACGGCGCGGTCGATCTCCGGCGCGAGGTCGCGCGAATTCACGTAGTCGACGCGCGGCAGATCTTCGACGCCTGTGCGCCGGTTGATCAGCTTGGTGTAGGTGAACGTCAAACCATGCGGGTCCGTGATGAGCCCGTCCGCTTCGATGCCGCGGGCGGCCAGCGCCTGGCGCAACTCGTAGCCGTGCCCGTCGTCGCCGGCGACGCCCAGCACGGCGACGCGTCCGGCGCCGAGTGCGACCAGATTCGATGCGATGGTGCCCGCCGCGCCCGGCGTGCGCTCCATCGCGACGATGGCCACGCGCGGGATGCCGGTCTCGCGCGACGGTTCATCGAAGCCGGGCTCGTAGCGGCACCAGCGGTCCAGGCACGCATCGCCGACTACCAGCGCGGACAGGCTGGGGATGCCCGCCAGGATTTCCGCAACGGTCACGGCTTTTCTCCCAGGGCGCGCCACAGTGCCGGAACCGTCGCGCGATGATGGCCGCTGAAATAGAAACTCTCGCCGCCATCGGCGACCGTTCGGATCAGGATCGTCTTGCGCGGGCGGAAGTAGTAGGCCGCTTCGGTCTTCGGCATCTCCCGATGAAAGTCGCCCGGCATCGGCATCAGGTCGAAGACAGCGGTGGTGAAGTGGCCGATCTCGCGGCGCTGCTGACGCGCCACGTTACGCGCCATCGACAGCGCCTTCAGATACACCTCCGGCGCCATCACGGCCGAGCCGAAGGCGAGCATCGCGCCGCCCTCCAGTTGTTCCACGGTGTGCGCGAAGATCAGGAAGTCGCGATAACTCGCCGCGCCGAGCGCCGCGCCGTCGCAGTTCGGATGCTCGTGGATGATGTCGTAGCCGATGCCCACATGCACCGTCGCCGGAATCGACAGCCGGTACGCCGCCGCCAGCACGCTCAGGTCGCGGTGCGGGAAGTCGCTTTCCAGAATCCGGCGGCCGACGGTTTCGCCAAAGCCTTCGCCGTCCGTTTCGCGCACCCAGTCGTTCAGCACGCCGGTCTCTCGCCACAGTCCGAACTCGCCCGTGCGGATGTAACGCGCCACGCTCTCGGTCGTTGCGCCGATGCGCGCCAGTTCGTAGTCATGGATGACGCCCGCGCCGTTCAGCGCGATATGCGAGATCAGTCCGCGCTCCAGCAGGTCGATGATGTAGCGGTTCACGCCGGCCCGCAGCAGATGCGCGCCGAACATCAGGATGCGCGCCGCACCACGCTCCTTGGCGCTCTTGAGCCGCGCGGCGACTTTTTCCAGATCGGGATGCTCAAACTCCGGCGCGGGATCGCCCAATTGCATCCAGTTGCCAAGCGTCAGATCATTGGCCCGCTCGGCGAGCGGCCGGAGCCGGATGCGGCCGCGGTCGAAGCACGCGTATTTGGATTTCATTGCGCAAACAGCCTCCCGGCCAGCGCGTCCCATTGCAGATAATTCGGGATGATCCCGTCGGCGCCGGCCTTGACCAGCCGGCCGCGTTTCCACGCATCGACGCGCAGGCACGCGCGCTCGTCGGTGGCGACGCCAATCGCCACGCCGCCGACGCTCTTCACATTTTCAATCTCGACATAGCCGTCGCCGAAGCCAAGGATCTCCTGCCCGTGGCACTCCGAACGGTCCAGAATCCGCTGGATCAGGATGCGCTTGGAAAAACTCTTGTAGTCGTCGAGCGCGCCAAAGACGCCGCCGTTGAAATAGGGCGTGACGCCAAGCAGATCGGCCTCCATCTTCATGTACGGCTCGTCGGTCCCGCTGGCGAGATACAGCGTCAACCCGCGTGCGCGAAGGTCCTGGAGCAGAGCACCGGCTCCAGGGACCAGGTATTTCTCCGGCGGCGCCTGGCCCGTGCGCACTTCTTCCAGCCGGTGTTCGATCTTCGCGCTCAGCATTTGCAGATATTGATGCTTGTACGCGAGCGGCTCCTTAGCGGCGCCGCCGCGCAACGCCACCTGTCGCGCCAGCTCGATCATCTGGTAGATGGTCTGCTTGCCCGTCAGGCGGTCGACGTACTCGCGAACGATCGCGGCCAACTGCGCCTCGCTCTCGCCGCTTTTCAGCGCCGCCAGCTCCCGTACCATCATCGGAACCATCACATCGGCCCAGCCCGCGCGCAGCAGCGACAGCGTGCCGTCGAAATCGAACAGCACCACCCGCGCCCGCGCGGCGGATGCCGCCGGGTTGAGCAATTCAAACGGAGAATCCGCGGCAAGGGCTTCTGGCAAGTCAGCTCCAAATCGGGACGGCCCCGGGGGACTAGAGCTTCATTTTAGATGCTTTTGTAGTCACCAGCAACATAAAACGCGCATCCGTGTGGGGCGCACGTCCACGTCCGCGCGGGCTCTCCAGAGCCCGCCCGCGGCTCGTGCTCACCACATGTGGTAGTAGCCCGACGTTTCCATCACGTCGACCGGCGTTTCGAACAGTGTGCTGAGCGTTTCGGCGCGCAGGATCTCGCGCTTCGTCCCCTCCGCGAACAGGCGCCCGCGCTTCAGGCACACCACGCGGTCGATCTCCGGAATAATGTCCGGCAGAAAATGCGTCACCAGGACGATGGTGATGCCCGATTGCGCCAGGCGGCGCAGGATGCGGCGCAGTTCGCGCGCGGCGTGAATGTCCAGGCTGTTCGACGGCTCGTCGAGGATGATCGCCTGCGGTTCATTCACCAGCGCGCGGGCCACCACGGCGCGGCGCAACTCGCCCGAGCTCATTGCGGTCATGCTGCGATCGGCCAGATGCGTGATTTCGAGCAGCTTCATCAGCTCGTCTGCCTTGGCCTCCATAGCTGGCGTGACCTGGTGGTTGGGCCACAACCCGATGCTGCCGAAAAAGCCGCTGAGCACGGTCTCGCGCACCGTGTTCGGCTGGCGGCAGGTCTCGGCCAGATCGTTCGTGATAATGCCCAGAATGGCGCGCAGATCGAACAGCCGCCAGCGCTCGCGGCCGAGCACGCGTACCACCGGCTGCGGCTCGATCAGGCGCGGGTACAGCTCGCGCATCAGCACTTTCAAAAATGTCGATTTCCCCGATCCGTTCGGACCGAGAATCGCCGTGTGCTCACCGGCGTGGATGGCTAGAGAAAGGTCGTATAAGCCGCGGAGCGAGCCGTAATCGACGGTCACGTTCCGGAATTCAACCAAAGGCAAATTGTCCATCAGCGGGTTGCTGGCGGCTCGTCGGCGGCCAGCGCGGTCTCCTGTACTTTCGTGCGTTCCAGAAAACGCTGCACGAACTGCGTATCGATTTGGGCGGCCTGGAATTCAGAGTCGGCGAGAATGCTCTGGTGCAGCGGCACCGAGGAGTGGATTCCCTCGACGATGAACAGATCCAGCGCGCGCCGCATGCGGGCGATGGCTTCCTCGCGATCGTGACCCCAGGCAATCAGCTTGGCGATCAGCGAGTCGTAATAGGGCGGGATCACGCCGTCCACGTACACCGCGGTATCCACGCGAATGCCGGGGCCGCCGGGCAGGTTGAACGCCTTGATCCGTCCGGGGCACGGCGTGAACGTCACCGGGTGCTCGGCGTTGATGCGGCACTCGATGGCGTGCCCGTGCAACTCCACCGGCCCGCCCAGAATGTCCGGCAGACGATCGCCCATGGCGATGCGCAGTTGCGCCTTCACCAGATCGACGCCCGTCACGGCTTCGGTGATCGGATGCTCCACCTGGATGCGCGCGTTGACCTCAATGAAATAGAGGTTGCCGGCCGGGTCCATGATGAACTCGACCGTGCCCGCGTTGGTGTAGCCGATGGCGGCGAAGGCCTGCTTCAGCGCGGCCGCGATGCGCGCGCGCAACTCCGGCGTCACCACCGGCGAGGGCGCTTCTTCCATCAATTTCTGATGACGGCGCTGGATGCTGCACTCGCGCTCGCCCAGCACCTCGACGTTGCCGTAGTTGTCCGCCAGCACCTGGAACTCGATGTGCCGCGGGCATTCGATGAACTTTTCGCAGTAGAGGTCGCCGCAGGAAAACGCCGCCTGCGATTCCTGCTGCGCCTGGATGAACTGCGCGGGCAACTCCTCGGCCGAGCGCACAATGCGCATGCCGCGTCCGCCGCCCCCCGCCGAGGCTTTGAGGATCACCGGGTAACCGATCTCGCTGGCGACGTGGATCGCTTCCGCCGGACTGTGCAGGATGCCTGCCGAGCCGGGCAGCACCGGCACACCGTGCCGCGCCATCTCGGCTCGCGCGCGCTCTTTCAAGCCCATCAACCGCGTCACTTCCGGGCGCGGCCCGATGAATTGCAGGCCGGACGTCTGGCAGACTTCGGCGAAATCGGCGTTCTCGCTGAGGAAGCCGTAGCCCGGATGGATCGCGTCGACGTTCGTGATCTCCGCGGCGCTGATCACGGCCGGAATGTTCAGGTAGCTCAGCGCGCTCTTCGCCGGCCCGATGCACACGGCCTCGTCGGCGAAGCGGACATGCAGGCTGTAGCGGTCCGCTTCCGAATACACCGCGACGGTCTGCAGGCCCAGATCCTTGCACGCGCAAATGACGCGGAGCGCAATTTCGCCCCGGTTGGCGATCAGTACTTTACGTATCATCCGGCGCGTCTCAGTTCGGTTTCACCAGGAACAGCGTCTCGCCGTACTCCACCGGCTGGCCGTTTTCGACCAGGCATTTCACGATGGTGCCGGAGACCTCCGCCTCGATCTCGTTCATCAGCTTCATCGATTCGATGATGCACAGGATCTTGCCCGGCTTGATGTAATCGCCCGCGCGCACGAAACGGTCCGCGCCGGGCGAAGGCGACTCATAATAGGTCCCGACAATCGGCGCGTTGATCGCCTTCAGCGTTGGATCCGTGAGGTCCGGTTCGCCCGGTGCGGGCGCTGCGCCGCTCGCGGGCGCCGGAGCCGTGGGCGGGACGGTGATCTGGCCGACCGGCGCTCCGTTCGAAGCCGCCGGTGGAGCGACCACCACCTCCTGCGACACCGCGCCGCCTTCCGCGCGCTTGATCCAGACGCGGTTTTCGCCGCGCTGGACCTCCAGTTCGGCAATGCCGGTCTCACAGACGGTCTTGATAAGATCGCGAATCTCGTCGAGGGTCATGATGCAAGAACCAGTAATTCCTTGGGAACGTTGGTGAGCGACTCCGCGCCCCGCTCGGTCACCAGAACAGTATCCTCGATCCGGACTCCGCCTGCACCGGGGATGTAGGCGCCCGGCTCGATCGTAATCAGCATGTTCGGTTCGAGGATGTCGGCTCCGGTGCGGCCCACGCGCGGGGCCTCGTGGATTTCGAGCCCCAGGCCGTGCCCGGTGGCGTGTTGAAAGTAGCGTTCGTAGCCGTAGCGCTTCAGCGTCCGGCGCGCCGCACGGTCCACCTCGGCGCAGGTGACGCCCGCGCGCACGGCGTCGAACGCCGCCAGATGCGCTTCCAGCACGGCGTCGTACAACCGGCGGGTCTCTTTCGATGGCCGCCCCGTGTGCGCCACGCGCGTCATGTCGCTGGCGTAGCCGTTGAGGCACGCGCCCATGTCCACCAATAGTAGCCGATGCGGCTCCAGGCGCGCCGCCGTCGGCTGCGCGTGGGGCAGCGCCGTGCGCGCGCCGCTGGCGACAATCGTTTCAAACGACGGCTTCTCCGCGCCCAGCCGCCGCATACGGTATTCGAGTTCGGCGGCGATGGCGTTCTCCGTCATGCCGACCTTGATCTTCTTGAGCGTCTGCACGTAGGCTTTGCCGCAGACGTCCATCGAACGGCGAATGGCGTCGATCTCCGCGGCGTCCTTCACCATGCGCAGCCGCTCGGCCAGCCCGCTGGCGTCGCTCAACTGGACGCTGTCGCCGAGCGTCGCCGCGATGCGCATGAACTCGGCCTGCGCCAGGTACTCGGCTTCGAGCGCCAGGATCTTCACCCGGCGCCGCCGCACGGCCTTGGCGACGTCGGACCACAGAGCGCCGCGCGCCACCGTCACCGCGCAGTCGCACTCCTCGGCCGCTTGCAGTTCATAGCGTGGATCGGTAAACAGCGTTGCGCCCTTGGCGGTCAGCAGCAGCACGGCGTTGGAGCCCGTGAAGCCCGAGAGATAGCGCACGTTGGGCAGGTGAGAAAACGCGGCGCCGCCGGCCTGCTGCTTTTCGAGCAGCTTCAGCAGACGCTCGCGCCGCGGCGCAAAAGAAGACTTGGTCACGATGACCCTCAATCTTACCATCCGGGCAGGGATTGGTTGGCTGAGTCGACCTAGGTTGGACCTGGGATCGACTTGTCGGCGGCCGATCAGTCGACGGAACTTCAGTCAGTCGCTTTCCCTGGGGCGAAGGTGACACGACCGCCTAACTTCAATGCGCGGGTTCAGACGCTGCCCAGCCGGATTTCGTGGAGCCAAGCAGACTTGCCCATCTCGCTCATAAGTAAGAATGAGCTCTTTCTGCAAGCGGTCAATCACACGGACATCGGAGGCTGACCGTTTTCTACAACTAGCGTTTCGAGCGAATTTCCCGCTTTCCGATGTTCGGAACCGCATACGCACAAATGTACGCTGGGGCATTGCAACCGTCTCCGAGGGCAGCGACAGGACCGTGCTCTCTTAGAGCCATGAACGAGGGACGTCGAATGCCGTGGGTTCACGTACAATGTTGAGGGCGGATTGAGCAGGCCGTGCCGCGCAACATGCTGAACGACAGGTGTGCGGCCGCCGAGCACGGCTCGTTCCGTGCTAGGTGGTGCCCAGAATGCCAATATCGGTGACTCCTTTTCGGCTCTTTCTAGCGAAGAGCTTCAGCAAGAATGACCAAGCGCGGATTCGGCCGATAGAGGCTCTGCTCGAGTCCTTCGCGAGGATGGGGGTCGTAGTCGAAACTGGCGAGCCACCGGAGGCTGAGTCTATCTCAAAGAAGGTGCGTGAGCGGATCGACCGTGCGGACGCGTTTGTTGGCGTCTTCACTCGCCGGTCTCCGATCCGACCTAGCGGTGGCCGATGGCGTAGCGCCTGGAGGTGCGTGACGGGAGAAGCCGCGCTCTGGACGGCGCCCCCTTGGGTTCTGCAGGAATGCGGTTACGCTCTGGGTCGAGGGCTTCAGACTGTCCTCTTTGTTGAAAATGGCGTCGATCTTGGTGGCCTCCAGGGTGACCTCGAATACATACCCTATTACTACTCTGACCCGACTTCGGCGATCACGACTGCGAGTGGGATGTTGAACGCCCTGTTGGCGGCGCACATGGGGGCGAGCGTTGAAACGTCAGTCCAGCTAGCGGGTGAAACTGCAGCCTCACGACCAGAAAGTTCAGTGCAACCCACCGAACGTGCGACGGACCTACAGAAGCCGATCCCGATCGCGGCAGAGGCGACATCATCCGACCCATTACTAGCCATCGTCGAGGCGGTGGCCAGAGCATTGCACGAGCATGATTTCGAACAGGCCGAACGTGAATTCCAGTCGGGGCTGACCGCAATTCAAAATGCACCGTCAGATGACCAAGCGGTCGGCGTCTCGGAGCCACAGTGGTGCTTCTTGTACTTGGAGGAGCTGAAGAAGGCAGGTGGCCCAAAGGCATTCTCCAGGCTGCGGCAGCTAGGGGACGCGTATCCAGAAATTCCCGAGATCAGCGCAGCTGTCGCCCGCGACTTCAGAGAGTACAAGGACTATGACGCAGCAATACAGTGCTATCTTCGCGCTGCGGAGGCTTCGACTGGGCCGAAGAAGCAGCGGTACTCTCTCAGTGCGGCTAGGTGCATGAATGACGCAGGCCAGCCTGCGGACGCTGCCGCCTTTCTTATTGAGCTTCTGACCGACGAGCGGGAGACGATTGCCGCGGATCTCAGGTCGAATATGTTGGCTGAGCTGTCTGCTTCGTTGAGGAAGAACGGGGACCATATCGCAGGCTTGGCTGTCGCAGAGTTCGGATTGAAGGAAGACCCGACTAACGCTAGACTCAGATTCGGCACGGGAAACGAATACGACGAGGCGGGCTACTTCGAATTGGCAGCGCGGCATTTTCAGATGCTCTCTAACGCCGATCCGCTAGAGACCGCTGCTCTTCACAATTTGGGACTCGCATATGCGCACTTAAATTTGCCGCTTATGTCTGTGGACTGCTACACGAGGGCGTTTGAACTTGGGGAGACTCTTTCGGCTAGCAACATGGCATACAAGCTTATCGAAGTTGGGTTTCGCGACCGCTGTGTTGCGCTACTCGACGAAGCTTCGAAGATGCCAGACTGTGACCCTCGGGTTGCCAAGTGCCGAGGTCGGCTCACTCAAGTGGCGGAGGCAGAGGAGGAGAAGCTAAGCAAGGCAAGCGCGAAGGCGGATTCCATAAAGGCCGCTATGCTCCGCATCAGCGCCGGCGTACTCGGGCGGGTCGACGGCTCGCCAGAAGGCGTCTGGGCTTTCCCGTTCTGCGCTCTGACCCTTACTGTATCCGGTACAACCATTGAGGGAACCGGCGAGAACGTTGCGTTCGAACCAACACTATTGGACTCCCTGGGCGGATTTGCTTCGGCATCGACGGGCCAAGTGTCGTCTAGGCGAGGTGGATCATCGGTAAAGCACACTTGGGAGCTGGCCGGTCGGATACTTGGACGCCTGTGCAAGTACACTCTGCGCGAGAGTAAGGAGGGGGGCCTTATTTTTTTACCGGAATCCGAATCGAGCGGGTATCTGCTCATTGATCCAGATGGCAAACGGGCAGAGTTATTCCGATTGAAGGACGGAAAACTGGATGATAGTTCGGTGATCGTAGTCAAGACGCCATAGGCTCCCTCGGGATGCCATTTCGGAACAACCGGCTGTCAAGTATTCGACCAGGCTTGCGCCGGCACGTCCACTTCCGCCTCCCGTCGTGCGATCCTGTTGTGCAATATGCGTCTCCGTACTTTGCTTCCCCTGCTTTTCGTCTCCGCGCTGGCGTTCGCCCAGCCGCGGCCCGTTGCTTTGAAGGCGGCCCGGATGTTCGACGGCAAAGGCGACCGCGCCGTCTCGCCCGGTCTGGTGGTCGTTGAAAATGGCAAGATCGCGCAGGTCGGCGGCACGGCGCCGGCGGGCGCGGAAACGATCGACCTGGGCGATGCGACGCTGCTGCCGGGCCTGATCGACGCGCACACGCACATCACCTACGAATTCAGTATGGACAGCTATCAGTCCGAGTTCCACGAGCGCCGCACGACGCCCGCGGAGAAGGCTTTCGAAGCCGGAGCCATCGCGCGCACCACGCTGCTCGCCGGCTTCACGACCGTGCGCAACGTCGGCGCCAGCGAATGGGTCGACATCGGCTTGCGCAACGCCATCAATCGCGGCCTGACCGACGGCCCGCGCATGCTGACCGCGGGCAAGGCGCTGAGTGCGACGGGCGGCCACTGCGACGAGACCAACGGCCTCGCGCCCGGCGCGGTTCCGGCCGAACCCGGCCCGCGCGATGGCATCGCCAATTCGCCCGACGAGTTCCGCCAGGCCGTGCGCGTCATGCTGAAGTACGGCGCGGACGTCATTAAGATCTGCGCCACCGGCGGCGTGATGTCGCTCGGCGACGACGTCGACACGTCGCAGCTCACCCAGGAGGAGTTGAACGCCGCCGTGGACGAGACGCACGCGCTGCACCGCAGGGCCGCCGCGCACGCTCACGGCAACGAAGGCGCGCGCCGCGCCGTGCTGGCGGGCATCGACTCGATCGAGCACGGCAGCTTCCTGAAGGACGACACGCTCGACCTGATGAAGCAGCGCGGCACGTATCTGATCCCGACGCTGATCGCGCCGACGTTTCTGGTCGAGGGCTTTCAGAACGGCATGAAGGCGCCGGACCGCGTGAAGGAGAAGGCGAACGCCGCCGAGCAAAGCGTCTACACGATGTTCCGTCACGCCGTGGAGAAGGGCGTCAGGATCGGCTTCGGCACCGACGCGGGCGTCTATCCGCACGGGCAGAACGCGCGCGAGTTCGAGTTGATGGTGAAGAACGGCGCCTCGCCCGCGCTGGCGTTGCGCGCCGCGACCAGCGTTGACGCCGAACTGCTCGGCGTTGCCGACCGTCTCGGATCGCTGGAGCAGGGCAAGCTCGCCGACGTCGTGGCCGTGCCGGGCGACCCGTTCGCCGACATCGCCACGATGCGCAAGGTCTTCTTCGTGATGAAGGACGGCAAGGTCTATCGCAACGACGGCCGGCGCTAAGGCCGCTTCGGTTTTTCTGTAGACGCCGAGACTACCGGCGCGGAGCCGCGGTCCTAAAGCGGAGCAGTACTTCGGAACGGGGACGCGAGCGTGAGCGAGCGGCGGTGCCTGCGTGTTTCTCGGTCTATTGCGGCGAATTTGCCCCCTCTCTGACGTTCGGGGTTCGGTGCTGAAAGGCGGCGTCGGCCGCTGGCGTTCGCCTTCTCGCTCCGCGGGAACGGCGCCAATCCGGTCTACGCCATTTCCGAAATTGCTCCAGCGGCGCTTCAGCACCTCTGTAGACCAGCTCGATGCCGTCCCAGCACGAGCCGGCTCACGGCCTGTACGGCAGTGAGCGGCCCGCCATCGCGCTGCTGGCATGTCCAGCACCGAATTCCGAACGTCAGAGAGGGGCATCCGGCGGGACCGGCTCTTCCGCAACGAGCCGCGAATGAAAAGAGCGGTCATGGTGATAGCGACTGACAGACGACGGGATACAACCGCTTCCTGACGGTCGCGGCTCCGTTTCAAAGCGGCCTGTCTGCGCGGCTGGACTACCGGAGAACGAAGCTGCGAGAGCGGCCTCTGATGGCCTGTGCGGCGGGCTGTTCCGCGGCACACCAAAATGGCAAAACCGAGCGAGCGCTCGATTTCTGGTTTCTATCTGATTGATTTTAGATGACTTAAAAATTCAAAACCGAGCGCGTGCTCGGTTTTGGCTGCAACGGGCCGGCCAGAGTTGGGTGTGAGCCAGGCAGTCCAGGGCTGTTTCGCAATCGCCGCGGCCCCGCCCGGTGGCGGTCGCCAAGCTCTGCTCCAGCACCGAACCCCGAACGTCAGAGAGGGGGCATCCCGCAGACGATTGAGGCCTGGCAAGCAGCGGCTCGTTGGCGGCGAGTGTGAAGCCCGGCGACGGGCGAGACCGGCTCATCGGCAACGAGCCGCGAATGAAAAGAGCGGTCCGCCGCGGACGACTGGCAAACTGGCGCGCAAAAGGCGCCGCGGGACCGCCGCTTCGACGTATCTCCAGACACGAAAACGCCGGCCCTTGCAGGCCGGCGTTTCAGATTCAATCGGAAGGAAGCTGGCTACTTTTTCCTGGCCGCGCCAGCCTTCTTGGCAACCGGAGCCGCTCTCCTGGCCGGGGCCGGTTTCGGCAGTCCAGTGACGTCCGCCGGATCCACGTCGAAGGTCAGCATCTTCGTGTCGGGGTCGAAGGCGGTAGGCGAGCCGGAGAACTCCAACTCGGTGCCCTTCTCGGGGACAGCCGCGAGCGGCTTTTCGAACTTCAAGGTCACTTCGCTCATTTCCTTGGCGGAGATGCCGAGGATCACTGAGTTCGGTTTCTTTTCCGGGGCCACGCTCACGACGGTGCCCTTGAACTTCTTGACGCCTTCGATGCCTTCCGGCGGCGGAACGGCGGCGCCCTTCAGGCTGGAGTCAAAGTACTGCTGGCCGTTGGGGCCGTTGAGTTCGCCCTTGATCTTGACCCACAGCGCGAGCTGGGGATTGGTCTTCTTCAGCTCTTCTTCCTGCTTGGCGAGAGCTTCGTCCTTGGAGTCGATATGGAAGCCGGCCGGCGGGAGCGCTTCCTTCTTGGACTGGTCAATCAACGCATCGAGGCCAGTCTTGTCGCCGTGGAAATTGATGTAGGTTTTTTCGAGGTAGGTCTGGAGGTTCTTGCGGCTGGCGTCGGGCAGCGCGCCCTGGCCGTCATGATAGGCGGCGCGGGCGAATTCGTAGAGCGCCGCCGACTGCTTCTCCAGCTTGCGCTGGAGCGCCAGCGCGGTGCCGAGCCAGGAGGAGACTTCCGCATCGTTCGGGTCGATCTGCAGGGCCGTGGTGAACTCTTTTTCCGCGTCTTCATTCTGCTTGCGCTGCATGGCGACCCAGCCGAGCGTGCGATGCGCGACCTTGTCCATCATCGCCTTTTCCTTCTTCCACGCATCCTCGGGGACCTTCTCCGGCTTCTTGGACGGGTCGTAGAAAACCGGCGCCGCATCCAGCAAACCCTTGGCGTACTGCTCACCCGCGCCGAGCGCTTCGACGCTCTTGTCCTGCAGGCTGACCGTCAGCAGGTTGGCCCAGTAAAGGCCCTGGATGTTTTTCGGGTCAAGGACGATCAAATCCTTGGCGGCGTCCAGCATCTCCTTGCCTTTGCCGAGCGCCCGGTACGCATCCATGACCTGCGTCTGGCGATCGACCTTGAAATCGCTGGCGGGGTACTTCTGCTTCCAGGTGTCCAGGAGCTGAAGCTTGGTTGTGGGGTTTTGCTCTTTGGCAATGGAGTCGGCCAAATCGTACTCGGCCCGGTCCTTCCACTGCTTCTGCTGGCCTTGCGCCAGCGCGGCGATTGTGGCAAGAGAGCCGACGGCGATCAACGCAAATGCACGCTTGAATGAGAACTGCACCACATGCCTCCTAGGGTCGGGCTGAAAACTTACTCTGCTGGCCGTGTCCGCCGCGACCGGTTCACACGAACGACGGCCCAAGAGCTTGACAAATGGGGAGTATAGCCGAAGGACAAACAATGTCGCAAGCGCTATCACCGCCGTGCTCCGGCTGGCTTCCAGCGGACGCCCATTCGTCACCAGGATCGGGGTTCCTGGCCACTTAGATACCGCACCGCCGCGGCGGGTTCCCGTCCCGGCCGTGCCCATTACTATATACCAGCGCAGTGTCGCCAGGGGGCACGATTTGGTGTGGTAAACTCCTCGCTTCATGCGTTTTTATGACCTTGCGCTGATCGCCGTCTATCTGATCGGCATCACTTGGTTCGGCGCGCGCTTCCGGGCGTCGCAAAAAACCTTGCGCGATTACTTCCTCGGCGGCCGGAACGCGCCGTGGTGGGCGATCGCGTTTTCGATCGTTTCAGCGGAGACCAGCACGCTCACCGTGATCGGCACGCCGGCCCTCGCTTTCCGTGGCAACTACGGCTTCCTGCAGGTCGTGCTTGGCTACCTGCTGGCGCGGATTGTGATCTCCACGCTGTTCCTGCCACACTACTTCCGCGGCGAGTTGTACACCGCCTATGAGCTGATGGAGCGGCGCTTCGGCCCGCGCCTGCGGCGTCTGACCGCCGGTTTGTTCCTCGTGCTGCGGGCGCTCGCGGAAGGCGTGCGCGTCTTCGCCATTTCGATCGTCATCTCCATCATTCTGCGGCTCGATCCATTCTGGGCCATCGTCGTCATCGTGCTGCTGACGCTGTTCTACACCTTCGAAGGCGGCATGACGGCTGTGATCTGGACCGACGTGATCCAGATGACGCTCTACGTCTCCGGCGCCGTGCTGAGCCTGTTCACCCTGGTCAGCAAGCTGCCGCACGGCTGGAGCCAGGTCTTCACCATGGCGAGCGCGGCCGGCAAGTTCCGGCTTTTCGATTTTTCATTTGCGCCGTCGCTTGCCTGGTTCAGCGAACCGTACACGTTCTGGGCGGGCGTGCTCGGCGGCTGCTTCCTGTGCACCGCGAGCCACGGCACCGAGCAGTTGATGGTGCAGCGCCTGCTGGCCGCGCACGATCTGAAAGAGAGCCGCAAGGCGCTGTTCGCCAGTTGGGCGGTCGTGGCCGCGCTGTTCGGGCTGTTCCTGCTGATCGGCACGATTCTCTGGTCGCTCTACCAGGCCAATGGCTGGCAGGTACCGGAGAAGATCGACCGGATCTATCCGCAGTTCATCTGGGACAATCTGCCGGTTGGCGTGGCGGGCCTGGTGATGGCGGCCGTGCTGGCGGCGGCGATGTCGAACCTGAGCGCGGCGCTCAATTCGCTGAGTTCCACATCGATCATGGATTTCTACCGTTATTCGGCGCCGGGCAAGCCCGAAGCGCATTATCTGTCGATGGCGCGCTACTCGACGCTCGGCTGGGGCGCGGTGCTGCTGGCCATCGGCGTGGTGGCGCAGCGTGTCGATTCGGTTCTGGAAGCCGGTCTCGGTATCGCCTCAATCCTCTATGGCGGATTGCTCGGCGTGTTCCTGCTCGGACTGTTGTGCAAGCGGGTGAGCGAGAGTGCGGCCATGGCCGGCATGGCCGCGGGCATCGTCGGGAACCTCTGGATCCGTTTTGCAACGCCGATCGCGTTCACCTGGTATGTGCTGATCGGCACGTCGATTACAATTGCCGTAGCGCTGGGGTGGGGCGCCGTGCGCGGGGACTTTCGCGCCGCGCCGCTGACACAGCACGGGGTCGAATAGCGAGCGGCTGTATACGTGCTTTTAACTCGACAGGACTGCGACTGGCATGACGGAGGCGTTCCCGGTGACGCCGCCGGCGCTGTTGCAGGTTGGTGGCTGCTCCCCGTAGCGCGGCCGGTCACTTTGAAAAACCGGCAAACGGGAGGGCATGCGCATGCCTGAGACCGGCGCGGCCCCCGCCGTGCACAGTCTGCGCCGCGACATGGGAATCTGGACCGCCGTGTCGCTCGTCATCGGCACGGTTATTGGCAGCGGCATCTTCATCGTGCCGAAGACGATGATCCTCGAGATGGGCTCGCCGTTGGCGGTGCTGGGCGTCTGGGTTTTCGGCGGGCTGTTATCGCTCGCCGGCGCGCTGACCTATGCCGAACTGGCGTCCATGATGCCGGAGGCAGGCGGCGAGTACGTCTACTTGAAAGAGGCGTACGGGCCATTCTGGGGATTCCTTTACGGCTGGACCCAGATGTGGGTCGCCAAGAGCGCCTCGGTGGCAACGCTGGCGACCGGTTTTTTCTATTACCTCGCGAATTTCGCACCATCCCTCGAAAATGTTATCGCGCGCGTGCCGCTGCCCCTCGGCGATAATGGCGGGCCGCTGGAAATCCGCGCCGGCCAGTTGTTGGCGATGGCCATTATTCTCGGACTGGGCTTTGTCAACTGGCTGGGAGTGCGCCAGGGCGCCGGTCTACAGGTGACGGTCACTATACTTAAGGTGGCTTTGTTTGCGGCCGTCGTCTTCTGCGGCCTGTTTTTAGGCCAGGCGCATGTCGGCAATTTTTCGTCCACCGTCGCCGCGCGCGGCGGCATGTCGGGTTTCTTCGCGGCGCTGGTTGCGGCGCTGTGGGCCTATGACGGCTGGAACAATGTTGGCATGGTTTCCGGCGAGATCCGCAATCCGCAGCGCAATCTGCCGCTGGCCCTGATTCTCGGCACTGTTCTGGTTATTTTCATTTATCTCGCCGCAAATATCGCGTATTTCGCCGTCCTGCCCGCCGCCGCGGTAGCTTCCAGCAACCGTGTAGCCGCCGAGATGATGCGCCGGATCCTCGGCCCGTGGGGGGCCGGAGCGGTGAGCGTCGCCGCGATGGTTTCCATTTTCGCGGCGCTGAACGGGTCGATTCTGACGGGCTCCCGTGTGCCCTACGCACTGGCGCGCGACGGCTATTTTTTCCGCGGCTTCGAGCGCGTCCACTCCGAGCGGCACGTGCCCGGCGTCTCGATTCTCGGGCTGAGCATCTGGAGCGCGGTCATCGTTTTGAGCGGCCGTTTCGACCAGCTTTTCACTCTGGTGATCTTCCCGAGCTGGATTTTGTACGGCATGGCAACTGCTTCAGTACTAGTACTCAGGTACAAGCGCCCGGACATGCCACGGCCATACCGGACGCTAGGGTACCCGATTGTTCCCCTCATTTTCGTCCTCGTAGCGGTGCTACTTCTTGGTTTTACGTTGAAAAACTCACCACGGGAGTCCGGACTGGGGCTGGTTCTGATCGCCGCGGGCATTCCGTTTTACCGAAATTGGTCAAGGAAGCTGCGAAAACCACCAGTACTATAAGGGCCCAATTCCGTGTTTGTGCGCTGCGCTTTAGTCCCCCTTGGGCTTGTAACGCTCGCGGGGATACGCTACATAAACCTTATAGAAAACAAAAACAGCCGCTTCCCGCGGCCGGCTTCTCACAGGGCAGTTGAGAGCGGCGGCGGCAAGGCGGCGTTGCCAATGAAAGGTGTTTCGGTATGGACATCATGAAGATGTTGGATGATCTGCGGCAAGAACGTGAAGCCATCGAAGAAGCGATCCTGACGTTGGAGCGGCTGGCCAACGGTCAGGGGCGCCGGCGGGGGCGTCCGCCCGCCTGGATGAGCGCGCTGAAAAAGAGGCAGGCGGCTGATGTGAGTGGCGTCCCGGCCGCCGTGCTGCCGCGCGTGCGTGGCCGTAAGGCGTCCGAAGCCACGGCCCAGTAGCGCGGCAGCGCCGCGTGTCCCGCGGGCGAAGCGCCCGCGCGGATTACTTGTAGAGGCGGATTACTCGTAGAGCAGGTAAGGCTTCCTCTGGGCCTTGAATTCCTCGATAGGCTCGCGGAATCCGCCCTCGATTGTCTCCGCATCCGTACCGTTGCGCAGCGCGCGAAGCACTTCGCGGCTGCCGATGAGAGGTGCGCACTTATCCAGGTTTATCTTGCCGGGATAGAGTTCCTCCAGCGCGGCCGCGATTTCGAGGCCCAGGCGGATTGGGGAGAACGCTTCGCGGTCCGTGATGACGAACCGCACGCCTTCGAGGGTCTTGCCTTTCAGCGCTCCGCTTTCGGGGACAAAGCGCGTTGGGTAAAAGCGGATTCCCGGGATAAACTGACGGTTCAAATAGGCGGCGAATTCGGCGCCCTTGAGCCATTCCGCGCCCGCCTGTTCAAAGGGTGCGTCGGTGCCGCGTCCGACCGACCAGTTGGGCGCAAACTCCAGCATGGCCACGCCCGGGTACAGCAGCGCGGCATTCAGACTGCGCATGTTCGGCGACGGGTTGGTCCAGGGCAGCGTCGTCGCGTCCCACCAGTCGGTGCGCTGCCAGTTCTTCACCGGGATCACCTCCAGGTCGGCGTTCACATGGTCCACGCCATTGAACCAGCGCGCCAATTCGCCCATCGTCATGCCGTGCCGCAGCGGAATGCGGCTGCAGCCGATGAAGGAAAACAGGTCGGTATCGAGCAGCGGCCCTTCCACGGCGATGCCGTTGATGGGGTTGGGCCGGTCGAGCACGATGAACGGCAGCTTGGCCTGCGCGGCTGCCTCCATCGCATACTTCATGGTCGTGGCGTAAGTGTAGAAGCGGGCGCCGACGTCCTGAATGTCAAAGACCAGCACGTCGACGTCCTGCAGCATGGCTTGCGACGGCCGGCGGTTCTTGCCGGAATACAGACTCCAGATGCCAATGCCCGTCTTGGCGTCCTTGCTGTGGGCGACGGCCAGCGCGTCGTCGACCTTACCCTCGATGCCGTGCTCGGGCGAGAACAGCGCCGTGACTTTTACGCCCGCCGCCAGCATGGCGTCGAGATTGCGCTGGTGATCGCGCAGCAGGCCCGTCTGATTGGTGATCAAACCGACGCGCTTGCCTTTGAGCTTGGCGAAACCGTCCTGCGCGAGAACGTCGATGCCATTCAGCGTTTCCACGGTACGCCCGGTGACGCGCGCCGGCGCGGATTGCGAAGTCTCGTTCACCGTGGTCAGAATGCTGCCCGGCACGTCAATGCCGAGCGCCGCGGCGGTGAGCGTCGCGATCTTCGCGCGCGTCGCCATCATGGCGGTGCCACGCTTGGGATGGACGGCGTTCGTCAGGATGATGACGTAGGTCTTGGTCGAGGGATCGAGCCAGATCGACGTGCCGGTGAAGCCCGTGTGACCGTAGGAGCCAAGCGGGAAAAGCTCGCCGCGGTTACTCGAAAAAGGCGAGTCGATGTCCCAGCCGAGGCCGCGCAAAACGGGCTGGTGCGGCGGCGTATTCGGCTCGGTGAATTTGCGCACGGTCAGCGGGCTGAAGACGCGGACGCCGTTGTACTCGCCAAGATTCAACATCATCTGGGCGAACTTCGAAAGGTCTTCGGCTGTCGTAAAGAGCCCGGCGTGACCGGCGACGCCGCCCATCGCGCGCGCCGTCTCGTCGTGCACGACGCCGCGCCATGGCACACCGTTAAAGAGCTCGGTCGGCGCGATCAGCGGGCGCCACTCGGCCGGCGGCAGGAAGCGCGTGTGCGTCATGCCGAGCGGCTGGAAGACCTCGTGCTCGACGAACTCATTCAACGGCTTGCCGCTGACCACGTGGACGATCTCGCCCAGCAGAATGAAATTGATGTCGCTGTAGACGAACTTCTCGCCCGGCGCCGTGCGCGACTTTTCGGCCAGTGCGAGACGGATGCCGGTCTCATATCCACTCCACTCCGGCGTCAGGTCGAGATCCGGCCGCAGGCCCGAGAAGTGCGTCATCAGATTGCGGATCGTGATCGGGCTCTTGCCGCCCTGGAATTGGGGCAGATACTCGGTCACGCGATCGTTTAGCCGGATCTTGCCCTGCTCGAAGAGCTTCATCATCGCGGACGTTGTGGCGATGACCTTGGTGAGCGAAGCGGCGTCATAGATGGTGTCCACGCTGGCTGGTTCGCGCGTGGGGATGAGGGACCGCTCGCCATACGCCTTCTCATAAAGGACCCGGCCGGGCTGTCCAATCAGCACCACGCCACCGGGCGTGCGGTGCTCGGCCACCGCTTTCTCCATCACCTTGTCGATCTCGGGACCGGCTGAGAACGGCGCCTGGGCTGACACTGGCAAGGCGGCGCATCCGAAGGCCAGAACCGCGCCCGCCAACAATCGGGTGGCGGCGCGAGCCCGGCGCCGCGCCGCGTCTTGCAGCGTGCGGCGCGGTCTGGCGGCAGAAGCGAAATTCATTTCAAAGCATCCTTCCTGCAATTGATTCGAAGACGGCCGCAAGCGCGGTGTCCTTGGCCGTGATTCCGCCGGAATCGTGAGTGCTGAGATCGATCGTCACGCGCCCATAGACATTCGACCATTCGGGATGGTGATTCATCTTTTCGATGGCGAGCGCGGAGGCCGCCATGAAGCCGAACGCGTGCATGAAATCCGGAAAGCGATACTCCCGGTGGAGCTTGCCCGCGGCCACGGTCCAGCCCGGCAATCCCTCGACCGCGAGACGCAGTTCGTCGTCGCCGAGTTTGGGGACAGGCATGTTTTGATTCTCGCCGTTTTGCCACCGGCCGCGCGCGCCGTGCCGGAGCAGGCGGGATAAACCAGGCGCACCATCCTGGCGCGTTCAGCTCCGGCCGTAGACCGGAATCAGCGCGCCGCTGGTGGCCGCGGAAGGGTCCGAGGCCAGCCACACCAGCGTTTCGGCAATGGCGTCGGGCCGCACCCATTGCGAAAAATCGGCTTGCGGCATGGCGGCGCGATTCGCGGCGGTGTCGATCGTGCCGGGCAATACGGCGTTCACCGTGACGCCTTGCGCGACGGTCTCGGCGGCGAGATTGACGACGAGCGCGTGCAACGCAGCCTTCGACACCGCGTAGGCCACCGCGCCCGGCGAGGGTTGCACTCCGGCGCGCGAGCCCACCGCGATCAGCCGCCGCAGCCCCACGGGCGAAGCCGCCAGCGCCGCGCGGAAAACGAGGAACGCCGAGCGCGCATTCATCTCCATCATGCGGTCCCACGTCTCGACGCTGGTCGCGGCGACCGGGCCGTCCATGGCGAAGCCGCCCATCAGATGAACGACTGCGTCGAGACGCCCGCGGGCATCCAGGATTGCGCGCACGGCCGTCTCCGCCCCGGCGGGCGTGTTGAGGTCGGCCCGCACCGGGAGCAAACCCTCGACGCCCGGCCCGTCCGGCCAGCGCCGGGCCGCGCCCGCGACAAATGCGCCTGCGCGCAGAAAGGCGCTCACCACGGCTTCGCCGAGACCGCCCGTGGCGCCCGTGATCAGGATGTTGTTGCCCGTGAGACGTTCCATCATTACAACAATTCTATGATCGCGGCATTCTGCCGCCGCGTTTGCGTGCATATGATGAATCCATGCCGGTGATCCTTCCGCGTCTGCGCTACGACCTCGATTTCCTGCCCTCGCCCGTTGCCGACCGTCCCGGATTGATGGTGCGGGATCCTTATGGCTATTCCGACGCCACGCTGATCATTCCACCTGTACTCGTGCAGGCGCTGCGCTGCTTTGACGGCCAGCAATCGGAGCTGGAATTGCGGGAAGTGCTGACGCAGGCCACCGGGGACGTGCAGGTCAGCGAGCTGATGGAGCATCTGTACACGACGCTCGACGAAGCAGGCTTCCTGCTCACGCCGCGCTTCGAGGAGAAACGCGAGGCCAGCCAGCGGGCTTTTGCCGCCGCGCCGGCGCGCCAGCCCGCGCATGCCGGGTCGGCCTATCCCGATGAGGCCGGCGAATTGCGCGAGCTGTTCAGCGATTATCTTTCCGCGCCCGAAAACACGCCTCCGGACCCGGCAAAACTGTTGGGCATCGCCGCGCCGCACGTCAGCCCCGAGGGCGGCTGGGAAGCTTATCGCGAGGCCTTCCGCGCGCTGCCCGCCGGGACGACGGACAATCCCTTCGCCGACAAGGTCTTCATTGTGCTCGGCACGTCGCACTATGGCGAAGCTGGCCGTTTCGGACTGACACGCAAGAACTTCGTTACGCCGTATGGCGAGGCGCGCACCGAGACCGCGTGGGTGGACGAGCTGGAAAGCAAGGCGCCGGACGGCATTCTGATGGAAGATTACTGCCACGCCGTCGAGCACTCCATCGAATTCCAGATCGTCTTTCTGCAGACGATTTTCGGCCCTAACATCCGCATTTTGCCCATCCTTTGCGGCTCTTTCGCGTTGAGCATTTCGGCGGGCGGCATTCCCGAGGATGACGATGCGATCCGCGCCTTCCTCGACTCGCTGGGCGAACTGAGCGAACGCGAGCGGGATCGCGCCTGCTACGTGCTCGGCGTGGACATGGCGCACGTCGGTCGCCGCTATGGCGACGAATTCGCCGCGCGAGCCAATGAAGAGCAGATGCTCGAAGTCGGCGGACGCGACCGCGCGCGGATCGACCGGCTTGCCGCGGGCGATGTCGAGGGCTTCTGGGAACTGGTGCGCGAGAACGAGGACGATCTGAAGTGGTGCGGCACCGCGCCGTTCTACACTTTCCTGCGCGCCGCCCGCCCGGCCTCCGGGCAACTCCGCCGCTATCAGCAGTGGAATATCGACGAGGAGAGCGTCGTCACGTTCGCGGGCATGACCTTCTCGCGCGCCTGAGCGAAATCCGGCACCGGAGCGCAGCCCCGAAACGGAGCCGTGACCGTGAGGGAGCGGTTGCATACCATTTGTTTTCAATGGCTTAATGCGTTTCTGCGCGCATTTGCGAAAGACATTTATCCCATTGCCGACAGACTTAATGTACAAAGTTCTTGACCATGAGCGGCAATCAGGATAATCTCAATATAGAAATGGACCTAAACAGACATTTCGAAGCTCCGTTATCCCGCCGCCGGCCTTCCCGCCGTCTGACCTGCCTCTGTTGTTGTTGATCCTCCTTGAGCGCTGTTTCCGGCGTTTCGTAATTCTTTTCAATCGTTTGCGGTTCTGCTTCCGGAGGAAATTTCTATCCATGAGTCTCAACGCGGATGCTCTCACAGATCAGTCTCAGGCGCTGGCTGCCGCGCCAACCGACGCTTTGCCGGCGCTGGTCTATCACGTCAGCTCCCTGGCGCATTCGGATGTGCCGGTCGGCGAACTGGTGGAGCGGGTAGGGAGCCTGATCCTTTACAGCCTGCACGCCAGTGCCATCAGCATTACGCTTCAGGACGTTCAGGCTGGCGCACCGGCGAGTTACTCCGACCGGCGTTTGAGCCGTGACGAACGGGCCGAAGCCTTTCTTTTCTCGCGCCCGATCGCCGTTCGCGGCGTCACTTACGGGCACCTGGAGATCAGCGTCGGCGATACGAAATGGCCAGCCACCGTACTGCTCGACGTGGCGGAGACGCTCGCCGGCATGCTCGGAAGACGGGCTGAGCGGGAGGAGCTGCGGGCCGGGCTGTCGGCTTTGCGGGAGCAGGCGGAGGACCTGCGCTACCGGCATCATCTGGACGTACTGCTGGCGCGCGCCGCCGGCGCCGTGGCGAGCGAACGCCGTTGGCCGGCCGGCAAGGCCGAGCAGTGGATCCGGCAGGAGGCTGTACGGCAGGGGCATCCGCTGTTGCGATTTGCGGAACGCCTGATTCTGGCGCAGACGCTCCACCGCCGGTTCACGCCCGTGCGCCCGGGCCTGCCGCTCAGGAGAACGGCGTGATGCTGCGCGCTCACGGGACGGCCGGCCGGCGTCCGGCGCATAGCCTGCCGGTGGTCGGGGCGCCCGAGGCGGCGCCGCGCGCGTCTGTCCAGCCCGGCGCCTGGCCGCGCGTGTTGCTCGTGGTGGCGCATCCGGACGATGAATACTACGTGGCCGCGACCGTCTACCGCATTACGGCGGAACTCGGAGGAACGGTCGACCAGGTGGTGATCACAAACGGCGAAGCGGGCTTCCACTACTCGCAACTCGCGGAGCGCTACTACGGCGTTGCGTTGAGCGGCGAGCGGGAGGGCCGCGTACGCCTGCCGGAGATCCGCAAGGAAGAGACGCGGCGGGCCGGCCGCATCCTCGGGATTCGCCGCCAGTATTTCCTCGATGAGCGCGATGACCGGTTTGGACTTGACGTGAACGCGGTGCTGACGGGCGTCTGGCGCCGCGCGCGGGTGACTGACTTCCTGGCGGAGCGTTTGCGGGCCGAGCCGTACGACTTCGTCTTCGTCCTCCTGCCGCGCGCCGATACGCACGGCCACCACAAGGCGGCCGCGGTGCTCGCGGTGGAGGCGGTGAACCGTTTGAGCGAAGAGCGGCGGCCCGTCGTGCTCGCTGCGGAGCCCGCGCAGTCGGGCGCAGCGCTTGCCGCGTTCCGCGGCCTTTTCGGTTTTCCCGCGACGCGCGCGGCATCCGGGACGCCGGTCCTCACGTTCGACCGCACGCGCGGCTCGCTCTGCGGCCCGGACCTGCGTTACGCGATCATTGTCAATTGGGTGATCGCGGAACATAAGTCGCAGGGCATGTTTCAGAACGATTGCGGACGGCACGACGTGGAGTGCTTCTGGCTGCTGAACGAGACTGGCGCGCGCAGCCGGACTCAAGATGCCCTGGCGCGCGCACGGGCTCTCGATCACGCCTTACGCGGGGGCGCTTGGGCGCACTCCGTGTCCGTTCCGGGCAATGGGCACGGCCGGGAATGGTCCGCGCCGGCGGACGACGCGGATCGCGCTCTGGCGTGACGGACGCCCGGCGACCGCGGCGCCTCGCACGCGTATAATCGTCGCGTAGGTGCAGTGCCGCAATGTCCGGCTATTCCACTCCCACCTGGCGTGACTGGGCGATCACCCTCGGCGTCGTCGCCGCGGCCGTTGGGGCGATCGTGGTGCTTGCGCGGCGCTTGGGCAGCGCGCATCCGCTGGTCTTTCTCACCGGCATCGCCGCGTTGCTCTTCGCGCTGGTGTCCTGGCACGCGGCCCGTTCGGCGTACCGCTGCCCGCGCTGCGGCGCCGAGTTCCGGCTCAACGCCTGGCAGGACTTCTGCTCGCCAAACATGGTCACGAGCAAGTACGTGTGCTGCCCGCGATGCGGCAAGCGCAGCGTGATGGAAGTGCTGACCCGGTCCGGTCACGACGGGACGAACATTTCGTAGATTCGGCACTGGCTATTTCCCTCCACGGCTGCGGCTGTCCGCAAGGGCCTGTTGCTTCTCCATTGTCGGAAGTAGACTGCGGGAAAACGGCTGCCGCGGGATTCCGCACGCGGCCGAGGCAGATGGGGAGGCGCCAGCAATGCGCATCGATCAGTGTATCGCGTGCCGCCGATTTCCCTGCGCGGACGTCAGCCGCGGTTGCTACGCCGTGCCGGGCATCGACGTGAAGCCCGAGACGATCTCGATCTTTATGGTGTCGGAAGCAGCTCCGGAGAACGCGTCCGACTACTATTACGCGGAGGGCGATCCGCTCTTCCAGCAAACGACCGTGCTGGCTTTCAACGACGCCGGGGTGAAAGCCGCATCGGTGAGTGACCTGCTGAAATGTGGTGTATACCTTACGACCGCCGTGAAGTGCGGCAAAACGGGTTATACGATCCGGGCGGACACGATCCGCGAGTGCTCGCAACTGCTGGAGAAGGAACTGGCGCTGTTCCCGAACGTGAAGGTCCTGATGCTGATGGGCGATGTGGCCATCCAGGCGCTGAACTGCATTGCGCGGCGAGTGGGAGAAAAGCGCGTGATTCCTGCTGGATCCACGTACAAGATCCGCAAGGGCGAGTACTTTTTCCTGGGGATGCGCGTCATCCCTTCTTACCTGCAGGCTGGCCCGAGCTTCTTCATTGAAAAGGCCAAGCGGCGGATGATCGCCGAGGATATTGCCTCCGCGCTGCGTCTGGTGGCCTGAAGCGACTACTGCGCCGGCGGCGCCGCCGTAACAACGAATGGCAGGGTGCGCGTCACCGTGTTGCGATCCTGCCGGATGGTCACGCGTGCCTCATACTGCCCTGCCGAAAAACTCGCGTCGAGGATGGAGGCAAGATACGGGAACTCGCTTTTCTGTTCGCCGGTCCGCGCCATAACGCCGGCGCCAACGTCCTGGTTCTCCCGCGCGGTATCGCGAATACGGTCGTTGAAAGCCAATTCGCTGCGCGCGACGCTCTGCGTGCCGTGCAGCACTTCCATGCTGATTTGCGGCTGTCCACCCCGGGGATCCGGGTAGAGAAGGAAATAGAGTTGCAGAACAAAGGACTCGCCCGCGCGGAAAGCGGGCGCGAGCAAGGGCACCAGCGCTGTGCTCTCGTGATGAATCACCGTATCCGATTCGAACTTGTCCCGTGTGTCCTTGAGTTCCCGCACGAAAATAGCGTCGCTAACCGAGAAGCCCGGCAGATTGACCGTGGCTTTCAGCGGTTCGCTGCACGTCCAGGATTTATCCGCCAGCAGATCTTCCACCTGCGCGTCCACCGTGTACTTTCCGCCGGGCAATTGGATTTCGCGTACGAAATACAGGTTGCCCGAGCGCCGTTCCTCCAGGCGTTTCGCCGGGCCTTTTACCGTGATGTCCTTCTTCGCCTGCCAGACGATTTTGCCCTCGTCGTTTTTCACCATCGAGGTGACGCGCGCCCGCGCCATATAGCCTCCGCCGCGGTCGGTCTCATTGAACCGCAGCGCGCTGAACGCCATCTCCACCACGGCGAGACCATGCGCCGGGCCGACGTCCGAAACGATGCCCGAGCCGCTCCATTGTTGCCGCGTGCGCACAAAACGCGCGTGCAACGGACTGGCAACTCGCAAGGCTGGCTTCGCCGCTTCGGTCTCGACGCCTGGCCGTGCCACCGGCGCAACGATGAGCAGGTTCGCGTCGAGCATCCTGGGCTCGCTCATCCACACCCCGCCGGTGTTGGCGGCGAGTTGTCTCCATCCTCGTCCGGCATCCTCCTCAACCGGCTTCGAAGGATCGACGAAGAGGACGTGAATCGCATTCGAACGGCAGAATTCCACGGCCTGCTGGACACGGCTTTGCCCGTCGGGCGTGAGCGGCGGGTTGTCCGCGACGATCACCAGGGCGCGTGAGCCGGCTTGATGCGCTGCGGCGTACGTGGCGCGATCGAGGGCGTCGAGGAATGTCCTCACGTCGATCTGGCTGGAGACTCGGGCGGCGTCCAGCAGGGCGGCCTCCACGTCCCTGGCGGACATGAAGCGCGCCAGTTGCTGGCCGTCGGTCACGCCCGGCCGCCGCAGTTCGACGGCGGCGCCGGGAATTGCCAGCCAGTTGCGCGCGGCCGCGGCGAGTTGCGGGACGGCCTGCTGTGTGTGTTCCGCGGTAGCGGGTCCGAAGAGGATGACCAGAGAACGATCGCCGGCTTGCAGCGGTTGAGCGAGCAGCAGAACCGGGAACGCAAAAACGGAGAGACACACCTGTTTTCGCATCGCCCTTATTCTATCCGCGACCTGGCACGGAAGCACGCACTCTGCATGGAGCGCCCCATTTTGTGACAGAATAAAACCCGATTTGCGCCCCGGTCATTTCAGGGGCGGCCTGCAAGAGTAATTTGCATGTTTTCTCAACTTATTTCCCGTACCATCCCCCTCCAGCTTGCTTGCGTGCTCTTGACCGCCGGTTGCGCCGTTCGGGCCGCTGAGCCCGCCGACGACGCCGCTGCCCTCCTGCGCGAGGGCAAGACGCAGGAAGCCGTGGCGCTGCTCCAAAAGACGCTCGCCGCCGATCCCAAGTCGGTGCGCGTGGCCTTCCTCCTCGGCGAGACGCTGCTCGACCAGCAGCGCGTTGACGAGTCCGCGGAAGTGATTCACAAGGCGCTGGCGCTGGCGCCGAACGCACCCGACCTGTTGCAGGCGCAGGGGGACATTGAGTTCCGCCAGGGCCAGATCGGCGCCGCGGAGATGTCGTACAAAAAAGCGTTGCGGCAGAACGCCGATCATGTGCAGGCGTTGTTCGGACTGGGCCGCGTATTTCATGCGGCGTCGTTCAACAAGACCGCCGCGGCGCTGTTCCGCAAGGCGCACGAACTGGATCCGGGCGACGCCGCCATTGTCGGCAGCTTCGCGCGTTTCGCCGCCACCGACGCCGAACGGCAGGCCGCGCTCGAAAAATATCTCAGCGCCACGCGCGGCGAGGACCGGCGGCGTGCGCAGTGGATGATCGCGCGCGTCGCGCTCGCCAAGTTCCTGAATGGCCGCAAGACCGACGTGCTGGTCTCGCCCTATGCCTCAACCTCGATTCACTTGCAGACGCTGCTCAACGGCAAGCACGTGCACGGCGTGTCGCTGGCGGTCGCGGTGAACGATGCCCGGTCCGCCACGCTTGAGTTGGACACCGGCGCGAGCGGTTTGACCATCACGCGCCGCGTCGCGGAGCGGGCCGGCGTGCAGCGCATCGCCGACATGGACTTGAGCGGGCTCGGCGACGATCGCGACCCGACCGGTTACGTCGGCTTTGCGGAAAAGGTGCGCGTCGGCGACGTCGAGTTTCAGAACTGCGTGGTGCACGTCTCGGACAAGGCCTTCAGCGCCGACTCGGACGGGCTGATCGGGACCGACCTTTTTGACCGGTTCCTCATCACGCTCGACTTCCGTAAGCACCAGGTCCGTCTCGATCCATTGCCGGGGCCGGCCTGGGACGGCGTCGCCCCCGTCGATCGCTACAGCGGACCGGAGTTGAAGGGCTTCAGCCAGGTCTTCCGCTTCGGGCACGATCTGCTGACGCAGACGAGCATCGGCGACGCGCAGCCCGGTTTCTTTCTTCTCGACACGGGCAGCAACGAGAACCTGATCTCCGCCAGCGCCGCGCGCGAAGTCACTAAAGTGCGCAACGAGGACCGGTTCCAGGTGAAGGGCGTTTCCGGCAAGGTCAACAACGTCAAGATGGCGAATGAGGTGACCGCGGTCTTCGCCGGCTACCGCCAGGTGCTGCGCGAGGCAATTGCGCTCGACCTTTCGGGTCTCAGCAAAGACGCAGGCACCGAGATCACTGGGATTCTCGGCCTGCCCACGCTGATCCTGTTCAATCTGACCATCGACTATCGCGACGGCGCGGTGAAGTTCGTGTACGATCCGCCGCCGGGGCTGTGAGCGCGGCTGCTCAACGCGCCGCCGGCGGGTTCACGGCTGGCGCGAGGCGCTCCGCAATTTCGGTAGCTTCCTCCACCGCGCGCGCGAGCACGGAGCGGATCTTACCGTCTTCGAGCATCATCAGTCCGCCGATGGTGCATCCGGCGGGCGTGGTGACGTCGTCGCGCAGTTCGGCGGGATGACGGCCGGTTTTCTGCACCATCTTGGCCGAGCCGAGCGCCGTTTGCGCCACGAGCTTCAGCGCCAGTTGGCGCGGCAGGCCGACGCGCACGCCGGCGTCGGCAAAGGCTTCCATGATCAGGTATTGATAGGCGGGACCGCTGCCGCTCAGCGCCGTGACGGCGTTGAAGTGCGACTCGTCCACGGCCGCACATTGGCCGACCGCTTCGAAGATCCGCTGGGCCCGCGCCAGATGCTCCGCCGTCGCATGAGTGCCCGCGCAGACCACGCTCATCCCCTCGCGCACGATGCACGGCGTGTTCGGCATGGCGCGCACGATCGGGTTCGTGGTAGCGAGCATCGATTCGAGCAATTCGGTGGTCGCGCCGGCCATGATCGAGATGATCAACGTGTCCGGCCGCAGTCCGGCGGCGCGCAGATAGGCGACCACGCCCGCCGCCTGGCGCGGCTTCACGCACAACAGGATCAATCCGGAAGTTGCAACCCGGTTGCGATAGTCCTGCTCTACCGGGACGCTTAGATTGCGCGCGGCCTTTTCGCAACTCGCCGCGGTTTTCGCCGACGCCCAGATGCGTTCGCGCGCGATCGCGCCACTGTCGATCAACCCGCGGATCAGCGTGCAACCCATCACGCCCGCGCCGACCACTCCGAGCGTCTGTCCCGCCGCGACCAGCTCGGGCGGAGCCGTCACGGTTTGCTTTGCGTGTAATGCCATTGCTGACAATTATCGCCCGTCCGGCAAACCGGCATCATTGCAGGTGCAGAATGGATCTACATAGGTGATGAACGTGAAGACTCGCATGCCTGTCCTGTTCGCCGGCCACGGCTCGCCAATGAACGCTATCGAGGAGAATGCGTTTACGCGTGTGCTCGCCGGCCAGGTGGCGCTGCTGCCCGAGAAGCCGCCTGCCGTGTTGTGTATTTCGGCGCATTGGGAGACGCGCGGCGCGCGTGTGACCACGGCGTCCGCGCCGCCGACGATTCACGATTTCCGCGGCTTCCCGGACGAACTGTTCGCGGTCCAATACCCCGCGCCGGGCGCGCCGGAGTTGGCCGCGCGCATTCAGACGCTCTTTGACGGTGGCCAGGTGCAAGGCGATGCGCAGTGGGGCCTCGATCATGGAAGCTGGTCGCTGTTGCGGCACATGTTTCCGGCGGCGGACGTGCCCGTGCTGCAACTCAGTCTCAATCGCGAGCTGGCGCCAGCGGAGCATTACGCTCTGGCGCGCAAGCTGCAGCCGCTGCGGGAAGAGGGCGTGTTGATTCTCGGCAGCGGAAACATCGTGCATTCCTTGCGCTTCATCCAGTGGGTCGACGATGCCGCGCCGTACGAGTGGGCCGTTGAATTCGACGCCGCAATCCGCGAGTTCCTCGTCACGCGCAATCACGACGGGCTCATCGGCTACCGTGAGTTGCTCGGCCGCAACGCGGAGCTGGCCGCGCCGACCGCGGAGCACTACCTGCCTCTTCTCTATGCCGCCGCATTGCAGCGCGAGGACGAGCCGCTGACGTTTTTCTACGAGGGTTTTCAGAACGCTTCGATTTCGATGCGCAGTTTGCGGATCGGGTAGGCGCGCGACTATCGCGGGTTGATGGCGGCTCTGCCATGCACCAGGTAGTCTTCGTATGGTCCCTGGAAATCCTCGATCTCGCCGTTCGCGAAATACCAGATGCGCGTCGCCACTTCGTCGATCACGTCGTGGTCGTGCGTCACCAGCAGCACCGTGCCTTCGAACTTCTGCAGCGCGATGTTCAACGCGTTGATCGATTCCAGGTCGAGGTGGTTGGTCGGCTCGTCGAGCACCAGGAAGTTGGGCTTCTGCAGCATCAGCCGGCAGAAGATGACGCGCGCCGCCTCGCCGCCCGAGAGCGTCGCGGTCTGTTTCAGGCCGTCGTCGCCGCTGAAGAGCATCTGGCCCATGAGCCCGCGGATATCTTCCTGCGCGGCGGACGGGTCGAACTGGTAGAGCCATTCGAAGACCGTCATGCCCGGCGCGATGGTCTCGCGGTGATCCTGCGCGAAGTAGCCGACCGAGGCCTCGTGGCCCCATTTCACCTCGCCGGAGTCGATCTCGAACGCGGTGTCGCCGGGGTCGATAAAACCTTCGGCGTTGCGAATCAGCGAACGCAGCAGCGTGGTCTTGCCGACGCCGTTGCGGCCCATCAGCGCGATGCGCTCGCCGCGCGCGACGTTGGCGCTGAAGTCCTTGATCACGCGCAGGTCGCCATACGATTTGCTGACGTTTTTGAACTCCAGCGCGTGCTTCCCGGACGGCCGTTTGAGCAGGAAACGGATGTAGGGCCGCGCGATGTTGGAGCGCGCCAGTTCGGCGCTCTGCAGCCGCTCGACTTCCTTCTTGCGCGACATCACCTGCGACGAGCGCGTGCCCGCGGAGAAGCGCGCGATGAACTCGTTCAACTGCTCGATTTTCTTCTCGCGCTGCGCATTTTGCGTCTCGATGCGGGCCCGGATCTGGGTCTTCGCCAACACCATGTCGTCGTAGCCGCCGGTGTAGGTGATGATCGTCTGGTAGTCGATATCGGCGATGTGCGTGCAGACGCTGTTGAGGAAGTGCCGGTCGTGCGAAATGACGATCAGCGCGCCCTCATAGCGGCCGAGATACTCCTGCAGCCAGTGGACCGAATCGAGGTCGAGGTAGTTCGTGGGCTCGTCGAGCAGCAAGGCGTCGGGATTGCCGAACAGCGCCTGCGCCAGCAGCACGCGCACCTTCTGGCCGCCCTGCAACTCGCTCATCTGGCGCTCATGCATGCTCGCCGGGACGTCGAGCCCGGCCAGCAGCACGGCCGCGTCGCTCTCGGCGCTGTAGCCGCCTTCTTCGCCGACAATGCCCTCCAACTCGCCCAGCCGCATGCCGTCGGCATCGGTCAATTGCTCCGGCGGCTTTTCGTAGAGCGCGTCGCGTTCCTGCAACGCCTTCCACAGCGGTTTGTTGCCCATGATGACCGTGTCGATCACGCGGTAGGCATCGAAGGCGAACTGGTCCTGGCGCAGGATGCCGAGCTTTTTCGGGCGGATGAACGTCCCTTGGGTGGGCTCGACCTCGCCGGTCAGAATCCGCATGAAGGTGGACTTTCCGGAGCCATTCGGCCCCGTCAGGCCGTAGCGGCGGCCGGGATAGAAAGTGCACGTCACATCCTCGAAGAGGATCTGGGCGCCGAAGCGCATGGTTAGATTGTTGACGGAAATCAAGGGAACTTCTATTCTATCGCGACGCCCCGCGAAACGTGAAATGCGGCGCGGGCGCAACGGCGCCGGGCGCTCAACCGGCGGCGGCGATCGCGGCCCGCACCATCGCTTGCAAGCCGATCTGGTAGTGGTCGTAAAGCTCGCCGCGCGCGCCCGATTGGCCGTAATCGTCAACGCCGAGCGCCAGGGCTTGCGCGCCGAAGACGCCGCCGAGGAACGACAGCGCATGCGAGTGGCCGTCCATCACGGTCACGATGGGACAATGCCGCTCGTTGTCTGGGATCAGCTCTTCCAGATGATGTGCGGCCGCGCGGCCGTTCATGCGCTCGCGCCCGGCGCGCACCCAGCCGCGGAACAGCAGATCCGCGCTGGTGACGTTGATGACGTTGACGAACAACTCGTCGCCCGCCAGATCGTTGCTCGCGCCGATGGCGAGCGGCAGCACGGCGCCGCAGGTGAACAGGTTGACGACGTTCGCGCCGGGCCGGTAGCCGGGCGCGCCGCGCCGGTCGACAATGCGGTAGCCGCCGCGCAGCACGTTGCGCCGCAGCGTAGCTGGATCGCTGGTGGGGAAGAGTTCCTGCGGCTGCGGCACCGTCGAGAGGCGCAGATACAGGCTCTCCGTCTCCGGCTCCGTGAGAATGCGCCGCACGCGGTCGAGCACGATCCATTCGAGTTCCTGCGCGAAACAGGGCTCGAAATACGTGATGCGCGGGCTTTCGATGCCGAACGACGGCGGCAGCAGCGATTGATGCAACCCGCCCTCCGGGCTCAGGCTGATGCCCGAGGGCGTGCCCACCAGGATGAACTTCCCGCCGTTGTAAATGGCGTAGTGCAGCGCGTCCAGGCCGCGCGAGATGAACGTGTCGTAGAGCGTGCCGACCGGAACAAGGCGTTCGCCGAACAGATCGCCCGCGACGCCGAGCGCGCCGAGCATGAGAAACAGGTTGTTCTCCGAAATGCCCAGCTCCAGGTGCTGGCCCTGCGGGCTCTGTTTCCACTTCAGCGCCACCGGAATGTGGCGCTGGCCGAAATAATCGGTGCGGTCCTCGGTGGAGTACACGCCCACCTTCTGGATCCAGCCGCCGAGGTTTGTGGACGCCGCAACGTCCGGGCTGGTGGTCACCAGCCGCCGCCGGATCTCCGCGTGCCGCGCCAGCTCCGAGAGAATCGTTCCAAAGGCCTGCTGCGTGGAGACCGCGCCATTGTGAGGCAGGCCCAGCGTTTCCGGCACGTCAATCGCCGGCGCAGAAGCGCGACCGCGCGCAACCGCCTGCAGCTTATTCCGTGCCGCGGCGCAGGCGCGTCCCTCATCCGAATCCGGCGGGAAGACGTCGAACTCGGCGCCGGGCGCGATGCCGTGCTGCTCGCGCAGCGTTTCCATCTGCTCGGTAGTCAACAGCCGCGAGTGATTGGTTGGGTCGCCGGCGATGGGCAGACCCCAGCCTTTCACGGTGTAAGCGACGATGGCCACCGGCCGGTCCGTGACGGTGTTCGCTTCGCGGAAGGCGTCCAGGACCTTGCGCAAGTCATGCCCGCCCAGGTCCGCGATCAGCGAACCAAGCTGTGCGGGGTCTTCGTCCGCCAGCAGGCGCTTGAGACCGGCATCGGGCTTGCCGTCAATGCGGCAGAGCTGATTGAGCAACGCTTCGGGCGCGGCGGTGCGCAGCAGGCTCTGATACTCGTCGTTCGACATGCGGTCGATGCGTTCGCGCAGCCGCTCGCCGTGCGGCCGGGCGAAGAGCGCCTCCAGCCGGCGCCCGTACTTCACCTCGATCACGTGGCAGCCGAACGAGCGCAGCAGCGTCGCGATCTTTTGCGCGCGCCCGCTCGGCGAGACGCGGTCCAGGCTCTGGCGGTTCAGGTCGATCATCCAGATGACATGGCCGAGGCGTTGCAGGCTGTCCTCGCCGAGCGCTTCCCAGATGTTGCCCTCGTCGAGTTCGGCGTCGCCCATGAGAGCCAGAAAACGGTGCGGCTCCCGGTAGCCGAAATGGTCCGCGACGTACTCGCGTACGAGCGACATGAAATGCGGCATGACCGCGCCGAAGCCGACCGAGCCGGTAGAGAAGTGTACGCCGTCGGGATCCTTCAGCCGGCTCGGATAGGCCTGCAAGCCGCCGAAGCTGCGGAATTGCAGGAGCTTCTCGCGGGACAGGTTCCCGAGCAAGTACTGAATCGCGTGATACACGGGCGAGGCGTGCGGCTTGATGGCGATCAGGTCGCCGCGCTCGGCCGCCGCGAAGTAGTAGGCCGTGAGCAGGGAGACCACGGACGCGCAACTGGCGGGATGCCCGCCGACCTTGATCGCGTCAGCGTTAGGACGAATGTGATTCGCGTAGTGGATCAGGTACGTACTCAGCCAGAGGACGCGCTGCTGGATCCGGTCCAGAAGCTCCAGATCGGCGTCGAGCGGCCCCGCCACGGTTGCGGATGGGACCCCGTGAGACATGCATCATCTCCTGATGGCGGATTCGGGCGACCGGTCCGAATTACGGCCAACTCAGTAGCATACACATCTGACCACGCGGTTGCGCCAAGTGGTGACCATCAGAATGTCGGGAAGGGAGTCGAGTGGTGGGCTCGCGCAGACTCGAACTGCGGACCTCTACCGTGTCAAGGTAGCGCTCTAACCAACTGAGCTACGAGCCCTTGCAGGACTTTCACACTATACCATGCGCGGCCCGCCCGGCTCCACAATGACCACCGAATGAACGTGCAGCCGGGGCACCCGGATCTCCCAGAAGCTGTTGCTGCGCAACTGGTTATGCGTCGGTGTCAAAAGTTGTCCTTCGGGCGCGAGATGCACCTTCGCGGGGGCCCAATTCAGGCGCAAAGTGATGGGTCCGACTTCGGGCACGAAATCCGTCGTGGCGTAGTCGCCCGCCACCTGCATGCCGGCCGAGTTCAGCAGGTGAATCAGCAGACGCCCTTCCTTGCGGCGCAGCACCACTTCCACCGTCGGCGGAGCCGTGACGCGCACAAGCGGGCGGAAGCGCGGCGCGATCAGCCGTTTGACGAAATCGCGCACGGCCGGCGTGTGCGTCTGCGCGTAGACCTCGCCCAGCGGACCGGGCACCAGCACGATCTCGCCCTTGCCCGAGCGGCGGGCGATCGCCGCGGGCTTGCCGCCGCCGCGCGTGTCGTAAATCGGGAAGCGGCTTGCCAGGAGATTGGCGTCCACCGGCTCCACGTCGCGCCACAGCCCATGCAGATTGGCGAGGACTTCGGAGCCGCCCAGATACGCGTCCTGCACGGTCGCTTCCTGGCCCATCACGCGCACGCCCGCTTCCTTGCCGAACAGTTCGGCGTTCGCAGCGCCGGAGGCCACCAGCACGCCGCCCGCCGCGACGTAGTCGAGCAGCGACTGCTTCAGCGCGGCGTCCACAGCCGTCCACTCCGGCAGCACCAGCAGCGCATATTCGCGCTGGACTTTCTCGAGCTTCCAATCCGGAATCACGTCCACGGAGTATTGCAGCGCCACCAGGGCGTCGATCCAGCCGCGCACCGCGTCCGTCGCGCTGCCCCAGCCGCCGAACACCTTGTTGGCGGTGGCGTAAAGCGACTTGCCGCAGAAGACGACGCCGATCTGCGGCACCGTGGCCGATTTGTGCGACGCCTTCTGGCGCGCGCGACAGAATTCGCCGACGTGGCGCATCACTTCGATGTGACTTGGCTCGAACCAGCCTGCGCGGCTTGGCACATAGTAAACCTGGAAGCCGCCGCCCTGCGCCAGCACGACGGACGCTTCCTGTTGCAACTGAATGGCAGGTTTGTGCACCGAGCCGATTTTGTTCGACTGGGCCTGCTGGAAGCCCCACGCCATCAGATCCCACGGCCGGCCCGTCTCACTGAGATAGCGCGCTTCGAGCCGTGCCGTCGAGATGCTGGCGTTGCCGAGATAATCGCCCGAGAGGAAATCCACGGGCAGGGTGGGCTCTTCCGGGACCATCGTCGAATAGATCCAGTTGCTGGCGATCTGGAATTTCGGATGGCGCTGGTGCAGCGTCTCCACGTAGTGGCGCACGTAACGGCGGAACTGCTCGCGGTTGAATTCCAGGAACTGCAGCCAGCCGGGATCCTGTGGCCCTTTGGGCAGGTGCTCGACGCCCGTGGCTTTGCGAAACGCTTCCTCGACGGCCGGCGCGTAGTCCGGATTGATGGCCCAGCATTCGCCGTCGACCCACGCGCCGTCCAGATCGTACTTCGACGCGACCTCGTCCAACTGCGGGATCAGCAACTGGTCGACATAGGGGCTGAAGGTGGACGTCTCGTTCTTGTCGCGCGTGCCGTCCTTGTCCACGCGCGCCCACTCGGGGTGGCGCGCACAGGCCTGCCCGTCGAGCACGCCCGAAAAGTGGTTGTACAGCGCGACGTTGTGCGCGGCGGTGACCTTGCGCCAGATCTGGAGCGAGTCCTTCACGATGCCCGGCGCCGACGGGCCAACCTGCGACGGCCAGCCGAGCCAGCCGGGATGGCCCTTCGAATCGTATTGCACGAAGTCCGGCTTGGCGGCCGCGATGAGATGCTCCACCATCTCCTCGGTGACGTCGCGTCCCAATACCGTGTCGGTTTCGCCCGGATGCAGGTCGAAATGCAACCCGAAGAAGCTGTCCGCGCGGCGCAGCCTTCCCGTGGGCGCCTTGGCGGGCTGGGCAGCGGCCAGCGCGGGAGACACGGCGGCAGCGGCCGTCAGGGCCGCGAACTGGCGGCGGGTGAAACGGGCATCGGCACTCATGCGAATCAATCTACTCCATCGGCCAGGTCGATGCGTTTCTGCACCGCGGGCCGGGGTCTCTTACAATGGGCAGACGGGTAGGCGGCTTTTCTATGAGCTTCACCATCGAGCAACGCGAGCACGACGGCGTGCCCATTCTGGCCTTGAAGGGACGTCTGGTGGCAGGCGAGCCCGCCAACACGCTGCGCGACAGACTGCTCGGCATGTTGGAAGCTGCATCGAAGACCGGCCAGCGCGCCGTGATTCTCGACTGCCGGGAGACCTCCTACATCGATTCGAGCGGGCTCGGCCTGCTGGTGCTGGCGCATGCGCGCGCGATGAAGGTGCAGGGCAAGTTGCCCATCTTCGGGTTGAACCGGCGCGGGGTGGAACTGTTGATTGTGACCAAGCTCAGTACGGTCTTCGAGCTTTACGAGGATGAGATTGCGGCGGTGAACAGTTGTTTTCCGGACCGCACCGCCAAGCGTTTCGACGTGCTGGATTTCGTGCAGAAGCACACGGAAGGCGCCGCGCAATGAGACTTGTCGTGGCAGGCGGTGTCGCGGCGGGCTTGAGCGCGGCCTCGCGCGCGCGGCGGCTGGATGCGGCGCTCGAAATCGTCGTCCTCGAAAAGGGCGGACGCATCTCGTATGGCGCCTGCGGCTTGCCCTACTTTATTGAAGGACGCGTGCGCTCGATCGACGAACTGACCGTTTACACGCCCGAGTTTTTCGAGCGCGAACGCAACATCCACGTCCGGACGCACGCCGAGGTCGTCGCGATCCGCCATCCGTCGCGCGAAGTCGTGCTCGCGAGCGGCGAGCGCGTGCGCTACGACCGGCTGATCTGGACCGCCGGCGCCCGCGCCGTACGGCCCGCCGCGGAGCCGCGTCTGTTCTGCCTGCACACCGACGAAGACGCATTGCGGCTCGACGCGTTTCTGAGGGAAACGCAGCCGCGGACGGCCGTGGTTGTCGGCGGCGGCTACATCGGATTGGAAATGGCGGGAGCACTGCGTGCGCGCGGGCTCAAAGTAACGCTGATCGAGGCCGGTCCGTATCTGCTGCATCGCAGCGACGCAGACCTCACGGCCACGATCGTCGAGCGCCTGGAGCGCTCGCGTATCGAGGTCCGGCTGCGGGAAACCGTGGGCGACCCGAGTCAATTGCCGCATGACCTGATCCTGTGGACGGCGGGATTGAAACCGAACGTCGAGGTCCCTGCCGACGCCGGCGTCGAGGTTGGGCGCACCGGCGCAATCCACACGGACGAGCGTATGGAAACTTCGTTGCGCGGCGTCTATGCCGCGGGCGATTGCTGCGAGTTGAACCACATCGTGAGCGGACGGCCCTGCTGGATCCCGTTGGGGCCGGCCGCGCAGAAGACCGGACGCGTCGCGGGGTCGAACGCAGCCGGCGGGCGCGAGCGTTTCGCGGGCGTCGTGGGCACGTCGATCGTGAAAGTCTGCGGACTGGGCGTCGGCGCCACCGGCCTGTCGGAAACCGAGGCGCGGCAGTGCGGCTTCCAGCCGGTTACGGCCCGCATCGAAGCACTGGAAAAGACGCGCTACTTCCTGGGCCGCAAGCTGGAGGTGACGCTGACCGCGGATGCGGGTTCGGGCCGTGCGCTCGGCGCGACCGTGGTGGGCGACGACGGCGTGCTGGCCCGGCTCAACACCGTTGCGGCGGCGCTCCACGCGCGCATGACGGTGGAACAACTGGCCGGGCTCGACCTGGCTTACGCTCCGCCCTACGCGCCGGTGATGGACCCGCTGCTGGTGGCGGCGCAGCAGCTTTTGAAAGACCTCTGATCCGTTACCAATCCGTACTAGTTGATACACTGGAATTGGAATGGCGAAGGGAGCGCAAAGGCCTCTGGCGGCGGGCGATCTGGCGCCGGAGGTGACGTTCTACGACGATCTGGGGCACGCCCATCCGCTGCGGAATCTGCTGGCCGACGGGCCCGTGCTGCTGGTCTTTTTCAAGGTCAGTTGCCCGGTCTGCCAGTTGACGCTGCCGTACCTGCAACGGATCTCCGGACCGAGTCTGCGTGTGATCCCGATTTCGCAGGACACCGTCGCGGCGACGCTCGGCTTTTCTCAGGCTTTCGGCCTGCAGTTGCCGGCGCTGTTCGACCGTGAAGACGACGATTACCCGGCCAGCAACGCTTACCGTCTGACGAACGTGCCGTCGATGTTCCTGGTTGAAAGCAACCGGCGCATCGCGTGGGAGTTGGTTGGTTTCAACAAGCGGGAGCTGGAGTCGCTTGCCGGGCGCGCGGGGCGGCCGATGTTCCATTCCGGCGACATGGTGCCGGAGTGGAAGGCGGGTTGAGGAGCGAAGAATTAGGCTCCCGTGTGGAGCCTGCGGTGCATCGAATGGAATAGTGGAACCGGGCCTGCGCGCCGGTCCGCTACACTGGAGCGGAGAGCTTCGCTCACCGGACGAAAGTCACTCAAAGGATATGGCAAACATCAACGAAATCCTGTCGGGCGCCGCGGCCATCGCCAAGGGCATGGGCGTCACGATCAAAGAGATGATGAACCCGGTGCTGACGGACGACTATCCCGACGCGCCGCCGAAGTTTCAGGAACGGTATCGCGGCCTGCACATCCTGCAGCGCGACGACAACGGCCTGGAGAAGTGCGTGGCCTGCTTCCTCTGCTCGGCCGCCTGTCCCACGCACTGCATCTACATCGAAGCCGCCGATAACACCGACCAGGCGCGCATCAGCGGCGGCGAGCGCTATGCGAAGGTCTACAACATCGATTACAGCCGCTGCATCTTCTGCGGCTATTGCGTCGAGGCCTGCCCGACCGACGCCATCACGCACGGCCACGGCTTCGAACTGGCGAGCTACAACACGTCGACGCTGATCTATCGCAAGGAGCAGCTCCTCGCGCCGGTGCCCGCGGGCAAGACCGGCGAGTTGAAGCTCGACCATCCCGTGACCGCGAGCGGCGCGGAGCACTAAACCGCTTCCGCGCAACCGCATCCGGCGGGCTTGTCCCGATGGCGATCTACTCCGATCTCACCCCTTTGCAGGAGCGCGTGCTCGCGTTCACGATGAGCGAGCTCAACCTGAATCCGAAACAGGCCACGCTCGACGCGCGCCTGCTCCACGATCTGGGCCTGACCGGCAGCCGTGCGCGGGCGTTCATCCACGCCTTCAGTCGTGAATTTCACGTCGATTGCAGCGCTCTGCTGGAGCACGACGAGTGGAATCGTCATTTCGGCCGCGAGCACTTCCCGCCGCGCTGGAGCCTCTTCCTGGCCGTGACGCTGCTGGTGACGGGCATGATTTTTGCGGGGCAACTCGACGTGCAATGGCTGTGGCTCGTGGCGGCCGTCGGCGTCTGGCTCGCGCGCTCGAAGGCCTGGCCGATGGGCAAGGGCCGGTCGGATATGCTGCCCGTGACGATTCTGGATCTGATTGCGGCAGTGGAAGAAGGCGCGTGGGTAAAGCGCCTGTAGCAGCCTCTTTTCCGCGCAGTTGACCGCGACGCGTGCATGGCGATAGCGTCAAAGTTCCGGCGGCGCTGGTTTGCCGCCGCGAGGAGGCTCTGTCGTGAAGACAAGCACTGCAATTCTCAGCCTGACGGCGGCCGCCGCGCTTGTGTTGGGCGGCTGCGCCCAGAAGGTACAAAAGAAGGAAACGCCGATGTCATCGTCCATCAACAAAACGCCTTTCGGCCAGACCGCCGACGGCACGCCGGTCGATCTGTACACTTTGAAAAACGCCGCCGGCATGGAAGTGGCGGTTACCACCTACGGCGCGCGCATCGTGAAGCTGATGGCGCCCGGCCGCAACGGCGCGTTCGACGACGTCGTCCTCGGCTTCGACAATCTGCAAGGCTATCTCGGCAACAACCCGTACTTCGGCGCGATTGTCGGCCGCTATGGCAACCGCATTGCGAAGGGCCATTTCAAGCTCGACGGCAAGGACTATAAGCTCGCCGTCAACGACGGTCCGAACGCTTTACACGGCGGCCTGAAGGGCTTTGACAAGGTCGTCTGGACGGGCAGGGAAGTGCCGGGCGCCGATCCGTCGGTGGAGTTGACCTACGTCAGCAAGGACGACGAAGAGGGCTATCCGGGCACGCTGACCGAGAAGGTGACCTACACGCTGACCGCGGCCAACGAACTGCGCATCGACTACGCATCGACGACCGACAAGGACACCGTCGCGAACGTGACGAATCACAGCTACTTCAATCTGGCCGGGCAGGGCAAAGGCGACATCCTCAATCACGTCGTGCAGTTGAATGCCGCGAAGATGACGCCGGTGGACGCCGGTCTGATTCCGACGGGCGAGTTGAAGAGCGTGGAAGGCACGCCGTTCGATTTCCGCACGCCTACCGCGATCGGCGCGCGCGTGAATGCGACCGATGAACAGTTGAAGCGCGCCGGCGGTTACGATCACAACTTCGTCATCGATGGCGCGCCGGGCACGCTGCGGCTGGCCGCGCGCGTGACTGAGCCGACCTCGGGCCGCGTGCTGGAAGTCTCCACTACCGAGCCGGGCGTGCAGTTCTACATCGGCAACTTCCTGGATGGCACGGTGCAGGGCAAGGGCGGCGTGGCCTACGCGAAGCGCACCGGTTTCTGCCTGGAGACGCAGCATTTCCCGGATTCGCCGAACCATCCGGCTTTCCCGACGACCACCGTCAAGCCGGGCGCGGGATACAAGTCGACGACCGTGTTCAAGTTTTCAGTGCAGTAGGGCGAACGGCTTTACCCGCCCGTGACAGAGATGCCAAAACCGCTCACCGTGAGCGGTTCGATTTACAAATGATTGAATCGTAAAGGGCTATTTCCCGGAAAGCCGCTCATTTGAGCGGTTTTCTGGTTCTGCTGCCGTCGCTTACACCATCGCGTGCGAGAAGGAGCGCCTCACTTGGGGCGCTCTTTTTGTGCCCGGCCGCAGACTCCGCGCGGCTTCACTTGCTTGCGCTGGGAACCTGTAGCGCGCCGAGCGGGTTGCGCAGAGCTGTCTCGGGTTTTGTATATACCGGAGGTCGAGACCGCTGTCGCACCTCTGCCGCTCCGAAACGGAGCCGCGACCGTCAGGAAGCGGTGGCATCTGGCTGCCTCGTCTGCGCCACTCGCTCTGCCCACAGCCAACCCGGTCCACATCAATTCCTGAACTGTCCTAAACACAAATGCCTTCCCGTTGAGCAGCAACCGGAATTGATCGCTCTCGAACGGATTGGCTGTTACTGATCGGCGTACCGCTTGGCCGCCGCGAGGTCCTTGCGCAGTTCTTCCGCCGTGCGCCGCGGGCCGTACCCAGGCGTGTCGCGCTGGATGCGCCAGCCTTCTTTCAGCGGGCCGGCGTCCACGGTGTCGAAGCCGAACTGATCCAGCAGGTGCGTGACCACGGCCTTCGCGTCCGCGTCGTCGCCGGCGATCGCGAGCGCGCGGCGATTCTTCGTCCCCGCCGGCTGCCCATGAGTGGTGAGCTCGGCAGCGTAGATATGGTTGAAGGCCTTCACGACCTTCGAAGTGGGCAGGTGCGCCTGCAGGAGTTCGGAGGTCGTAGTCGATTCGTTGTCGAGCTCCGGAATGGGTCCGTCGCGCTGCGGATAGTAGTTGTTCGTGTCGACCACGATCTTGCCCGCAAGCGGCTCGACGGGCACCGCGCGGTAGTTCTTGAGCGGCACCGTGACCACGACGATCTCTCCGGCGCGCCCCGCTTCGAGCGCGGTGGCCGCGCGGGCGCCCGGCCCCAGTTCCGCGACGAGCCCGGCCAGAGTCTCCGGCCCGCGCGAATTGCTGATCACGACTTTGTAGCCACTCGCGAGGGCCAGCCGCGCGACCTGGCTCCCGATGTGTCCGGCTCCGATCAGACCGATAGTTGTCATGCTTGTTAGATCGCCCCGCGTTCCACACCGGTGCATTTTCCGATCCGGAACGTGGTGTGGCCGAGGGCAAAAGACGCCCGCGACGCGGAGGCAGACCGGATATACCGGGCTACGCGCGTTTCCTGGTGCCGATCGCGCTACTTTGTGCACGACGCCCACGCCGAGCACACGGGCTTTTCACCTGGAGACACAGCACTCTCCGGATTCTCCGAATCATTCGGCGTTTCTTCACAGCTGTCGAGTTCAATTTCTCAGTTCGATTAGGCTAACAGCCTTACACCGTCGAGCGCCAAAGGAGCGCCTCGTCGGGGGCGCACCTTCTTCTGTGTGTGACCATCTACTCAGATTAACGCTCTAAGGCGGCTTCGGCTTTCCCGTAGACATCGGAACGGTCGGCGGCGGTCTGCTGCTGCGAATCGGAGTAGTGCTTCGAAACGGAGCCGCAACCGTGAGGCAACGGTTGTGTCTTATTGCCGCCGGCTTATAGCCACCAGCAAAGGGACCGCTCTTTTCATTCGCGGCTCCTTGCTGACAGTCGGCGTCCGCCTTCGCGCTCCGCGGGAACGGTTCCAATCCGGTCTGCACTAATTCAGAAATCGCTCTAAAATCGCGTGTGCCCGTGGAGGCAGTTGCCGCCTCCAGAAATGAGAGTTCTAATACAGTGAATGGATAACATTATTTTGCCTCCCAAACGACCAAGTGAGCCCAATGAAAGTTGGACGGGAGTCCAGTCGGTAGTCATTGCCGGTGCGAACGGGTCAGGTAAGAGCCGTCTCGGTGCGTGGATTGAGCAAAACAACGCCGCTCGTCCGGTTCACCGAATCGCTGCCCAACGCGCATTGCACCTACCGGATCTGGTCAACCCGATGACCTATGAGCGCGCCACGTCTCAGCTATACTACGGATCTTATCAGCCGAATTGGAATGAGCTGCAGCGCCGGCAACAAAAAATTCAAAGTCGATGGGGAGGGCAGCCCGTCATTCAAATGTTATCAGACTATGAGCTTGTGGTCTCGACTCTCTTTGCCGATGAAGCTAAGCGGAACCGCGAGTACACAGAAGCCGCGCAAAGAGATCTACCCACAGCAAAGCCAAAGGACTGTAGCCTTGATATATTGCAGAGAATTTGGAGAGCTATATTTCCGCATCGGGAACTGGTGGTTAAGAATGAGCACGTTTCTGCCAGAATACCAACTAGCGGTCAAGAGTATGCTGGCAGGATGATGAGCGATGGCGAGAGGGTGGCATTTTATTTGCTGGGCCAGGTACTCTGTGCTCCTTCGAGTGCCATTGTTGTGATTGACGAACCTGAAATTCACCTGCACCGGGCCATTCAGACTCCCCTTTGGGACGAGGCTGAGGTGAGCCGACCAGATTGCACATTTGTTTACGTTACACATGATCTAGAATTTGCGGCCAGCCGAAGCGGAGCACGAAAGATCTGGACCAAGAGCTTCGACGGCTCTAGCTGGGAGTGGGAGGAGTTGGAAGCATCGTACGGACTTCCCGAGGAGTTGACGCTCCAAGTTCTGGGCAATCGCCGTCCCGTGCTCTTCGTGGAAGGGAGTACCGACAGTCTTGACAGTACGCTCTATCGCGCTTTGTACCCGGATAAACTGATCTTACCAGTGGCGTCGTGTTGTAAAGTTATCGAGGCGAAGCGCACAATGACGCGCCTCGGTCCGCTGCACCATCTGGCTGTCGAAGGCTTGGTAGATCGAGACCACAGAAGTGATGAAGAAATTAAGTCGCTCCGGAATCAAGGGCTACACGTGGCTGACGTGGCAGAAGTGGAGAACTTGTTCTGTACTTCTGCGGCATTGTGTGCTGCGGCGGCGCAGGTCAAGTCTCTCGACGTCTGCGAGGCCGTGGAATCTGCGAAAGCGCGTGTAATCTCGGAGCTAAAGAAGGCGGCGGATGCCCAAATCGCTGCTCGGGCAATCGCCGAAATTCAGTTTAGGTTGGGTGGCTTCGGCCCGAGCGCTGGAAAAGCCAACGTCGACGCCATACAACGCGACCTCACAGCATATATTGACGGAATCGATGTAGATACCATATTCAAACGCTGCAAGGAGCGCTTCGACCAAATAATCACGACGAACGACTACGATGACGCACTTCGGTATTACAACTGCAAGGGGATAACGTCATTCGTAGCTAGCGCGTTTGGATTGACAGCTCGCGCATATTGTATATTGATTGCTGGTATGGTCCGATCGGAACCAAGAGGGGCTCTCGCGGAGGATCTGCGCAGTAGGATTTCTTGAAGCGAGTGCTTTCAGGAACTGCATTCGAGTAAATGTCAACGCACCTTTCCGGTGGTTACTGAAGCCGTTGCCTGCCGGTTGGGCGCCTTCGATAGCCCGCGCGTGACAACGTATAGAAGGCGGCCCGCAGGCCGCCCTCCTTGCACGCTTCTGATCACGCCTCAGAATGGACACGGCGAGATGGCCGGGCGGCGGGAGCCGCTTCCGTTTCACCACCTGCGCCGGTCGGACTTCGCCTTCCGGAGCGCCGGCACGTCGCAGTAACGAGGCCCGGCCGCTGCGCCGGCGCATCGCCCTCGAACGGCGCGATGGAGACGAGGCGTGCCGCGGCCGAGCGTTGCAACTCGACCGCGGCGCTGCGCGGTCAGGCGATACACTCGACCACGAAGTAGCGTTTGAGGCCCGCCGGATCGATGCTCCACGCTTTGCCGCCGCTCTGGCTCGCGGCGCGCGGTCCGGTGAGATCCGGGCTGTGCAGCACCACGCGTTGCAGCGGCGTTGCCGCCTCCACCGTGAGAGTGCCGGTCAGCGCCGTGTAGCGCAGTTCCTGAATCACGCGCTCGTGCGAGATGTGGTTCGCGAGCTTCGGGTGCAACAGCGTTCCCACCTGCGCGGGGATGGCATGGATCAGCCAGCGATTGCCGTCGCGATACCGCCGGACACGCCAATCCGCGGGCAGCCCTTTGAGCGCGATGGCCGGACGAGCCGCCGCTTCGAGTTGCGCGACGACGGCCGCGGCGACGCCTGCGCCGCCGAACCGTTCCGGACGCCACAGCAGCCGGCCGCCGTGCCGTGCGACGCTGAACCAGCCGTCGCGCATCTGCTTCTGGACCGCGTCCGGCACGCGGCAGCGCGCCACTTCGACCGAACGCCCCAGGTTCTTGCCCGGCGGGAAGCTGCCCGGGCGTTGCGGTTCCAGCAACTCAACCCGTGCGCCGAACTCTTCGAGCCAGGTTTGCCGGACCCGGCGCGCGCGCTCATCGTAGTGTCCCGTGGGGCCCGTGGCGATGACCGTCCCGCCGCCTTCCAGGAACCGCGCGAGCTGCCGCCGCTCGTCCGCGGACAGACAGGCCACGCTGCTCAGCACAAGCTGCCGCCGGCTGCCCGGTTGCGGGATCTCCGTCGCGACGTCGTAGGAAATTCCCGCGCGCAGCAGATCCAGGCACGCCGCCTCGTAATCGTTGGCGTAATCCGCATCGCACTGGCCGTAGTGATCCCGCGTGGAGCGCGAGAAGAGCACCGCAATTTCCGTGTCCACAGCGCCGTTGAAAAGTTGCGGGTGCGCCTTCTCCCACTGGTAGCCCTCCTGGACCACCTCCGAGTCGTCCGCCAGGGCGTCCAACTCCGCGGGCGTGCCGTCGAGCCGGCCCTTCAAGCTGCTGAGCCAACTGTCCGAGCCGAGGAACTTGTTCAAGGCCCAGATGAAAAACGCCGTGTCCGGATAGAAGCCGTAGCCGAGCCCGATGCACGGCACGCGATGGTCGCGCGCGATGCTCAGGTGCAGCAACTGGCTCGACACGCGGTCGTCCCACGTGCCCTTCACGGACGGCGTCGAGCCGACCATCTCCAGGAAGACGAGGTTGCAACTGCGGATGAAGTCCTGGTAGGTCATGCCGCAGGCCGGCATCCATGCGCCGTCGCTGCCCGAGCAGCAACTGAGGAAGGGGAAGCCCGCCGGCAGCGCCTGCTGCACAGCCGCCAGATGGTCGCCCGCGCTCTGGAAGCGCATGTCGATCCAATCTTTGAATGCCTCGTTGTCGCGGTTGCCCCAGAAGCTGGTGTCGCTCACCGGCGGCAGCGTGTGGCCGTACGTCTTCTGGAAGCGCTCGCGGCAATACTGGCAACCGCAGACTTTCCAGCCCGCGTAGTAGATGCCGTCGTCGCTCATCAACCCGTCGATGCCGGTGTCCTTCACCAGTTGCCGCACGTACCGCGTGTAGGCCGCGCGGAAGGCCGGATTGTTCATGCAGAATTGCTCGGCGTCGTACGCCGCCACGTACACGGGCTGGCCTGTCTCGATGTCGACCATGCGCCAGTCGTTCAGCCGCGTTCCGTTGTACTGCCACTCCGCGGCTGCCTCCAGCGACGGGTAGAACGGCACCGCGTGACGGTTTTCATGCCAGATCTTGAGCGCGCCCTCGCGAGTGCGCGGGCGATGCGTCAGCACCGAGGAATGGTGATCGAACAGCACGATCCGCCGCTGGTGCAACTCATCGGCGATGAAGTGAAACATGTCGTGCAGGCGGCCCCACACGGGCAGGAAGTCCCAGCGGTAGTGGGTGCCGAAGATGATGCAGCAATTGACGCCGCTCCCGGCGCAGCGGTCGGCCCGCCGGCGGATCTTGTCCATCAAATCATCGTTGGGCCACGTCAGATCGGGCCACGTCAGCCACCAGCTCACGGCGCGGTAATGCGTGCCTTTCGTTGATTCCAGAGCGCCCGCGGCGGGCGTCTGCACTGGGGCGAGTTGCGCCGGCGCAGCGGCGGAAGCAAAGGCGGGAAGCATCCCGGCGGCCAACGTCATGGCTGGCATCGACCCGACAAATGACCGCCGGGTCCAGGGGGAGTCCGGCGACTTGGCGGACTCAGGAGAAATTGGTTCTTGATTCATGGTTCAAACGGAGAACTCCCTTGAGTATGGCGCGCGGCCGATGGGACCGGCTGGGCAGCCCGCCGGAATTCTGTATGATTCGGCTCTTCACCCCGCCGCTAGAAGCGCAGTCGCGTCAGGCGGCCACGCGGAATTGTCCCGGCCACGTCCCGAAGCCGCGCCCGCTGCGGTCTCGCGCTTGCGGCGTCACAAAGAGACGGCTCCCGCGGCCGCTCTACAACGCGTAAAACAAGCCCTTGATCTCGATCAGCTCGCGCAGCCCGGCCATCGCCGTGCGCGTCGATTCTTCTGCCACCAGCCGCGCGGAATATATCTCGCTTTGGGCGCCGTCCAGAATCACGAGCAGACCGTATCCGGCCGCCGCCCGGCACATGATCTTCTTTGCCGCCCCCCAACAACGCGTCCTGCAGTGTCATCAGCCACTTCCGCGGCCGGACATTGCGCGGGATGGATCATTGCCCCGGCGTCTCCCACCGCTCAGGCTGAGCGGACAGATTACATACTAGCTGCACGACTACATTTTCTTATTGACTTGTTGAGAGTCGTAGAGCAAAATATCAACTCGTGAGAGTTAGTCGTAGAGGTAAACTACGCTATATACCGGACGCATTCATCAGCAATCCGGACGCGGCGCTAGCTGCGCGTGGCTTTTGTACAGACGTTCACGAGGGCAGTTGCCCTTGGAGTGGACGCGCCGCGCGAGTGAACTTCGTCGGGGAACTCTCTACTCCTCATTATGGCCATTGCGAGGGCGCCAACAATGTTGTTGGGCCGGCGCGCTCCCGCGTTAACCGGCGCGATCCCAGAGCGCAGCTTGCGACCATCCGGAGTGTGCGAGCGTTCAGCGTGTGCGGATCAACTGGCCGCCGGTATTCTCCGGTAAACGGGCTTCGCCTGCGGGGGCGCCGGCGAGCGGAGCGCCGGGCCGATTTCGCCGATCGAGCGTTTGAGTCCATCTGAAAGCTGGAGCAATTATGCAAGTGACGTATAATTCATGGCCGTTCGTGCAATGTAGAGTCAACCTCCCGCGCCGCTGCCATTCCCTCCCGATCACGGCGGCCTGCCTCATCCTGATGAGCCTGCCGCCTACCCTCAGGGGGCAGGGGTGCGATTCGGTCTGGACCTGTAATTGTTCCACGGTAACTATGAATTCGAATTACTGTAGCTCATGCGCCGTGATTGCGGAATCAGCGGCACTGGGCTGCGCGTACAGCGGAGACTGCAATTGGACGACGATGGGCGACAGTGTCTTCCAACAGTGCATGGCTCAGATGCAGCCTCCCCCGCCGCCGGCGCCGACGGCCACGCCATCACCCGGGGCTCAGTGCATGGTGCCCGAAGTTCTTATGCCCTCTCCTTTGGAGAAGCGGCGGGCGGGCCCCCCGGTTGGCCAGAACCAACGGTCACAGCCACAACGAAAAGCCGTGCGCCCGATGAGCTCAGGCGGCTCATTTCCTCCGTGCAGCATCCAATTTGTCGATCCTGTACCTAGCCTGCAGACGGCCAATCCGGCGCAATTGAAAAGCGACGACGAGGCACTAGCGAATCTGGGCTCGCCCGTGTACGGCATTGCCGCAGACGGTGTGGCACAGGTCGTACTGAGAATCGGAGCCAATTACGCAGGCCAGCAGATCACACTCTCGATGCTGGATGAGGCCGGTAAGGCTGTAGATGCCGACGTCCCGGGTCAGCCTGGCGTCTACGGATGGTTATCGAGCGTAAATGGCAACGAACATGTGAGCCAATTGCCTGTAACCGCAAAGCAGGTGGAGGGGACCTACATGGCCTTTGCCGTCTATCACGCCCCCATAGATTTCTCACGTAGCGCCCAAACCCCCACTATCAATGATGACGCCGCCATCAGTCGGACGATACAATTCAATGCTGTCCCAACGGCCACGGGCGATACATCATTCAACATTACCAGCCAATTAACCGTGTGGCGCCCGCCGGTCGTACTTGTGCACGGGCTTTGGGCTGATGAATCAAGCTGGCTTACATTTTCCCCATTTGTTACGGATAATAGGTTTTTTATCGGTTTTGTTGACTATAGTTATGGTGTTTCTGTTAACACACCTGTTCCGCCTATTATTAATCCCCTATTGGGCGGCAACCTGGATCTTTCTGGAATGCGAGCAAACTCCTTGGGCTTCGACTACAACGCCCCCTTTGTGCTTGACGAAATTCAGGATTACATTCGCATGTTTCGAACATTCAGGAACGCGGCAGCGGCGCAAGCGGACATCGTCGCCCACAGCATGGGGGGTGTGGTGGCTCGAACCCTCATAAGGCAAAAGACTTACGCCAGTGCAGGTGCGGGCAGGGATTCGTTTGGACAGGGTAGTATCCACAAACTGATTACCATCGGAACGCCACACTATGGCACAAAACTGGCAGGGGATCTTCTGGCCTCGCCATGCATGGCGGGCACGTTGGCATACTTTAAAGATATGTACTCATTTAGAACAGCGACTATGAATGGAGCCTCAGTAAATGGGGCTGTCGGCGATCTGCAGGGAGACGGCAAAGGAGGATCCCCGAGCGCTGCTCTCAGCCGCATCGATGATGCGACTCAAATACAAGCAGTCGTGCCAACCGCGATGATAGCCGGAGAGGTAAGTCTCAGTAACTTGGCGGGTCTGGACTCATTCTGGCAACAGAAGACGGCACTTCGTTTGTGGTGTGGGTCTGAACCGCTTGCGCAAAAGCTCGCTAGTTCGTCGACGTGGCCTACGGAATTCGACAATTTGCCGAACGATGGCATCGTACCAGTCAGCAGCCAATTGCACAGCTCAAGTCCAGGCCCAGCAATTCTCGGCGTGGTTCATTCGCAGGGATGTTTGGGATTGGGGTTCACGCCGCCCTTTGAGCTTGGCCCAGATTCTGACGTCAGTGCGGAAGTTCAGATTGGAGTCATTGGCTTATTGAATGCATCCTTATATGCATCACCAAATAGCGGACTCTCATTTACTCTACTGCACTAACAGGAAATGCCAATGTACACACGAACACGAAGCTCGTTCCTCGTTGCAGTTCTGTTTTGGGTTGCCGGGTCACTATCGTGGGTTTTGTCAAGCTGGACTGACCGGATATTTGCAAGCTGGCTGCCATTTCCCGTTAAGGCGCCGCTCACTACCTTAACGAATCTATCGATGGTGCCGATCCCGTTCGCGCTGTTGTCAGCGGCACTGTTTCTTCGCTCGTGGAGAGCCGTCATTGCTGTACCGCTCAACGTCGTGGTTTGGTGGTGCGCGTATGGGCTTTGCGGACCGCCAAGTTCCCCATGGCCGATTCCTCCGCTCTTGGTCGCAGGTGCGGTTGGCGGGCTTGGTGTGGCCCTTTCAGATTCAATGTGCTGCCCGAGATTGTTATCGCCGAAGCGATTGCTTTATGCCGCGCTCATCGGCCTAGGCGCTGCGGCGCCATTCTTCGTTCTGAGCCTAAGAGCAGTAACTCCGCGCATCGGGGGCCCCTTCTTGGTCATTCTGTTAGCCTTGTCAACCGGAGCATGGCAGGCGAGCGTTGGAAGTTATCTGTACCTCGTTTGCACGGGGCGCGATGATCAGGTGAGCCGAGTGGATTGATCAGTAGGTCTACGGATATGACATTTGCACATTCTAAGTATAAAATAGAAGTCCTCGTCGTAGTAGCTTACATGGCGGTTGGCGGCTCATTTGTTGCGAATGCGCAGACGCTACAGATCACTTCGCCCGCCGCCGGAACGATTGTTAACCCTGGGCAGACGCTTTCCGTCACACTTGCCGTGTCAGGGGTAAGTCTGACCGATGTGTTCGTGCTTGGCGAGACTCCGATGGAGAATAGCCAAGACCTGACCGTGGCACCCTATCAGGTCACCATACAGATCCCTGCAAACATTAATTTACGTAGCTACGGAATTAGAGCAGTTGGTCTCGACGCCTCAGGCAATTCCTACAGTTCTTCGCGCGTGACGATTGACGTCGAGCGGGCTGATACTCCGACCAGCGTCACAGCCAATCCAACGCTGCTCTACAAATTGATCGGCGACACCGGTTATGTACGCGTAGCCGCAACTTACGCCGACGGCGCTGTCCTGGACGCTACCGAATCGAGTTTGGTCTCCTACGCCGCCGGCGATCCGACCGTCGCGACCGTGGACAATGTGGGCCGCGTGCGCGCCGTCGGTGCCGGCGCGACCAATATCACGATTACTTACGGTACGCTTTCTGCCACAGTACCCATTACGGTGCCGCCTCAGTTGACAGTCAGTTGCGGGCAGAGTTCGGTGTTTGCCTCACAAACGGCGCAGTTTTACGCGGACTTCGCCATGCTGCCGGACCCCAACGTCGGCGACCCTCCGAATACTGACGTTACCTGGACTCTCACTCCCGCGCTGGGCACTATCGACGCCAACGGACTTTACACGGCGCCTGCTTCTGTCGCTTCATGGCAAGGCGTCACTGTTACGGCGACCAGCGTTGCGGATCCGACCAAGTCCGCGTCCGCGCAAGTGTGGGTTTTCCCGCCCGTGTCCCTGACGCTTTCCCCATCCACGGCGACACTGCTCGCGGGCCAGCATCTGGAATTGGTCGCCAACGCGAACAGCGACGGTGGCGCCGGGGTGACGTGGTCCGTGACGCCCGATAGCGTCGGGAGTTTTTGGTGGAATCAGAATACCGCCGTGTTTCCGTACCCCATCCCTTTGGGCGAATACACCGCGCCGGCCCCGATCGTCTCGCCGCAGACCGTTACGGTAACGGCGACCAGCGTGTACGACAACAGCAGGACTGCGTCTGCCCAGATCACGCTCGTGCCTTCGGTCCCGCTGGCCGTAAATCCCAGCACCACCACGATCTACTCGACGGCGAGCGTACAGTTGACGCCCGCGATCACTTACGACCCGGCCGGAACGGTCACATGGTCGATTAGCCCAAACCAAGGCACGATCAGCACGTCGGGACTCTATACGGCGCCAGCCGACGTGAGCGCGCCGCTGACGGTAACCGTGACCGCAACGAGCGTGGATAGTACTTGGGCGCCCGACGGTGGAAATGCAACCTACACTGCGACTGCTACCATCACCGTTCTGCCGCAGCCCGTGTCCGGGGCGATCACGGCGCCGGGCACTTTGCAGGCAAACGTCATCTCGAATTCGGAGGTGGATCTCGCCTGGACGCCTTCGACTGAAGCGGGCGCGACCGTAGCCGGCTACCACATCTTCCGCAACGGCGTCTGGGCGGGCACCACCTCGACGCCGTCGTTCGCCGATCGTGGCTTGCTCTCCTCTACCGCGTATTCCTACACGGTTGCGGCGTTCGACACGAACTGGAACGCGTCCGCAAAATCGGCCGCTGCTGGTGGAACCACGTTGGCCGGAATCCCGAATCTGGTGGCCTACTACAACTTCGACGAAGGCGCAGGCACGGCCCTTTTCGACTCCTCGGGCAATGGCAACAACGGAGTCATCTCGGGCGCGGCCGTGTGGAGCAGTAGCGGCAGAATGGGCGGCGCGCTCGTATTTGACGGCACAACGAATCTCGTGACGGTGCCGGGCGGCGGTTCCCTGAACATGACAACTGGAATGACCCTCGAAGCGTGGGTCCAGCCAACTACGTGGCCGAGCTCGGGCATAGTCAGCTTGCTGAACAAATACATCGATGGAACTTCCGAGGGGCAGTTCTGCTACACGCTTTTCGGGTCGGTCAACGGGATAAGCGCTGGCGTAACGACCGGCGGGCGGTGGATCTTTGACGATGGAACGCAATCCGTGCCGCTAAACACGTGGACGCACCTGGCCGTCACGTATGATGGCGCCGCGCTGACGCTGTTCTTCAACGGCGAGCAACAAAGCAGCACGCCTGTCACCGGTCCCATCGCAACCAGCGCCCAGCCGCTGTTCATCGGCGGCGACCAGCCATACGGCGAGTTCTTCAACGGGATGATCGATGAGATCCGGATTTATAACCGCGCCCTGAGCCAGGCGGAGATTCAGAGCGACATTGCCGCCTCCTCGCCGCCACCGCCGTCCCGGAGCGCCATCACGCCGCCGCGCGGCGCGCAAGCCGCTACCGTGCAGATAACAATCGCTGGAAATTCTGCTCTCATTTGAAGCGGAAGTAGGGCAGAATATGCGCATGAGAACGCCGCACCACCGCCGTCTTCTCTCCGTGGTCCTGCTGGCCGGCCTGCTTCTGCCTGGCCTGGCGGCCGCGAAATCGCACAAGAAGAAACCACCCCGCTCCAAAGAGTTCTCGTATTACCTGCTGGTGCTTTCGTACGCGCCCGACTTCTGCGCCCAACCCCAGGGCAATAAAGACGAGCGCGAATGCGGCGTGGGCCGCCACGTCGGTTTCATCGTGCACGGGCTCTGGCCGCAAGGCGAGACGACGCGCGGCCCGGAGAATTGCGGCTCGCCCGGCGCTGTGCCGCAGGACGTCATCGACGCCACGTTGACTTATATCCCGAGCGAGTCTCTGATCCAGCATGAGTGGACGGCGCACGGCACGTGCAGCGGCTTGAGCGTGACCGACTATTTCGCTACGCTGCGCAAAGCACGCGATTCCGTCACACTGCCGCCGGAGTTGGACCAGCCCGCGCAACAGGTCGAGATCAGCCCCGCCGACCTCGAAGCAAAAGTCGCGGCAGCCAATTCGAGTTTTCCCGCGACGGCTTTCCGCACGTCGTGTTACCACGACGGTCAACTGCAGGAGATCCGGGCCTGCCTGAACAAAGATCTGACGCCGCGCCCGTGCGGCCCGAGCGCGGGGGAATGCAGCCTGGAGGCGATGACGCTGCTGCCCGTCCGCTGAAGCAAGCGGGCAGCGTCCCGCTCTTTCGCCTCCACAGCGCCGAGCCCGATGAGCGTAGAGTCTTCATATGGCGAATCTGACCCGGCGAACTTTGTTGTGCGCGCCTGCCGCACTGAGCCTAAGTGTGGCTCCACTGCCGCGTGCCATTGCCCGTGCGTCCGGCGAACCGGGGCGGCGCAAGCGTGGCATCCTCGCCGGTGCTTGGGATGAGGTGCGCGTGGCGCAGGCGCTGACGCCTCTGGACCGCTGGCAGCCGGTTCCCTCGTACACGGATCGCGCGGTGTGGGCGGCCGTTCCCGGCGACGTGCGGGCAACGCGTATCGAGCGGGCCGCGCGCACGTTGGGCCAGCCTTGGCCCGCAATGCCCGCGACGCTGCTGCTCGACTACGTGCGCAGCGGCGACCGGTCGCGCTATGAAGACGCCTCATTCGGCCGGCGCAAACGCCTGCGCGATCTTGTCATCGCCGAATGCCTGGAAGGGCGCGGACGCTTCCTGGACGAGATTCTGAATGGCGCGTGGCTGGTGTGCGAGGAGTCATGGTGGGGCGTGCCGGCGCATCTCCACATGCAGAAGGCCGGCTCGGGACTGCCCGACGTCGAGGAGCCCGTCGTCGACCTCTTCGCCGCGGAGACCGGCAGCCTGATGGCCTGGACGCACTGGCTGCTCGGCGCACAATTGAAACGCGTCTCGCCGCTCGTGCCCCGGCGCATCGCGCTCGAAATTGAGCGGCGCATTCTGGCGCCGTGCCGCGAGCGCAATGACTTCTGGTGGATGGGGCTCGACCCGCGCGGGCCGGGCCAGATCAACAACTGGAATCCGTGGATCAACTCGAACTGGTTGACCTGCGCGCTGCTCCTGGAACCGCCCGAGCGCCGCGCCGCGACAGTGCACAAGATCCTGCGCAGTCTCGACCAGTTCCTCGACGCGTATCCGGACGACGGCGGATGCGACGAAGGACCATCGTATTGGACGCGTGCGGGCGCATCGCTCTTCGACTGCCTGGAACTGCTGCACAGCGCGAGCGGCGGGCGCATCGATGTCTACGCCAATCCGCTGGTCGGCGAGATCGGCCGCTACATCTATCGCGTCCACATTGCGGACCGGTACTTCATCAACTTCGCCGACGCGCCCGCGAAAGTGAGTCTTCCGGCATCGACGGCGTACGCCTACGGCCGGCGCATCGGCGACGCAAAGCTCCACGCGCAGGGCGCCTTCGCACTGACGTTGCGCGATCCGGACGACGTGCTGGAGGGCATGGGCCGCGACCTGCGAACGATGGCGTTGAGCACGGAAATGCGCGGCGCGGACAAGCGTGCGCCGCTCGTCGGCGAAGCGTGGTTCCCGGGCATCCAGGTGCTTGCGGCACGCCGCCGCGAGGGTACGGCCGCCGGGTTGTATCTGGCGGCGCAAGGCGGGCACAACGCCGAGAGCCACAACCACAACGACGTCGGGAACTTCATTGTTTATGCGGACGGCCAGCCCGCCATCGTCGACGTCGGCCCGGAAGGCTACACGGCAAAGACATTCAGCGCGCAGCGTTACGAGATCTGGACCATGCGTTCGGCCTATCACAACTGCCCGCTGATCCATGGTGTCGAGCAGCACGAAGGACGCGCGTTCGCGGCGCGCGATGTGGACTGCCAGCTCGCGCCCGCGGGTCCGCGGCTGCGTATGGATCTCGCCGCGGCGTATCCGCCGGCGGCCGGTGCGCAGCGCTGGATGCGTACCTGGACGATGGATCGCGCGGCGAACGCGATCGCCATTGAAGACGAGTGGTCGCTCGCCGCGGCGGGCAAGCTGGAGCTGACGCTGATGGCCGCGGCCGAGCCGCATGCGGGTGAAGGCCTTGTCGAACTACAGGGACGCGTGCGCATAGCGCACGATCGTGCCTGGACACCCGTCATCGAACCAATCGAGATTACCGATGAAGACCTGCGCAACGTCTGGGGCGCGCGCCTGTGGCGTATCCGGCTGACGCAGGAGAATGCCGCGGCGCACGGGAAATCGCTAACAAGAATCACGCAATTGGAATAGGAGCGAAGCGTTTTCTCGCCGCCGGGCAACGAGGACGAGCACGCGCTGCTCCCACCGCGGCGTTTTCGGCGGCCCGCTGCGGTTCTACGTTTCGACGCATCTCTCCACGGCGCTGCCGATTTCTGGATCCAGGAAAGCTGCCAGCGCTTCTATGAAAGCGACTGGCCCGCGATGCTCGAAAGTCCGCTCATGCCGAAGGACGGGCGCGTCACTGTGCCGGAGTGGCCCGGCTTCGGCATGCGGATTAAGCTGCATGTCTGGGAGCATCGGCAGGCGATCCGGCGCATCACCAGATCGTGATGCGCCGGGCCAGAACTTACGCTTCCTGCGTCACCGCGGCGGGACGGGCGGCCTCCTTTGCTTTCGCGGCTTGGCTTCCGTTTCGCGGCGTCCCGTTCAGCAGCCAGCCGAGCCAGCGTCCGCGCACCAGCCACTCGTAGCTGGCGAACAGGATGCCGAGCGCCGGAGTGAGCGTGAGGACGAATTTCAGCACGGGCGCGATGTGCAGGTCGCGCAGCGCGATCTGGATGCCGAGCAACACGACCGGGTGCACCAGGTAGATCCAGTAGGAAGAATCCGAGATCCAGCGCACCCGCGTATTGGCCTGGTTGGCGTAGCGCAGGAACAGACCCATCAGTGCGAAGATCATCAGCCAGCAGAACAGCGCGTACGTCGCGGCCGAAGCGAAAGTCATCTGTGGACCCGGAATTGGCCGCGCATGGAATTGCGCCAGTACGGCGGAGGCGTTGGCCACGGCGAACACCAGCGCACCCGCAAGGTTTTGCCACGCGCGCTCGCACAGTGTGCCGAGCAGGTCGCGCCGCCGGAACAACAGCCAGCCAAACACGAAAAAGACGGCGTAGGCCACCAGGATCCGCGGAGCCGGTAAAACGCCCGGCGTCTCGATGATTCCGGAATTCATCGGCAACAGCGTTACGAACGTGACGGCGGCCAGCACCAGCGGCGCGGCCGGGCTCGTCAACAGGCCGCCGAATGCCCGATCCACCCGTGCGCCAAACCGCCCGGCGAGCGCGAAGCGCAGCACGGGGGCGAGCGGGTACAGGCACAGCAGGACCACCAGGAACCACAGGTGCATGGTCGTGACCGGCGTCAGGAAACGGAAGTGCGCTACATAGGTCCACACCCGCGCAAGCGCGTCCGGATTGCGGCCCAGCGTTCGTCCCAGATACTCCATCGGGCGCAGCAGTGCGACCAGGACAAACCCGAACAGCACGAGCGGTATGCCGATCCGCAGCATCCGGTTCCGCCAGAATCCGCCCAGCCCGCGCTTCGCTACCAGCAGGGCGGCAAAGAATCCGCACATGACATAGAACATGGGCAGCCGGAAGACGTGGATGAACAGGGTCTGCAGGTCCCACACGACGCTGGTCTGGGCGTCCTTGTACCACCAGATATGGTCCGTGATAGCGTAGGCGCACACCGCGTGCAGGTAGACGCCCAGCATCATCATGGAAGCGCGCAAAGCGTCGAAACCGTGATAGCGCACTGAAAGGCCGGAGGGGCTTGCCGGGGCTGAGAATTGATTCGTCGTCATCGTTGTTACTCCTTGTTGCCGTCCCCGCGGCTTGCGGAGAGGCGGTCTACGTCAACCAGGATGGCGGCCCGGCCTCTAGTGCCAAAAGAAACAAAAGGTTAGACTTACCGCATCGTTTTACGGTAAAACGGGGCCAGTGCCATCAGAAACGGAAGTTCGCGAGGAACTGGAAAGAATCGTTGCGTCGCCGCGTTTCGCCTCCGCCGGGCGGCTTCCCCTGCTCCTGCGTCATCTGGTGGAAGCCGGGCTCGCGGGCGAGACCGAGCGGCTCAAGGAATCCGTGCTGGGCCTCGAGTTTTTCCAGCGCGGCGACGGCTTCGACCCGCGTCTCGACCCGATTGTGCGGGTGGAGGCGCGCCGCCTGCGTGCCCGCCTGGAAGAGTACTATGCGGGCGAAGGCGCTGACGATGCCGTTCGGATCGAGATCCCGCGCGGGACCTACGTGCCCGTCTTCCACGCGGCTCTGTCAGAGGCGGCGTCTGCCGCGCCGGCGCCGGGCGACGCCGTTCAGGAAACTGTCGGAGAGCCATCTGCGCCGGCACTGCCCGCAGCGTCCGGTGGCGCGGCGCAACGCTCGCGGATCTGGCTCTACATCGCGGCGGCGTCGCTCGTGGCCGTAGCCGTGATCGGCTTCTGGACGTGGCGGCGGCACGCGGGCGCGGAGGATACGCGCACCATCGCGGTGCTTCCGTTCGCGAATCTGACAGGCGATGCCGCGAACGACTATGTGGGCGACGGCCTGACCGAAGAGCTGATCGACGCGCTGTCGCACCTCAAAGGTCTTCAGGTCACCTCCCGCGGCGTGGCTTTTCAGTACAAGGGCAAGAACATGGATCCGCGGGAACTCGGACGTGTCTTGAATGTGCATTACGTTTTGGAGAGTTCCGTGCGGCACGCGGGCGACCGCATTCGCGTCACCGCCCGGTTGGTCGACTCCGGCGGCGGTTTTCAGATCTGGTCCGGCTCGTTCGACCGCCAGTCGAAGGACATCTTCGATCTGCAGCGCGAAATCGCCGAGTCCATCGCCGGGGCGCTGCGCGTTCCGCTCGGCGTACGCGGCCAGGCGACGCTGTCCCCGCGCTATACGGCGAACATGGAAGTCTACGATCTCTATCTGAAGTCGCGGGCGCTGATGAACGTCTACAGCGAAGGCGCGATGCTGCACGCGATGGATTTGCTCAACGAAGCGGTGCGGCTCGATCCGGGCTACGCCCCCGCGCATGCCAGTCTGGCGAACCTCTACACGCTGCTCGCGTATTACCGCGCCGAGCGCGCCGAGGAGTTGTGGGGCCGCGCGCTTATGGAAGCCCACGAGGCCATTCGCATCGACCCGAGCCTTTCCGAGGCGCACTCCGCGCTGGGCTTTGTGCTGGGCTGGCGGCAGCACGAGTGGGCCGCTTCGGAAGGAGAATTCCAGCAGGCGCTGGCGCTAAATCCGGACTCGGCTGACGCCGATGTCCTGCACGCCGTGGGTTGCCTGCTGCCGCAGGCCCGTGTGGACGAAGCGTTAGCCGAATTCGAGCGCGCGCGCGATCTCGATCCCGGCAACCTCATTACTATTTACACCTACGCCTTCGCTCTGCTTTCAGCGGGGCGCAACCAGGAGGCCGTGGAGCAATATAAGCGCGCGCTCGATCTGAAATCGGACTTTGCGGACATGTGGTGGGACTACGCCATGGCGCTCGGTTACAACGGCCAGCATGAGGAGTCGATGGCGGCTTACGCCCGCTCTGCGCAATTGCGGCATCTTGCCGGCTGGAAGCCCGGCCCGTGTGAGCTCGCCCTGAATGGCAGAACCGCCGAAGCCGTGGCGGCCGCGCGGGAAGCCATCGCCAGCGGCCGGGCCGACCGCAACCATTCCATCGACTTCGCCCGCTGCGCGGCTCTCACCGGACTCAAGGACGAAGCTTTCCGCTTCTTCGAAAAGGCCATGACGGAGAAAGAGCCCCAGGTGGTCTGGCTCAAGGCCGACCCGCGTTTCAAGTTGCTACATGGCGACCCGCGCTACGAGCAGTTGTTGAAGCGTCTGAATTTGAATTGAAACGCGGCAGCGTTCAGTTCGAACTGTTGACGCGGCGGATCCAGATGTTGCGATAGCGCACGAACTGGCCGTGATCCTGCAGGCTCAGCGGCTGCTCGGCCGGGTGCGGCTCGTAGACGCCGTTGGCGCGCCACGTGGTCGTGCCCAGATACTCCTTGTGGTTCTGCACCAGCACGCCGTTGAAAACCACGGTAACGTTGGCGCGCTTGACGACCGTCTTGCCCTCGAAACGCGGCGCTTCGAAGAAGATGTCGTAGACGTTCCACTGCCCCTGCGGACGCGCGGGGTTCACCAGCGGCGGCCAGACGCCGTAAACCGCGCCCGCGCCGCCATCGGCGTAGGTCAGGTTCTTGTTCGATTCGAGCACCTGGACTTCGTAGCGCGTCATCAGTTCAACGCCGCTATTGCCGCGTCCCTGCCCGCTGCCGGTCACGCTCTCGGGGATCATCCATTCCACGTGCAACTGGCAATCGCCAAAACTTTGCCTGGTCTGAATCCGCCCGCTGCCGGGAGTGATTTCGGCGTAGCCGTTCTCAACCTTCCACTTCGGCGCGTGCGGGATTCCGCCCGGCCCCAGGGTCACCCATTGCGACAGGTCCTTGCCATCGAAGAGCACAATCGCATCGGACGGCGGCTCCGCGCTCGATGGCAGCGCGCCGGGCACGACCTTCACCGGCCGCGGACGCGTCATGTCGTGCACGCGCCACTGCTGTCCCGTGATCAGCGGAGTGTCATTGTATCCGCGTTCGCCATCGCCAGCCGAAGCCGGCGGTTCCTGTGCGTTGAGAGTCGCCAGGGCCACGAAAAGGAGGAGGATGTTTCTCATCACTTGTCATTATTACCCGCGGCGGCCGGGCGCCGGCATGCGCCGCGCGAAGCCGCGCTGCACCGCCGCTCAATCGTGCGTGGAATTGCGGGCGGGTCCGCTGTTCGCCTGCTGCGTTTCGAGTTCGCGGTAGCGTTGCAGCTCTCTGGCCTGATCGGCCTTGCGTCCGGCCGCCCGATAGGCATTGGCGAGCGTGAAATGCGCCGGCGCATTCCCCGGATCGAGTTTCGTGGCTGCTTCCAGGTGCGGCACGGCGGCGGCCGCCGCACCCTGCTTCAGCAACAGCGAGCCCAACTGCAGATGTGCCTCCCAAAGCGACGCATCGAGCGCGAGCGCTTTTTGCAGCGCAGCTTTGGCGCGAGCCTCCGCATCGGCGCCCGGCGCGGCGTCGGGATCGAGCAATGACTCGGCGTATGCGTTGTACAGCCGTGCATACGAGGGAAAGCGGGCAATGCCCGTTTCAAGCGTCTGCCGCGACCCCGCGTATTGCTGCAGCCGCAGTTGCACCCGTCCCAGGCGCTCCACCGTCTCGGGATCCGTGCGATCCAGTTCGGCCGCGCGCTGGTAGGATGCGAGCGCGGCTTTCATGTTGCCTTCCGCCGCGCTCAGCGTTCCGCTGAGCTTGTGCGCCGCGGCATTGTCCGGCGCCAGTTCAAGCGCCTTGTCCACTCCGGCGCGCGCGCCGTTCAGGTCTCCCTGCTCCAACAGGATTTGCGCGGCATTCGTGTAAAGCTCCGGATCGTCCGGCGCCAGTTCAAGCGCCTGCTGCATGGCCGACCGCGCTTCCTGCCGGCGGCCCTGGCGATGATGGCACCAGGCCAGCAGGTGGAAGACATTCGGATCCTTACTCCCGCCGTTGACCATTTGTTCGAGCAGCGCACGGCTCTGGGCAATGCGCCCGCCGCGATACTCCTTCAACGCCGCAGCATAGCTGTCTGGCTGTTTCCCGGCCTGTCCCGTTTTCTGTTCGGTTTTCTGTGCCAATGTCGCGAGCAACGCCGCCGCCTGCTGGTGACCGGGCTCCTCGCGCAGGATGCGCTGCAGATTCGCTTTCGCGCCCGTCTTGTTGCCGAGCCGGAACTGGTTCAGCGCCAGGTTGTAGCGTGTGTTGGTGTTCCGCGGGGCCAACGTGCAGGCGCGTTCCAGCAACGGCGTGCCCTCGGCGATCTTGCCCTGCTGCGAAAGCACGATGCCGAGCACGGCCAGCGCCTGCGGATCGTTCGGAGCGAGTTTCACCGCTTCGCGCAGTTCGCTTTCCGCCGCCTGCAAGTTACCGGCCTGCGCCAGAGCAAAGCCGCGTTCCAAGTGTTGCCGGTCCACAGCGGCCGGTGGAGCGAGCAGGAGCAGTGCCAGTACGCAGTTCATGCGCGGGCCCTCAAATCTCAACGACGCAGTTGGCCCGCACCTTCAGGACAGGGTAGGAAAAAGCCGCTTGAACGGAGAGTCCACTGTCTCAGGAAAACGCGTGCCGTGTTCCAGCCCAAAGGGCCGGATAAAAATACCCGCCGCTGCCGCCATTGCGGATCAACAGCTAGCGAATACGAAAACAAGCGCCGGTATCAGCCGGTTGCTCCTGGCGCCCGCCAGATTCGAACTCAAACGGGAACGTGCGAACAAATGCAGTATAACCTCTCCGCGTTCCGGAGTCGCCACGAACCGTGGGAAAGCACGCGGCTGGTGAACGTCCGTCGCGTTACGGGCGCGAGCCCGGTTCGGACGAGTTGCGAAACCGGTCCGGCGGCCTTTGCGGCGCCGTCCGAACGCCGCGGGAGACGCGTGCCTCCGCGGCGTACAGATGACCCGCATGGTCCAGCGGCCACTTATCGCGTATGGCTGCCCTGGACCTTCGATGCAGGCAATTCTTTGATGCGGATATTGCGGAACTCCACCAGACTGCCGTGACCGAGGAAGCCGATGTGGCCGCTCTTGCGCGCCAGACCCGGATGGTGCTCCAGCACCTTCGGCTCCTTCACCATGTCGAGACTCGCGTCGAGAATGATCACGCCGTTCAGCGTCACTTTGATGCGGCGGCCATTGGCGACGATCTCTTCCTCGTTCCACTCGCCGACCGGCTTGCGATAGCCCGTGCGCGCGGGGATCACGTCGTAGACCGAGCCGTGATGCTGTTCGGAGCGGATCTGGCCCTTGTACGACGGATCGCCGTCGTCGAGAATCTGAATCTCCATGCCCTGGTAGGCGGCGTCGCCCTCATACGGTGCACGAATGCCGACGCCGTTGTTCGCGCCCGGAGTCAGCTTGAACTCGAAGCGGAAAGCGAAGTTCGCATATTCCTTTTCGGTGAAGAGATTGCCGCCGCCGTCGGCCGGGCAGACGATCTTGCCGTCCTGGACGATGTAGCCGGGACCTTCGCCGCCGACGAGCTTCCACCCGTTCAGCGTCTTCCCGTCAAAAAGCGAAGTAAACCCCGCGTCGCCGGCGCTCAAAGCGAGCGGCAAGGATAGTAAAAGTGCGGCCACGATCTTGTACATAAGGTCGAGTCTATCGCGCCGCGGCCTGCCACCGCTGCCGCCTCGGAGCAGGGAATGGATGCCCCGGCGCAGCACCGGGCGGGCGACTGACGACGGGGCCGGATGCGGCGGAATCGAAGGGGCGGACGGCGGTCCCCGCCGCGCCGTAGTTCAGGAGCGGGGAATCAGCGACGCGCCTCATCGCCGCGCCGGAGCCGTCCGCGCGAGTCTCATTGCGCGGGCGCGGGCGGCCCGGGTCCGCCACACGCCCGCATCGGGTAGTCTTTGAGCCTGTCCGGATGGTCCGCAGAGCGTGCCGGAGGCGCGGCTTGCAGGAACGTCTACTCCGCTTCGAGGCCGGCCTTCTTCAGCATCTTGCGCAGTTCGGAGAAATCCTTCCCGCCTTCCGTTACCGACGCGAGTTCGCCATTGCGGTCGATGACGATGTAGGTGGGGAAGCGGCCGATCTGGTATGGGCGCGGCATCTCGTTTTCCGTCGTGAGCGCGACCGGGAAATCGTGCGGATGCTCCTTCAGGAACCGGGCGACCGCCGTGTGGTCCTCGCTCACCGAAATGCCGAGAATGGCCAGATCGTGCGCGCCGTACTTACGGTAAAGCTTGTCCAGCAGCGGCGCATCCTCACGGCAGGGCGGGCACCACGTCGTCCAGAAATCGAGCAGCACGACTTTGCCCTTGGCTGCCGCCAAGGAAAACGAACGGCCTTCGATGTCGGTGACTGTCAAGTCGGGCGCGGGTTTGCCGCCGAGCTGTTTCCGGATCCGGGCCGCGTCCCAGGCGGAGAGTTCCTTCACTTCGTGCATTTGACCGGTTGGCAGTTGGAACAGGCTTAAGTCGCCCGTGTCCCCGTATGTCATCCGCTTCAGCATGTAGGTCCGGTCCGACTGATAGCTACTGTCCTGCCGTTCGATGTTTTCAACGGTTCGCGCAAAGATGATCAGGCCGTTTTCCAGATCCACCAGCAGCCGCCGTGAGCCATTGGTCATGCTGCCGGCCCGAGCGCCGTTCCGCGTCCAGCGCTTTACCGGAATCTCCAGCAGGACACACTGGTCAGAGCGTCCCTTCAGGCCACACGGCACGCGCTGCAATTCCTTGGCTTTCGACCACTCGAGGTCGTCTGAACGGTAGGGCGGAGGCACCGGAGTCGGCTCCTCTTTCGCATGGCGTTTGGTGCGTGTATATTCGTCGCTGTCTTCCTCCAGCGCGAAGACGTCGGTGCCGTCGAAGATCCTGACGTGATTGCCTGAGCCGCTCGAAAAGCTCTCGCGCCAGAGCGTCTGCCGCATGTCGATTACGGCCTGCCACTTCGAGGTCCGGTCTCGTCCGACCGATCTGTAGGTCAGTGAGACCTCGAACTCCTGGTGCACGCCGGCCAGTTTGTCGCGCTTGACCTTGAGTTCATCCCATAGCGTGCTGGCCGGATTCTCTCCGTACGCGGCCAACGCAAGACTGAACACCGCCACCAGCGATGAATACTGCATCACACTCATCATAGTTGCGGCGGAGGTGGGTATGTCTCGTGTGCTGGAGGACGGCGTGCCCTACATCAGGTAGTCTTTGAGCTTGTCGAGCAGGCTCTTGTCGGCGGGCTGGCCGCCTTCGGGGAGAAGGTCGCGGAGCTGCTCCACCAGCTTGCGTTGTTCCTTGGTCAGCTTGCGCGGGGTCTCGACCTCGATGTGGACAATCAGGTCGCCGCGGCCGCTGCTGTTGACGTGCGGCGCGCCGCAGCCGCGCAGGCGCAGCGTTTCGCCGGACTGCACGCCCTCGGGAACCTTCAGCTTGCGCTCGCCGTCCAGCGT